>Ga0105047_10016228_pt1 | contig 11683 bp, 7 predicted proteins | sample MAT04_FD_78384 | JGI IMG/M metagenome (GOLD analysis project Ga0105047, IMG submission 78384) | Freshwater microbial communities from Lake Fryxell liftoff mats and glacier meltwater in Antarctica - MAT-04 (megahit assembly) | ecosystem: Environmental > Aquatic > Freshwater > Ice > Liftoff... | reverse complement strand
GACCCGGGCCCCGCCTTTCCCATGGGCAGCTTCAAAGGCGCCGGCGAAGGCCGCGCCGGTGATCGCGAGGACTTCTACGTCACTTCCGAGGAGCTGAATATTCGCACCGGGCCGGGCACCCAGCATCCCACCGTCATCCCCAAGCCGCTTCCGCCCAAGACCCTCGTCACCCCGCTCGCCCGCGACGGGAAGTGGTGGCAGGTCGATGTGGAAGACACCGTCGAGGGCATCATGGACCTGCAAGGCTGGGTCCACTCCGGGTTCCTCCGCCCGTGGATCAAGCCCACCGCCACCACCACCAGCGACCTCCGGCTGAAAATGGGCCTGGCCATTGTCAGCTTCGAGGCCCGGCGCGACAGCAAAGGCCGGATCGCTGTGTATAAGATTCCGTCGGGCGACGGCGGCGGCTCCTACGAAATCGCCGGGATCAATGATCGCTACCACCCCAAGAAAGCCGCCGAGTTGCGCGCCTTGATCGAGGCCGGCAAACACCGACAGGCCGAAGAAGCCGCTGCGGAATACATCGCCGGCTACACCGATCGCGTCGATCCGTGGGCCGGAGATCCCGGTGTGGAATTCTACCTCCGCGACTGCGCCTTCAATCGCGGTGCCGGCGGCGCGGCCAAAATCCTCCAGCTCGCCCTCGGCGTAAAACCCGACGGCGCTGTCGGCAAGATCACCATGGAGGCGGCGGCGGAAGCCGAGAAAAATCCCGTGCAATATCTGCTCAGCCTGCGAACCGCGCGCGAGCAATACGAGATCCGCTTCATCGGCAAGCGACTGAAATTCTGGAAGGGCCTGACCAACCGCTGGAACAACGCCCTCAAAGCCGCACAAACCATCGTCTGACGGCCGCCATGGCGCACACCATCTGCACCTTCAACGTCAACAACCTCTTCGTCCGCTACCGCTTTGGGCAGGTGTTCCCGGGCGACATGTCGGGCAAAAGCAAACTGGAGGAAGCGCTCACCGCGACCTTTGGTTACCTGCCCCTGAATCACCCCGGCGGTTACGACATCTTCGCGCCGGAGATGCGGGCGCTGGCCGCCAAGGCGCTGCGGCGCGGAGGCACGAAGCTTCCCGACGTCATTTGCTTTCAGGAAGTCGAAAGCCTGCTGGCCCTGCGGGCCTTCAACGCTCAGCACCTCAAGAAGGCCTACAAATACGCGATGCTCGTCGATTCCCACGATCTGCGACAGATCGACGTGGCGGTGCTCTCGAACTTGGAAATCCTCGGCGTGCGCTCGCATGTCGACGACTTGCAGCCCGGCGGTCGCTCGAAGCTCTTTTCGCGCGACTGCCTCGAGATCACGCTGGCCCTCAACCGCAGCGGTTCCCAACGCGTGACCCTGCTCGTCAACCACCTCAAATCGCGCCTCGCCAGCACCCCAGCGGAGCGCACCAGCGCCGATACCAAACGCCAGCGACAGGCCGATGGCATCGTGAATATCCTGAGGGAGCGCTTCCCAGGCGCGGCCTTTGGCAGCGAGCTGTTTGCCGTGGTCGGCGATCTGAATGACGCCCCGGACTCGCCGCCGATCCGTCCGCTCATCCACGGCAGCGGACTCGTGAGCGCGATCGACCGCATCCCCGCCGCCACCGACCGTTGGACGCACTACTGGAGAGGCGGCGGCTCTGTGTCCCAGCTCGACCACGTGCTCCTCTCGCCCGCGCTCGACCGCGCCACCGCCGGAGCAGTCCCGCACATCGAACGCCGTGGCGTCGGCTTCGCCAATGTGCTCGCCGACGGTCACCCCGGACCCCGCCAGATCCGCGTCGAAAAAATCGAGGACGACCCCGCACCCGAGCGCTTCGACTTTCGCTTCGCCCGCTTCCCGGAAGTGAACACCGAACTCTCCGCCTCCGACCACTGCCCGATCTTTTTCGAGGTGCCGTAACTCCCACCCAACTACATGCCCACCTCATTCCTCCGCTCCCGCCCCGGCGCGCTGTCCGCGCTGTTTCACCCGATCCAGAAAATCCTCGAACAGCTCCTCGCCGACGGTCCCGATCAGCCGCTCGGCACCGCGGTGCGGCCGGCGCTCGTCGCGGCAGCGGATGCGCTCCTCGTCCGGCAGTTTCCGCTCGCGCGACTGGTGCCGCCGGAAGTCCGGCAGCGGCTCATTCGGAAGCAGCTCGATCTCATCATCGACGAGGTTTTGCTGAACAAAAATCTGCCGGCGGAATCGGCCGGCACCGGTGTCGAAAGTCTCATCGTGCAGGCGGCGCGCGGCACCGCGGATCCGGCGGCGGCGGTCGAGCGCGCCGTCCGCCAGCTTCCCGGCGGTGCGTGGAGCATCGCGCGGCTGCCGCTCGACGACCGCTCCTTCGAAGTGCGGCCCACCGGCCTGACCGTCTCCGTGCAGGAAGCGTGGGCCGCCGCCCATCAGCTCAAAGCCGCGCCGGGCATCGCGCAGGCCGAGCCGAACATCCTCGTCCCGCTCGGCAATCTCCCGGCGGACGACGCGCCCGCCGCTCAGGCCAAGAGCCTCTTTGGCCAGAAACATCTGCCCGGCAGCGCCGCGCCGGACTGGAGCCTCGAGAAAATCAACGTGCCGCGCGCCTGGCAAAAAGCCGCGACCGACGGGCGTCCGGCGAAAGGCGAGGGCGTCCTCGTGGGCCACCCCGACACCGGCTACACCCGGCATCCCGAAAACTGGTCGGACGATCCCGCCCAGCGCCGGCTGCTTTTCGAGTTCGGCTGGGACTTTTGGAAAAAGGACAGCGACCCGACCGACGACCTCGAGTCCGCGCTCGGCTCCATCCTCACCGCCGGGATGGTCGGCAATCCGGGACACGGCACGGGGACCTCGAGCGTCATCTTCAGCGGTGCCGGAGCCGCGCCCGGCGGCGGGGCGACTTTCGTCAGCGGTATTGCGCCGCGGGCCAAACTCATCCCCTTTCGCGTCGCGCCGAGCGTGGTCGTGTGGGATCAGCGGCGGCTGGCGGATGCGATCAAGGCCGCGACGGATGCCGGCTGCCACGTCATCTCGATCAGCATGGGCGGGCTCCCGCTCGGGTATCTCCAGCAGGCGGTGCTCTACGCGGCGGAGCGCGGCGTCATCGTCTGCGCCGCCGCGGGAAATATCTTCGGCGCGAACGACGTGCTCCACGCCGTCGTCTGGCCCGCCGCCTACAGCGAAGTCCTCGCCGTGGCCGCGAGCAACGCGGTGAACGCGCCGTGGAAAGGCTCCTCGCGCGGCCCGCAGGTCGATATCACCGCGCCCGGCGAATCCGTCTGGCACGCCACCGCCAAAAAGGGCCAGCCGCTGCGCGACGTCGGCCGCGGGCACGGCACCTCCTTCGCCGTCGCCACCACCGCGGGCGTCGCCGCGCTCTGGCTGGCGTATCACGGTCGGGACAAATTGCTCGCCACCTACGGCGCGGCGCGGCTCGCCGCGGTCTTCCGGCAGATCGTCGTCACCCAGGGCTTTGTGCGCCCGGCTGGATGGAAGACGGACCTCTTCGGCGCGGGCATCATCGACGCGCTGAAGGTGCTCTCCGCGCCGCTCCCGCCGGCCACGGCGCTGGCGACGAAGGCCGTCATCAAGCAGGCGCGTTTCGATCAGTTCGCCAGCCTTTTCGACGACGTGCCGCGGTCCGCGCTGCGGCGCGGACTCGCCGCCTTCCTCGGCACCACCGAGGCGCTGCTGCCCGCGCGGCTGGAGGAAGTCGGCGACGAGCTGATCTACCACTTCTTCAGCGACGGACAGCTCCGCAGCGACTTCCGCGCGCAGCTCACCGGCTCGAAAAATCCCGCCAAAACCAAAAGCAAAACAAAGCCCACCGCCAACCCGGCGAAAGCCCTCGCCCACCTCGCCTCACCACAGCTCGCAGCGCGTCTTTCCACCTCACCCTGACCCGCCATGAACCAAAAAGTCCTGATCACAAATCTGTCCGCGCTCACCGCCAAATACGGTGCGGGCGGGGTGAAAAAAATCAGCGCCGCCGTCACTGCACTCATCGCCGCGGACAAGGCGCGCGGCTTGCAGACGCGCCTCATCGCGGTCGATCGCGCCGCCGACATGAAGACCGTGAAAGGCCCGCGCGTGACCAAAGCCGGCGACCCGAAGCAGCACAAAAAGGCCGTGGACGCGATCTACAACGCGCTCGCGCCGGACTACCTCGTGCTGCTCGGCGCACCGGACGTGCTTCCGCATCAGGACTTGCGCAATCCGGTCTTCGGCGGCGAGGACGTAGATGAATTTGCCTACGGCGACGTGCCCTACGCCTGCGCCGCGCCTTACAGCCAGGAGCCGCGCGATTTCATCGGACCCACCCGCGTGGTCGGCCGCCTGCCCGATCTCACCGGCGGCACCGATCCCGCCTATCTCGTGGACCTGTTGCACACGGCTGCGACTTGGAAATCGCGTCCCGCCGCGGACTACGCCGACTACTTTGCGATCACCGCCGCGGTGTGGAAAAGCTCCACCGCGCGCAGCGTCGAAAGGCTCTTCGGCAACAGCAAGAGCCTGCAACTTTCGCCGCCGAAAGGACCGAAGTGGACCGCGGCACAACTCGCCCCGCGCGCCCATTTCATCAACTGCCACGGCGTGGATGCCGACCCGAGCTTCTACGGCCAGACGGGCAACAATTTTCCGCAGGCGCACTTCGCCGGCCACGTCGCGGGCAAGATCAGCGAAGGCACGGTTGCCGCCGTCGAGTGCTGCTACGGCGCGGAACTCTACGATCCCGCGCTGGTCGGCGGGCAGGCGGGGCTGTGCAGCACCTACCTCGAGCACGGGGCCTACGGTTACCTCGGCAGCAGCACCATCGCCTACGGCCCTGCGGAGGGAAACGGCGCCGCCGATCTGCTCTGCCAGTATTTCCTGCGACGGGTCAAAGCGGGTGCGTCTCTTGGGCGGGCGACGCTCGAGGCGCGGCTCGAATTCGCCGGCGGTGCGGCGGAACTCGACCCCATCGACTTAAAAACGCTCGCGCAGTTTCACCTGCTCGGCGATCCCTCCATCCATCCGGTGATCGGGGGTGGGCCGCCGGTCGCGCTCGCGGTGCCCCGAGGCTTGGCGGGTTTCGCCAAAGCGAAGCAACCAGAAATCGCGGCAGCCGCGCTGGCCCGCTCCGACCGCCGCCGGCAGCTCACGGCCCGGGGAGCGCGCATCGGTGAAACCCAGTCCTGCGCCGTCGCCTCCACCACCGAGCCCGGCAGAGCGCTCAGCAGGGTGCTCGCGAAGATGGCCGCGGCGATGCAGATCACCGCTCCGCAGGTTCTCTCCTTTTCCATCGAAACGCCCGGCAGCCCGCTGGCCAAAACCAGGACTGCGCGGGCGAGGAGAGTCGAGGCGGCGCCGAGCGCCTTTTACGTCGTGATGGGTGGCGAGCCCACCACGCCCGGCAGCACCGCAAAAACGCGCGGGAGCCAGACCGCCCGTAGCGCGGTCAAAGCAGCCCCGGTGGTGCGGCCGTTCGTCGCGTTGGTCGCCCGCGAAGTCGGCGGCCAGATCGTCTCCTACCGCGAAATGCATCGCCGCTGAGTCATGCTACACTCCAGCCACCATGCTGAAACCGCAGAGCCTCACCGGGCGCGTCATCCGCGCGCCGTATGCGCCCGGCTCGAAGAGCGAGCACCAGGCCGTGCTCCTCGAAGTGGGCAGCCGGCGCTACAAACTGCGGCTGCCGGGCGGCAACCCCTTCCACGATCCGGCTCTCGAAGCGCTCGTCGGGCGGACCATCTGCGGCACCGGCCAGCTCACCGAAGCGACCTTCCTCATTTCCTCGTGGGAGGAAGTGCCCGCGGGGGATTGAGCAGCGACCCGGCGGGCGGGAAGCGCCGGGCGTCCCGCGGCAGCGCGCTGCAAGTGCGGCTCCACTTCCGGTCGTGTCGCACTGCGCAACCATCGCCACCACCCGCTTCCTGCCGCGCGCCCGTTTTCAACGCCCTCATGCATCGTCCACACACGCAACCCTGACCCTCCGCCAACATGCCCAAACCTTTCCACCAAATCACCCTCGAGCAGTTCGCTGAGATGCTCGAAAAATTCCGGTTCACCCGTGCCATCGAGTCCGTCCACATGCACCACACCTGGCGGCCGAACCACAGCCAGTATCGCGGCCTGTCCACGGTCGAGAGCATGTGGGAATTTCACACCCAGACCAAAGACTGGTCGGACATCGCCCAGCACATTTCCATCGCGCCGGACGGGAGCATCTGGACGGGGCGCAGTTGGAACCAGGCCCCGGCGAGCGCGTCGGGCTTTAACGGCAACAGCCAAGTCGGCCCGTTCATGTTCGAGACGATCGGCGATTTCGACACCGGGAAAGATCCGTTCGCGGGCGCGCAAAAGCACACGGTTCTCTCGGTCATCGCGCTCGTGCAAAAACACTTCAAGCTCAAGCCCGACACGCTGCGTTTTCACAACAGCATGTCCGCAAAGACCTGTCCGGGCAGCGCTCTCGACTACAAGACCACGCTCAAGGAAGTGGCCGAGGTGCGGGCGAAGCTCGACGCGGCACCGGCACCGAAGGCCGCCGCGCGGAACTTCCCGTTCAACGACAGCGCCCGCGCGATCTTCGGGATCATCGATGCGCTGCGCGTCCCCGTCGCGCCGACTCCGGCGGACGCCGACGCCGAGGGATGCCTGCATGATCACCGGGAAGAGGAGGCCCATTCCCGCAGCACGATCGCCGGCCCGGCAAGCCGCGGCGGCAGTGACAAGCTCACGCCGGAGGTGCTGCAAAAACTCCAGCCCCACGTGATCAACCTGAACCTCGGACGCTTGTCGTCGGAGGGGAAATTCAAGACTCGCGAGGCGGATGTGGACGCCATCTTCGAAGATCATCTGCCCGCGTGGGCGGCGCAGCAGGAGGGAAAGCTCCCGATCGTCTTCTATGCGCACGGCGGGCTGACCTCGGAGGAAGGCGGGCTGCTTACCGCGGTCGAGCAGATCGAGTGGTGGAAGGAAAATGGCGCGTATCCGATTCACTTCGTCTGGGAGACGGGCCTGATGGAAACGCTCGGCCAACTCCTTCAGCCCAACCGCCAGCGCGGGCTCGACTTCTTTGCGCCGAGCGACTTCCTGCTCGAAACGCTCGCGCGCACCATCGGTGGCGTGAAGATCTGGTCCGGGATGAAAGTGAGCGCCGAGCGCGCGTCCGACACCAACGGTGGTGCCCGCTACGCTGCGCGCAAGCTCAAGGAGTTCTGCGAGGCGCACAAAGACCGCGTCGAGTTGCACGCCGTCGGTCACAGCGCCGGATCGATCTTTCACGCACACTTTGTCCCGGCGGCGCTCGAAGTCGGCGTCCCCAGTTTCCGCAGTATGCACTTCCTCGCGCCGGCGATCCGGGTCGATACATTCGAGCAGCTACTGCTGAAGAAGATCGGCAAAGGCAAGGGCGTCGATCACCTCAGCGTCTTCACGATGGCCCGCGCTTTTGAGGAGGACGACAACTGCTTCTCGATCTACCGCAAGTCGCTCCTCTACCTGATCTACTACGGGCTGGAGCCGGAGCGGAAGACGCCGATCCTCGGCCTCGAAGAATCCATCCGCGACAACGCGAAGCTGAAGCGGCTCTTCGACCTCGACCGCCAAGGCAACGCCGGCGGCGAAGTGATCTGGTCGGTCTCGAAAGAAACGACCGGACGCTCGGCGACGACCTCGCGGACGCACGGCGGTTTCAACAACGACAAGGCGACGATGGAAAGCGTGGCGCAGCGCATCCTCGCCAAGAAGGTCACCCCTTTCACCGGCACGGACGAACGCGGGCTCAGCCTCGTCACCACGCTCAGCAATCTCGACCCGGCGCTCGCGGAGTATTTGCGGCCATCGACTTCTGTCCCGTCGGCCCCGGCCATCCTCACGCCGTCGGCACCCGTCGCGGCGGCCGGCGGCGGGAACCGCATCGCCCTGTGCGTCGGGATCGACCGCTATCCCACGGCGCCGCTCGGCGGCTGCGCGAATGATGCGCGGGCCTGGCGCGAGACCTTCCGCGGGCTTGGTTTTGAAGTGCCGACGCTCCTGCTCGATGAGCAGGCGACGCGCCGCGCGATCGTCGCCGAACTGACGAATCTGATCCGCTCCAGCCGCGCCGGGGACATCCTTGCCTTCCAGTTTGCCGGCCACGGCACGCAGCTCCCCGACCTCGACGGCGACGAAGCCGGCGGTGATTCGCCGGGCCTGGACGAAGCGCTCTGTCCGGTGGATTTCGACCGCGGGCACTTCGTCATCGACGACGACCTCGGCGCGATCTTCAACACCATCCCGGACGGCGTCAGCGTCACCGTCTTCACCGACTGCTGCCACTCCGGGACGATCACGCGTTTCGCCCTCGGCACGCCCATGCCGGGCGCGACCGGCGGCAACGTGAAGAAGCGCTTCGTCACGGCGACGCCGGAGATGAAAGCGGCGCACGCGGCCTTCCGCGCAACGCTCGGCGGCACCCGCGCCGTGGCCTCCCGCGGGGCTTACGATCAGGCACGGGAGATTCTCTTCTGCGCCTGCCGCTCGCGGGAAGTCGCGCTCGAAAGCGACGGGCACGGCCACTTCACCACACACGCCACGCGCGTCCTCGCGGCCGGGATCGGCGGTCTGACGAATGCCGATTTCCAGACCCGCGTGATCGGAGCCTTCGGTCCAAACCCGAGCCAGAACCCCGAGCTGCACTGCGCCGCGGCGCTGCGCGCCCGCCCGCTTCTCGCGCCCGCGGCGGCTGGCAGCCGCAGCATTGGGAGCGCGGTCGGCAGTACCGCGGCGCCCCGCGAAGATCTCGCCCGCCTGCTCGAAGACGCCGCCCGCCTCGTGCGCGGTTAGCCCATGGATGCGGATCTTAAAAACGCGGTCGAGGGGCGCGACTTCACCATCGGCGAAAGCGTCCCGCGCGCCGCGCAGGGCCGGCCCTACGATCGCCAGCCGGACGACCCGGTGCATCGACCGTTGCAAATCTTCAGCCTCGATCCCGCCGTCTCCAAACTCGACGGCGCCGTCGCCGAAGTGCTGGTGCCGTACGAGCCGCTCCAGCCGGGACCGGTCGGCGCGGTCTTCAAAGTGGACGACTTCGACGCGGGGCAAAACACCCACTGGGGCCGCGCGGATCTCGAAGAGCACTCCGTCCTTTTGCGCAATGGCCACAGCCCCTCGACGACCAACCCGCTCTTCCATCAGCAGATGGTCTATGCGGTGTGCTCGACGGTCTATCAGACCTTCCGTGAAGCGCTCGGCCGCCATGTGAATTGGGACTTCGATCCGCAGCCTGGCGAGGAGAAAGGCCCAACGCGCCTGCGCATTCGTCCGCACGCCTTTGAAGGTCAGAACGCCTTCTACGATCGGGCAACCGGCGAGTTGTGCTTTGGCTACTTTGCCGCCGAGGACAAGCCGGTCGGTCGCACCCCGCCGGGCGGCGTCGTCTTCACATGCCTCTCGCACGACATCGTCGCGCACGAGGTCACGCATGCGCTGCTCGATGGGTTGCGGGCGCATTTCTGCCAGCCGAGCGGGCCGGACGTGCTCGGCTTTCACGAAGGTTTCGCGGACCTCGTGGCGGTCTTTCAGCACTTCAGCCACCGCAAAGTGGTGCAGGCCGCGATTCGCCGCTCCGAGGGTCGGATCGAGGACGCCAGCCTGCTGACGGGAATCGCCCATCAGTTTGCCCAAAGCCGAGGTTCGACGGAGCCCTTGCGCACCGCTTTCGAGAAGATGGCCGATGAGGAGCATGAGCCGGAGCGTTATCATCCCTCGCTCGAGGCCCACGCGCTCGGCGAGATTCTGGTGCAGGCGATCTTCGAAGCGTGGATGGCGATCTTCAAACGGAAGGTCGAGCGCTATATTCGCCTCGCGAGCAACGGCACCGGGCGACTGCCGCCGGGCCAGGCGCCGGTCGATCTGCAGGACATCCTCGGCGAGCAGGCGAGCAAGCTAGCTGGACACTTCCTCGCCATTTGCATCCGCGCGATCGACTACTGCCCGCCGGTGGATATCGACCTCGGCGAATACCTTCGCGCGCTGATCACCGCGGATCACGACCTCGTGCCCGACGATCCGTGGGGTTACCGCGAGGCGCTGATCGACGCCTTTCGCGTCCGCGGCATCTACCCGCCGAATGTGACCAGCCTCTCGGAAGACAGTCTGCGCTGGCAAAAGCCCGAACTTATGGTCGAGCGCATCCCGGATTTGAGCTTCGCCAAACTCCAGTTCGCGGGTGATCCCGCGGCACCCGCCGGGCCGGACGAACTGCTCCGCCAGGCGCGCGCTCTCGGCGCGGTCCTCGGCCGCCCGGAACACCTCGCGCACTTTGGCCTCGCGCGGGCGGATGACCCGGACCTCGACGGCGACACCGTGCAACTGCCGCGCATCCAGTCGATCCGCAGTTCCCGCCGCATCGGCCCGGATGGTCAGGTGGTTTTCGATCTGGTGGCCGAGGTCACGCAACGCCGCACCGTGCGCGATCCGCGCGGCACCTTCGATACCTTTGGCGGCGCGACCGTGATCATCGGGCCAAAGGGTGAGTTCCGCTACGTCATCGCGAAAAACGTCCTCAACCGCGCTCGCGTAAAGCAGCAGAGCGACTTCATCCACGGGGCGGGGAAACGGTTTTGGGAACGAAGCGGGAAGGCCCTCGCCCCCATCCGGAACGCTTTCAAACTGCTCCACGAGCCCAAACCAAATTGAGCACGCCGACCGAAATCATCGTGCCGGCGAAAGAGCGCTGGTTTCACACCGGATATGCCCTGGAGAAGGATGCGCGCTATCTCATCACGGTCCCGCTCGGGCAGATTTGGATCGACTGGTTTGTAAAAAACGGGCCGAACGGCAGCACCACTCGACTGCAAAAGCTCTTCCGCCACTGTCTCCGCTTCTCCCCTGATCGAGATCCGCGCGCCGAGTTCTTCACGCTCATCGGCACGATCGGCGAATCGCTGCAACACGCTTTCGTCATCGGGGCTGGCCCATGTGATTTCCCCGCTCCGGCTACGGGCGAACTCGTCTGCTTCGCCAACGACATCTGGCCCGCCTACTGGAACAACAAGGGCGCGATGAAGCTGACCATCCTGCGCACTGCGTAGCGCGTCAGAATCCCCCGCCGATCTGCCATTCCTCCAGCAGCGCCTTCGGCACTTTGTTCAGAAACTGGCTGGGGCGCTCCATCATTTCAGCGGAGCCGGCGACGTGTGGTAGGTGAGATAAAACTTCATCCGGGCATCCAAGGCGCGTTTCATTGCGAATCACTCCCATGCCCAAGTTTCTCACTCTGCTTTCTGCCAGCACATTGCTTCTCGTCGCTTCGCCTGCGGGGCGCGCCGTCGAGTTCATCGATCCGGCGGCGCTCGGCTTCGGGCCGCCGGCTTTCACCCTCGATACCACGTATCAGTCGACGCTCGACTACGACCGCGGAAATGGCGGGCTGGAGATGCTGGAGACGCGGGTGGTGCTGCCGCTGGGCAAGTGGAAGACAGGCGATCTACTGATCGGCGTGGGTGTGGACTATGGCTGGAATCACGCGGATTTCGGCGGGCGCGAGGGGTTGGGGACGAAGGATCTCCACTCACTGGAGGCGCGCCTTTCGCTGGCGTGGCGTCCGCAGGACTCGAAGTGGTGGGCGCTGGGGTTTGTCTCGCCGGGCTTGGCCACGGACTTCAAGGCGGTGGATTCGGATGCTTTCACGATCTCGGGCCTCGGGCTGCTCGGCTATCGCTGGAACGACCGGCTGGACCTGGCGGCGGGCGTCTTTG
>Ga0105047_10016227_pt1 | contig 11683 bp, 8 predicted proteins | sample MAT04_FD_78384 | JGI IMG/M metagenome (GOLD analysis project Ga0105047, IMG submission 78384) | Freshwater microbial communities from Lake Fryxell liftoff mats and glacier meltwater in Antarctica - MAT-04 (megahit assembly) | ecosystem: Environmental > Aquatic > Freshwater > Ice > Liftoff... | reverse complement strand
AGTTCTCAAACCTGTTATCACACACTAATGGCAGATTGGGAGTTGTCAAGGGGAAAGAAGAAATCTTTGCGAGATTGTTTCCCGCGCCACGGCGATTCTCGCCCACGACAACCAGCCGGATGCCGTGGCCCGTCGGCTCGGCGATTGCGGGGCGGGCCACGGTTGGACTCGCGTGCTTTGACGGTCGCCAGGCCCGCGACGCCCCCGCTGCCCCGCTGCTTTTCTGGCCCTCGCCATCGCCGTACCATCGAACTCCCACTCCTTCGTAGCCAAGGTCATGAGCATTCCCTCTTCGAACACACCGACTCAACCCGACGCGGACGCCCCGTCCGCGCCGTCATCCGCCGCTCCTGTCCCAGCCGGCGAGATCAAGCATTTCGTCCCCGCCGAGCATGAGCCGCGCATCCGCGCTAAGTGGGATGCCGCCCGCGTCGGCCACGCCGACCCCGCCGCCGTCACCTCCGGCAAGCGCCAGCCCTTCTGCATCTTCCTCCCGCCCCCAAACGTCACCGACCGCCTCCACCTCGGCCACGCCCTCAACGGCACGCTCCAAGATATCCTCGTGCGCGCCCATCGCATGATGGGCTTCGAGGCCCTCTGGATGCCCGGCACCGATCACGCCGGCATCGCGACCCAGGCCGTGGTCGAGCGCCGCCTGAAGGAAATTGAGAACAAGCGCCGCATCGACTACACCCGCGACGAGTTCGTCGCCAAGGTGCAAGCCTTCAAAGACGAGTACGAAGCGACCATCACCGGCCAACTCCGCATGATGGGCAGTTCCTGCGACTGGGACCGCCAGCGCTTCACCATGGACGAGCAGTGCACCCGCGCTGTCCGCGAAGCCTTCTTTCGCCTCTTCCGCGACGGTCTCATCTACCGTGGCAAGCGACTCGTCAACTGGGACCCCGTCCTTCTCACCGCCGTCGCTGACGACGAAGTGAACATGGAAGAGGTGGACGGCTACTTCTACTACCTGCGCTATCCGCTCACGAGCAAAGACGGCACCCCGCTCACCTGGGCCCACGCGTCTTCCAAGGGTCTGCCCGTGCCGGCCGGCACCGATGGAGGCATGCCCGCGTTTATCACTGTCGCCACCACCCGCCCCGAGACCTATCTCGGCGACACCGCCGTCGCCATTAACCCCAAAGACCCCAGAGCGGCCTCGCTCCGCGGCATGTTCGTCAAACTGCCGATCGTGGGCCGCATCATCCCCATCTTGGAAGATGAGTACGTCGTGCTTCCCGCGGCCGATCCGAATGCCCAGGGCGTCGACGTCAAGGCCAAGTACGCCACCGGTTTTCTCAAGGTGACCCCTGCCCACGACCAAAACGACTACGAGATCGGCCGTCGCCACAGCCTTCCGGTCATCAACGTCATGGCCCCCGATGCCTCGATCTCCGACAAGCACGGCTGGACCGACGTCGGCGGCGCCTCCGAGTTCCTCGGCATGTCGCGCGAGATCGCGCGCCGCGAGGTCATCAACCAGTTCAGCCGCCTGGGCTTGATGCAGGAAAAGAAACCCTACCGCCACAGCGTGGGACACAGCGATCGCTCGCACGCACCGATCGAGCCCTACCTCTCCGATCAGTGGTACGTGCGGGTGAGTGACGACCGCATGACCGGTGCCGCCCTTCGCGCCATGGCGGTTGATCAGCGCACCACCAGCGCCGATACCGCCACTCTCGCCACCCCTAAAATGCCCGCCGCGGGCGACGGTCAGCTGCGCTTTTATCCCGATCGCTACGCCCGCAACTATCAGCACTGGCACGAGAACCTTCGCGACTGGTGCATCAGCCGCCAGTTGTGGTGGGGGCACCGCATCCCGGTCTGGACCATCATCCCCGATATGGCCCGCACCAAAAAGGGCGAGGTCATCGAAGACTCGCGGTTTGTGGAGGACATCTTCCTCTCCCGCGTCGCGGCCCACCTCCGCGGCTATTTCCAGGCCTGCGGCGTCGAGAACGAAGCCTGTTTCATCCAGGATGAACGCGATCTCTGGCGTGTGTGCGCTCGCACCGAGCGGGCCGTGAAGGCCATGGCCGCTCTTCAAACCTACTGCCAAAAACGCCTCATGGGCGAACTCGGCGAGATCGACTCGATCACGGGCGCTCCGCTCACGCTGGCCGTCAAGCTCGACACCTTCCCCGAAGCCACCGAGGCCGCCGCCGATATCTGTGGCGTCATCACCCTTTGCGAGCAGGATGCCGACGTTCTCGACACCTGGTTCAGCTCCGCTCTCTGGCCGCTCTCCACGCTCGGCTGGCCCAATGAAACGGCCGAACTCCGCGCCTTCAACCCCTCAACCGTGCTCTGCACCGCCAGAGAGATCATCACCCTGTGGGTCTCCCGTATGGTCATGTTCAACCGCTATTTCCGAGGCCAGGACTCGCACGGCTCGGCCTCGGCCGGCATCGACCCCGCCAAGAGCCACGCCGACGGCCCGCTCCCCTTCCGCGACGTGTTCATCCACGCCATGGTGCAGGATGAGCAGGGCCGCAAGATGAGCAAGTCGCTCCGCAACGGTGTCGATCCGCTCGACATCATCTCCAGCCACGGCACCGACGCCCTCCGCTTCACCCTCTGCGACATGACCACGCACACCCAGGACGTGCGCATGCCTGTCGTGGTCGATCCGAAGACCAACCGCAACACCTCGCCCAAGTTCGATCAAGGCCGCAACTTCGCCAGCAAACTTTGGAACGCTGGCAAACTGGTGAGTATGACCTTCCAGCGCGTCGCGCCAGATGCGCCCACTGGCGAACTGACCCTCGTTGACCGCTGGATGCTCTCGCGGCTCGCCTCGGGCGTGAAGGCCTGCGAGAAGGCCCTCGCCGCCTACTCGTTCAGCGAATACGCCAGCACCCTCTATTCGCTCCTCTGGAACGACCTCTGCGACTGGTACTTCGAGGCCATCAAGCCAACGGTGGCGACCAACCGCGCCCAGCTTGCCGTGGTGCGCGCCGCCATCGAGACCATCAACCGCCTCATGCACCCGGTGATGCCCTTCATCACCGAGGTGGTCGCTGAGCAACTCGCCTCGCTTACCGTCGCGCCCGTACCCGGCGTGATGCTCGCCCCGAGCCCCACCGGCCTCGTGGCCAATGCGCCATGGCCCGTCCTCGATGCCTCGCTGCACGACCCGGCCGCCGAAGCCCGCTTCGATCGCGTCCGCGCCGTCATCACCGCCGTGCGCGAGGTCCGCGCCAAGCTCAATCTGCCCCGCACCAAGAAGCTCACCCTTCACGCCGATGCCGCGCTCATCGCGCAGCTGGGCGAATCTCGCACCGTGGTCGAAGCCCTCGCCGGAATCGAGGCCATCGTTTCGACCGCCCCAACTGGCCCGGCCACCATCGTGCCCATGGGCACCACCGAGCTTAAGCTCAGCGGCCTCGCCGAGGTCGCCGACACCGTCGGTGAGGCCGAGCGGCTCAAGAAGGTCATCATCGAGTGCGACAAGTCGCTCGCCAACTTCGATGCCCGCCTCGCCAACCCCGGCTACGTCGATCGTGCCCCCGCCAAGCTGGTCGACGAAACCCGCCAGCAGCGCGCCGCCAAAGCCGCCGAGCGCGAGGCGGCCGTCGCCGCACTGGGGCCCATCTCGTGACAAACATCCACGCCCCGCGCGTCATCCGATGCTCCCTCCGGCTCGGCGGCATCGCCGCTGCGCTCCTGCTCTGCGGGTGTAGTGGCGGTGGCAACCGCGCCGCCTCAAATACGCCGCCCGCCAGCTCCGTCCCGCCGCCGGCTCCCGCAGTACAGAACCCCAGCCCTCTGTCAGCACCCGCTCTCGTCGGCGGCACCGTTCCCGTTCAGAGCACCCCTTGGAGCTTCGACGGCGGCCAAGGCTCCAACCTCCGCACCGCCTATTTCTCCATCTACACAACCGAGACCGACCCGGTCATGGTCGAACGCCTCCCCCGGTTTCTTGAAGCCGCGCTCGACCGCTACTCCACCGCCGCCGGAATGATGAAGCTCCCGATGCCCCGGCAGAAGATGGAAACCTTCGTGATGGCCAACCGCCCTCAGTGGCAGGCCCTCACCGTCCGCATCCTCGGCAGTTCCGCCCGCCCCCTCACCTACATCGAGCGCGGCGGCTTCACCACCGGCGGCCGCTCGTTCCTCTACAACATTGGCCAGTCCGACACCTTCGCCATCGCCTCCCACGAGGGCTGGCATCAGTTCACGCAGATCACCTTCGCCGAGCAAATGCCCATCTGGCTCGAGGAGGGCATGGCCACGCTCATGGAGGGCCACCGCTGGAGCGGCCAAGGCGTGCTCTTCCTGCCATGGGGCAACCCCGAGCGCTACAACGGTCTCTGCGCCGCGGCGTCCAAACGCACGCTCCTCTCACTCGAAGATATTCTCACCCAGTCTCCCCAGTCGCTCATGAACCGCCCCGGCAACTCCAACGAGCCCGCCGTCGCGTACTACGCGCAGGTCTGGTCGCTCGTGCACTTCCTTCGCGAGGGCGAAGGCGGCCGCTACCGCCCCGGTCTTGAGAAGCTCCTCAGCGATGCTGCCAGCGGCGTGCTCTCCGGCGCGGTGCGAGAAAAGTTCGGCCCCCGTGCCGGAATGCTCGCCCAGCGCAGCGGCGCGCTGGTCTTTGAGACGTATTTCACGAGCGTTTCCGATGCCCAGGCCCAGTACACAAAGTTCCTCGGCATGCTCACGTCAGGCCAGGCCAAAGGCGCCGTCGCCGCCGGCACCTCGCCAGTATCCAATTGAAGCAGACTCGAACTGTGGCCAGCCCGGTCGAATCTCACTCAACCGCGCGTCAGCGTCTGCCGCCGTTCAAACCGGCTCGCCATCGACGGGTCATGGCTCACGCACAAAAGCGCCGCCCCGCGCTCGCGGCACATCGACTGGATCAGCTCGATCGCCAGCGCCGCATTTTCCGGATCAAGCGACGCCGTCGGCTCGTCGGCCAGCACCAGCACCGGGTCACACGCCACCGCCCGCGCCACCGCCACCCGCTGCTGCTGGCCAACCGACAGGTCCTCGGCCATCGCATTGGGCCGATCAATCCCCAGCCGCGCCAGCAGCGATCCCGCCCGCGCCGCGTGCTCGCGCGCGGGAATCGTGCTAAAGAGCAATGCCGCCATCACATTTTCCATGGCCGTAAAGCCCAGCAGCAGGTTGAACGTCTGAAAGATCATGCCGATCTTGCGGCCCCGAAACGCGTCGCGTTTGTCGGCCGACAGCGCATGCACCACCTGCCCATCCACGCTCACCGTCCCGCTCGTGGGGTCAAGCAATCCCGCTATCAACTGCAGCAGCGTGCTCTTGCCCGCTCCCGAACTTGCCGACAGCAGCATCTGCTCTCCGCGGCCCAGCGTCAGCGCCGGCAGATCCACCGCCATCACCGGCGCAAGCGCGACTGGCGAATAGGTGAACTTGAGATTGTTGATTGCCAGCGCGGGGGCGTTCGACTGATTGGCGATAAGAGGAGTGCTCACAGGGCCTGAGAGTATCACGCGTCCGGCGCGGTCTCGATTCGGGTCCTTCAGCAACTCCAAAAAAAACACCACCCCGAAGTCGGGGCGGTGTCATGGTCATGTTTGGTCACCGACCGACTCACTCCGAGTCGATGTCGGTCTGCCCTTCCTTGCGCGTCCGCGGCATCTGCGTCAGGATCTTGTCGATCAGCCCGTAATCGAGCATTTCCTGATCGTCCAGCCACTTGTTGCGGTCGCAGTCAGACTTGATCCGCTCCACGCTCTGCCCTGTCGCCTTGTGATAGATCTCATACAGCCGATCCCGAATGCGGAGCATCTCGCGCGCCTCGATCTCAAGATCGGTCGCCTGCCCTTCCATCACCCCGCCAATCAGCGGCTGGTGCATCAGGTTCCGCGCGTTGGGCAGCGAGAATCGCTTGCCCTTCGTGCCGCACGCCGCGATCACCGAGCCCATGCTCGCCGCCTGCCCGATGATGTACGTGCAGACATCGCAGGTGAGGAACTTCATCGTGTCGATGATGCCCAGGCCCGCGCTCACGCTGCCGCCCGGAGAGTTCACATAAATGTGGATGTCACTCTTGGCATCCTCGTTGGCCAGGAACAACAACTGCGCGATCACCACGCTCGCCATCTCATCACCCACCGGGCCGCCCAGAAAGATGATGCGGTCGCGAAGCAGCCGCGAATAAATGTCGTACGCCCGCTCACCGCGGCCACTCTTTTCAATCACAATCGGAACAAGGTAAGACATAAATAATCCGTTCGTCGGAGGGAAGTTTCGATCCAGACCCAACGCTCATTCAGCGCTCAACCCACTTGGCTTTAGCGTTCAGCCCACTCGGCCACGCACTCGACCCTGCTCACTTCTTCGGCGGCTCGGTCACCACCTCGTCGACAAGCCCATACGTCTTCGCCTCGTCGGCCGTGAAATACTTGTCGCGCTCGCTATCTTTACGCACCTGCTCCTGCGACTGGCCCGTGCAGGTTGAGAGAATCCGGATAAGCTCATTCTTGCTCTTGATGATCTGCTCGGCCTGAATGCGGATATCTTCCGCCTGCCCGCCGATGCCGCCATACGGCTGGTGAATCATCACCTTGGCGTGCGGCAGAATCACCCGCTTGCCCTTGGCGCCAGCCGCCAGCAAAAGCGCCGCGCCCGAATACGCCCGACCCAGGCAATACGTGTTCACCGGCGACGCGATGAAGCTCATCGTGTCATACAGCGCCAGCGTGTCGTCCACCGCCCCGCCCGGCGAGTTGATATAAAAATGAATGTCCTGGCCCCGCTTCTGGTTCTCAAGATACAGCATCTGCATCATCAGCCGGGCCGCCGAGCCGGGGTTGATCTCGCCGATCAAAAAGACCGTGCGGTTCTCGAGCATCAGCTCGTCAATGGTCATTTCGCGAGTGCGTTGGTATGTGATGCTCACGTCAGTGTTCCTCGTTGGTTCTGCAAGCGCAATAAATGCTCGTATCACACGAGCAGGCCAGTTGGATCCGCCTCGGCGCAGCCGCGCGGCCATCGTAGACCACACCGCCTTATCGGCAAGCGGCGTGCCGCCGGTGAGCCCGATGCACCCGCGCCGTTCCACAACCCGCCGCCTTCTCAGCCCGGCCCGGCCATTTCGGGTATTCACCCTTATTGATTTGGTCACCGCCAGCAGCCCTCACCTGCCACACCGGCAGACTCGCCGGCCCAGCCCGTTCCCCAACCAGCCCGTTCCCCAACCCGCCGATTCCTCAAGTGGGGGGCGGTCCCAACTTTTGTCGCCCCAAGGCGCGCCCGGCGGCCACTTCTGCCCGTAACATCCCCACCCCCTCCGCCTGTCCAGGGAGTCTTTTCCTCGTGGCCGACCCTGCCCCGTCAACTCTGCCCACCGCCATTATCAGCGACGTTCACGGCAACGCCGAAGCCCTGCGCACCGTCCTCGCCGATATTGAGTCCCGCGGCATCACCCGCATCCTCTCCCTGGGCGACATCATCGGCTACGGCCCCGAACCTCTCGCCTGTGTCGATCTCGTCCGCCAGAAGTGCCAGTGGTCGCTCATGGGCAACCACGACTTTGGCGTGCTCTATGAGCCCACCAACTTCAATCCCGGCGCCGAGTCCGCCGCGTTCTGGACCCGCGAGCAGTTCGATGCCGAGCCCAACGATGCCCTCCGCCGCGACCGCTACGACTTCCTCGGCAAACTGCGTGTCCGATTGGTAGACACCGCCCCCGATGCCCGCACCCATGTGCTCTACGTCCACGGCTCGCCCCGTCGGCCCATCAACGAGTACATCTTCCCAGACGACGTGAGCACCGCGCCCGACAAGCTCGTCACCATCTTCGAGCGCGTCACCCGCCTCTGCTTCGTCGGCCACACGCACTTCCCCGGCGTTTTCACCGACGAACCTGACTTCTACCCGCCCGCCGAACTCACCGACGCCACCTACAAGTTCATCGACGACGAAAAAGCCATCATCAACGTCGGCTCCGTCGGCCAGCCCCGCGATATGGACCCCCGCGCGTCCTACGTCATCCTCTACCCCGACCGCGTGCAGTTCGTCCGCGTGCCCTACAACATCGATGTCACGGCCTCCAAAATCCGCGCCATCCCGCAGCTCAACGACTGGCTCGCCGACCGCCTCTACGAAGGACGCTGACCCGCTCCTTCGCGCCCCGCTCCTTCGCGCCCCGCTCCTTCGCGCTGGTGCCTATGCCGATCTCCAAGCCATCGCTCTCACTCGCTCACTCGGCCGATGCCGATGACGTCTTCATGTGGTGGCCCATCACCGGCAAGGTCGACCCGCGCGATCCTTCTCGCGTCCTCGCGCCCCCCTGCCTCGATACTGGCCGCTTCGCCTACCGCTCGATTCCTGATGACATCCAGCAACTCAACCAGCGCGCCATCGCCGCCGCGGATCTCGATATCACCGCCATCTCCATCTTCAACTACACCCGCTGCGCCAAGGCCTACGCCCTCACCGCCTGCGGCTGGTCCTTTGGTGATGGCTTCGGGCCCAAGCTCGTGGTGCGCGTCGATGCCGCCGGCCAGCCCGAGTTTTCCGTTGCGTCTCTCCGCTCGCGTCGCATTGCCGTCCCCGGCCTGCAGACCACCGCGTTCCTCACCCTTTCGCTCATGGTCGGCCCCGGCACGTTCCAGCCCGTCCCCATGCCCTTCGACAAAATCGTGCCCTCCGTCGCCTCGGGCCGAGTGGCCGCCGGTGACACACCGCTCGACGCCGGCCTGCTGATCCACGAGTCCCAGCTCGACCACCACAAGCACGGCCTCACCACCATCGCCGACGTTGGCGCCTGGTGGAAAGCCAGCACCGGTCTCCCGCTCCCCCTTGGCGGCAACGCCCTTCGCCGCGCCCTTGAGGTCGAGCACGGCCCCGGCACGCTCGCCCACATCGCCGGTGTCCTCGAGAGCTCAATCGCCCACGCTCTCGCCCATCGCGCCGAGTCCATGGCCTACGCCCGCACCTTTTCACCCCAGCTCTCCGATGCTGACCTCGACCGCTACATCACCATGTATGTCAGCCCGCTGACCCTCGCGCCCGGACTGGCTGGCAAGCACGCCGCCGAACGACTCTTTGCCGCCGGTGCCGCCGCCGGGCTCTGCGCCGCCCCCGGGCCCATCGACTTGGTCACCGGTCCCACTCGCTAAGGTCCGGATATCCAACTGGTGAGCAAGCACGCCGATCTCGCCGCCTGTGCCGCCGTAATACCCCGTTGAATGCCGCCCAAAGGCTCTCGGCCCCGGAGTTTTCCCTGTTTCTTGCCGAACTCAGACTCAGTTTGGCAAGTACAGTGCAACCAACCCGCTCGCGCACCGAACAGTGGGTATCATTTATGCGGTGCGCCTTGCGGGTGCCCACCGCGGGACTGTTTGTGCCGTATACATCGGTGTGGTGGCGATGACTGACTTGGCCGTGACTGACGAACGTCACCGACCGATGTAGACGGGTAGAGCGATCGGATTGAGGGTCTTCTTTGAGTTCATTTTGGTGGCCGTTCCGGGCCTTCCGTGGGGGTATCGATGTTCTCTAAGCGCACGTTCTCGCGAAATCTGGGCCGCGTCTCCATCGTCGCGGCCGTTGGCCTCGTCGGCACACTCTTTGCCGCCGCGCTCGCCGTCCCGCCCACGCCCCTCAACACCACTATCAACGATTTTTACCTGAAGGGCACCCAGCCCACGCCCCCGTTCATCAACGAAGAAGCCAATCCGGCCATGACCGAACTGCTCTCGCCGCAAAACTGCGCCGCCTGCCACGGCTTTTATGACCAGCAGACCGAGCCCTACACCCGCTGGCAGCACTCGATGATGGGCCAATCTTTCCGCGACCCCGTCTTCCGCGCCGTCATGTCGATCGCCCAACAGGATTCCGCGTTCATCGGCGATACATGCCTCCGCTGTCACGCCCCGGCTGGCTGGATCCAGGCCCGCAACGTGCCCACCGACGGTTCCGCGCTCACCATTGAAGACCAGGAAGGCGTCACCTGCCATGCCTGTCACCGCATGGTCGATCCCGACTTCAAGCCCGGCATCAGCCCCGGGCCGGATATTTTTATCCTCGACGGCCTCGGTGCCGATGCGCCCAACGGCCTGCACTCCAACGGGTACGTGATCGACAGCAAAGACCGCCGCCGCGGCCCGTTCGATCTCGGCCCCGATTTCCACATCCACCGCTTCCTTGAGTCGCCTCTGCACCGCTCGTCGGACATGTGCGCCTCGTGCCACGATGTCTCTAACCCCGCCTTCACCCGTCAGCCCGACGGCAACTACACCCTCAACGCCCTCGACACTCACCACGACACCACCAACAAAGAAGACATGTTCCCCGAGCAGCGCACCTACAGCGAGTGGCTTCACAGCGCCTTCGCGGCTGGCCCTGTCGAACTCGGCGAGAACCGCTACGGCGGTCAGATCGTGAACGCCCAAGGCATGGTCGAGCCGCAGACCGCCTACAGCAGTTGCCAAGACTGCCACATGCCCAAAGTCACCGGCTACGGCTGCGAGCCCTTCCTCCTGCCCCCGCTCCGCAACAACCTGCCCCAGCACAACTTCAACGGTGCCAACTCCTGGGTCCTGCGCGCCGTCAAGAACCTCTATCCCGATGGCGAATCGCACCTCTTCTACCCCGAAGAGATCGACAACTCCATCAACCGCAACATCGCCATGCTCCAGGCCGCGGCCGATGTGACCGCCACCGCCGCCGGCACCACCGTCTCCGTCCGTGTCACCAATCAAACCGGCCACAAGCTCCCCACCGGCTACCCCGAAGGCCGCCGCGCCTGGCTCAACGTGAAGTTCTTCGATTCAGCAAACACCATCATCGGCGAAGCCGGCGAGTACGACACCGTCACCGCCACGCTCAACGGTGCCACCACCAAGGTCTATCAGGCCAAGCACGGCCTCGGCCCCGATATCGCCGCCACCACCGGCCTCCCCGCCGGCCCCTCCTTCCACCTCGCCCTCAACAACAAGGTCTATTTCGACAACCGCATCCCGCCCCGCGGATGGACGTTCGCTGCTTACGAAAGCGTCGGCGCTGCCCCCGTCGCCGCCACCTACGCCGACGGCCAGTACTGGGACGAAACCCAGTTCACCGCTCCCCCCGGCACCACCCGCGCCGAAGTCCGAATGTTCCACCAGACCTCCAGCAAAGAATATATGGAGTTCATCCGCGACGAGGACATCACCATCCCCTTCGACCGCCCCGTCCCCTGGGGCACGCTGGTGTATGACCAGTGGGTCATCCTCGGCAAGAGCGCTCCGGTAGAGATGGCCTTCGTAGAAGTGCCGTTCAGTTCCTGCACCGCTGACTTCAACGGCGACGGCAACCTCGACCCAGACGACCTCGCCGATTACATCAGTTGCTACTTCAGCCAGCCGCCCTGCGCTTCGGCCGACTTCGATCAGTCCGGCAACATCGATCCTGACGATCTCGCCGACTACATCAGTGCGTTCTTCGCCGGATGCCAGTAAGCGGCGCTCGCCGCTCCGGCTGTGACCAGTTTCGATTCTCAAGATTTTTGTTCTTGTCTGATCGCCAAACGGCGATCTGACGGGCGGAGCGCCCGCGCACACCGGTTATCGGTCTCATTCTGGTAGCGAGATTGCTCGGATAACGAGCCGTCCGCACCGACTTGGCAGCGGGGTTTCTGATCGACTGGGGCAATTTCGACGCCTGATCACGACACTCTGGTCGTCGCGGCATCAATTTTGTGGTATGCTGT
>Ga0105047_10016225_pt1 | contig 11683 bp, 10 predicted proteins | sample MAT04_FD_78384 | JGI IMG/M metagenome (GOLD analysis project Ga0105047, IMG submission 78384) | Freshwater microbial communities from Lake Fryxell liftoff mats and glacier meltwater in Antarctica - MAT-04 (megahit assembly) | ecosystem: Environmental > Aquatic > Freshwater > Ice > Liftoff... | reverse complement strand
GACCGCTTCATGGAGCGCGCGCGCACCAACAATCGCCTCCTCAACCTCGACAACAACTACCGCGAGACCAAGCCCGAATTGCGCGTGGACATTGACCGCCGCAAGGCCGCCGATCTTGGGGTCTCCGTCCAGGCAGTCGGGCGCACCATCGAAACCATGCTGGGCTCACGCCAAGTCGGCACTTATGTGGAGGGCGGGCAGGAATACCGCGTGCTGCTCCAGGCGCATGACCGCGACCGCGTCACCCCCTTTGACCTGCAGAACATCTTCGTACGTTCCAATGGCGGGCTGATCCCACTCTCCAACGTGGTGACCCTGACCGAGCGTGCGCGGGCGCAGACGCTGGCCCGTGCGGATCGGGTGCGTGCCATCACGATTACCGCCTCGCTCGCCCCTGGCTACTCGCTGGGCGAGGCTCTGGCCTTCATGGATTCCGTGGCGCGGGAGGTTCTGCCGCCCGATGCACGCATCGCCTATCGAGGCCAGTCGCTGGAGTTCCGCGAGAGTTCTTCGGCGCTGTACATCACCTTCCTGATGGCGCTCATCGTCGTCTATCTCGTGTTGGCGGCGCAGTTCGAGAGCTTCATCCACCCCTTCACCATCCTGCTCTCAACGCCCCTTGCCCTGACGGGAGGGCTGCTCGCGCTGCACATCACGGGGCAGACGCTGAACATCTTCAGTCAGATCGGCATGGTGCTGCTGATCGGTCTGATGGCGAAGAACGGGATTCTCGTCGTCGAATTCGCCAATCAATTGCGCGACCGGGGGCTTTGCGTGAAAGATGCGGTGCTTGAGGCCTCGGTGGTGAGACTGCGGCCCATTTTGATGACCTCCATCGCGACAGTTCTGGGCGCGGTGCCGCTCGCCATGGCGACGGGGGCAGGGGCTGAAAGCCGCACGGCGCTGGGTGTGGTGATCGTGGGCGGCGTGACCGTCTCCACTGTGGTCACGCTGTTCGCCATCCCCGCGCTTTACATGATGCTCGCCCCTTTCACGAAGCCGGCTGGTGCCATTGAGCGTCTTTTGGCTGATCTGGAAACCAGCGCGCCGGTGATCCAGGACGAGGCTGCAAAGCTTGCCGCCAAGAATCGTCCCCAGCCCGCGGAGTGACGAAGCGGGCTACCTGATCTAGCTTTCCCCGCGATTCGACAGGGGAGAGACGGGCATGGCGAAGACGGCGAAACCGGCCAGTGAAAGAACCGGCGGGAAACTGCTCGCCGACGCGCTGGTGGCCAACGGTGCGACGCATGTCTTTGCTGTGCCCGGCGAGAGCTATCTCGATCTGCTGGACGGGCTCTACGATGTCCGCAACCGCATTGAACTCATCACCTGCCGCTTCGAAGCGGGAGCGGTCCATATGGCCGAAGCCCATGGCAAGCTCACGGGCCGGCCTGGTGTGGCGGTGGTCACGCGCGGCCCCGGTGCGTGCCATGCCGCCATCGGTGTGCATGTGGCCCAGCAGGACAGCACGCCTCTGATTCTCCTGGTCGGGCAGATCCCGCGCGAGGAGACGGATCGCGAGAGCTTCCAGGAGGTGGATTACCGACGGATGTTCTCGCCCATCGCCAAATGGGTGACGCAAATTGATGACGCGCACCGCATCCCCGAAATCATGGCCCATGCCTTCGATGTCGCCGTCAGCGGGCGGCCCGGGCCGGTCGTTGTCGCCATCAGCGAGGAGATGCAGAAGCACCTCTCAGCCGTGCCCGATATCGGCGCGGCCGATGTGGCACCGGCGCACCCGGCCCCCGATGCCATCCTCAAGATGATGAAATTGCTCGCCAAGGCCGAGCGCCCGCTGGCCATCCTGGGTGGCAGCCGTTGGAGCGAGGAAGGACGCGCCGCCATCCGCGACTTCCTGGTAGCCAATGACATCCCCACCGCCGTCTCCTTTCGCCGGCAGTCCCTGTTCGACGGAACGTCCAAGCATTTCGCCGGCGATCTCGGCGTGGGAGCGGATGCCGCGCTCGTCACGGCCGCCAAGGAGGCGGACCTGATTCTCGCCATCGGCACGCGCATGGGGGAGCCGGTGAGCCAGGGATACACCTTGCTCGATATGGCGGGCGCGGTGCCCCTCGTGCATGTCTATCCCGAGCAGGCGGAGATCGGGCGTGTCTATCGCCCGGCCCTGGGCATCACCAGCGATGTGAACGCCTTCGCCGCGGCGATCCAGAACGAGCGCGTGAAAAAGCCGAAATGGGCCGCCTGGCGCAAGAAGCTGCGCGCCGCACGCGAGGCGCAGGCCGTGGCCCCCGAGTACGAAGGCCCGCTCAACCTCGCCCGCGCCTTGCAGGCGCTGGAGAAGGAGCTGCCCAAGGACACCATCTTCACCACCGACGCCGGCAATTTCGCCACCTGGCCCAGCCGCTTCACGCACGTCAAGGAAGGCCAGGAGTTCCTCGGCCCAACCAATGGGGCCATGGGGTACGGCGTGCCCGCGGCCATCGGGGCGGCTATCACCTACCCAGGGCGGAGCGTGATCTGCTTCGTCGGCGATGGCGGCTTCCTCATGACAGGGCAGGAGATCGCCACTGCGTTCCACCATCGCGTGGCACCCATCATCATGGTTTTCAACAATGGGATGTACGGCACGATCCGCATGTATCAGGAGCGCGTCTATCCTGAACGTGTTAGCGGCACCGCTTTGACAAATCCCGACTTCGCCAAGTTCATCGAGGCCTTTGGTGGGCATGGAGAGGTGGTGAGCGCGACGGACGAACTTGTGCCGGCCTATCAGCGCGCCGTGGCGAGCGGAAAACCCGCTTTGATCGAAGTCCGGATGAACCCGGAGCAAGTCACCAACCGTGCCACGATCGCTGCCCTGCGTGCACAAAACCCTGGCGCCAAGAAGTAGGTCCGGTGGGAAGCCCCGGACCTTTCAGGGTCACTGATACCCGGAGGCCAATGCTCAGCGGCGGCCTGGGCGCTCACTCACCTGGAGTTGGACGCCGTCGGCGGCCGCGCCCCGCGCGATACGCGCATTCGTAGTGCGAATACGATCAGCAGAAATGGCTACCGGATATGCCCGATTACCGCTGGCCGCGATCCACTCGCACTTCGACGCGGCGGCTTTCCACGCTGGCGAAGCCCGGGGTCGGGCCACGATAAAGGATGCGGACCCGCGCGGTCGGCACGCCGTTCCCGATCAACTCATCAGCCACAATGCGAGCACGCAGACGCGAGAGCATGGTGTTTGCCTCGCGCGAGCCGCGCGGATCGGCAAAGCCAATCACAAGAACGGGAACGCGGGGATTGGCCTTGATCCGCTCGGCAGCCTCGCCGAGCGCCATCCGGGAGGAATCGTCCAGAGCGGCCGACCAGGGTTCGAAGAAGATCGGCAGGGCTCGATTGGGATCCACAGGCGCGGTCGGGGCAGCCACTTCCACGGGCGGTGGCGCAGCCGCTACCACTGGAGCCGGCGTATCGGTGCAGGCTGCCAGTGCTAGAAGGGCAGCGCTGAGCGCGGCTTTGGAAAACATGCTGGACATAGGGCATTTTCCTTCGTACGGGCGAACCGGCATTATTTTGCGTGTTGTGCATCAACTGGTCCATGCTGTCACGGGTTGACGTTGGGCGCTGGCCGGGGAACCCTTGACAAATGAAAATTCCGATGGCGCCCGGCACCGCCTATCCGCGCGATCTGCTCGGCTATGGCCCGAACCCGCCCGATCCGCGCTGGCCTGGTGGCGCAAAACTCGCCCTCTCCTTCGTGCTGAACTATGAGGAAGGCGGCGAGAACAGCGTGCTGAACGGCGACGCCGCCTCTGAAATCTATCTGCATGAAGTGCCCGGCGGTAGTGCGATGGTGGGTGAACGAAACCGTACCGTTGAGACGCAGTTCGATTATGGCGCGCGGGCAGGGGTATGGCGCGTGCTGCGGCTATTTGCGGAACGCGGCCTGCATCTGACAGTCTATGGCGTCGGCCGGGCGCTGGAACTGAATCCCGGTGCCGCGCGCGCCTTTGCCCAGGCGGGCCATGAAGTGGCAAGCCATGGTTGGCGATGGATTGACTACCACGCCATGCCCGAAGCCGAGGAGCGCGCTGAGATTATCCGTTGCGTAGAAACAATCGAACGGCTCACAGGCAAGCGCCCTGTCGGCTGGTACACCGGCCGCATCAGCCCCAACACGCGCCGCCTTGTGGCCGAGCATGGCGGGTTTCTCTACGACAGTGATTCATATGATGATGACCTCCCTCACTACATTGAGGTAGCGGGCAAACCGCAGCTCATCATCCCCTATACGCTTGACAACAACGACATGAAATTTGCTGTACCGCCAGGCTTCGGAGACCCCTTCGGGTTTGAGCACCATTTGATGAACGCCTGTGATTTCTTGCGTGCCGAAGGCGCCGCGGGCGCCCCGAAAATGATGAGCGTTGGGCTGCATTGCCGCCTGGTGGGACGCCCAGGGCGCGCGGCCGCGCTGGCGCGGTTCCTGGATCACGTGGTGGGCTGCAACGATGTGTGGGTTGCGACGCGCGAGGAGATCGCGCGGCATTGGTGGGCAACGCACCCGCCCAAATGAGCGGGTGCCGGGTGCCGGGTGACGGGTGGCGGGGTGAAAACTTCCCTTCGGTCAGGCTGGATTGTCAGCCGCGTTGGTCCAACGGCGTATAGTCCCGCGCAGCTGCTCCCGTGTAGATCTGGCGCGGGCGTCCGATGCGCTGACTGGAATCCTCGATCATTTCCTTCCACTGACTGACCCAGCCAACCGTGCGGGCCACGGCGAAGATGACCGTGAACATGGAGGTTGGAATGCCCATCGCTTTGAGAATGATGCCAGAATAGAAATCCACGTTCGGATAGAGTTTGCGCGAGATGAAGTATTCATCCGTCAGCGCAATCCGCTCCATCTCCATCGCCATTTCAAGGAGCGGATCATCCTTGATGCCAAGCTCGGCCAGAACCTCGTGGCAGGTCTCCTTCATGATCTTCGCCCGGGGATCGAAATTCTTGTAGACCCGGTGGCCAAAGCCCATGAGCTTCACGTCGGCGTTCTTGTCCTTCACGGTCTCGATGAAGGCCGGGATTTTATCCGGCGTGCCGATTTCGCCCAGCATCTTCAACACCGCTTCGTTCGCCCCACCATGGGCGGGCCCCCAAAGCGCCGCGATGCCGGCAGCGATACAGGCGAAGGGGTTGGCACCAGTTGAGCCGGCGAGGCGTACTGTAGATGTGGAGGCGTTCTGTTCGTGGTCGGCGTGCAGGACCAATATACGATCCATCGCCTTTTCCAGGACTGGGCTTACAACGTAGGGTTCCGCTGGAGCTGTGTTAAGCATATAGAGGAAGTTCGCCGCATAGCTCAGTTTGTTTTGCGGGTAGACGAATGGCTGGCCAAGTGAGTACTTATAGGCCATTGCGGCAATGGTCGGGACCTTGGCAATCAGTCGGAAGGCCGCAACCTCGCGCTGGCGCGCGTCATTGATGTCCAGGTTGTCGTGATAGAACGCCGCCAGCGCGCCAACCACGCCGCACATGATGGCCATGGGGTGCGCGTCACGGCGGAAACCGTCAAAGAAACGCCGGATCTGCTCATGTACCATGGTGTGATAGGTGACGTCGTTTTTGAACTTCGCGAGATCAACCTTATTTGGCAAACCGCCATTCATCAGCAGATAACAAACCTCGATGAAGTCGCTTTTCTCCGCGAGTTGCTCGATCGGATAGCCGCGATACATGAGAATGCCTGCATCGCCGTCAATATAAGTGATCTTACTTTCGCAGCTGGCCGTTTCACCATAGCCGGGATCATAAGTGAAGATGCCGAGGCTGGAATACAGCTTGCGGATATCGGCCACCGGCGGACCAAGCGTTCCTGAAAGCAGCGGTAGTGACGTACTGCTGTTGCTGCCTTCGATCGTGACGGTAATCGAGCCATTGTCGCTCATGGTTGCGGCTTTCCCTCAACTGGTGGAACGCGAGGGACGTTCTCCGCCGCGCCATGTTGCATTGCAGTGTAGGCAGCTCAACGCGCTTGTCCATCGTCCAGGGACGACCTCGCAGCAGCATGTCCGCACAACCCGGTTGAGATACTGCTAAGACGCTGGGAGAGTGTCGCTCAGTAACCTCGGCGCCAATGGACCGGGGGCTCGAAGCCGCCCGCCCAGAGGCCACGTTGCGCGTGTCGGGCTGCGGCTTCCATGGGGGCGAGGGCGGGCATCGCACCGCCATCGGCGAGTGCCCAGCCGGCCGTGATCATGGCAGCGTTCAGGTCCACCTCGCCCGCTCGGCAGGCGCCCAGCGCGCGACCGAAACGGTCGCGGCCATAAATACGGCAATCCAGGGGCCTTTCGCCGACAAGGCGGGCCAGCTCGGCCGCCGCGGCCGTACCGCAATCATAGAGGCGCCCTTGAGCGTCCGTGCAAAATTGGCCGCGCTGAGGTGCTTCCACGCCATATAGTCGCAGCATCCGGTCGCCCAGGCGCAGCGTGTCGCCGTCCACGATGCGAATTTGCGAGTTCGGTGTGGCCCAATCCTGGCTGCGAGGGGCGGAGCCCGCCAGATCGGAAGGCAGCCCCATGGCCACAAAGGCACCACCTGCGAGGGCGGTCGCACCAACAACGAAAGCGCGGCCCCAGCGGCGGGGCGATCGGGCGGCTTGGTAAAGTTTGCGTCGGCGCATAGGGATCGTGGTTAACCCAGCATGAAGGGAAATGGCAACCCGGTTGTTTCGGGATGTTACAATTTCAGCTCAGGCGCTCCTTTCCAGAAGGGCCCCGCATCGCGCAATGCCTTCCAGGCGCTCATCGCCGCGAGTCGGCTGCCTTCGGCGCGCCCAGCCGCAAATCCCGTGACCGCTCCCATCGCGAAGCCGCCCGCCCCACGCCCAGCGAGTCGCTTGGCCAGCTCACGCGCAACCGTCGCGTCATTGGCCAGGCCCAGCGCCTCCTGCAAGGCTGACAGGCGGCGCGAGAACCGTTTCGTCGCGCGTCCGGGCCAAAGGGCCGCGAAGGGTTCGGCCGCATAACGCAGGCGCTTGGCATCCAGACGCATCTCATGCAGGGCGGTGCTGTCCAGCTCCTTCATCGCGGCGCCGGCGTGCTTGAGTCGCTTCCACCGCTTGCCCAGCAGCGTCACCGCAAAGGGGGCGAGAGGTTCCTCGACGACGGTGCTGGGCCGAATCATGGTGAGTTGCAGGCCAAGCCAGATGGTTCGGCGAAAGCCCTCGCCTTCGAGGAGACTGGCCAGTGCCATGTAGGCCGCGTCACGCTCATGAGTTGCAGTCGTGAGAAGGCGCTTGATACGAACGTCACCATCTAGGGCGGAAAGCGTGGCCTGACCGATCCCCGTCAAAAAGACATCCCAGTCGCGTGCGGCACCCAGCGCCTGCGCGAGATCCCGCAGCCGGGCATCCCAATCGCGCCAGCCTGGCCCGTCCACCACCGGCCGGAACAGTTTGAGCAGCGAGCGCAAGCGCCTGATCGCCACGCGCGATTGATGGACCCCTCTTGGCCCTGCCTCCAGCCGGCAATTCGGCGTCTCGGCGAGGAGCACGTCCTGCAGGTGGGCCAAGGCTGCGAGGAACGCCGGCTCGATCGTCTCAGCACCCGCAAGCGTAGGCGGGCCAATCCGTCGTGCGCGGGGCGCGCGAGATTCTGTGAACGCCAGCGCCATCTCAGCAAGGCCGTGGCGCGCGGGCAGCAGCGGCAGGTCCTCGGCCAATTTGGCTGCCATCGCAAGCGTCTCGGCAGGGGGTCCATCCAGGAACAGCCGCGCGACACGTTGCCGCTTAACGCCTGCTTCCAGGCGCCCTTCCAGCCAGGTAACCCCCTCGGCCAGGATGGCGCGCCGCCCGATGAAGCGCCCAAAAGGCAATGCGGCCGGGTCGGCATCATGTGCCTCATGAGGAGGAAGAAAGCCCGGCCAGCAGAGGCATCCCTCAGGCGGCATCGCATGAATCAGCTGCCAATCGCCGCGGATGCGCTGCAAGACGGGCGCGTCCTCGCCCTCTCCGCGGAACCACGTGACGGTCTCGGCCACCCAGATCGGCGCAGGCACCAGCAGTGGGTGTTTCGGGCAGCGCGTGAGGCCTGTACCCGGGGCGAGTTCGAGGATCAGGCTGCCACCTCCGGCCAGTCACGCGGCGTGAGGAAGCGGACCAGGCGGCCGCTGCCATCCTGCAATTGCCGCCACGCGCCCGCCACGGTGAATTCAGCCAGCGCCCCTGTGGGATAGCCCTCGGCCAGACGGCGAGCATGGTGGCCGCCCATCGCCGCACCGGTTGGCCCCATCAAGGCAAGCCCCAAATCATGCAGGCCGGGATTGTGGCCGATGATCAGCACGGAGCGAGCGGTCTCGGGCATGCCGCGCAACGTTTCCATCAGGCGCTGCCAGGGCGCGAGGTAGAGGTCATCCATCACTTCCACAATCGGCAAACCTTCCATCGGTTGTGCTGCCTCAAGCGTTTGCAGGGTTCGCCGTGCGGAGGAGACAAGGACAATGTCAGGCGCGAGGCCGAGTTCGCGCATCTGGTCCGCCATGACGGCCGCCGCCTGTCGCCCCCGCGCATTCAGCGGGCGCGCGTGGTCGGAGAGCGTCGCGTCATCCCAGGAGGATTTGGCGTGGCGGAGCAGCAGGAGCTGGCGCATGGGAATGGGTTATGACACGGCAGGCGGCGCCTGTCCCGTCCCTTGCAGCGGTTGGATTCAGTTGCGCGTCTTCCGCTACCGGCCCAGAGACACCACTTCTGGCATCTTGAGCGACTGGAGCATGGGTTTTCATGGCGGATAGGGTTCTGATCATTGGCGCGACGGGCGGTATCGGCGCAGCACTTGCGGTGCGTGTCGCGGCGCGCGGGGCACAGCCGATCCTGATGGCGCGCGATGCGGACCGGCTGGCCGAGCTGGCTGCCCGGCTGCCGGGGGCAGAAACGGCAATTGTGGATGTGACCGACCTCGCTGCACTGAAAGCCGCGATATTGGCGGTCGGCACGCCGCTCTCAGGGCTGGCCTTCTGCGTGGGTTCGATCCTGCTCAAGCCGCTGTCGAGGATCACGGAGGCTGACCTGCTCGATTGCTTTCGGCTGAACGCGGTCTCGGCCGCCATGGCGGTGCAGGCGGCGGTACCTGCGCTTGTGGCGGGCCAGGGCAGCGTGGTTCTGTTCAGCTCCGTGGCCGCGCGGGCCGGTTTCACCAGCCATCTGGCCATCGCCGCAGCCAAGGCCGCAGTGGAGGGCATGACCGTTGCTATGGCCGCCGAACTGGCCCCGAATGTGCGGGTCAACTGCATTGCCCCCAGCCTGACACGCACGCGCATCGCCGAACCGCTGACGAAAAATCCCGCCATGGCCGATGCCATCGCCAAGCTGCACCCGCTGCCCCGCCTGGGCGAGGGCGACGACATTGCCGCAATGGCGGACATGCTGCTCTCGCCGGCGTCGAGTTGGGTCACGGGACAGGTGATCGCGGTGGATGGTGGTCGCAGCACGCTGCGCACCAAGGCTGGCTGAGTTGGTCGCCCGGCGCGCGCTCCCTTTCCTGTTTGTGGCGCCCGCTTTGGCGCAATCCGGAGGCGACTACCGCTGGCGCGTCATCCGCAATGGCAGCGCCATTGGCACGCAAAGCGTCACCTTCACACAGCACGGCGCGGAGCGAGTGGCCTTCGCCGAGATGTTGGTGGTGCCGAGCGTCATGGGGGTTGTCGTCTATCGTTTTGAGCATCGCTACACTGAGGTTACTCGCGGGGGGAATTTTGTCTCGGTGCGCTCACGCCTCAACCGCAATGGCCGCATCACCGAGGTGGAAGCCGACGCGACGCCCCATGGCGTGGCCCTGCGCGGGCCAGAGGGCGCCCTGCAACTTCCCGCCAACGCTGCGCCGCTTTCCTGGTGGGAGCCGCAGCGTTTCGGCGGCGCGACTCCGGTGTTTGGCACGACCACCGGCAGGCTCATGGATTTGCGCTGGGCCCGCGAGGCGCTGCCGGGCGGAGGCGTTCGCTGGCGTACGACCGGCGAACTGGAAGCAGTATTGGAATTCGCTGCTGCCGGGCGATGGAGCGCCTATCAGGTCAAGGGCGATGACGGCATCAATGTGATCTATGAAGCCGCGTAGCCTGAGGCTGGTTCTGGGCGACCAGTGTTCGGTCAGCCTGTCTGCGCTGGAGGATCTGGACCCAGCGCGGGATGTGGTGCTGATGATGGAAGTGCAGGCGGAATGCACCTATGTGCGGCATCACCCGCAGAAGATTGTCCTGGTGCTCTCAACCATGCGGCATTTTGCGGAAATGCTGCGCTCACGCGGCGTCCATGTGGACTACGTCCGCCTCGATGACACAGCCAACACCCATAGCTTCTCCAGCGAGGTTGCGCGCGCGATCAGTCGCCACGCGCCTGACGAAGTGATCGGGACGGAACCGAGTGAATGGCGCGTGGTGCAGGAGATGGAGGGCTTGGGCGTTGATTGGCGTGACGATACGCGCTTCCTGGCCGACCTGTCCTTCTTCCGCCGCTGGGCGCAGGGGAAGAAGCAACTCCGCATGGAATACTTCTACCGTGAGATGCGCCGGGCTACCGGCCTGCTCATGGAGGACGGTCTGCCGACCGGTGGTGCGTGGAATTATGACTCCGACAATCGCAAACCCTTGCCGCGCGGCCTCGTTCCACCGGCCCCTCCGCGGTTCTCACCCGATGCCATCACGCGGGAGGTCATGGACCTCGTTGCTTCCCGCTTCGGCCATCACTTCGGTGAGCTGGAGGGCTTCAACTGGCCTGTGACAGCCGCGCAGGCGCAGACTGCGCTTTCGCGCTTCATCGCCGAGCGCCTGCCGCTCTTTGGCGACCATCAGGACGCCATGGCCGAGGGCGAGCCGACATTGTTTCACGGCCTGATCTCCACCAGCCTCAATTGCGGGCTGCTTTTGCCGCGCGAGGTTTGCGAAGCGGTGGAGGCGGCATATCGTGCCGGTCAGGTGCCCCTCAATGCGGCCGAGGGCTTCATCCGCCAGGTCCTGGGCTGGCGCGAATATGTACGCGGCCTCTACTGGCTGAAAATGCCGAGTTACAAGGCGCTGAACGCCCTGGACGCGCATCGCCCTTTGCCGGGGTTCTACTGGACCGCAACATCGGGCATGCGCTGCATGGATGCGGCCATTGGCCAAACGCGCGATCTTGCTTATGCCCATCACATCCAGCGCCTCATGGTGACAGGCAATTTCGCGCTGCTTGCCGGCATTGATCCGGATGCGGTGAATGACTGGTATCTGAGCGTTTATGCCGATGCCTATGAATGGGTGGAACTGCCCAATACCCATGGCATGGCGATTCATGCCGATGGCGGGATCATGGCCAGCAAGCCCTATGCGGCAAGTGGCGCCTACATCAACCGCATGAGCAACCACTGCGCGAAATGTGGCTTCGACGTAAAGCGCGCGACGGGGGAGGGGGCCTGCCCGTTCAACTTTCTCTACTGGGATTTCATCGCCCGCCATGCCGGGCGCTTCGCCAATAATCCGCGCATGGCCATGCCGCTGAGCACGTTGCGCAAGATGGCGCCCGAACGTGTGGCAGAGCTGCGGGCGGAGGCGTCGAAATTCCTGGATAATGTGTCACCTTTGCCTTGACCGGCGCCGGTGAGCACGGTTGAAGCAGACCATCTCCGGGAAAGTGATTTTCATGCCGAATTTGCATCGTCGCGTCCTCATCCTTGGCGCACCTGGCCTTTTGGCGGCGCCTGCGTTGGCG
>Ga0105047_10016224_pt1 | contig 11683 bp, 9 predicted proteins | sample MAT04_FD_78384 | JGI IMG/M metagenome (GOLD analysis project Ga0105047, IMG submission 78384) | Freshwater microbial communities from Lake Fryxell liftoff mats and glacier meltwater in Antarctica - MAT-04 (megahit assembly) | ecosystem: Environmental > Aquatic > Freshwater > Ice > Liftoff... | reverse complement strand
CGCTGAGCAGCACCGTGGGCGGGCAGCCCGGGCGATCGTCTTCAGCGAGAAAAAGACGACCCAGCACCGGACGAGCCTCGAGGGTGGAGAGGAGGGTTGAACCCAGGTTGGCGCCAAGGACCCGCTCGGTTGGTGCACCCTCCTTGGCACCCAGGAACACGGCGCGATGCAGCACCGCGGCACCCAGGACTTCGAAGCTGGTCTGGGCGTCGCGCCAGGCAAGGTACTCATCATGCGATGCGCGGACGCGGACGGATGCGTCGGACACCGGGCTTTGCCGAATGGCCCAGAGCCGTCCGTGCGGATCAAACGATGGCTGGCGAAGGATGACGGTGTGGAAGACGGCCCAGCTGACCAAAGCCAGTCCGATCGAAACCGAGAAGGTGCCAAACAGAAGCGCGGCTTGGCCGGGCCGCCGGAGCAAACGCCGAAGCGTCAGACTGAATTCGAAAAAGAGTAGGCGCATGGACGGCCGGTGTGAGTGTGCCGAGATCAACCTGACAGTCGATCGTCTCCTCGATGACGGAGAATCGTGGTTGCCGGCGCAAGTCGGAATACCTCGCGTGCCCCTGGCTCAGGACGAGGGAGGTTCGTCTTCGGAGCGGTCGGCCGAAAAGGACCTTGTGCTCCAGAGATGTCCGAGGGCCAGTCCACCAAAGAGCAGGAGGAGTGGGTAGGCTTGCGCCAGTGCTCCCGGACTGCGGTTTGGAAACGAGAACGTGTCGACCAGGGCGTTGATCAGCACGACCGCCAGGCAAGCCCCGAGCACGGACGTCGCGGCGATCCACCGTCGGCTCAGTCGCCGCTGCCGGATCATCCGGAGCGCTTCCCAGAGCCAGGCCAGAAGGCCAAGAACGGCGACCGATGCACCCACCCAGCGCATCACCTTGCCGATTTTCTGCAGGGGCGTGATCCGTTTGCGCTCGCGCTGCTGTTTCGCGGGGTCGTCGAGCTCCGGAGCATGACCACACTCAGTTCCAGTGGTACAGAAGGAAGGTCTGCGGAGGGCATTGGAAAAGGGCTCGAAAGCGACTCGTCTTGAAAATGACCTGCGCGAGGTTTCCGCGAGTTCAATTGAGCGTATCGGGGAGTGGAGTGGCCTTCACGGAGGGAGCGGTGGAGGGTCGGGGTGGCCAGGAAATGTTCAACGGGAAATTGATTGTGACGTCACCTTAAGTTTCCTGATCCTGAGCCTGACTCAATGACCGCACCATTTGCCGCATGACACCGCCTTCCGCCCAACCCCCTGCTGAGAGCGTCTCGCCGACCCTCGCGGCTCCCTCCCGCGCGGCCGCCGGGTTCACGGCGGTCATCAAGACCACCCGGATTGCGCTCGGCGCGCCCGGCTTGATCGATGGAGCGAAGGCGTTGCTCAAGGTCAACCAACTGGACGGGTTCGACTGCCAGTCGTGCGCCTGGCCAAGTCCGGACACGGATCGGCATGTGTTCGAATTTTGTGAGAACGGAGCCAAGGCGGTCGCGGATGAGGCCACCCGCAGCAGGATCGGGCGGGAGTTCTTCGCCCGCCATTCGATCGCGGATCTTCTTGGGAGGAGTGACCACTGGCTCAACCAGCAGGGAAGGTTGATCGAGCCGATGGTGCTCCGCGATGGCGCCACGCACTATGAGCCGATCGGGTGGGACGAGGCGTTTGGTCTCGTCGCCGAGGCCCTGCGCGCCCTGCCGTCGCCGAATCACGCCGCATTTTATACTTCCGGACGGACGAGCAACGAGGCGGCCTTTCTCTATCAGTTGTTTGTCCGCCAATACGGGACGAACAACCTGCCCGACTGTTCGAACATGTGTCACGAGAGCAGTGGCGCGGCGCTCAGCGCGAGCATCGGGATCGGCAAGGGCACGGTGACGTTGGAGGACTTCGAGCGCGCGGATCTGATCCTGGTTGTCGGGCAGAATCCCGGGACGAACCATCCACGCATGCTGACCACGCTGACCGAAGCGAAGCGTCGCGGGGCGACGATTGTGTCGATCAACCCTCTGCCGGAAATTGGGATCGAGCGCTTCAAGAACCCGCAGGACTTTCTCAACCCGATCAAGGCGCTGTCGACCCTCCTCGGTGAGGGCGTCAAGCTGGCCGATCGCTGGCTGCAACCGCGGATCGGTGGTGACCTCGCGTTGTTCAAGGGGTTGATGAAGGCGATGCTGGCGCTCGAGGAGGCGGCTCCGGGCACCGTTTTCGATCACGCATTTCTTCAGGAGCACACGCAGGGTTATGCCGGGTTGGTGGCGGACTTGCGGGCGACGAGTTGGGACGACGTGGTCGCAGCAAGCGGGGTTTCGCAGGCCGAGATCGCCGACACGGCCGCACTGGTGGCGCGCTCGCGGGCGACCATCTGCTGCTGGGCGATGGGGCTGACCCAGCAGCCGCAGGCCGTGGCGACGATTCAGCAGGTCGTCAACCTGCTGCTCCTGCGCGGCGATATCGGCCGGCCCGGGGCCGGGGTCTGCCCGGTGCGGGGACATTCGAATGTCCAGGGCGACCGGACGGTGGGGCTTTTTGAGCGCATGCCGGGTTGGTGGCTCGACCGGCTCGACAAGGAATTTGGCTTCGCTTCGCCGCGCCAGCATGGTTTTGACACGGTGGATGCGATCCGGGCGATGCACCGCGGTGAGGTCCGGGTGTTCTTTGCCCTCGGAGGAAATTTTCTGTCGGCGACGCCGGACACCGAATTTACCGCCGAGGCCCTGCGCCGCTGCGATCTGACGGCCCAGGTGTCCACCAAACTGAACCGCGCGCACCTCGTCACCGGCCGGACCGCACTCATCCTGCCCTGCTTGGGGCGGAGCGAGCGCGACCCCCAGGCCGCCGGCGAGCAGTTCGTGACCGTGGAGGATTCCATGGGCATTGTGAACTCCTCGCGCGGCCATGCCGAACCGGCGTCACCCGACCTGCTGAGTGAACCGATGATCGTTGCCCGGCTGGCCGCGGTGGTGCTGCGCGACCGGTCAGCGGTGCGCTGGTCAGACCTCGCCGGCGACTATGACCGTATCCGAGAACATATTTCGCGGGTGGTTCCGGGATTTGAGGACTTCAACGCGCGGATCCGCAAGGGGATCTTCTACCTGCCGAATGCCCCGCGGGACGCACGCGAGTGGCGGACGGCGACCAAGCGGGCCAATTTCATCACCGCGCCGATCGTCCGGCCGGCATTGGCGCCCGGTGAATACGTCATGATGACGATTCGCACCCACGATCAGTTCAACACCACGGTCTACGGACTCGACGATCGCTACCGGGGAGTGTTTGGCGGGCGTCGGGTGGTCTTCATGAATGCTGAGGACATTGCCGAGTCCCGGCTGATGGGGGGCCAGTTCGTGGACCTCTTCAATCACCACGGCGGCCGCACGCGGGTCGCCCGGCACTTTATGGTCGCTCCCTACCGCATTCCCCGGGGCTGCGTGGCAACTTATTTCCCAGAAGCCAATGTACTTGTGCCGATTGAGAGCACGGCGGCGATCAGCAATACGCCCACAAGCAAATATGTGGTTATAACGGTCCAGCCAAGTGCGGATCAGGCAGCTGCGCTCGCGACGATCGCGCCGCGTGCTGGAAAATGAAACATTTCCGGCTAATGGGCGTCAGAACAGGTAACCACTATGAAAACAATTCCACTCCTTTTGGCCCTTTCGCTGTCCGGTGCGGCCTGGGCGTTTGCCGCGGCGGAAAAAGCCGAGTCGACTCAAGTTCGGGTCATGTTCTTTGAAGCTGAGAAATTCACCGATGTGAAGGAAAGCTCGATGGCCACCGAGAAGGGCCGCGACGCGATTCTTAACGAATTGCGCACTTACATCGTCGAGCGGGCTGAAAAAGTACTGCCTCCCGGCTATAAACTCTCCGTCACCTTCCTCAATGTCGATCTCGCGGGCGACTACGAGCCATGGCGTGGTCCCCAGCTCGACGACGTCCGCATCGTCAAGGACATTTATCCTCCCCGCTTCAAGCTCTCCTTCAGGGTCACGGACGAGGCCGGTGCGGTGGTCAAGGAAGGCCAGCGGCAGCTCAGCGATCTGGCTTTCATGAGCCGGATGACGATCAACCGGCAGGACACGCTCCGTTACGAAAAGGAGATGTTGAACGACTGGATACGGAATGACGTCCGGGTGAAACTGTGAGACACTCCTCTTCGATCTAGCCTTTGCGCGCCGCGATCCCGACCGGGGTCGCGGCGCTTTTCTTGAGATCGATCGCGCAACTCCTTTTTCCTCGAGTGCCTACGTCCGACGAATCCGCCGCCCGGCTCGACAAATGGCTTTGGGCGGTGCGCCTCTTCAAGACCCGCCCCCTTGCCGCTGCCGCCTGCCGCGCAGGCGAAGTCACGGTCGAGACGCGACCGGCAAAGGCTTCGCGGGACGTGCGAGTTGGGGAGACGATTCAGCTGCGGCAAGGGGTGGTGCTGCGCACCGTGGTGGTCCGCGGAATTCCGGGCTCCCGGGTGGGAGCACCGCTGGTGCCGTCGTTTCTGGAGGATCTCACGCCGCCCGCCGAGTGGGAGAAAGCCCGGGAGTTGCGGGTGCAGCATCTCCTCGCACGTGAACACGGCACCGGCCGTCCGACCAAACGAGAACGCCGTCAACTCGACGACTGGCTGGAACCGCCTTTGTAGGTGGCCTCGCTGAGGCCGCATTCTGTTCAACGCCGCACCCCACCCAACCAGCCGCCCCCACTCAGGGTGTCAGCACCGTGTCGTCAGCCGTATGGAACCCACGATCGGGGCCTGCCGAACGGATTTCCATGCGGGTGCCGCTGAGCTGGTGAAAGAAAAAGGGGGTGCCCCAGCGGTCGACCAGTTCGCCGGCGGAGTTGATTGCGGGATGCCGGCGTGGAATCAGCGCCAAACCGAGCGGGTTGGCTCCGGTGAGTGCGGCCGCGATGTCGGCATTTTCGCCCCATGGGTTCCCCTGGCGAGGGAAGATCGTCTGCCATGACAAGAGCAGGTCGCCGAGCAGGACGACATCGTCCCGAATCGTTCGGTCCGGTGCGTTCAGGCGCTCAATCCCCTCAAAGGCAGTCGCTTCCTCCGTGCCGGCGGGCGCCGTGGGAAGGACCGCCGTCGGGGGAATCGCGGGGACGGCCGTCGCCTGGTTGATGGAGGGTTGGGGGGATGGTTCCGTCGGAGGCCGGGGCTCGGGTTTGAAATAGAACCAAAGCCCGATTGCGGAGGCTGCGACCACGATGGCCGATAGCCGGAGAGTGCGGCGGCGCCGCGGTTTGTCCGGACGGGTGGCGGTGGCGCTCATGGGATGGAATTGCTTTCGTTGATGACTGAACTCGCTTTGCTCGGTCCGCGTTTGACGCGGCGTTTCAGGATGAGGGACGCGCGTGTTTGATCAGAAAGTCCACGATCGGCGTCGGATCTTCAAGGCTGTGGGGGTGGTGTTTGCCGCCGGGTTTGATGATCACTTCGATCAGTCCGCCGAGTGCGCGATAACGCTCGGCGAGGATCGCGGTGTTTTCCCCCAGCGGAACGTTGATGTCCGCGTCGCCACACACGGAGAGAATCGGGATCCTGGCCCGGGCCAGCGGTTCAATGCGGTCGATCGGGCTGCCCTTGAAGGCGGCCATGCCGGCGTCGTCGAGCCCGTAGGCGGCCATGCACTCGCGCCACAGTTTGCCTCCTTCGGGCGTATGTTTGCTGCGTCCCGGCCAGCTCTGCAGGTTGAGTACGGGTGCATCGAGGTAGAGGGCGGAAACGCGATCGGGGTACATCACCGCGAAATTGAACGCGTAAAGGCCTCCCCGGCTCAATCCCTCCATCACGGCGCGGGGCGCAAGTTGATGAAACTTGACCAGGTGTTGGTAAAACGCATCGAAGAGTGCCATCGCCGGCGGAGCGCCATAGAGATCACTCGCCTGCATGTAGGCCACGTGCCAGCCGCGCGCGAGCAGTGCGAGGTCGGCTTGGGGCGCGTGGCCGAAGAACTCCGTGCGCCAGATCCAGGGCCGACCGGGAGCCGCCTGTTCCGGGAGCACGAGTAAACAGGGTCGGCCTGCGACCTCGAAGTTGAGTTGGCTGAAGCCTCGCCAGGTGGTCAGGGAAACCGGTGACGGCAGCTCAGCTGGGGAGGGATGGGCGGCGGGTGAAAGAGTGGGCAGGGTCATGGCGATCCCCAGCCAAACCACCGCCAACCGAGAGAATGCGAAGCGCATCCCGCCAGCCTGAACCGCGACCGCATCGCAGGAAAGCGAAGACTGAGATGAACCTGAACCGGATCCGGATTTTTTGCCGCGAACGGTCGCAAATGGAAGCTCGAGATCGATCTGCAGGGACATGATCGTGACGGCTGCGTGTAGGTGGCCTCGCTGAGGCCGCAGGGCTTGGCGTCGCATGAACCTTCGGGCCTCTTCACCCTGAACTCGCAACGCGGTGCTGAACGGTTCACCCGCCTGGAGCGACAGAGAATTTGCCAAGTTCACCTGAATGACTCCGTATGCCCGTTCCCCTTATGGTCCTTCTTCCACGTTTTGCGCGGATTGCGTTGTCCCTTGGTTGTCTCTGGTCGTCGGCCTCCTTGATCGTTGCCGCGGAACGGCTGACCTCCGGTGAATCGAGAATGCCGGCGCTGGCCGATTTTCGGTCGACCGGAAACAATTGGCAGACGGCGTCCGCACTGACCGGCGATCCGCGGCGCGACAAAGTCCTGACGACGGCCCCGGGCAATGGCCTGATCGTGAACCAACCGGACAAAACCAACCGCGGACATCTTTTTTCCGCGTGGGAGCATGGCGACCTCGAGGTCGACCTGGAATTTCTCCTGCCGCCGGGAGCCAATTCGGGAGTCTATTTGATGGGCCGCTACGAAGTGCAGTTGCTGGACAGCTGGCGGATTCAGCAGCCCAAGCCCGGGGACTGTGGAGGAATTTACCACCGCTGGGATGCCGCCCGCGGGAAAGGACAGGAAGAGGTCGGTGGCGTTGCACCGAGAACCAACGCCTGCCGTGCCCCCGGCTTGTGGCAGCGGCTGCAGATTGTCTTTCAGGCACCTCGCTTTGATGCGGCCGGCAAGAAGACCGCGTCGGCCCGCTTCATCAAGGTCGTGCTCAATGGCACGGTGATCCACGAAAATGTCGACGCCGACGGTCCGACCCGCTCGGCCGCGTTTGATGACGAAGTGCCTTGGGGCCCGCTGATGATTCAAGGTGACCATGGCTCTCTGGCCCTGCGATCGATTCACTGCCGGGTGCCGGAGGCCCCGCCACCACCGAAAGCTGAATCCAACGCCAGACCGCGCCGCACGCCGGCTCCGGTGTTGGTCGAGCCCACCGACCGCGTCCTGCTCCAGCGCGGTTTCGTGCCGTACGAGCCGTCGAAACGGCTCTACGCCTGCTCCGTCGGCACACCGTCCGGATTGCACTTCGCGTATGACTTCGAGACCGGTGCGCTGCTCCGCGTGTGGCGTGGCGGCTTCATTGACACGGTGGAGTTGTGGGAAAGTCGTGGCGAACGACAGACGGCGCGGCCGACCGGAGCTCCGCTGGACCTGACGTCGAAGCCATCTGTCGCCATGATCGAGCTCCCTGAAACCGATGGCTGGCCGGCCACCCCGGGGCCTCTTTTCGTCTCCGACGGCTATCGCCTCGAGGCGGACGGAACCCCGGTTTTCCTGTCGCGACTCTCCACCCTCACGATTGAGGATCGCTTGGTGCCCGCGGAAGATCGGTCGGGTTTCACCCGCACCCTGAAAATCGATGGCAAACGCGCGTCCTGGCCGGCGTTTGTTCTCCTCGCCGAGGCGGACGTCATCCGGGAGGTTCCCGGCGGGTTCGTCATCGGCGAGCGCGAATGGTACGTCGACTGGCCCGCAAGTTCGCCCCACCGGCCCGAGATCCGCGAAATCGGCCGCCGGCAACTCCTGGTGGTGCCGGTGCTGCAGGGAACGTTGGGCAAGCCGCTCGTTTACAGCCTCGTTTGGTGAAAATCGCCATGAATCACGCCTCTCTTGTATCCGTTTCGACGCTCTTGGCCCGCTCCTCGCCGATCCAAGCCGGTGTTCGCGCCGTGCGGTGGAGCGTTGTCGGTCTGCTGGCTGTGATGGGCAGCGCTTCCCTCCTGCGCGCTCAAAACCCGTCTGCAATCGAACGCTTCATCACTCCATCGGCCGCGTTTGTGGAACGTGAGGACCGCTATTGGAACCGGACCGCGCTGCCTGTTCCCGAAGGCATCGTGCTGGAGGTCAGCGGGATCCTGCCCTTGCCCGGTGAGCGACTGCTCGTCTGCACGCGTCGCGGTGAGCTCTGGTGGGTGGATGGGGCATACGACGAGACGCCGAAGCCGCGGTTCAGTCTGTTCGCCTCCGGTCTGCACGAGCCGCTCGGTTTGACCGCGGCGCCGGGCGGCGGCGTTTATGTGGTCCAGCGCCAGGAGATCACGCATATCGAGGATCGTGACGGTGATGGACGCGCGGACCAGTTTCGCACCGTCTACCGGATTCCGATTTCGGGTAACTACCACGAGTACGCGTTCGGTCCGGTGCTGGCTCCGAATGGAAACTTGCGGGTGACCCTCAACGTGGCTTTTGGCGCCCCCGACCAGAGCCCCGTGCCTTGGCGCGGGTGGATGTTGGAGATCGCGCCGGATGGCCGGATGACGCCGATCGCCGCCGGACTGCGCTCGCCCGCCGATCTTTTTCTGACCTCAAAGGGCCTTTGGCTCTTTCCTGAGAACCAAGGCGAGTGGGTCGGCTCTGGGCGGATCACCGAAGTTCAGCCGGGAGACTTTGTCGGGCATGTCGCATCGTTGGCCTGGACCCGACTTCCTGGATCCACGGTCAAACTGGGACCGGAGTCCGTGATCGACAGCGGAGAGCCGATGCATCGGGTCGCCGAAAAGATGCCGGGGCTGAAGCCGCCGACCGTCTGGCTTCCCCACACCGTGATGGGCATTTCGACCGCGGGCATGGCCGAGGATGTGAGCAACGGTCAGTTCGGCCCCTATTCCGGGCAGCTCTTTGTCGGAGACCAAGGTCAAAGCAAGATCATGCGGGTCAGCCTGGAACAGGTTCGTGGGGTCTGGCAGGGTGCCGCCTACGCCTTCCGCGAAGGCTTTGAGTCCGGGGTGCTGCGGGTGCGCATGGGCGAACGGGGCCGACTCTTCGCGGGCGAGTCCGCCCGTGGCTGGGGAGCGGTCGGACCCAAACAATTCGGGCTGGAACGACTTGCCTGGACCGGACTGGTCCCGTTCGACGTGCTCGAGGCGACCGCGCAGCCGGACGGCTTTCTTCTGCGTTTTACCCGTCCGGTTGACCGGGCGACCGCGGAGCAGCTCGCGAGCTATTCGATCGTGGGCTTCACCTACAAGTATCACTCGACCTACGGCAGCCCGCCGGTCGAACGCATGGCTTGTCCGATCCGCAAGGTCGAGGTCTCCGAGGACGGGCTCTCCGTTCGCCTCGCCGCTGTCTGTCTGCGCGAGGGCTTCGTTCACGAAATCCGGGTTGCCGGCCTCCGGTCGCGCGATGACGGGGAGACGATTCTGCATCCAACACTCTATTACACATTGAACCGGATCCCGGAGGGACGGCGGATCATCCCGGTGGAGCCTAATGAGCGCGAGTGGTGCGTGCCGGCGGTCCCGCCCGCCGCGAGCGCGCCCACGGCCAAGCATCCGACCCAGGCGCCGGCCGACTGGAGACCGCGCGAGGGAGACCGGCAGATTCTCCTCGGCACGCGACCCGGCCTGAAATTCGACCAGGAACTGATTACCGCCAAGGCGGGTGAGAGGCTCCTCCTCGTGTTCCGCAATCAGGACGACATGCTGCACAACTTTGTGCTCTGCGCCCCGGGCAGGGGCCAGGCCGTCGGACAGGCTGCGATGTTGCTTGGACTTGACGGTGCCGCCCGCAACTACGTGCCGGAGAGTGATGACGTCCTTTACCACACGGGCCTGGTTTCTCCGGAAACGAGCGACCGGATCTTCTTTGTCGTGCCGGAGGCGCCCGGCGACTATGATTACATCTGCAGTTTCCCTGGTCACGCGGTGCTGATGAAAGGTGTCCTGCGCGTGCTCCCGCGGTGATCTTTGCAGGCCCCGCGCGGTGGCGCGTGGGGCTGCCCGGCGGGGTGAGGGCCTGCCGGTTCGAGCCCGGGACACGCTTCGGAAGCGCCCCTCCAACGACGTGCCCCGACCCCCACTCTGACCGGGCCTCTGTAATTATTTTACCCCTACAGAAACGCCCCCGCCCCGGCCGCAACCGCGGATGTCATCCATTGGATGACATCCGGATTGCGGCCGGACGGGTGGTTGCTCGCGCGAAATTCAGCCAACGGGCTCAAGCACGGGGCATTTGGGCCGATACCGGATCGCTGGCGGAGTCCTCAACACTAAAACCCGGTCCACACATGAACGAATTTTGGGAAATCACCGACGAGGATATCAGCATCGTGGTTGCGAGCCACAAGGGGAGCGCCACGACGGAGAAAGCGCGCGCGGTCCTGGACGAAGTGAGGATCATCGAGAGCTTGCGGCAGTTTGGAGATTTTGCGGATCAAGTGGCCTCGGCGTCTTCGGATATCGAGGATCAATTGATGGCCTCCGGAATCATTCCGAGTGCGTCAAAGAAATTTGCCAGCCCCTCCGTTTCAATCCCGCGCTGAGTCTGGTCCCGGGAAGTGCTTGAGGTAGGGGCAAGGCGAATTTCCCTCGGTCGGAACGAACCGCGTTGGCCAAATCCGGAGGATGAAACCCGGCGAAGGTCGGAAACGGGCAAGAAAAAACCCGCCTACCCCAGGCGGGTTTTAATGACCTAACACCAACAAACCTAATGAACTACACAGAGGTAGACGCGGGTTCGTGGGTTTTGCTCAATAATTCCTCAATTTTTTCGGAGGAATCTTTATCACGTTACAATTCAAAGGTTTAATTCTATTTTTGGATTTCGTGCGATGGGCTTCGGGTCGTGGTTGTCTGGCCTGTTCGTCCTGAAACCGGCCCGCTGGACCCGCCGACGATCAGTTGAGAAGGGAGCATCAGATCGGAAAAACTCTCATCGTCCTCCCCGGTACTTCCAAGCATGAGACGTGCGGCGGCCTCGCCGAGCTTCGCCGGGTCGGTTCCGGCTCCGGTGACGGTCAAGGCGTCGGCGGATTGCAATCGGGGTGCGTCGGCTCCCACCACGCTGATATCGCCCGGAACCTCGCAGCCTTCGCGCTGCAGGGTTTTGATTGCGCCGGCGGCCATCAGGCAGTTGTAGGAGGCGAACGCGGTCGGAAAATCGCGTCGCTGGCGATCAACGAGGAGCGAGTGCATCGCTTCGCCGCCCTCGGCGCGATCAGCCTCCTGAAGCAGGACCAGATAACGACGGTCAAGGCTAAGTCCGGACATTTCCATCGCGGCCTTGAACGAACCGAGCCGCATTTCGTGGCGTCCAAGACCGGCATTGCCGCCAAGCCAGCCGATCCGGCGGTGACCGAGGCCGTGCAAATGTTGAACAAGTGAATCAAGGGCCTGCGGCTCGTTGCCGAGCACCGAGTGGCACAGCCCGGAATACTTGGCGGAGACCGCGACGATCCGGCGTTCGAAACGGCGGAGCTCGTCGAGAAAAGGTCGGGCAACTTCGCCGACAAGGACGACGCCCCTGAGCGAGTGTTCGGGGCCGAAGATGCGGGCGAGTTTTTCCCGATCGAGCAGATCCTCCGAACCGAGGAAGGACGTGGTCAAACCGTGACCCT
>Ga0105047_10016223_pt1 | contig 11683 bp, 9 predicted proteins | sample MAT04_FD_78384 | JGI IMG/M metagenome (GOLD analysis project Ga0105047, IMG submission 78384) | Freshwater microbial communities from Lake Fryxell liftoff mats and glacier meltwater in Antarctica - MAT-04 (megahit assembly) | ecosystem: Environmental > Aquatic > Freshwater > Ice > Liftoff... | reverse complement strand
TCGAGTCGGTACACCGTCGTATCTCCCCACAAAATTCTGAAAATCACTGTTTCAAATCGCCGGCACGCGGCATTGGGCGCGCCATCAAAATTCTAGGCGTGTCTTGTCGCTCGGCGAGCGTGAAATTGCATCGATTGCCGCATTAGCTCTAGTGTTTCGTCGGTCATTCGATGGTCGTTCCCATGAGTGGCACATTCTCGCTGACGCACACTCTGCGCCGGCTGCTCCCGCCGAAACTTCAGGCGGCGCAGCATCTCGGAAACCAATCCCGGAGATCCGTTGTTCGGCTCATCCTGAGCTTGGTCCGCCTGGTCCCGGTCTTCCTGGGCCAGTTTCCCCGCGACATCCAGATCGCGGGCACGTTCATCAATCCAGACCGACAGGCTTTTCAAATCCGGACAATCGATCCGGGTTAGCATCCGCTCAAAGGTCGGCTGTTCGCCTTCTTCCGCCAGATCGGTGCAGACCGCCCACAGTTCGCGGAAGAGGTCGTGTCGAAAATCGTCCGAGCCGATTTCCGCACGGAACATCTCCATCCTATGCGGGGCGGTAAAGAGGATCTGAAAAAATTCACACTCCACCAGATCGTCGCCGGTGACCGATCGCTGGAGGGAAAGCACGGCGGCATTTCTGGCCGCTGCCTGACCACCGTTGCTCGCGCCGGTTGCGGAGAGTTTCCGCTGCGATGCGCGCTGCCGTTCACGACGCAGTTCTCCCAGTCGCTGCCGCACCTGCGACTCCTGCATCCCAAGCCGGCGCGGAACAGACGCCAGCAGCAGGCCTTCTTTGACCGATCCTTCGAGCATGGGTGAAACCGTCAGCAATTCCAGCAAGTTTTCCAGAATCTGCAAGCGGGAGTGGATACTGCCCAGACCATGCTCGGCGACGAGTTGCTGATAGTAGAACTCCCAGGCTTCCGGGGCCTCATCCAGGAGTTGCTTGAGCGCGGCAGCGCCGTGCGCTTCGATGTATTCGTCAGGATCGAGTTCATCCGGCAGCACCAGGACACGCAGTTCGACATCCTGTGCCAGGAAGAGACTCACCGCCCGTTTCGCAGCCCGCACGCCGGCATCGTCGCCGTCATACAGCAGCACGATTCGCGGGGAGAACCGTTTCATGACGGACACTTGGGTTTCAGTGAGGGAGGTGCCCAGCGTGGCCAGTGTGTTGCCGAACCCTGCTTGATGCAGCTTCACGCAATCGGCGTACCCCTCGACCACGATGGCGGAACCCGCCGCTTTGATGGCGTCGCGCGCCCAGTTTAAGCCGTACACCAGACGGCTCTTCGGGAAAACAACGCTTTCCCGGCTGTTGTAATACTTGGCATTTTGCGGTAGCGAGGAGTCCGGTAATATCCGTCCTCCAAACGCCACAGTCCGCCCCCGTTCGTCGCAAATCGGAAACACAACGCGATCCCGAAACTCATCGTAATAGCCGGGACCATAGTCGGATTTCTTGATCAATCGCGCGGCTTCGAGTTGCTCCGGACGAAAACGTCCGTTGGCACGCTCCATCAGCCAGTCACCTGATTCCGGATGATAACCGAGGCGAAACCGGGCGATTGTTTCCGGCGTGAAGCCCCGCTGCTCCAGATAGCGGCGGGCGCGTTCCGCCGGCTGCGCGTGGAGCAGATACTCGTGCATCAACCCGTCCGCCCATTGCAATACATCGTACAGCGGAGCCTTTTCCGAACCGGTTTCCCCCGCTTGTCGAGCGAACTTGGGCAGTTCTAGGTTGGCACGTTGCGCCAACAGTTCCAGGGCTTCCATGAACTGGACATTCTCATGCTTCATCACGAAGGAGAAGCAGTCGCCACCTTCGTTGCAAACCCAACAGCGGTACGATTGCCGTTCGGGATTCACCTGCATCGACGGGTTGTGGTCTTCGTGGAACGGACACAGCCCGGCGAATGTGCGGCCACCGCGCTGGGGAATCAACGTCACCGATTCTCCGATCAGCGCGACGATATCGGTGCGCGAGCGGACGAGTTCTTTGAACTCTACGGGTGACGCAGCCGACACGGGTAGCCCTTTCAACGGACGTTGTGACGCAACTCAAAACGCCGTTGGACGGCAAAACTGCCTCAAACGGGCAGACGTGTGATCAGGCGAGAAAATCAAGCGGAGAGAAGACCATTTCCTGGCAAAGATTTGCAAGACGATCTCAGTCCGGTACGAGAAGCACTCCGCCGGACAGGGGCTTGACAATTTGTAAACTCTATTCGAGAAGTTCACCTGCTCCTCACCCGATCTTCCAAGGGAAGTCTAGCTGACGCACGGCGAGAGTCAAGTCAGCTCAGGAAAAGCGAGAGAGGATATTTGGCATGCAAGTCGACGTGGGCAATTCGGTTACGGCGATTTAGCCCATTAGATATCCCGCAGACTCGCTGGTCGGACTTCACGGAAACTTGAGAAAATTCCTCAAATCCTCACAGATTTGGTCTAGCATCCCAAGATCACTGGACACTTGGGGAATGTGAAATCTGCCTTTGGAAGCGAGCAGCAGGCCACAACGGGATGCACGCAGGTTGACGCGCGAATGCGGCGTGGATGCGCAGTGGTGCTGCGTAGATCATCTGCGTTGCCCGAGTCGCAGGAAGCAAGAGCTGAGTTTAACTCAGATCGTCGCAGCGACTGGTGCTTCCGCTGCGGGGGGTTTCCGCGGCAGGTGTATCAGTTTCCGCCTGTTCGACATCGTCGCTGGCGGAGGATTTCACCGTCTTCCCGGGCGCGACATATAACGGCTGATTACCCAACGGCTTAGTGCACTTCGGGCATTTCGCTTTTGCGATCGCTTTGCCGGCGGGGCCACCCAGTTTTTGCGCGGCTCGCGCCGGTTCGCCAATCACGGCCGCGCACGTCTTGCAGCGATAGCCGGAAATCTCCAGCTTGAACGCCGGGTCTTTCTGATACCACGTCAGATTCTGGAGATCTCTCACGGACTTTTTCGAGACATGGCACGTTTCGGTTTTGTATTCATCTGTCAGCGGGATGCCGCAGCCGGCACCAAACCGGGAGATTCCAAAGTTCTGGGCGAGATACTCGGCGAATTCACGGAACTGCGACAAAGTGAACGACAGGTATCCCGTGAACTTGTCATCAAACTTAGGCAGGCGGACGGCGACGCGTGCCGTGCCGAAGATTGGGATATCGCCGAACAGCGATTCGGCTCCCGGCGGGGAGGGTTGCGAGAGGGCGAATTGATAGACCGCGGCGGCGTCGAAGTCCTGCTTGAAGGGGGCCGACAGCCCTTCCGATTTGCCGGTCGTTCTTAAATGGTCCTGAGCTGCGGTTCGTGCGGCGTCGATCTTTTTGGCATCTTTTCCGCCGAACATGCCGCCGCCGGTTGCCAATCCCACCAACACCACACCGGTGAAATCGAAGCCGACATCAACGGGTTGAAATTCCTTCAAGAGGCTGTCGGCTTTTATGCGCAGTTTTTGTGGGACGACCTTGTGAAAATGAAGATCCTGCATCCAAGTCGCGAATGACGATGTGTCGCTGCGGGCAGGAGTTCCCGTGGCTCCGGAACCGGCTCCCTCGGCGGCGTTGGGAGGCATGGCCCCGGAAATTGCCGTTTGGCGGGCCATGGGAACCACAAATGTCGACTGACATTTCGGGCAGCGGCCGATTTTCCCGCGGTGACGTTCCTGCACGCGAATCTTGCAACCCATCGGGCAGAAAATGACGAATCCGTCGCCTATGCGTGCCTTGCGAACTTTCTGCTGTGCGGTTTCTTCTTCTCGCGCCTGTTTGAAGAGCGAGGCGGCTTCATCCGTCACGGGTTTTGAGGGCGCGGGTTTCGACAGCTCGGATTTCACATTTGGTTCCACCGCAGGCTGCGGGACTGGATTTTCGACAGCCAGATGGTTGGTCACGCCGTTTGTCGATGGAGTTTTCACCAGCGGTGCCGCGACACTCATTGGCAGTTGGTCTTCAAGCAGACGCAGATTGCCGGAGAGTTCAAAGTCTTCGTCCAGGGCAGCGAACTCTTGCGTGCGCACGGCCGATTCCGCAGCTTGCTGGCGGTCTTCCGCCTGATATTGCAGGCGAATCTGTTCGGTGGTGATTTCCGGCAGTTCATAGTGCTGTCCGACGGAATCGACGTGTTGCGCATGCCCCTGCAGCAGTCGATAGTACGCATCTTCGATTTCCGGTCGGGTGAACGCGCCGCAACTCCAGCAGCGGACCAGGCCCTTGCGGTAGGTTTCGCCACATTGCCGACAGCGTTCGGAATCCTGTTGAATGGCCGCGTCTGACGGGAGAGACGCATCCCGAAATTGCTCGGCACGATCCTCATGCAACACATGACGGCAGCGATGGCACTGCGCCGTATCGCTGAGCAGAAACGTGTTGCATTTCGGACAAGAGACGATGGAGATCGACATGCGAGCGCGAACCTCAATCAATAAACGTGTTCGGCGTTCCCTCGCCAGTGAACGCGATCCGACCGGCAATTCTCAACGAAAACCGGCCTGCCGAGAGATCTTCGGCGGACAGAAAGGCTTTCGCATCTGATCCAGCGTCAATCGAATCTTTACAAGAAATCATATCAGACAGATGGAGCAAAAAACACGAGTCTATCGGGACTGATGCGAAAAAAAGGGAAAAACTCGCCAGCCTGGCGCACGATTTCAAGGGACACGCCGGTTTGTGCTCTTTTTTCACAAGCCGCTTCCACGAAAGGTTTTCCAAAGTCGCTAAACAAATTTGACGGTGAAGCGGGTCCTACGGATATCACTCGCGCCTTCACGGTCGCGGGACCTGACTTCTCCCGATGATTCTCAGCTTGAGAGCGACTCCCCTGTGAGCCTGTCTGCCGCTCCCATTGCAGCACGCATTTCCCCCGCAACAGCGGCGGGTGAGCCGAGCATCTTCCCGACGACCATTCCAAGCGATACCGATGTCTCCAAGCTCCCGCCGAAATTCGTCGCGGAATGGGTTGATGGATTGCTGCGTGCGGCAATCGATGCCCAGGCGAGCGATATTCATCTCACGCCGAGCGAAACGGCGCTGGCCATCTCGTTCCGCGTGGACGGCGTGTTGTCACAGCGGGCGACGCTGCCGCGCGGTCTAACACCTAATGTCATCGCCCGCATGAAAGTCTTGGCGGAGTTGCTGACCTACCACACGGAACTGCCGCAGGAAGGCCGGCTGCGCTGGCCAGCGGCGGATGTCGAGATGCGGTTCAGCACATTTCCCACGGTGTACGGCGAACGAGGCGTCGTGCGGTTGTTCATTGGAGCCGCTCGATTTCGCACACTGGGCGATCTCGGCTTACCCGCCGATTTGCAGTCGGAGTTGCCAAGGCTGTTTCTCGAGACCAGCGGCGTCATCTTGTTGACCGGCCCGGCAGGTAGCGGGAAAACGACGACGGCCTATGCGGCGTTGCGGGAGTTGCAGCGCGAACTCGGACACGGAAAATGCCTGATTACAGTGGAAGATCCGGTCGAAGCGATCTTGCCGGGGGTCACGCAGTCGCAGGTGAATCGCGCCGCGGGATTTGATTATGTCGTCGGGCTGCGTTCGTTGATGCGACAAGATCCCGATGTGATTCTCGTCGGCGAGATTCGAGATCGCGAAACGGCGGAGACGGTCTTCCAGGCCGGACTGACGGGCCATCTGGTATTTAGCACGTTTCACGCCGGCAATTCGGCGGAGGCTGTCAGCCGCTTGAGTGAAATGGGCATCGAACCTTATGTCTTGAAATCGGGACTGCTGGGCATCGTCTGTCAGCGATTAATTCGTCGCGTCTGTGAGTGTGGAGTCTGGACCGAGGAACCGGAGCAGTTGCTCGGCCTGCCGGTGTCCCGCGTTCGTCAGCCGACGGGGTGCCGCGTGTGTGGATCGAGCGGTTATGCCGGCCGGATGTTGCTGGCGGAGTTGATGACCTTGCATCCGCCGGCATTGGGGGCGGCGGTGTTGGCACGGGCCGATGCAGCCGAGATTCGTCGCATTGCCATTGAGTCGGGCCTCACGAGTCTGGGGCAGCGGGCCTTATCCGCGATGGAGAGCGGGCAGACGACCGCAGCCGAGATTCGCCGGGTGTTCGGATTCCGTCCGTTGGAGGCCGTGTGATGTCGAACACAGCGGGGCGTCTGGAACCGATCGCGGCGTTGAATCAGGAGATCGCGGCACTTGTGCGGGCCGGCATTCCGCTGGAACTCGGGCTGTCGCAGGTCGCCGCAGCCTGGCCGGAGCAATTCTCTGCCGTGGCGCAACGGATTGCCGAGCGGTTGACGCAAGGCGACTCGTTGCCGGAAGCGTTGCGCCGTGAAGGACCGGCGATTTCGCCGGCGTATGTCGCTGTGGTGGAAGCCGGTTTGGCGGCGGGCCGCTTGCCCGAGGCGTTGGAGAATCTCGCGGAGATCAGCCTGACGATGCAGGATCTGCAGCGCCGGGCGTGGCTGGCCGCTGTCTACCCGATTCTCGTCTGCACGCTGACCTACGTCATGTTCGTGGCGTTTGTGCAGTTCGGTGTGCCGATCTGGCTGGAAACACGAGATTTCTACTTTCTCCCGCCACGACTGTTATTCACAGTCCTGGGCGAACTGCATCGGACATTGATGTGGTGGGGACCGCTGATTCCGCTGGCAATTCTGGTCTTCACCATGTGGTCGCTGCTGCGAAATCGGCTGGCGATGGGGGTGTCGAGCGTCGGCTGGTGGATTCCCGGGGCGTGGATCGCTCATCGCCATCTGGTGCGGGCGCAGTTCGCGCGGTTGCTCGCCGTGCTGGTGGAACATGCCGTCCCTGGGACGAAAGCGGTGCTGCTCGCCGCCGATGCGACGGGCGATGAGCAACTGCAATCCTCGGCGATGGTTATGTCGGCCGAGTTGGAGCGTGGTGCGACTTGGAGCGAGGCGGTTTCGCGGGCCACACGCCTGCCGGAATTCCTGCGCTGGATGCTGGTGGTCGGCGAACAGCAAGGCTCATTGGCGGCTGTGATGCGTCAAACGGCTGCGACCTATCAGCGCAAGGCCGATCGCTGGCTGGAGTGGATGCGCAATAGTTTGCCGGTGCTGCTGGTGGGCGGCGTCTGTGGCAGCATGGTGTTGATTTACTGCCTGGGGATTTTCCTGCCAATGGTGCAATTCTGGCAGGATTTGTTCGAGATCAATGGGTAGGAGGCTGTTTCCTTGTCCCCTCGCCCCCGTAGCGGGGGAGAGGGTTAGGGAGAGAGGGCGACAAATCACGACGGCTGGGTGGCACGCCCCTGAGGTTTTAGGAAGGGCGTGGTCTTCGAGTCATCGCCACGCCCTCCGAGGACTCAGGGACGTGCCACCCACGTTCAGAACTTTGACATCAGCAGATTCGGCAAGCAGACTCCATACAAGCGGCGATCATGGCGAACTATCAATACTGGGCGACGACGGAAAGCGGTGACACCGTGAGCGGCCGGCTCACCGCCACGTCTCCCGATGACGCGGCGCATCTGCTGACGGTGCGCGGCTGGGTTGTGCAGCGTCTGGAAGAGCTGGCCGCAATAGATTCTGCCGCCGATCAGCCGTTGTCACTGACGGATGACGATTTCATGTCCGCCGAGTCCCCTTCGCCGCGGGATGGTCGCGAGGGGCTGCCGCTGATCGCCGATTTGCGCGCATTGGCCGAGGAAACCAGCCGCCCCTCCACCCGCCGCGCGTTGCATGCCGTCATCGACAGCGTGTCGCGCGGGCTGACGTGGGAGCAGGCGCTTGAAGAACTTGAAGCGGCTTTGCCGCGGCGATTCACTCCGCTGATCAATGCCGGCGTGCAGACCGGCCGGCTTCCGTTTCTCATGCATCACGCCCTGGAGCACATGCGTCAAGCGGGCGAAATGCGGCGGCGGTTGTGGATGTCGCTGTCGTATCCGGTCGTGCTCATCATCAGCGCGGCACTCATTCTGACGGGCATTTTTCTGGGTCTGGTGCCGTCGTTCAAGAAGATTTTCCGTGATTTCGGCACCGAGCTTCCCGCCCTCACCAATTTCATCGTTTCCGTCTCCGATCTATTCGTCGGGGCGTTGTCGTTCTTCACGCAATTCGGCTGGTGGGGTCTGGTGATTGCCGGCGTTTTGCTGGCGGGGCTGGCACTGATCGTCATGCTGTTATCGACGGCGACATCGCGCATCGAAGAAATTCAATTGTTCCGTCAACGCATGATTCGGTGGATTCCCGTGATTGGCCCGGTCATGCATGCGGCATCACTCTCCGGCTGGTTTCGTCTGGTGACCATGCTGATTGAAGCCCGCGTGCCGTTGCCGGAAGCCATGCGCATCGCGGCCGCGGTCAATGGAGATGCGGCGCTCTCGGCGGGTGTGCGACGGATGATCGCCAGCCTGGAGCGCGGTGCGACACCGTTGGAAGCGGCGGAGCGGGCGGAAGCGTTGCCGCGGGAAGTGTTGCCGATCTTCCGCTGGGCGAAAAATCGCGAGCTGTTGCAGGAGGGGCTGCAAGGCGCGGCCGACATGTATGCCGCGCGCTCCCGCATGCAATCCGGACTCATCACGGTCCTGCTGGAACCTATGCTGATTTTCACGGTCGGCCTGACGGTCGGCCTGGTGGTGATCGGCATGTTTATGCCTTTGATCACGTTGCTGAACGATTTGTCCTGAAAGCTCGGGCATGTTTCCCATTGAAGTGACATTCACGCTGCTGGTTCCGGCGATTCTGGCGTTCATCGCCGGGATGGCGCTGTGGGCGCTGGCGTCGGTCGTGCGGCGAGATGCGACGCGGCAAGCTGAATCGTCACTGGTGTCGGTCGCGTGGACCATCGCCGGTGTGACGGCGGGCTGCGGGGTGCTGTTATCCGTCGCCTTCCTGATTGAACTCTTGTTTTTCGCCGGCAACGAAGCCCATTTGGGTGCGATCCTGATCACCCTGATGACGGCGGTGCAACTGCTGTCGGCAGGAGTGTTTGCCTGGAAGTTTTCCCAGACTTTGCGCGATGAACACGAAGAACCGCGGCGCGTGGAAACTTGGACGCGGCTCGATCTCTGGCTGCGTTACGGCGTGTTCGGGCCTGCCGCGGCGGTTGTGAGTTCTATCAAGTCGATCGAGCATGCGACGGCGATTTCCGTTCATCTGGGATGGTGGCTGTTCCTGTGGTCAACTCTGCTGGCAATCATTGCCGCGCTGGTGATGCCGGTCCTCGCGGTGCTGTTTGTTATCTGTCTGGTGGGACTGTTCCTGGTGATTGCCGCAACGCAAATGGTGATGGCGTGGGGCCGGCGGTTTCATGAAAAGCATTGGACGCTGTGGCAGATTTACCTGGCGATCCGCAGCCGTCGTCCGCTGGCCGACGAGTTGGATCTGCTCAGTGAATACGCGTGGGGCAAACGCCGCCGGCAATTGCGCGACATGTGCGAAGAAGTGCAGGAAGGACTGGAGCCGGAAGATATTTTCGTCCATCCGACTTTGTTGACATCCTTGGAAGGGGCGCAAATTTCCGCGGGATTGAAAGCGAACCAGTTGCCGTGGGTGTTGGGCGACATGGTCCGTCGTCAGGCGGAATTCGCGGATCGGCTGTCGCGTTCGCAGAACCCGGTTGTGGGGGCGATCTATCTCTGGTCACAACTGATCATGACGTGGGCCACGATCAGTTTTGTCATGTATTACATCGTGCCGAAGCTCAAAAAAATCTTTGATGACTTCGGCATGGAACTGCCGGGACCGACGGTCTCGTTCATCCGGCTGGCGGACACGTTCGTCAATTATTGGTATCTGATGCTGCCGGGGGTTCTCGCCGTGGCCGTCGCGATGACGGGCCTGATGTTGCTGCCGCTGTTCAGTGCGGACAGCCGGTTCCGCGAGCGGTTGTCACTGATCTGGCCGCGCATCTGCCTGCCGGAGATCTTGCGGTCGCTGGCGCTGGCGGTCGAGGCGCAGATTCCGCTGGAAGAAGCGCTGCTGCCGTTTGTGAAACGTCAATTGCAGATTCCGCTGCACAATCGGCTGGTTCGTGTGCAGGAAGCGGTGCGTGATGGTCACGACTGCTGGGACGAGATGGTCACCCAGCGTCTGCTGACCACGCGCGAGGCGGTGCTGCTGCAATCGGCTCAACGGGCAGGGAACTTGCCTTGGGCGCTCAACACGCTCAGTGATCGCTGCGAACAGCGCTGGCAGTTCGGGTGGTTGTTCGCCGGTGAGTTCTTGCAGCCCATCGTGATCATTGTCTTGAGTCTATTCATCGGCTACTTCGCGATCGCCCTGTTCCTCCCCTTGGCTAGGATGATCTATGCCTACGCGTGATCGAACCCGCCCGCGCCGGGGGTTCACTCTGGCCGAACTGATGATCGCCTTGATGTTGCTCGGCACCGTGAGCGCCATCTTCGCGCCGCTCATGCTCGCGTCGTCCGCGCAACGCGAAGCGGCTCGCCAGCGCCAGGCCGGCCTGATTTTGGCCGAAAATCGGCTGGATCAACTCCTCGCCCGCGCTTGGGATGAACTTGCACCGGACACGGTTGCAACGGCTGTTGCGAGCGAAGCATCGAACGGCTCCGAGTTGCCGGTTCCAATGCCGGGGTTGGAACACAGTGTCACCGTGGTTGACCGGCCGGAGGATACGGCTCGGCAGATCACCGTCGAAGTTCGTTGGCGAAATCGCAGTGGCGACACAACCGCACCAGTGCGAATTTCCGGTTGGGCCTTCGCGCCGCGAGGAGAGACACCATGATGCAGGGGCACACACCTCGCACGATTCCAAAACCGTGCCGCGCGGGGTATTCGCTGATTGAACTGGTGACGGTCATCTCGATGCTATCGGCGTTGATGATGGCCAGCGCCGGCTTGTTCGTGACGCTGATGCGGGCCGAGCGCAACACGGGATGGGCCATCTCCGAGCAGCAGACACTCGCCCGGCTCGCGTTGCAATTCCGCCGTGATGTCCATCAAGCCCAGACGGCGGCGAAGTCCGAGGATGCGAACGAGTTGAGCTTGAGCAGTCCGAGTTCGGAGCCGATTCACTATCGAATCCTCGCGGAGGGACTGGAACGGATCGCGTCGATCAACGGGAAGCCCCACCGCGAGGTGTTTCGCCTGCGGAACGTGTCGTGGAACTTCGAGTCGCCGTCGGAGCAGGGAACCTCCGTTGCGCTCGTTGTCACTCCGGCGGTGGTGGAGTTGTCTCCCTCAAATGCCAGTGCCGCTGAAATGCCGACACGTTCTTGGCGTATCGCCGCTGAATTGCTGTTGACGCCGCCCGCACAGGCGATTGCAGGAGGCGCACCATGAAGCGGAAAACTGTTTCGTCTCGACTGCTAACATCCGCCAGCCGAGGCGCGGCGATGGTGTATGTGCTCGTGCTGCTGCTGGCGGTCTCGCTGATTGGCACGACGCTTGTTCGCGGGGCGATCACATTGCATCGCCAGCGACAACACGAGGAAACTCATGCCCAGACCGTGCGTATCGCCGAAGCGGGCTGGAACCGCGCGGTGCGCGCCTTGAATGGGGATCCCGAGTACGCGGGAGAAATTTGGAATCTTGAGAAAGACACATTCGGGCCGGATCAGTCCGCGCGGGTAACGATTGAAGTGATCCGGGATTCGGTTCCCCGCCGACTGCAAGTCACGGCGGAGTTTCCGATCGGCAGTCCGTCACTCACGCGAATGACTTTGCAGGACACATTGTTGGATTGAAGACGAAAGACATGGTCCCGGCGTCGCCGACGCCGGGCTTTGAGACAAAACGTCGAGAATTCCATCGAGG
>Ga0105047_10016222_pt1 | contig 11683 bp, 12 predicted proteins | sample MAT04_FD_78384 | JGI IMG/M metagenome (GOLD analysis project Ga0105047, IMG submission 78384) | Freshwater microbial communities from Lake Fryxell liftoff mats and glacier meltwater in Antarctica - MAT-04 (megahit assembly) | ecosystem: Environmental > Aquatic > Freshwater > Ice > Liftoff... | reverse complement strand
CGTCCACCGAGTAGGTCGAAAGGCGATCCACGTGGCCCAGGTTCAGGCCGTTGCGCTCGGCGTAGGCCAAGATCATCGCGGCGGCGACTTGCGCGGCGGGTCGCTCGGCCACGCCGAATCCGGCCAGGCTCTGGGCGTCAAACTGGCGCTGAAGGGCGCGGACGGCACGGGCGGCATCGGGGCCCTCGGTGGAGGTCACCGGGATACCGAGTCCCCGGCGCACGGTCTCGCCGAGGTCAGCCTCGGTGGGGCCGTGAAGCAGTTCGGCGGGCCGCACGCGGGCCAGCTCGGCCAGCAGCCGTTCCGACCAGCCTTCGCCCTCCAGTTCGGTTACCAAGAACTCGCCGGTGCTGGGGTCCAGCGTGGCCAGGCCAGCGCGGCCATCAATCACGCCAATCGCGGCCAAAAAGTTGTTCTGCCCCGCGCTCAGCATGGCGTCTTCCACCAGGGTGCCGGGGGTCAGCACGCGCGTCACGGCGCGGCGTATCAGGCCCTTGGCCTGCTTGGGGTCCTCCACCTGGTCGCACAGGGCCACCTTCACGCCCGCCGCCACCAGGCGCGCCAAGTACTTCTCCACCGCGTGGAACGGCACCCCGGCCATGGAAACGCGCCCGTTGGGTCCGTCCTCGCGGCCGGTCAGGGTGATTTCCAGCACGCTGGCGGCGGTTTCAGCGTCCTCGCCGTAAAACTCGTAGAAGTCGCCCACGCGCATGGCCAGCAGCACTCCCGGATAAGACTCCTTGGTTTGGAAGTACTGCTGCAACATGGGGGTGTGAGCGCGCACGGCAGGTCAGGTGATACCCGCTTCCGCCCCAGGGCCCTTAATCCAACACGCAGAACGCGGTGGCCACAACCCGACCTTCGAGAGTAAAGCTCACGCCTTCCGCCTCTAGCCGTTGCCGTTGCTCCTGGGCCAGCACCTCTGAGCGCTTCGCCACGAGTAGGTCGCCGTTGCTCCCCACCACGCGCCACCAGGGCACATCGGCCGGGCAGTGGGACAGCCACTTACCCATCAAAAACCCCGAGACGGGGCGATCGGAGGCTTTGCCCACCGCGCCGTAGCCCACGACGCAACCGGCGGGAATTGCCCGGACCACCCGCCACAGGGCCGACGTCGCCGAGAGGGGGTCAGGCTCGGGCATCAATCCACCGCACGTCGGCGGGAGAACCGCGCTCTATCACGGCGTCAATGTGGTTCGCGCCGTCAAGGTCAATGGCGATCAGCGGCACACGGTGGCCTTCGGCAATCGACCAATCGGCGTGGCCCAGCGACTGCGCCCCGAGGCTCGTGGCCATGCGCCAGACTTCTTCGCCGGCGAGGGGACGTCCGCGCCCGGCGGCAACGTCCAGGGCGGCGCGCATCTCGGCAAACTGGTTGATCGGTCCTGCGCTGGCCGGGCTATCCATGCCTAACCCCACCACCACGCCGGCTTCCAGCCATTCCCGAACCGGCGCCGCCGGGCACTGCAGCCGCAGATTAGATCGGGGGCAGTGGGCCATCGCCACTCCCGCCTCCGCCAGGCGGGGGGCATCGGCGGGCTGCAAGGCGCAACCATGCACCCACTGCGCGCCGGCGCGCATCAGCCCCAACGACGCCAAGTAGTCAATCAAGAACTGGCGCGGCGGAAGCCAGTCGGGCCAAGAGCGATAAACGAGCGGCCGCAACGGTCCATCGCCCAGCAGGAATAGCGACTCTTCGAACAGTGTTTCTCCCACGTGTATTGAGAACGGGTCCGGGCCAATGCCAAACTCCCGCAAGTGCGCTTCGTCCACCGACCACGGCGCATGGGGCGAAACCGTCACCGGCCCGCCAAACTCGATCGACTGCTCCCGAGCGAGAGCCGAAACCACTTCACGATGGCTTAGGCCCCCGCCCTCCTTCCCCAGCGCGATGAACTCCTGGAAGATCCGGCCCCCGATGCCCACCGCATGCAGCGCGGCCCCCGAGAACGGCCGGTCCGAGTGTTCGCCGATCAGCGCCACGCCGGTTTGGCGGTTCTCCCGAGCGGCGGCATGGGTGTCGCGCGCCACATCCGCAAGGTCCTGAGTCGCCTTGATTCGAGTGAGGGCCCGGATCCACGGGAAGTAACCGTCGATCGGACCTTCCAGCAGTTCCTGGGACCGCGCGTCGGGGGCCACCGGCTTCGTCTCGCTCATCCACTGGAGACCACGGTATTCCAAGTGAGAATGCGCATTGATGAACGCTGGCGAGAGGACGTATGGGTCGGGGATACCGGTCTGAGGGCCTAGGCCAAGGATCGTGCCATCCGGCCCCAATTCCACTTCGCGACCAAGCTCCAGAACTCCCTCAATCACAATACCGGCGGGACGAAGGCGCATATCCAGACGGGTTTACCCAAATTGTCTCCCCGGGATAAAGGGTCGCAAAGCGACTCGGATATGATGGTGCCTTGATGAAGGGATCGGCGGTGGTGTTGCTAAGCGGGGGTTTGGATTCCGCGACGTGCTTGGCGATTGCGCGAGACGAGGGTTTCGACGTTCACGCGATCTCGTTTGACTACGGCCAACGGCACCGCATCGAGCTGGATTGCGCCCGCGAACTGGCCCATGCCTACCGGGTGGCCGACCACGTCATCTGCTGCATCGACCTTCGCACGTTTGGCGGGTCCGCACTGACGGCTGACGTGGACGTCCCCAAGGACCGCCCGGTGGACGAGATGAGTGCGGGCATCCCTATTACTTACGTTCCGGCGCGCAATACGATTTTCCTCTCGTTTGCCTTGGCCCTGGCCGAGGTGCGCGGTGCGGTTGACATCTTCATTGGCGTGAACGCGCTGGACTACAGCGGTTATCCCGACTGCCGGCCGGAATACATTCGCGCCTACGAAGCGATGGCGAATCTCGCCACGCGGGCGGGCGTGGAGGACAGCTCTCGCCTGACGATTCACACGCCGCTGATCGACCTCACCAAGGCCGAGATCATCCGGCGGGGCCAACGCTTGGGAGTGGACTACGGACTGACCTCCAGTTGCTACGATCCGTTGCCCTCGGGCGCGCCGTGCGGCCACTGCGATAGTTGCGCCCTGCGCACCAAAGGGTTTTCCGAGGCGGGCGTACTGGACCCCCGCACCGCGCGATGGTGAACCGAGAAGCCCGGTTGCGAATCGCCGAAACGTTTGTAAGCGTTCAGGGCGAAGGGATCTGGCTTGGCGTCCCCTCCACGTTCATTCGCGTAAGCGGTTGCAATTTAAGGTGCGTTTGGTGCGATACCCCCTACGCCAGCTGGACGCCCGAGGGGCCGATGCGCACGGTGGGCGACCTCGTCGACGAGGTCCAACGTTGCGGGATCCAGCACGTGGTTCTGACCGGCGGCGAGCCGATCCTGTTCGAACCCATCGTTGACTTGGCGGCGGCTTTGCATCAGGCGGGGCACCGCATCACCGTCGAAACCGCGGGCACGATTGACCGCGCCATGGCGTGCGACCTCATGTCAATTAGCCCTAAACTGGCGCACTCGGCCCCGGGCGAGGCGACCGGTTGGCGCGACCGTCACGAAGCGACTCGGTTGGACCGAAGCCCACTTCGGGGGCTGATGGCGCGGTACCCGCTGATCCAACTAAAGTTCGTGGTGAACCCTGACGCCGGGGACGACCTCGCCGAGATCGAGGCCCTGCTGGCCGAATTGCCGTCGATCCCGGCGGACCACGTGTTGCTTATGCCCGAGGGCCGCGACGCCGCCGAGCTAAACCGCCGCATGCGTGCCCTCGTGGCCCCCTGCCTGGCCCGAGGTTGGCGAATCGCCCCACGGTTACAGGTGGATTTGTTTGGCGATGTGAGAGGGACTTAGGTCCGGTCGTCGCCTTGCAGGAAACCTGCGCGGAGGACCGAGTTTGAAACGAAGGCCGCAGGTACACTGCGCCCGTTATGTCGATTGCCGTTCTCCCGCTCAATGCCGGCCCGAATGCGAGCCCCGCGCTCGCGCGCCAGATCGCGAATTTCGCGGCCGAAATCGTGCGCTCAAACCTGGGCGTGGAGGCGAATGCGATTAGCTACCTCATCCAGCTTGAGGGCCCCCAATCTCGCCTCGCTTACGTCAACGCCAGCGAGGGTCAGAATGAAGACCAGTTGGTGGAGCAGATGTTCACGCAGACCGAGGCTGACTTCGTCTTCGACGGTTTGTTAACCGTTGCGGAGGATGGTATCAAAACGGTGGTCGCCCGGGGATTCCGGAAGGGCGACACCACGCCGATCGGCACCGTGGATGTGACGTTCACCGACGCCGACAGCCTGGGCGCGTTCCGCAAGGTGATCGAACTCCTCGCGGGCCTCGGGGGCCAGACCCTCCCCGCAGAAATGGCGGAGAACGCTAACCTATTCGGCACCGAGAACGGCGTGGCTTTCCTAGAATTCCTGGAGGGGTACGACGCCCTCCAGTACGTCGAGAAAACCCAGGGTCAGGTGGCCAACGAGTTCAGCCCCGAGCCCGCGATGGAGTCGCTCGTGAAAGCCGTGGAGGCCGACGCCGACTGGGAAGCTCCTTACATCTCACTCGTGCAACTCAGCCGCCTGTGCACCCAGCACCAGGTGGGCACCGCCGAACTGATTGAGCGGTTCCTGAACACCCTGGTCGAGAAATTCCCGGAAGATGGTCGCGCCCTGTTTGCCCTAGGTGAGCTGTTCCAGGCCACCGGAGATCAAACGCGCGCCGCCGAAACGTTCGAGAAGGCGCACGTGAAGGAACCGACCGAGCCCGCGATCCTCACCCGCCTGGGGTTAGCGCAGATGCAGATGGGAATGCCGGTGAATGCCGAGCGAAACTTCCGAAAGGCGATCGACTTAGAGGGCGACGACAAGCCCTCGCTGGACTATCTGGCGATGGTGCTCTCGCAGACCGGACGCGCTCACGAAGTCCCGGGCCTGTGGAAGGACCGCGTGGCCTCGAATCCCCAGGATCCCCAAGCCCGCGTGAAGTACGCCGTCAGCCAGTTCCAGGCCGGTAGTCAAGACGCCGGTTTCAAGTCGTTTGAGGACGCGTTGGAGCAACTGGAAGACGACGACGCAAAGCTCGTAGTCAAGCGCTACTACGCGCCGGCCTTGCTTCAGAAGGGCGAGATGGATCGCGCAATGGACTTCTACGAGGACTGCATCGACGTCGCCCCGACCGATGTGCCGTTGCTGGTGGAATACGCCCAGACCCTGGAGCAAGCCGATCGCGCGTTTGAGGTTCCGAAGATTCTGCGCGACATCCTGGCGGCGAACCCCGACCAGAACACCCGCGCCCAGGTAAACGCCCGCTTGATCGAACTCGAGCAGCCCAAGCGCGTGGAGGCCGTCCAGGGCGCGCAGCAGAAGATGGAGGCCGAGGACTTTGCCGGTGCCGCCAAGGACCTGCGCGGGCTGAAGACCTGGCTAGGCGATTATTGGAAGATGTGGTTGCTTTTGGCGAGTGCTCTGAACCGCACTGAGGAGTTTGCTGAGGCCGAGGAAGCCGCGCGCCAGCTCATCAATATGTTCCCGGGTTGCGAGCCTGCCTACGGCGAAGTTGCCACGGCCCTTACCGGGTTGAATCGAGAAGATGAAGCCTACAACGCCCTGCGATTTGGTACGTCGCAACTGCCCAATTCCTTGCCCATCGTCATCAACCTGGCGTTGGCGGCGAAGCGACTGGGCCGCGTGGATGAAGCCCGGGGCTTAGCCCGGCAAATCCGCGAGTCCATCGGCTCGAACCCCGACCTCGATCCGATCCTCGACGACCTCGAGCGCTAAGGTGTCGGTGCGGGCGTACCCCGGTGGACCAAATCCGCCGGGGTACACTGCTTGGCTGTGAGCAAGAAAGCCCCGAGTCCGCCTGCCTGGTGGAAGAACACCTATTTCTGGCTCGCGCTGATTTTGTTCCTAGTCGGCGTGATCGGCCTGCCCTTCGTAGGCGGCGACCGCGCCATTCGCGATCCCGGCCAGCGCGACGAATCCGGCCTCGTGTGGATCTATTGGGGCGGAGCGATTGTCATGTTGATCAATGGAATCCTCAGCCACCGCGAGACCGTCCTGCGGTTCGGAGAACTGGGCGGGAAAGAAGAATAGTCTTATGGTGAAGTGCGTTTGCGGAAAGCCCATCGAAAAGGTTCCGACTTGGCTGGAGTCAGTCAACGTGACCTTCGTTTGTACGAACTGCCCCACGCGGCAGGTGAAACCGATCTCGCAGGTTCAGCTCTTGGGTCCGGAAGTAGCCGCGCCCCTCGAGAATGAAGCGATTGAAAAAGAGTTTAAGGAAGAAGAGGGCTAGCCGCTCACATCCCCCCAGGACCCTGACAAACGACAGCAGGCCCCGATGCAAACAGCATCAGGGCCCGCGTTTCTTGAGGCAGTCGACGACCGAAGGCTATGCGGCCCGCGCGCGCGGTCTTGCTAAGATGAGCGTGATCGCCCGCGGCGTCTGATGGATGCCGAGGTCTTCAAGACACCGGCGCTGAAGAACGCGATCGTCCACTTCGTCATCATCAAGGATGGTCACAAAGGCCCTCAGCTCACCCTGGTACCAAATGACCGAGGCGTCCAGAACCTCGTTGCAGTGCAAGAGGTACGTTTCCGTTAACTTCGGGTCAATTCCACGGGGCATCGAGGATCGGTCAACGGCTTGGTGCACCATTAGCTGAAGCATCGGTGATCTGCCACCTTATCTTCAGGCCCTTTTTTCTAATTCTTAAGAATGCTGAGAGGACTACGCGGAAGATCGCTTAGGGGTACCGAAGCGCATCCCACCTTTGCCCCGCAAACCCAACAATTTCGTCGGCCATGCGATCGCGGATCACCGCGATGTCCGTCTGGTCCTCGATGGCGTGGCGGATCCACTCGTTACCGGCCAGGATGTCGATTGGCATGCGGTCCCACACGTATTCATAGGGCGGATCCAACCACCGGGCGTCATTCGGGGCTAACCGCCAGACAGCCTGTAGCACGGCGATGGTGGTGAGGACCGGTCGGAATGATGCGCGATCGGTCACGTGGATTTGCGCGCCCTGGCACGGAATTTGGGCGTGCTTCTGGAACGTCGGCTCGAAGATCACCGGGCGGAAGAATACGCCCGGAAGCCGCACCGCATTGACGGCGTCCGCGAACTCCCACGCGTCCAGATAAGGCGCCCCAAACAGTTCAAATGGACGGGTGGTGCCGCGCCCCTCGCTAAGCCGCGTACCTTCCAGCAGGCATTGCCCGGGGTAGACCAGCGCTGTTTCCAGCGTGGGCATGTTGGGGGAAGGCATCACCCACGGGAGGCCGGTCTGGTCGTGATAGGCCCGGCGATCCCAACCCGAGCACGGAACGACCGTCAGGTCAGCCTGCCCATCGAGGTGATGATCATTCACCCAATGCGCCAGCTCCCCTAGGGTCAGACCATGACGGATCGCCATGGGGTACTGCCCCACAAAGCTTTCAAATCCCGGCTGAATCCAACTGCCTTCCACCGAAACGCCATCCAGGGGGTTCGGCCGATCGAGAATCGTTACCGGAAGGCCCCGGGCGGCGGCGGCCCGAACGCACAGCGCCATCGTCCACGCAAAGGTGTAGTAGCGGCTGCCGATGTCCGGGACATCGATTACCAACCGGTCGAGGCCCTCGAGCATCGCCTCGGTGGGTTCGCGATGCTGACCGTACAGCGAGTGAAACCGCAGGCCGGTGCGCGGGTCGGGATAGCCCTCCCACTCAATCATGTTGTCCTGGGTGTGGCCCCATATGCCGTGCTGGGGGCCAAACACCGCACCGATGTGGAACGCCCCGGCGCGGTGCCCCGGTAAGAGGCGATCGATCAGGTGGATGCACGCCGCGTCGACCGTGGCCTGATTGGCCACGACCCCTAGGGTGAGCCCTTGCAAGGCCGTGAACCCATCGGCAACACTCCGGTCCAGCCCGGTCAGAACACTCATAGGGCGAGCCGGGAACGGAAGTAGTCGGCGGTGCGCGCCAGCCCTTCCTCAATTCCAATTTTGGGGTCGTAACCCAACAGCGTCTTGGCACGAGTCAGGTCGGCGCGGCGTTGCTTCGGGTCGTCCTGAAGGGCGGGCCGATACTCAATCTGGCTCTTGGAGCCGGTGCACTCAATCACGCGCTGGGCGAAGTCCAGAATCGTGCGCTCATCCTCGCTGCCGATGTTCACCGGATCGTGGAGATCGCTCTGGGACAATCGCCAGATGCCGTCGATGAGGTCATCGACGTAGGTGAACGATCGCGTCTGCTGGCCGTCGCCGTAAACCGTGATCGGCTGGCCCTGCAGGGCTTGGGCCATAAAGTTGGGCACCACCCGACCATCGTCCAGGCGCATGCGCGGGCCGTAAGTATTAAAAATGCGGACGATGTGCGTGTCGACGCCGTGCGCGCGGTGGTACGCCATCGTCATCGCTTCGCTGAAGCGCTTGGCCTCGTCGTAGACGCTGCGCGGCCCGATAGGGTTGACGTTGCCCCAGTACGTTTCGGGCTGCGGGCTGACTGCCGGATCGCCGTAGACTTCACTGGTGCTGGCGGTTAGGAACTTAGCGCCTTTCGCCTTGGCCAGACCCAGCGCTTTGTGGGTGCCCAAAGAGCCGACTTTCATGACTTGAATCGGGAAACGGTCGAAATCCACTGGGCTGGCAGGGCTGGCAAAGTTAAACACGTAATCCACCGGGCCATCCACAAACAAGAACTCGGTGATATCCTGCTTCACAAACCGGACGCGCGGGTCGCCGACATAGTGGGCGATGTTATCGGTGGAGCCCGTGATGAGGTTATCGATCACGATGACCTCGGCCCCCTCTCGCACCAACCGATCCGTGAGATGAGACCCTAAGAAACCACTGCCACCCGTAACCACCGCACGCATGCCTCTTATGGTAGCCGCTTTCAAGAGTTTTTTAGGGGCATCCGACACCGACGCAGCGAACGCGATCCCGCAAACCTTGCGGGCTTTAAGCCGGATCATACGTTCAGCGACCATTGTTAAGCCTTGGCTGGACACAATAGAAGGGTGCGGGTTAACTTGGTTTCATCCCTACGGCGACTCGCCACGTCCTTACTGGTAACAGGCGCGGTCGTCTCGTCCCCGGCCCAGCTTCGGGTGGCCAATTGGAACGTGACGAACTACACTTCGGGGCGTGTGCTTCCGTTCCAGACGGCGATCTACGGGACCTTTGAAGGGCGGGCCATGGCCCCTGATGTATTGGTGGGCCAGGAATTCATCTCGGCCGCTGGCGTAACCAATTTTCTAAGCATTCTCAACACGGCACCGGGGAGCCCGGCCGACTGGGCCGCCGCGCCATTTATCGATGGCCCAGATACCGACAGCGCGCTGTTTTATCGCACGTCCCGGGTTCGATTTCTAAACGTGACGATCGCGGCGGTCGGAGGCGGCACCACCGCCAACCAACCTCGGCACACCTACCGCTACGATATCCAGCCGCTGGGTTACAACGCGCCGGGCTCGACAGTGGCGATTTACTCGGTGCACATGAAAGCCGGAAGTGCCAGCTCCGACCTGGCACGCCGGCTACTGGAGGCCCAGCGAATCCGGGATAACGCGGAAACCCTCCCGGCCGGATGGCAATTCATGGTCAGCGGTGATATGAACGCGCAGGCCGCAACCCAGAGCTTTTACGTGGAGTTTGTGGGCAGTCAAATCAACAATGCGGGGCGCGTTTTTGATCCCATTTCTACGCCCGGGTCCTGGGAAAACAACTCGGCTTTTCGGTTTGTGCATACGCAAGAACCGAGCACGCAAATGGATAGCCGCCATGATCAAATCTTGTTGGGACAAGGCCTACTGGACGGCCAGGACTTTGACTATGTTGGCACGTTCGGACGATCCTACAGCACGACTACCTGGAACGATGTCTTTCACAGCTACCGGTGCTGGGGTAACGATGGGCAATCGTACAACGTGCCGATTCGGACGACGACCAATACAATGGTCGGACCGGCCATCGCGCAAGCTCTCATCGACTCCGTCAACACCAATGGGCATCTCCCGGTTTTTCTCGACTTAAGGGTGCCACCGGTCGCAAGTCTGCTGACCCCACGGATTGACTTTGGGCTTGTTGCGGCGGGCCAAGATGCGGAACAATACCTGGATATTGAAAATGTCGGCGATACTGAACTTTGGAATCAAGCCGGCATCGCAGACCTTCGCTTTAGCCTGCGTCCCACGTCGGGACTGACGATGCCTGCCGCCGTGCAGATTGATCCGGCCGGCGGCGCGTTCACCCGTGTGCCGGTCCGGTTGAACCTGGTAAAGGCAGGCCGGTACGCCCTGCAAGTGGTGATTGACACCAACGACCCCGTTCGGCCGACGTTGGTGGTGGACATCACCGCCACGGTTGTCGGGCAGACCACCGGCAGACCCCAGCGGATTGGTTCAGGTCTCCGTATCCAACAACGCTAAGCCAGCAAGCCTGCCAGAACTAGCCCGGTAAACCCATGGGTTCGCGGGGCTCACCACGCTTCTTGGACTAAATATTGTGGAAGAATCCTCAGCACGACCGGTCCCTTTCCGGTCAAAGCTTAGCATCCAAGAGGAGATTCACCACTATGAACATTCGAATTTACTTTGTCGCCGCCCTTGCCATTTTGGGAGCGACCGCTCAGGCCCAGTATCTTTATCAAGGCGTGTCCTTCATGAAGCATACGGGCATGAACAACCAGGACAACATTGATCTTTATAAGAATCGAACCATCGGCGGCGGCGGCGTCTACACGCCGGGCGCCAAGACCAGCACCGCTGCCGGCGAAATCAAGATGACGCAGAAGGCCCTCTCGTCCTCGCTCGACAGCAGCGGAATTGCCCGCACGACGTTCTGCTTACTCCCCGATGGCTCGCTCAAGAGCGGTTACTTTGCCAAGTTCATCGGTAAGGCGTTCGTCTCTTCGGACTTCAAGTTCAGCCCCGCCACGGTGGGGAATTTCACGAGCTACGCCGGCAACATCATGCGGGATTCGGGCCTCGGCGGAAATATAACCGTGAGCGGGCAGACGTACAAGAAGTCGGCCCGGACCCAGTTCGCGCTGTGGAACGACGCCCAGCGCGATTTCAGCTACTTTGCGAAGTCGGGCCAGACGCTCAACGCGGCCAACCACCCCGCGTCCGCCGTGCATGCCGTGGGCTTTAGCTCACTGTCGGTCGCGGCGTTAAGTGGATTCCACGCCGTGGAGTTTGCGTTCTATGTCCCCCTGGTGGGCTACAACCCCTCCGTCGGCGTCACCGACATCAACCGCGACGGTCGCATCAACCACCTCGACATCACCGGCGATCCCGGCAACCAGGTACTGGTGAGTAGCGAGGCGGTGCCAGAGCCAATGACCCTCGGACTCGGTCTGGCGGGTCTGATCGGTGCGGCGCGCCGACGCCGCTCACGTCGAGCCTAACTCCTGCCGTACAACAACCGTGACCACGGAGAGCCTTCGCCCTGAGCGCAGGCTCTCCGTTCTTTGTGGCACTTCTGGCCCGGCTACGCCAATCTAGTCCCAAAAGTTGATTGCATTCTCGGAAAACCAGTCTATAATAGAGGGCGTTAGTTCTTTTGGGAGAGCGGAGCTAGCATTTGTATTGGTTTGGGCTTTCCCATGAAAAGAAGTTTTAGTCTGATCGCTTTGGCATTAGTCGCGGGAGTTGCCTCCGCACAGAATCTTGGGGCTGGCGTGCTGGGCTACGGCAAGCTCACCAGCCGGGTGGAGCTGAGTCTCGTTGGGACAGGTCTCGGCG
>Ga0105047_10016221_pt1 | contig 11684 bp, 12 predicted proteins | sample MAT04_FD_78384 | JGI IMG/M metagenome (GOLD analysis project Ga0105047, IMG submission 78384) | Freshwater microbial communities from Lake Fryxell liftoff mats and glacier meltwater in Antarctica - MAT-04 (megahit assembly) | ecosystem: Environmental > Aquatic > Freshwater > Ice > Liftoff... | reverse complement strand
GACGCGGCGCGGGCGGAAGCGTACCAGTTCATCGACGCCATCTTGCGCCCGCGCAAGTAGCCGGGGCGAGTTTACTTGTCGATCGGTTGCGTCGGGCGGGGCACGAGCAGGCCGGTGCCCAGGCGCGGGAACTGCTGATGGAGCGGTTCGGGGCCGACGCGATTGGTCCCGGTCATCTCCCGCCGCACCAACTGGGTGCCGACCCGCAGGGCCGACCCTTCCCCCTTTTCCAACCCCGGCGGGGTGGTGCGGAAGGCGGTGCCGGCGGCCACCTGCGTCATCCCCTCGGCGAACAGGCGGGCCATCTCCTTCGGGTCGAAATCGGTGCTGGACGCGGTCGTCGGGAAGCCGGCCGGCAGCGAGGAGACGTGGTAGTTCATGCCCGTCAGCACGCAGGCGGTGTACAGCTTGAGCAGGTCGCCCCGCGTCTGCGAGTAGATGAGCGTGGAGATGCTGTTGGCCGCGATGGTGAGCGCCCGGCGGGACACCTCCGACGAGTCGGCGTACATCTTGCCGGCGATCAGGGCGTACACGTTCGTGCCGAACAGGGCCGTCTTCGGGTCGCAGGTGCCCGGCGGGCGGTGCGGCGGGCGGAAGAAGATCGCGTTCGACACCCCGCCGTCGATGTGCCGTTCTTCCAGTCGCTTGCCGTCCACCGTCACCGGGATGCGGACCGGCGGGAAGAAGCCCGGAATGGCGGCCGACGCCAACAGCACCTTGCGGAACAGGATTAAGTCTTCGGGGGTGCCCCGCGCGGCGATCTCGCCCATGTCCCAGATGACCGCCCGACGGGACTCCAGTTCGGTCGTGCCGACGTACAGCCGCCGGCCGCGGGCGTGCGCGGCCGCCACCGCCGCCAACAGGTCGGGCGTGGCCAACTCCTCGATCTTGGCGGCCAGCGGGCCGTTGTCCGCCAAGGACTCCGACAGCACCGAGCGGAGGGTCTTCTTCAAGCGGAACACGTCGCGGTTCTTCAACGTCGTGTACACCGTCTCCAACTGGTCGTCGTACTCCGACCCGAGGAACGCCAGCGGGGCGATGAGCGCGCCGGTGCTGATGCCCGTCACCACGTCGAACGTCGGGCGGGTGCCGGCTTTCGTCCACCCGACCAGCACGCCCGCGCAGTACGACCCGTACACCCCGCCGCCGGACAGCGCCAGCACGTTCTTCTGGGGCGGCAGCACGGCCGGCCGCCGCTCCCGCCGCACCCGCTCGGCCAGGGCGTAAAAGTCTTTCATGTCCAGGCTGTGACTTTCGACCGACTCGCCGATGGGGTCGATCAGTTCGACCGGGTTGTACCCGGCCTTCACCGGCGACGGCGGGGCCATCATGCGACCGCCGCACCCGGACGGCACCAGTCCGACCGCCGCCGCGAACAGCGGGAACCACCGTCGGAGCATTCGTATTCCCCCACATGGAAGGGCGTCGCATACCGGGATCGCCCGCCGGCGGCAATGTCAAAACATCTTGCCAACTCGGCCCCGTCTCGGTATCGCGTCCGGCCATGAACACCCTACTTCCGCTGGTCATGCTCGCGGTCGCGCCGGGGCAACCGCCCGCCGCCGCCCTCCGCGCCGCCGCCCCCGTCGCCGACAAGGGGACGGTGATGTCCGGCCCCGCGCTCGCGCACACCTTCGACCTGACGCACGTCGGCCGGACGGGGGTCGTCGCCCTCACCGGCATCGACGCCGGGTGCGGGTGCCTGAAGGCCGAAGCCACCCCGCGCCTGCTGAGCCCCGGCGAAACGTCGAAAGTCACCGTCACCGTGAACACCCTGACCCAACCGGAAGGGCCGGTGACGTGGACCGGGACGGTGCGATACGCGGTGGACGGCGGGCCGGAACAAGAGGTGCCTTTGAAGTTGACGGCGAAGCTGGTGCGGGAGGTGTCCGTCACCCCGCCGATGCTCGCGGTGTCCACGGCCGGAGCCGTCCGGCAAATCATCACGGTCGGCGACCGACGGGCGAAACCGCTGACCGTCACCCGCGCGGTGACGACGAACCCGGCGTTCATCGTGGAAGTGAAAGCCGCCGCCGACGGGAAGCAAGAGATCGTGTTGACGGCCGGCGCGGAGTTGCCGGCCGGCACCCACGAGGACACCCTGACGCTAACGACGAGCGACCCGGCGTGTCCGGAACTCCGCGTGCCAGTGCGGGTGCGGAAGCGGGCCGCCGGCGAACTCACCGCGACGCCAGCCGCGATTGCGATCCGACTGAACAGCAAACAGCCGGAGACCTCGGCCGCCGCCCTCATCCGGGCCGACGGCAAACCGGTTCTGATTCAAAAGGCCGAGTGCGGAAAGGCGGGCGTGAGCGTGCGGCATTCGGAAGGGCGGGGGCCGGTGGCGACGGTGCGGGTGATCGTGAACCCGACTTTGGCGGGCGCGGCCGGCACCGCCGATGTCACCGTCACGCTGGCCGAACCGCCGGGTAAGACGGTCGTCGTGCCGGTGAGTTGGTACACACCGTGAGCCGTGAACGGGCCAAGGGTGTCCCATCACACATAGAGGCGAGCCAGTTCTTCGACCTCCCCTCGTCGCGGAGCAGGTCGTCGAGGGCCAGCGGTTTCTTCCGCCCGGCCAACAGGGAACGGGGGCGTCGATTCCACCCCACGTTCGTCCCGGCCGATGTCAGCAACTTGTCAAACGTCTCCGGTCATCTCCCCGGTGTTCCGTCGCGCCGGGCGGTGCGGCACCACCTCCGCTGCGGTTTCGGTGCCGCTCATCCGGACGTTCGAAGAAGCGCCATGCGATTCCAAGTAGCCGAGTCGATGAATTGGGACCATACCTACGCTGAACGAGGGGAGGTCGGTACGAGGGGATGTGGATTATGTGCCCCACTCGGCACTTGGACTTGGGGCGGGATCGTCATTGGACGCCCGTATCGGGCACGGTCAGCCCCGGCCCGGCCATGTACCCGTGGGCGCGGACGGTGACGATGGGTTCGGGGGTGTCGGTCCCGTTCGGGTCTTTCAACTTCGCGCGAAGGCGGGCGACGTGCATGTCCACCGCGCGGGTTTCCAGCCCGGCCGTGCCGATGCCCCACACGCGGCCGAGAAGCTCTTCCCGCGAGACGGCCCGATCCCGGTTGGCCACCAGGTATTTCAGCAGCGCGGCCTCGGTCTCGGACAGGTCGCACCGGTCGGCGGCGGACCAGCGGACCTCCCGCCGTTGCAGGTCGATGCGGGCGCGGCCGAACGCGACCACCGTCACCTCGGCCGACTCCTTCATCGTCCGCCGCAGGACGGCTTCCACGCGGGCCACCAACTCGCGGGCGGAAAACGGCTTCACGACATAATCGTCCGCTCCCATCTTCAGCCCGCGCACGCGGTCGTCCTCGCCGCCCTTGGCCGTCAGGATGATGACCGGCCGGGTCGGGCAGACCCGCCGCAACTCGGCCAGCACCTCGAACCCGTCCTTCTTCGGCAGCATCAAATCGAGCAGCACCAGATCGACCCCGCCGGATTGGGCCTCCCGCAGGCCGGCCGGACCGTCCGCGGCCTCGGCCACGTCGTACCCGGTCAGGCGGAGGGTGTCCACCAGCCCGCGGCGGATGGCCGACTCGTCTTCCACCACGACGATGCGGGCTTTCGACATGGGCAAGCACTCCGTGCGGGGGCGGTGGGGGCGCGACTCCGGCCGCGCCCCACGGTACAAAGACGACGACGGACGGGCGGAAGATTGACAATGGTCCGAAGGTGCGACCCGCGGGCGTTGCGGAAGTGTCGGGCGGGGCCGGGGAAAAGGACACTTTGCCCCGGCCCCGCCCGCTTCCCGCCGATTTCGCGCCAACGGATCGCCCGCCGGTCGGTTAGGTCGGGTAGTGGTGCGGGCGTCGTCGGCGGCTGGACGATTCCCCGCGACCGGGTAACGTGGACCGGATCGGTCGTCACGGTGACGCCACCCCGCCCCGGCCTTCAGCCCCGCCGCCCCGCGTGCCCCCCGCCCCGGACGCCACCCTCCCGGATCGGGAGTCGGACTGGATCACCGCCGCCCAAGCCGGCGACCGGTCGGCGTTCGCCCGCCTCGTGGAGTCGTACTGGGACCGCCTGCACCGCTGGCTGTTCCACCTGACCCGCGACCGCCACCGGGCCGAAGACCTGACCCAGGAGACGTTCCTGAAGGCACTGGCCGCGCTCGGCTCGTTCCGACCGGGCAGCAACTTCCGCGCGTGGCTGTTCCGCATCGGACACAACAACTTCGTCAACCTGAAGCGGAGCGAACGGCGGAACACGGTGGCCCTGCCCGACGACACCGCCGGCACCGACCCGGCGACGGACCCGGAAAAGACGGCCGGCGACCGCGAGCAACTGACCCGCGTGACCGCCGCCATTGCCGCCCTGCCGTCCGACTTTCGTGCGGCGCTGTTGCTGCGAGCCGAACAGGGGATGTCCTTCCGGGAAGTCGCGGCGGTACTGAAGATCACCGAGGAAACCGCCCGCTGGCGGGTGTTCAAGGCCCGACAAAAGCTAATGACGGTGCTGGGATCCGAGCCGGAAGCGTGAGCGACGGTCTACATTCTGGAGTCCGAGAAGCGTGAGCGACGGTCCGCATTCGGAACCGTCGCTCACGCTTCCGGCTCGGACAAGACCGTCGCTCACGCTTCCGGCTCGGACAAGATGGCGCGGCGTCAGCCCGCCGGTGTGATTCTTGAGGACCCGACCGATGACGTGCGAATCGCTCCGCAACCGCCTGCTCGCCTTACCGTCGCCGGTCGCGCCGGTGCCGGAGTTGGCCGCGCACCTGACCGGCTGCTCCGGTTGTCGGGCGTTCGCCGAGCGGGCCGGGACGCTGGACGCCCTGATCGTCGAGGCCGTCGCGTGGGCGGTGCCGCCGTCCGAGTCCGCCAAGGCCGCGTTCCTGGATTCGCTCGCCGCCCTCGGCCCGGTCATCCACACCAAGCCGACGACGGCCGACCGGCACAGCGGCACCGACCGCCCGCTCCGCGCACTGGCCCGGCGGGTGGACTGGAAGTACGCCGTCGGGATCGCCGCCGCCCTGCTGGTGGCCGTGACCGCGTGGCGATTGTGGCCCGCCGGCCAACCGCCGCTCGCAGAGAAAGACGGCCCCCGCCAGCAACTGTTGGCCAAGCAGGGGAAGTACCTCGCCGTGCTGGCGGGGGCCGACTCCGCCGACGCCCGCCTGCGGGTGTGGGCCGACTGGACGACGGACCTTCGCACGACCACCGCCGACGTGTACAAAGCGGCCGCGCCGGACGACCTCGCCGCGCTGGAGCGGATGTTCGACAAGGCCGTCCGGGACGGGGTGTTGAAGCACGCCGACCGCCTTCCTCGCCACCTGCCGGCCGCGGAACGGGTGGCCGTGTTGCGAGACGCGCAGGCGAAGTTGGCCGCCGACCGCGCCGCGCTGGACCGCCTCCGGGCCGACGCGCCGCCGGCGTTTAAAGAGAACCTGAAACGGATGGCCGACGCCGCGCGGGACGCGCAAGTGAAACTGGCCGCTCTGGCCGAGGGGGTGTGACGTGACCGCTCGCACGCTCTTCGCCGTCGCCGCCTTCGCCGCCCTGTCCGGGTGGGTGTCCGGTCAGGGGCCGGCCGGCCGCACCGCCGACGAGGAAGCCACGCTGTTGGCGAAGAACCGCCGGCTGTTGGAAGGGCTGCTCGGCGACGGGTTGAAACTGGCCGACGCCGAGACGCCCTTGGACCGCGCCGCCGCCTGCCGCCGCGCGGCGGATCGGCTGGCCGTGGAGATGACCGCCGCCGCCCGGTACGAGGACGGCGACCGGGTGAACGAGATCGGCGGCCAGCTTACGGACTTGCTCACCGACGGGTTCCTGCCGCCGTTCACCACCGCCCGCGCCGAGATCGGGCCGGAGTCGCCGGAGTTCGACCGCCTGCAACTGCTCCGCCGCGAGTCGGCCGCGCAACTCGCCGCCGCCGTGGACGGTCTGCCGACCACCGGCTCTTTCGCCGCCCGCCCCCGCGTGACCGCCCTCCGCCGAAAGTTGGCCGCCCTCGCCGCCCAAGTTCCCCCGCCGGGCGAGTAAGTTTGGTCTCGTGCCCCAGGACTGTCCCCATGCCGAACGCGGTCGTGTTACTCAGCGGCGGGTTGGACAGTACCACCACGGCCGCGCGGGCGGCGGCGGACGGGTTCACCGTGTACGCCCTGAGCGTCGATTACGGCCAGCGGCACCGGGTCGAACTCGAACGCGCGGCGGCGGTGGCGAAGGCGCTGAAGGTGGCCGACCACCGCACGGTGACGCTCGACCTGCGCGCCATCGGCGGGTCCGCGCTGACGGCCGATGTCGCGGTGCCGAAGGACCGCACCGACGACGCCATCGGGCACGGGGTGCCGGTGACGTATGTGCCCGCGCGGAACACGATCCTGCTGGGGTTGGCCCTCGGTTACGCCGAGACGGTGGGGGCCTTCGACCTGTTCATCGGGGCGAACGTGCTGGATTACAGCGGCTACCCCGACTGTCGGCCGGAGTTCCTGAGCGGCTTTGAAACGCTGGCGAATTTGGCCACGAAGGCCGGTGCGGACGGCACCGGCCAGTTCCGCGTTCACGCCCCGTTGCTGAAGATGACGAAGGCCGAGATCGTCCGCGAAGGGATGGCGCTCGGCGTGGACTTTTCGCTCACGCTCAGTTGCTACGACCCGGACGCGGCGGGGGGGGCGTGTGGCCGGTGCGACTCCTGCCAGTTGCGGCGGAAGGGGTTCGCCGAGGCCGGCGTCCCGGACCCGACGGCGTACCAATCCGCCGCCGGCTAGCGGTCGGACAGCAGGTCCGCGACCGGGCGGGTGGAGGGGAAGTTCTCGAAGACGATCTTCATCACCACCGTCAGCGGCACCGCCAGGAACATGCCCGGAATGCCCCACAGGATGCCCCACACCGACAGCGACGCCAGGATGACCAGCGGACTCAGTCCGACCGCCCGTCCGAGGATCATCGGCTCCACCACCGCCGCCCCCAGCAGGTGAACAGCGAACACCAGCCCGGACACGACCGCCAGTTGGGGGGTGAACCCGAACTCGACGGTGGCGAACGCCACCGGCAGGCTGTACGCGATGACGCTGCCCAGGTACGGGATGAAGTTGCACACGAACGTGACCACCGCCCACAGGACGGCGAACGGCACCCCGAACGCGGCCAGGATCACCCCGACCGGCACCGCCAGCAGCAGACTGGACCCCACTTTCGCCCGCAAATAATTGATGATGCCGACGTTGATCTTGTGGAACACGGTCAGGATGTTCGACGCCTTCTCCGGCGAGTACGCGCGATTCACCCGGCCGGGGAAGCGGGCCGACTCGACCAGCAGGAAGATCAGGTACAGGCCGGACGCGAACACCTCCGGCAGGCCGACGACGACGGCCTTCAACTGGCCGATCACTTCGCCCGTCAGCCGATCGGCGAACAACTCCTCCGGCGGCCGCTGGCCGGGCGGCACCGGGGCGACGAACGAGAACCCGTGTGCCCAGTCGCTCACCTCCCGCACCCGCTCCAATGCCAACTTCCGCCAGGTGGACTCCTGCTCCGCCAGGGTCAGGGCGTTGGCCGTCACGCTCACCGCCACCAGGACGAACACGGTGACGACGGCCGCCGACAGCACGCTCACCGCCACCGACGTGGACATCACCCGGCGGAGGCGGAGGTACACCGGCATGAGGGCGTAAGTGGACAGCACCGCGAACAGCAGCGGGCGGACCACCATCCGCAACTCGCCCAGCAGGAACCAGCCGCCGAGGACCAGAACCATGATGTGCGCGGCGGCGCGAACCGACGGCAACGGGACGAGCGGCGGGGAGGAATCGTGAGGCATGGTGTGAGGTGGGAATGTCGGGGAAAAAAGTGTCCGTCGCGGACTCAATCTCACCCGGCGGTGTTAGATGCTTTGGTTGGGAATTGTACTAGGATAGGTTGACCCCGGCCGGGAGTGCGACTCCCCGCCGCCCGCCCCACGCCCGTTTCCGAACGCGGCTCGTATCGACCACCCCCCACCGACAAGACGTTCCCGCGCGACACCGCCGGGACGGCCCGTCCCTGCCTTCGGAGGATCGCCGTCGTGAACTCGCCCCGCATTTCCTTTCCCCGCCGCCGTCTCGGAACCGCCGCCGCCGTCCTGGGCGGGTTGGCGATCCTCCAATTCACCTCCGCCGGCGGGCTGGCCGGCATCGCGTCGGACCTCCGCGACTGCCGCGCCCGCAACGCGGAACTGGCCGAGAGTCTGCACGACACCGAGGAGTTGGACGAGCGACGGGCCGTCGCCGCCGCCCGCACCGCGTACCGCCTGGACCTGCTCGAACAACTGGTGGCGAACCGCCTCGCCCTCCGCGCGGCGTGCGACGAGTTCCGGCGGTTCGTCGGCGACGACCCCCACTTCGACCGGCAACTGCTGGCCGTCTCGTCCGGGGCGGACGACGCCGAGCGGGTGGCCAACTACCTGCTCACGTCCCTGGTGAGGGCGCGGCCGGTGGACGCCGCCACCCGCCGTCGGCTGGCCGACGAGTTCGGCCGCGAGTTCGGCCACCCGCCCGAATTCCTCACCCCTCCCTACCACACCACCGCCTCGGGGGAACCCGCCGCTATCGCGCCCTTGCACCTCGCGCCGGAATCCGCACACTGCCAGTAGATGAATTCCCGCGCGCGATCCGAAGGTGCCCCGTGCCGTCTCCCGAACTCCGCTGCCTGGAATGCGACCGCCAGTTCGCCGACCTGACCGCCGATCAGGAGGTGGAGCGGTGCGCCGAGTGCGGCAAGTTCGTCGTGACCGCCCCGACCGGGTTGACCGTGTCGAAGGCCGCCCCCGACGAACCGCTCGCCGAACTGGTCCCGGACGACGCGGACATCCCGACCGTCGGCAAGGCGAAACCGGCCGACGAGTTGCCGCTGGCGCGGCCGGCCAAAGCCGCGCCCCCGCCGATGGCCTCCATGCCGGCGTGGGCACGCCGCGCCGACGAGGACGCCCCGCCCGCGGCGAAACCGGCGTTCCCGCCCCGACCGGCCCCGACCGCCTCTCGCCCCGAGCCGCCGCGGTCGTACACCGAACTGCCCAGCCAAACGACGGCCGACCGGAAGCAGAAGGTCGGCATCGCCCTGTTCGTCGCCTTCCTGTTCCTGGTCGGCATGGTCGCCGCCATCGGGGTGTTAGGGTACACCATCATTCGCGGCCTTCAGATGAAGAAAGTCCTCACCGACGTGACCCCGGCGGTGCAACCCCTCGACCGCGATCACCGGTCCTAATCATACCGGATCGCATTGATCTGTTGCTGTAGCCGGCCTCTGTGAGGCCGGTCGGCCCCGGCCTCACAGAGGCCGGCTACAAGTTAGGAATCAACGCAATTCGGAATCACAGCGCCCGCAGGGCGGTTGCGGCGGTCTCGCAGTCGGCGCGGGTGACGTTCAGGTGCGTGCAGGCCCGCACGGTGGTTTCGCCCAGCGCCGACAACAACACCCCGCGCGCATTCAACCGGCGGACCACCTCTTGCGGGGAGCCGAACGTCACCCGGTCCACGTCGAACCACACCAAGTTCGTCTCCACCGTCTCCGGCACCAGCTTAAATCCCGGCACGTCTCGTACGGCGGCGGCCAGCAGTTTCGCGTTCGCGTGATCCTCGGCCAGCCGGTCGATGTGGTGATCCATCGCGTGAATGCACGCCGCCGCCAGGAACCCGGCCTGCCGCATGGCCCCGCCGAACAGCTTGCGATACCGCCGCGCGACGGCCATCAGGTCCCGCGGCCCGGCCAGCGCCGACCCGACCGGCGCGCCCAGCCCCTTGCTGAAGCAGACGCTCACGGTGTCGAAGTGCTTGGCCCAGTCCGTCGCCGGGACGCCGGACGCCACGACCGCGTTCCACAGCCGCGCGCCGTCCAGGTGCGTCGCCAGTTTTTGACCCCGTGCCCACGCGGAAATCGCTTCCACGGACGGGTACGGGTGGACGGTGCCGCCGCCCCGGTTGTGCGTGTTTTCCAACCACACCAGCCGGGTGCGGGGGCTGTGAATGTCGTCCGGCCGGTACAGCCCCGCGAGTCGGTCGGCGCTCAGTAGCCCGTTCGCGCCATTTAAAGCGCGCACCGTCACGCCACTCAGTGCCGCCGGCCCGCCGCCTTCCCAGAGGATCACATGGCTGGTCGCGTCGCACACCAGTTCTTCCCCCGGCCGGCAGTGCAGCCGCACCGCGATCTGATTCGCCATCGTCCCGGACGGCACGAACAGCGCGGCCTCCTTGCCAAGGCACTCCGCGACCTTTGCCTCCAAGGCGTTGACGGTCGGGTCCTCGGCATAAACGTCGTCGCCGACCGGGGCCGCGACCATCGCCGCGCGCATGTCCGACGTGGGAACGGTCACGGTGTCGGAGCGTAAATCGATCATCGGGCACTCGGAAGGTCGAGGAAGGCAGGTTCGGGAAGCGTACCCGGCCCGCGCGGGGTGGCCAGCCGTGGTTTTCGAGTCGGGGTTCGGTAGAAGCCCCGGCCACGCCCCACGCGGTGCGGGAGGAGGACGCTTTTCACCGCCAACCCCGAACGCCCAACTGCCAGACGCTTTCGCAAAGCACACAGCCCATCTACCAACGAAACCGCCCCCCCGCCAGTCGGTGTCGGCTGGCGGGGGGGCGGTGGGGAGAAACTCGGCCCGACGTTAGCGACCGCAGGTCGAGCAACCGGCCGACGACGAGGAGCTACGGCAACCGGTGACGCCGGTCAGGCCGGCGGCGGTCAGGGCGACGAGGAACAGGCCGAGGAGGATCTTACGCATGGGATTACCCTTCCGTGGGAGTGAGAACCACCTCGAATGTGAGGCGTGCCCCAGTTATCGGGCCGCGAACGGCCTTGACCTACGGCATTCGGCGGGCGTTCCTCCACCATTTCCAAAATCCCGCGACGGTCGCGCCGGACGGCACGGCCTCACGGGATGTACCGGTTGCGCGGGTCACTTGATGAACAGGATCTCGCGGTAGGTGGGGAGCGGCCACAGGTCGTCGGCGACCAAGCACTCCAGCTTGTCGGCGGCCGTGCGGAGGTCGCCCATCTTCGGCACGATGCCGTCCCGCATGTGCTTGGCGTGCGCGTAGGCGTCGCCGTCGGCGTGGTGCGCCAGCGCCTGTTCGAGGGCGGCCAGCGCCTTCTGGAAGGCGGTCAAGGTGCCGGTCAACTCCTTCAGCGCGTCGAACTGGGCGGCGCAGTCCACCCCCGCCGCCTTGGTCGCGTTCACCGCCGTCGCCACCTCGCCCTGGTATCGCACGGCCGCCGGCAGGATCATCGTGCGGCCGATGTTCACCATCAGGTTGGCCTCGATGGTCACCGTCTTGACGTAGCTCTCGCAGTAGATGTTGTACCGGGCTTGCAGCTCCCGCTCGGAGAACACCTTGTACTTGCCGAACAGTTCGACGCTGTCCCGGCGGATGATGACGGGGATGGCATCGACGGTGTTCTTCAGGTTCGGCAGCCCGCGGCGGGCGGCCTCCTCGTGCCACTCGGCCGAGTACCCGTCGCCGTTGAAGATCACCTTCTTGGAGTCCTTCAGGATGACCGGCAGCAGGTCTTGGATGGCCTTGTGCAGGGGCTTGCCGGCGGCGAAGGCCTTTTCCAACTCGGTGGCGATGTAGTCCAGGCTCTCGGCCACGATGGTGTTCAGCACGGTGTTCGTGCCGGAGACGCTCGCGCTGCTGCCGACCGCGCGGAATTCGAACTTGTTTAAGGTGAACGCGAACGGCGATGAGCGGT
>Ga0105047_10016220_pt1 | contig 11685 bp, 5 predicted proteins | sample MAT04_FD_78384 | JGI IMG/M metagenome (GOLD analysis project Ga0105047, IMG submission 78384) | Freshwater microbial communities from Lake Fryxell liftoff mats and glacier meltwater in Antarctica - MAT-04 (megahit assembly) | ecosystem: Environmental > Aquatic > Freshwater > Ice > Liftoff... | reverse complement strand
GCGTCCATTCGCGGTTTCTGACTTCGCTGCGTCATGAGTGAAACCGCGATCAATGTCAGGAATCCAAGCGGAATTGTCACAATTCCGGGCTGGCTGAACGGCACGATGGCCGGGGTCTTCAGCAGGTCAAGACCATAGATCTTTTCGAAGGCTTCTGCACTCAGAAGAATCCAACCCAGCGAGGAAACCATGCCAACCACGATCGCGGTGATGATTCCTTGACGCGTTACGCGAGGCCAGAACAGAATCATCACCAGCGACGGCAGATTCGCCGACGCAGCGACACTGAATGCCCAGCCCACGAGGAAACTCACGTTCATGTCCTTGAACAGAATTCCCAGCACAATCGCGATCGCGCCGACGACAACTGACGAGATTTTCGCGACTCGCACTTTCTCGTCGTCATTCATCCGGACGCCGAACGCACTGCCCAGCAGATCGTGAGCCACCGCACCAGCCGAGGCCAGTATGAGTCCGCTCACGGTTCCCAGCACGGTGGTAAATGCAATCGCCGAAATCGCCGCAAACAACCAAGTGTTCATACTCTTGGCAAGCAGCGGAGCTGCCATGTTGTCGTCGGACAAATCCAGCGCACCGCTCGTCATCGCTCCAAGCCCGAGGTACAACGTCAGCACGTAGAAGAATCCGATACTGGCGATGCCGACAATCGTGCTGCGCCGGGCACTGCTTTCATCCTTGACTGTGTAGTAGCGAATCAGAATATGCGGCAACGACGCCGTGCCACAGAACAACGCCAGCATCAGCGACAGGAAGTTGATTTTGTCCGAAAACTTTTCGCTCCGAATTCCCTTGAAGATCGGATTTTCACCGGGGCGCAGCACTTGCGAGCCAGGCGTAATCTTCTGGTAATAGACAGTGGTCTCAACCTTATCAGCGAGCAAGATTTTCTCGTTCCTCCACAACACGACTTCGCTCTGCTGAAGAATGCTGAAAAATTCGACCGGTGACACGGGTCCGGTTTCCGTCTTGCCGCTTGGCAAGGACTTCAGAAAACCAATCGGATGTAACACAGCCTGATCAGGTCCGGTCCCCTTTGGGAGTCCGTTGATCTGGCGACCGCCGTCAGCCAGTTTTGTGACTGTCTGCGCTTCTGTCAATGTCATCGAATCGCCTTCAGCGGTCGGTTTGACGACATGGAATACTGTCGTGCGCTTCGCCACACGATCCAGCAGATGAACATAAGTCTGTTTCGTCTTATTCCAGCCTTCCGGTGTCGGCAGGACGACCACGTCGCTCAGACCACCCAGCGATCCATCGTCGTTTGTCAGATCGTCAGCAGTGACAGTGAGCGTGCGGAACTTGTAGCCATCGTTGCCACCATTCTCGACCGTGAAACCTTTCTGCAGAATCATCCATGTCAGAATGGCACTGAAGAAAACCAGCAGCGTTCCTTTGAGAAATTGGACCCATGTCGTCGAGACCATTCCGGCCGTGACCACGATCAGAATGACAACCGTCCCAACCAGCACAACGCCCACCCAATGCGGCAATGCCAGCAGCGGCTGCACCAGGACACCGGCACCAACCATCTGCGGAATCAGATAAAAGATGCTCACCGCAAGCGTACTGATGCCAGCCGCCAGCTTGATTCCCGGTGAATTGAATTTCGAATCCAGAGCATCCGCAAACGTAAATCGTCCGAGCCGCTTCATGGGCTCAGCGATTACGAACAAGGCCACGATCCAGCCCGCGAGGTAACCGATGGAATACAGAAATCCGTCATAGCCGTAGAACGCAATCATTCCGCAGATACCGAGGAACGATGCCGCCGACAGATAATCTCCTGCAAACGCAATTCCGTTGACGAACCAAGGAATCTGTCCGTGCGCCGCAAAAAAGCCTTCGGATGATTTCGCCTTACGCCCGAGCCAAAAGCTCAGCCCAAGCGTAAAGCCGACGAAGATGGAAAAGAAGACCACGGCTTCCCACGAGCGTTCGTGAATCATGCTCGCGGCTCCTGATTCTTCGGCGAAGATTTTTCGCGGCACAGGAATCCGTAGAGTCCGGAAAGCAGGATGGCTCCTATGATCAGCCCAAAGCCGTACAGCACTGCGATGTTCAGACCAGCGATCGGCGTCGCTTCCATCTGGTCAGGAGCAAACGCATTCAGAAGCACGAACCCGCCATACACGATCAGATAAATCGTGAACAAGATGAGTCCGATCCTGGAATTCCGGGATTGCATGAATGAACTTTCAGTTCGATAATTACAAACCTTCGCGCGGGCTTCGCCCGCAACCGAATTGTGCTCCTCACGCGACGTCGTGAGGTTCGCGGCCGTGCATGGAGCCACAGTGGTAAACACAATCAGGGGACTGACGTCCCCCGCTCGCCGGGAATCGGCGAGCCGCGAGACGTCAGTCTCCGGTTTTTGCGATTCTGTTCTTCCAAAATCTTCTCAACATTACAATTTCCCAACTGTTTACAGTGCAGAATCCCGCTAGGTCAGACTCCAGCCCTTCCGGTACTCGCGTTTGATGAACTGATCTGCTTCAGGAGCATTGGTCGCTCGCATTTCGGCGGCGTTCCAATCCAGTTTTTTGCCGACGCGATACGCTACGTTTCCGAGATGATTCGCTTCTGTCAGCCAACCCGCGTATTCAAAGTTGCACGTCGTCGGTTCACCCGTTTTGCAGGCGTGAATCCATTCCTGATGATGACCTCGGGACGCCGGGATAAACGGTTCCGGTGGCTTGAAGTCTTTGAAAGTCTCTTCGGGCAGCAACTTGTAGCGACCGTAATCCGAGATCAGCATTCCCTTGTCGCCAATGAACAACACACCGCTGTCCCAATCGGCGATGCTGGCTGCGGCAGGAATCTCCGGACGGTGCGTGCCCTGATACCAGGTGAGCGCTACCTCGGGCTGATCACCTTCCGCTGCGTATTCGTAACGCACATGCATGGATGCCGTAGCGAGTTCCTTGTGCGCAGGACCACCGAAAGGTTCAATGGTTTTCGGGGCTTTCAGTTTGAGAGCCCAGAACGGCAGATCGACCCAGTGACTTCCCAGATCGGACATCGTCCCGTTGCCGAAGTCCCACCAACGATACCACTTTGGACCCGGAAAGTAGACGTTGTTGTAAGGTCGTTCCGGAGCAGGTCCAAGCCACAGATCCCAGTCCAGTTCAGGCGGAATCGGATCTGCATTTGCCGGGCGGTCCTGCACTGACACGATATCTCCGTGCGCCTTGGCATCCTCCGGAGACTGCAGTCCCCAAGCTCGCCCGACCCACACATGGCATTCGGAAACTTTTCCGATCGCACCGGTCTGAATGAGCTCCACGACGCGGCGATAATTGTTTTCGGCGTGAATCTGGGTGCCCATCTGAGTCGCCACGCCAGCGGTTGCGGCCGCTTCGCGAATTCGCCGAGCTTCATAAATCCCGTGCGTCAGCGGTTTTTCACAGTACACATGTTTTCCCAGCTGCAGCGCAGGCAAAGTCGCGAAGGCATGCGTGTGTTCGCACGTGCTGACGACAACCGCATCGAATTCATCAGGATGATCAAAGACGCGGCGGAAGTCTGTGTTTCTTCTGGCCTTCGTGTGTTGTTCAGCGGCCTTATTGAGATTATTGGCGTTCACATCACAGAGGGCCGCGATATGTTCAGACGACACCGATTGCAGATTGCTGCCTCCTCTCCCGCCGCAACCAATCACGGCAATGCGAAGTTTTTCCTGTGTTGACGGTGCCGCAGGCAGGCCGCTCACATACAACGCTGCGGCAATGGCGGAAGTCGATTGCATGAACGCACGGCGCGTGGAATTCTGGGAGGGATTCACTGGGGGACTCCTGAGGAAGCTGACTTGAGTCGAATCGCGGGATACGGGTACTTCCGCGATTGTGAACCCCGACGCCTCGCAATGCAACCGAACGGGCGCAGGATCAGCGATGACGAGTGCAGTCGCCAATTTCGGTAGGTCCTGCTTGCCGAGCAGGACTTCGCGGCCCCGCCGCGACCAGCGACGAGTCGAGGTCGCATGGACGGCGACGCGACGACGTGGAGCGGATGTGCGCCCCATGGCGGTTCGCCTTACGGCGAAAGTCCTTTCCGGCAGAAAGGACCTACCAAACACAGTCCTTTCCGGCAGAAAGGACCTACCAAACACAGTCCTTTCCGACAAAAAGGGCCTACTTCATGGCGATGTCAAATCGAAAGGCTCTCCCGAAACTGCTCGACCAGCAATTGAGCGTTGCGCCAGTTCACGGTTTGCTTCAAGCACTGTGTGGACTGCTTATTTCAGATTGTGTCGTTTCTGAGGTGACAATCCTTCCAACAGTCAGACATTACTGGCCAGCGCGAGGCAATGCCCCGGCACGCTTCCAAAAGCCTATGTCTGCTGCCGGGCAATACGTCTGCACAAGCGATTTCATCTGGTCCACTTTTTCCGCCAGGACTTCGTCACGGGCGACGCGATCTGCCACAACAGCAGCATTGACGACCAGATGTGCGAAGACTTCGGCCTTGTCCTCCTCAACACCGGTTGTCGAGTAGTGCGTCAGGAAGCCAGCATATTCCGTTGTCAGTTCGCCGGTCGTCGGATTTCCCAATGCAGAGGCTCCCCCTTTGCCGTATTTGAAGTCCGGACGATTCAGAGACTTCCAGCGTTCATCTTCATACAGCAGCCCGTCATCACGGTAATCAATGATGTGGAAAAACTCGTGATGAATGACTTTTCGCAGATAGATGGCCGGCTGGTCGTTTGTTCCAACATCCAGATACAGCGTGTCATGTTCAAAATCCGGGATCGCATATCGCCGTTGTCCCGAGAACTTCAGTTCTTGACACAACACAATTCGGCGGAGCTTCGTTTTCCGGACGAGCGACTTCGGGTACAGGGAGAACTCCTGGCAGAACAGAGGTTCATAGCGATGCAGATCCGCGAGCGCCGCAGATTGTCCATCGATCGGTCCCCAACTTGTGCTTTGCGGAAAGTCCGGAGACTTTGATACGATCTCAAGATCGTACTTTGATCCGATGCCGGCAAATTCCTTGAGCGTCAAATCTTCCGTTTGCCCGCGAGCGTTCGAGCTGCAAAGCAGGCCGACGAGAATCAGAGATTGCCCGAAGGCTCCGGCGCACGTCCACATAAGGTCAGTTCCAGTTGTCGGAGTCTTGCAGGCGTTTTTGCTCAGATAAACTTTGTCCTGGACGCGGTAAATGTATTCCTCGGACGAGTGCGAAGCCAGCGGACAATGGTACTCGATTTGCGATTAAAGTAGCCGTCACTCTCTGAGTGACGAATGCCAAACGCCGCGTGTTGCGGCCTGCCTCACTCGGAGAGTGAGGTCTACTATGTGAAATCGAGTGCCAAGCCAGCGGACGCCGTTTATAGTTCTGTCGCAGGGTGTGTGCAGTGGAGCGAAACACACCATGTGTGCATGGGAATTCATGTCGCATCGGAATGCAACGTGAAAGAAATTGGTGGTTCCACGCACCCTACCACGCACACAAACTTTCCACATACGCTGCGGAACCGTCTCTCAGCCAGCCGTCGAGCTGGGCGGGGTCTTTGAGTTGCTGGCCGCGGAGCGTGGGGACCACGAGGAATGAACAGTTGACGTCAGAGAGGGCCGTCATGTCGCCCCAGAGTTTTTCGAATTGCGATACCGGGAACACGTCTTCCTGACCGTGGCCCCAGCGTTTCTTGACGTCCTTGAGCGTGATGTACGTGGGTATGCGGCGACCGAGGTCGCGGACGGCGGCGGCGATGGCTTTTTGACTGCTCAATGCCCCGCGGTCAAGGCCGAAGATCTGCAGCAGGCGATCGATGTCGATCCATGTGGTCAGCGAGTTGTACCACGACAACCGAAATTCGTCTTCTTCCCTTGGCATTGCGAGGCCTTCCACCAACCGGACTCGGCCATCGACCTTTGCCAATCCGCCGCCGCGGTCTTCCAGACGGCGACTGATGACTTCAAATGACAGATCAGCATTGGACTGAATGTGCAGGCCAAGGCAACCGGCGTCAATGTTCGCCCCGAGCGTATCGATATTGTGCAGCATCAGGTATTTCAACTGCGGTCGATCAGTCAGCATCTGCCGCAGCGTGCCGTTTCGCAGCAAGTTGGGGACTTCGTACCAGTGGCCGACCGGATGCATACACTGAGATGAAATATTGTCGGTATAATCCGATGCCTCGCCGGCAGTGCGAGCCCAGTTCATCAATGCGGACCGCAGACTGATCCGGACTTTTTCCTTCTGCTGATCCAGGACCTGCTGAGCTACCTCTTCCCATGTAAACTGCAGGTCACGCAGCGTCGGAACCATGCGCAGGCCGACGGACTCGCCACGGGAGACGCGAAAAATGGAATCCCGCTTCGGCGAGTCAGGTAACACTGCGTTGAGTTTTTCGACGGCGTCCCGAATTGGACCATCGGTCAGATAACCCGACGATACGATATGCAGCGGTGAGATTCCAAATTCCTGAGCGACCTGGCGCGTCTTCGCGAAGTGAATATCCAGAAACGAGCGCCATTGACCACCCATTTTGCAGAATGGATTCAGCGCCTTGACGACACCGGCGCCCTGAGTCCACCGGCTGCCAACGCCGGCGGCAAGCGAGATCACTCCGACTTCGCCATTTGCGATTGCCGCGCGGCCAATTTCGATCGCTGTCGCAGGAATATCACGGCGGGCTTCGATGACGTCGTCGCCGGAAACATCGTCGATCGTGACCGAGGCCGGCAGCCGATTCTGTGACATTCCCAGGCGACCGGATCGCAAATCTTCGCGGAGTTGCTCGTGGGCAATCGGGTCGAATCCGTTTTCGCGCAGCAGATCTTCCAGGCGTGCCGACTGCTGAGCCTCTTTCGACGTGGAAGGCAGGATTCGCTGAATCAGTCGCGACGCCAGATTGTCACCGAAGACGCTATCACGACATGCATTTCCCACTCGCTCCAGTTCGCTGCGAAGCATCGGCGTGAGTTGCTGCAGGCCTCGACGCAACCAGCCAGGAATCATCAGGGCATAGTAGCCATAAGGGAGGCTGCCGTCGTGACGTAGCTCGGCGAACGTACCGTTGTCGTTAATGGCGAAGTCGTAAACTATGGGATCCATTGCAAAGGGTACGCTGGTTTCCATGCTGCGTTTCACGTCGAGCATCATGGCCTGCAGCCACCCCTGTGCTTCACTACGGATCTCGGGATCGAAGATAAATCCCATGCCGCCGCCCGCCATGCCGCCGAGCATCCAGAACCCGTAAAAGCGAGCGCCATACTTCGCCTGACATTCCTGAATCAGGCGTTCTGTGTAAGCGTTACTGCACCACGGAATGATGGCCTGCAACGGCTCATGAAAATTGCGATGCGTCGCGCGGCCGATGCCCGGTATGTCGCCCGCCTTGAGCGCCGCCGTGATCTGTTCCAGCAATCCGATGGCATCCTGTCGAGCTGCCCATTCGTGTGTGCAGCGCAACAGATATTTTTCCGTGACCATCTCCAGAATCGGCCCGACGTTCTGCGCCATGCCACCGTGGACGAGCACCAGACTTTCCTGCAGACAGCGACGAGTTCCGTCGCTGATTTCCTGCTGAGTGAACACATGATGTTGTGGCATCAGGCGTCCGCGACTGATGCCGTATTCCGGATCATCGGGACCGGCCGTACAACCCTGAATCAGTTTGATGCCTGGCCAGACGCCACCGGAATCCTGCCAACCGCCACCCGATCCGCCAATCCACTCTCCCAGAATTGCACGAGCCGCCACGATACGGCGATCGGATTCTTCAAGTTGTCCGGTAAATGCCGTAACCTGGCTGGTAGCCCGCATGCACATCGAGATCAGCGATCCCAGCAGGTTGGTGGATACCGCGAGTCGTGAACCTTTGGGGATATCGTTAACTCGGCTCGTAATTTCCAGGCCCAGGCCCGGCCCGATCATGCGTGTAAACACGTCCGTGATTTTGCCGCCGCAACCTTCCATGCCTGGCGGAATTAACCCCGAGGCGATCACCGCGCCTTTGATGAGGCCGAGATAGTCGCGGGCGAAGTCGAAGACTTCATTGATCTCGCGGATTTCCACTTTGGCCTCGAGATCAATACTGATGAGCCGTAGCACAGGTTCGTCAATGACTCGCAGACTGCAATCAATCGGCGGTCCCGGCTTCTGGTGGCGACCGCGCACGGCCAGATCAATCGACGCATTGATGACCTTTGCGCCTTCCGGGTAATCCATGCCGAGGAAGAAAATGTCGCTCCAGCCGCTATGCGTGAAATCCATGCGGACTGCAGTGCGTTCGCGCAGGATCGGATAGCTGTTGGTGCTTTCGTCGATGGTCAGCAGCTCGGGACGGATACGCAGCGGTACATCAGCCGGATGTCCGGTACGAAACATCCATTGGTTGCCTCGGACAGTGCGCACGCTTCGGCGCACCTGATCGGCCAGCGTCTGAAACGCCAGCCGATGATATGCTTCGCCCAGCGCGCTGGAGAGAGAAACGGATGGGCCGTCCTGCTGAAGCTTTATGAGAAAAACGTCGATGGCTTCCGGATAGCGACGATTGAGCATGTGCTCATAGCCGCCGTATGGGATGCGCCCACTTTCACGACCGGAAAGCCGAGTCGGCAGATGAAAGCGGTGAATCGCATATAGAAAAAAAAGACTGCGGACGCGATCATACAGGTTGTCGCAGCTTCGCCGATATTGATCGAGCTGCTGACATTCGTGCAGTAGTTCGCCGAGCGACAGGCCGAGGCACGCCGTGTCGAGCGATCGATTGCGGACAGCGATGTCAGGCGAGGTAATGATGTTGAGGAGGTTGGGCATCGTATTCGAGATTCACCTGGAGTTACTGGAATCGCATTTTGGGAACCACGGAATACACGGAGCACACTGAAGAATCGCAGAAAGCGTTTCGAAGGCGGGCGTTCAGGAATGGGTGGTCTACTCTTAACCTCATTCCCTTTCCGTGTCTTCAGTGTATTCCGTGGTTCAACCCGCGTTTCTACTTCGCCGCCAAAAGGTTGACGAGTTCTGTGAGGATCAAATCACGGTCATCACCGCTCAGTGAAAATGCCAACTGGGCCAGCAGCAGGCCGTATTTGTAGCTGATGTTGTAGCGGGAGCCTTCAATTTCGAGCGCGAGATAGCGTTCGGTCCGGGTGAGTTGATTCAATGAACTGCTCAGGTCGATATTCTGTCCGGTAGTCGCGGCGTCGAGTGACTGCTGCAGCAGCGTCAAAACTGTCGGCGTCAGAACATGCATTCCAAACATGCACAGGTAATAGCCCGCGCGCTGTCCGGCAACGATCAGGTGTTGTTCGGCGATCGTGGGAGTGGGCTTTTCGATCACCGTGTTGATTTCATACAGGTTGTCCGACTGAGCCACTGGAATACCGCCGACGGAGCCGAAGAACGCAACTTCATTCTCGCGCGTTGGCTGAATCGCAGACACAGAGCATTCATATTTCGTGGCGGCTTCGACCAGTTGTTGAGCGCACAGGCGGTCAGTGCGGCTGAGGTACAAGTGGTCCGAGACGAGATGCAGAAACGACTCACCGGCTGCGAAATCGCGGGCTCGCAGAATCGCATCACCGTAACCCCGCGGATTGGACTGTTCAAAAAAGACCAGCCGTGAAGCATGAAGCCCGGCAGCGGTGAGGTACGGTTCCTGTTGTCCCGGGCGGACAATAATGGCGACCTCGTCTATACCTGAATCAATGACTTCATCCAGCATCAGCCGCAACGCCGTGCGAATCTCGCCGCGCCGATCGACGAGTGTCTGAAGTGGCAGTCGGGCGTGATGATCACCAGCAGCCGTAATGACGGCTTTTCGAATTTTCATGCGATTGCGTCTTGATGTAAAATCGACAATTCATGTAACATCTGCAGAATCTGCCGAAGTTCAAATGTCTGCCTCGGCAGATCATCGGAACAAATCCAGAATGTCGCAAGTTCTATTTGAGAAAGGAATTGCGATTTCGCCGCAGGCAGAAAATGAGATCAAATGAATGGACTGGTTCGGCATTTGCTGCCGGTTCTGAACGGAGCAACGGAAGGATTCGTTGCCAGAAATTTCAACTTCTACTGACGCACAGGATGAGCATGGACGCTCGAACACTGCGATGTCTGGCCGTGGCCTTTTGGCTGGTTGTTGCTAGCTGCACGACTGATGCAGCAACACATCAGACCGTCAATTTTGCGGTAACCGCTCAACGCCAGGAAGTCGCCGAACAGGTTGGCAAAGCGGCGGAAGTTTATCGCCAGCAACTCGCAATTTTCTGGCTTGGCAAGCCACTGCCCAACTGGAGTCGTCCCTGCAGAATCTCTGTCGATGAAGGTGCGTTAGGGGCTGGCGGCAAGACAACGTTTCAATTCGTTCGAGGCGAAGTTCTGAATTGGAGAATGGAAGTGCAGGGAACGCTGGAGCGTATTCTTGATTCCGTACTGCCGCATGAAATTAATCACACAATCTTCGCCTGTCATTTTCGCCGACCGCTGCCGCGCTGGGCGGACGAAGGCGCAGCAACGCTTTTTGAACACCGCTCAGAACAGTTGAAACAGTTGTCTCTGCTGAATGAAGTCATTCGCAACAAGCATCAATTGATCTCGTTGCGTGATCTGTTGGCGATGAAAGAATATCCCCGTGGCCAGCGTCCCATGCTGACATTGTACGCACAGGGATATGCTCTCGCGGATTTTCTCGTGCAGCAAAAGGGTCGTCAGGTTTATCTGAAATTTATTTCTGATGGCGAACGTACAAACTGGGAAGAGGCGATTCGCACAAACTTTGATCACGAAGGCATTGAGTCGCTGGAGCGTAACTGGCAGGGCTGGGTACTGGCAGGAATGCCGAAACTGACATTACCTCGCGATCAGATGCTGGCGGCGAACAAGGATTCAACCGAATCCGTGTCTCAGGCCACCTCGCGACCGGAGATTATGGCGGACCCCACTTTGAAGTCATCGTCTTCGAAACCACGACGCTTGCCGGACAACGCGATCGTTCGACTGCAAAGTCCTGACCCTCAGCGTACGGAGCCTGTTACTTTGCCGGAAACAACTGCCAGGCTTGAGGCAAATGTCGCGGGGCGATCCGGCGGCGATACAAAGAATGAGACTCGTTTGGCACCCGCGCCAATTGGTCGGGATGCCTCATTCGCCGCGCCGATACCGCGTTTACCGGTGGCGCTGCGTTCGCACGACGCGACGGTGCGTAAACTTGCGGATCAGGAATCATGGTCCGGAGCCAAAAGCGCCGAATCGGACTCGCCGTTTCGAGATCCGCCTGCCGATTCTCCGGACCAGACCCGTCATTTCGTCCAACCGGACGAAAACGCACTTCGAGAAAAACTTGAGCCGCAACGCCAGTTCGAGCGCACGGGTTCTAAGGGGTTTTCGAACACTGAGTTGTCTGCTGGTGTTTCTACAGGCAAATCAGTGGAACTCAATGGTGTCCTCCTTCCCGGGGAGCGACGTGGGAATTCCGGCAGCATTCCGCAGTGGGCTGGATTTCCGGGGCAAAAGAAGTTGTTCTGACTTCATGTGCAGAGAATGCGGACGGTCGAGTCATCTCACAAGAAGCATTCTGGCGAACGATGTTACCTCCTGGCATCAATCGCACTGCGGCAATTGCCCGCGTTCCCTACGGGCGAGTCATCGACACCCGCAACGATGACTCGCCCACTTTCCATTCCGGCCAAACTGCTCGAAAGCACGGCTTTC
>Ga0105047_10016219_pt1 | contig 11686 bp, 11 predicted proteins | sample MAT04_FD_78384 | JGI IMG/M metagenome (GOLD analysis project Ga0105047, IMG submission 78384) | Freshwater microbial communities from Lake Fryxell liftoff mats and glacier meltwater in Antarctica - MAT-04 (megahit assembly) | ecosystem: Environmental > Aquatic > Freshwater > Ice > Liftoff... | reverse complement strand
TCGAGAAGCGGCCCGTCAGGCGGTCGCCGTCCTTCGCGCGCACCGGGGTGATCACGTCGCTGCTGTCGTCAGGCGTGAGGTAGATGACCTTCACGTCGTCGAGCGCTCGGTCGGAGTAGAGCCCGCGCAGCAACGTGTAGTGCAGCTCGTTGATGCCGGAGAAGAGGTCGGCGTTGGCGAGCACGATGGCCGCGGTCGGCGCGGTCTCGGGGATGAGCGTCCCGACCGTAGTGAGCGCGTCGGTCCCGGCGCTCGTGCCGTCGTCCTCGGTCGGCGCGGTGCACGCTGCACCCGAGAGGGCGAGGGAAGCAGCCGTCAGCCAGAGAGCCCAGCGAGTCGTCATGGTCCGCATGTTGTCGAGGGGTATTCACGCCGCGTGCCACGGCCAAGTTGTGCGAGTTGCGATGGCGCGAGCCGGCGGTGACGTGATGCGAACGATCACTGCTTTGATTGGCACCCGATGAACGCAGGCGAGCATGTGACGCCGGGGGGCGGGGTCCCGCAGCCCGCGAGCTTGGGCTCGCAGCGCGCGTCGGCCAGGCACTCACTCGCGGCTAGGTCGGCGCAGGGGGACAACGCAACCTTGACCTTGCACCCGATGAACGCCGCGGAGCACGTGGCGTTCGGCGGCGGGACCGGGCAGCCGGCGAGCTCTGGCTCGCAACGCGCATCCGCCAAGCACTCACTCGCCGTCAGACCTTCGCAGGCCGCCTCGCAGACGCCGGTGCAAACGTCGCCCTGCGGGATGCACTCGCCCTTCGACTGCACCGTGCAGTGCTGCCCGCTCGCACAGTTCTCAGCGATCGTGCAGCTGACTGGGCGTGCGGCGCCGTCGGTCAGGTTGTCTCGCGTGGCCGTCCCGGTCTCGGCAGAGCCGCGGGCTCCCGAGCAGCCGGCGAGGACGAGAAGAATGGGGGCGACGGAAGCGAAGAAGGACAAGCGGGCAGACATGGTTGGCTCCTTGATGGCTGTTTTCTGGACCGATGTGGCCGAGTTGACCCACCGTACGCAACCAGTGTGCCGCTCGTCACCACACCTCCCAGGCCGGTCACCACGCGTGATCGCGTCGGACGATGCGCTCGAAGTGAAGCGGCACGTCTCTCGAGGAGAAGCAGCCCGCTTCCCGCGCACAATCCGGACCGAGCCGCTGTGAGCGGCGTGGAGCTCACTCGAGAAAATCGACGATTACATTGTCGTGCACGAGCCTGGCGGAACCGTTGGTCCAGGTGCCGACGCCGAGCGCAATCATCGGCTCCTGCGTCCAGGCGAGGTCCGCGAGGTCCGTCTTCAGCCCCGTGCATCCGTTTGCGAAGCCGTTCGCGCGGACTGCGATGACCGTGGACTCCGTGACCTTCGTGCAAGACGTGAGGTTCTCGGCGATCGCGCGCTCGCGCGTCGTGACGAAGACGTCGAAGAGGAATGGTTGGTTGCCGAAGCTCTTCAGGTCGGTGGTCGCGATCTCGCTGATCGTGGGGTTGATCTTCCGCAACGTCAGATCGTTTCCCAGCACGAGGTAGAAGCCGCCGGACGTGATGACGATAGCGAAGACCGGGCTCCCGAACGGCGAAGGGCCGAGCATGGCCACCATGGCGGCGCCGCTGTCCGGTACCGGCCCGCCCTGCTTGCCGAGATCGAGCGCGCCCAGGACCGTCTGGAACCGATACCGCAGACCCACGAAGCCTGGGCCTGGCGCATGTCTGTCGAGTTTGTTGGCGATGAACACGTAGCTCGAGCCTGCGTCGGTCGTGACGAACGCCTCGAAGCCGAACGGCGGTGATACACCCGAGTCGGCACGCACGGCGTGGGCTCCGCCGTCGGGGGCGAGGCGAAGCACTGGCCCGCCGCTCGGCGTGTACGGGCTCACCCACCTGGCACCGATCCCGGCGTCATCGCGATCGAAGTCGTCGCAGAACGCGTGGGGACAGCTCGCCTGGCAGCCGAGCGCGAGGTTCTCGACGCAGGGCTCGGTCGCGTCTACCGACGCTTCGTCGCTCTCGCGGTCTTGGGTCGCGTCGGTGCCGTCATCGACGGGGAAGTGCTCGATGCCGAGGATCGCGCCGCAGGCCGCGATGGACCAGGCCGGGAGGACGATGCCGACTGCGACCCACCGGCGCATCAGAAGCTCCCTCCGGTCGTCCACGCCACGCTGGATTTCTTGCTCTTCGGCGCCGCCAGGTAGAGGACGATGCCGCCGACGAGCGCCGTCACGCCGACGGAGACGAGGACGGTCGACCAGGTAGCGGCGGTGTCGGCCTCGTCGAGGAGAGTCGCGCCTCGCGAAGTGCACGTCACGCCGTTGCAGAAGTTGCTCCGTGCGTCGTCGTTCTTCGAGCGGGCGCGCGTGCCGAAGAAGAGGCCTGCACCGCTCGCCAGTGCCCCTGCGCCGACGAGAACGACGCCGAGCGTTCGCAGAGGCGAGGAGGACGGGACATTCGCCGCCGGGCCGGCGGCGTCGAGCCTGGGGACGGCGACGTGCGCGCGTTCGCCTGGCGCCAGCGAGATCGTTCGAGAGAACGGACGAAAGCCGGGTGCGGACGCCTCGATTCGATGCTCGCCGGGATCCGTGGGCACGAAGGTCCGCCACGCCGGCTCCGCGATCACCTCGCCATCGCGCTTGACGGTGACGGCGACGGCACGCGAGCCGTCACGCGTGGCGGTCGCGTCGATCGAGAGCATCGGTAGTGTCGCGCCGAGCAGCTTGGCACGGTCGGCCGCGAACTCCGCGCGCGCGACCTGACCCAGTCGCCGTGCCAGGGTGTCCGCCTCGATGTAGGTCGCCCATGCGCTCGCGGTCTTTTTGGCTTTCTCGTAGCACTCGCCCAGGTTCAGGAGCGTGCCGACGGCGGGATCGAGGCGATGGCTCTCGGCGAGCTTCGGGCACGCTTCGGCAAGCTTGTTCTGCGCGAGGAGCGCACGGCCCTCCTCGAAGAGCTGCTCGGCCGCGGCTGTGAGATCGGGGCGCTGCGCGGACGCAGACTCGACCTGTGCGCACACGAGGACGCAGGCAAGAGGCAGGCAGAGAGCCCGGTACCGCGCCATCAGCGGCTCTGCCGGAGCCCATGCGAGCCGCGCGGACGGCTGCTGACGACGTGGTGGGGGACCCGAGGCTGCGACACGTATTGATGATGCCCCAGACCTCCCGATGCGACAACGGGCGAACGACTCCTCAGGAGCGCAACACCTGCGCCTGGCGATCAGGGCGACGACCACGCCCGGAGCTTGGTTCCAACCTCGGTCGCAAGCTCGGGGCCGAGGGGTCACGATGTCGTCCGTGCCGGTGCTCAACGCCCAGAGTCCGGCATCGATGGCACCGAGGACGGCCACGAGGCGGCCTTGTTTGTCGAAGACTGGCGCACCGAAGTCTCCCTTCGCTCCCGCGCCGCATCCCGCCGAGGAACCGAAAGGTTGCTCCTGCCCAGCAAGGGGGACACTGTCTCCATCTACGGTTACGGCTGCAAGGACGCGCGGGACGACTACGGCGTTCTTCGAAGCGCCGAGCTCACATGGGTTCCACAACGAGCTGCCCGACGCTCGTCCGTCGCTCCGTCGTGGCCGTCCCGCCATGGATGGCGTCCGCGGTCGTCCCGTCCTCCTCCTCCGTCGCGCTGCTGGAAGCGGTGGCGCAGAGGACGAAGGCGAGTGACGTGGCGAGCGTGAGGTGGCGAGACATGGCGACTCTCCTGAGGGCGGGTTCCCTGCCGCCAGACGCACGCCGCGTGCCACGCGCTTTTCACCGCGCGCCGTCGACGTGCCTCGAGGACGGCCCTCGATCCGTCGCCCGGTTGAGAACCAGCGTGCTTCCTTCAAGAGAAGCGCTGCTTCACTCGAAGGGAAGTCGGTTCACGACGTGGCAGATTCTTCCCGTCGCCCCGCGGCCGCGATGTGTGGGAGCTCGAGTGGATACGCTGTTCACACACTTGTGGCATCGTCGGTGCAACGTGGGTCGTCATGAACCTTCGATTCCGTGCTCTCGCTCGTGGCTCTGGCGTCTTGGTCTCGCTGCTCGCCGCGTCGCTCGCGTGCGGTTGCACGGCAGACGCTGCCGATGACGCGGCGACGTCCGACGACGCGCTCAACGTCGTAGGTGCGGCCACCGACAACACGTTTGGCAGTGGCGGCGAGCTCGACGCCCAGAGCGCGCTGTCGCTCGCTCCCGACGGGTCGTTCGCGAGCGCGCACGACGAAGGCGGCTTCTTGGTGCTCGAGCGTCGTACGAAGGACGGTGCACCGCTCGCGTCCTTCTCGTCTGCCACGGCGCGCATCGCGCACGCGAAGCTCGCTCGACCTCGAGCCGCATGGTCGCCTGCGGCGCCGACCGAGAGGACGATCCTCTGCGAGACGGGAGTCGAACCGAATGGTGTCACCTACGCCGTCGGCTACGTGAAGCAGAAGACGCCGCAAGGGCACCCGACCTACTCCGGCTTCGTCGTGATCACCTCCGCCGACGGGAGCAAGGTGGGCGGGTTTGCCGAAGGTCTCGGGATCCCTGACTACGGATGGGCAAAGGAGTTACCCATGTGCCTCTCCAGCGTGCGGACCGGTGACGGTCACCTCCTGGTTCAGTTCGGCGTGGAGCGGGAGAGCATGGCGGGCATTCGCGCCATCGTACCGCTCGACCCGACGGCGCATTCGCTCGACGCCCCCGGCTCGTTCGATGGCGACCCCCACGTCACCGGCTACAGCTCCTACCGCACCAACAACGTCTTCGCCGGACCGGCGTTCGCGCTCGGCGATGGACGGATGGTGACGGGCCTCAAGGACGCGTACCACTACACGCCGACCGCGGGGTTCAGCATCGACCGAGTGGAGGGTATGAGCTCCAGCGGCAAGCGCGTGCGGGTCCCCTTCCGGAGCCTGCGCGTCGACGACTCCAGCATCAGCCTGCTCACGGAGGGGAAGCGGATCGTCGACCCGACCATTCCGGTGATCGACTCTCGGGTCAACTACACGTTCTCGTACGCCATCGAGTCGTATGACTTTGCGGGCACCAAGAAGATGTCCATCTCGGTGTCGCCGCTGGACCGCCCGGCCGACACGACGCCGACGGCCGCTGTCCGCGATTCGAGCGGCCGCATGTGGGTGGTGCTCGATGCGCCCGCACGCGATGCCGCGAGCCCGCTGAAGCGGTTCATCATCCGTTACCGCGCCGACGGCACGCGCGACGCGGCCTTCGGAACGGCAGCGCTCACGGGGCCGTCCGCCGAGCCGATGCTGACTGCGCAAGTACAGGGCACGAACCTCCTCGTGGGCACCAAGATCGCGAGCGGCTACCACTACGTGCGCCTGAAGTGAGCACGCCGGCGGTCAGCCCCGCCGCCCTCGACTCTCCAAGCGCCGTGTCCTCGAAGAAGACGATGCGTCCTTGCGCGTCGAAGGAGAAGGCGCGGCCGGCAGCGTTCGCGACGAGCTGCTGCTGGTTGCCCCCGCAGATCCCCTCCTCCCAGATCTCGTAGTGGCCCCGACGAGCCGGTCGACCCCGGCGACGAGCACGGCGAGCGACGCCCCGGCGACGACCGAGAAAGATGAGACGGACGTGACTCTCGAAAGCAAGCGTGGACCGGCGGTGTTCGTGTTGCGTGCACGTGCAGCCAATGTGCCACCCGCCCCGACGTGCGCGAGTTGCAGCCCGAACGAGCTCGAGACGTGCACGAGGGCGGCCGGCTGTTGCGGCGGCAGCCTCGGTTGCATCGGCGGCAAGTGCGCGGTGATCGCGCCGCACTGAGTCATCGTCTGAAGAGGCCGCTGCTCGCGAACCAGAGCACCGCGACGATCACCACCGCGACCAGCGCGCCGCCGACCACGAAGCGGCGCGTCGACGAGCGCGCTCCCTGGCGCAGCTCACTCGATGCCGGCGGAACGGACACGCGCGAGGTCGGCAACGGGACCATCATCGGCACCGTTCCAGGGGACGCCATCCTCGGCGCCTTCCGAGGGGACACCTTCATCGACACCGTTCCGAGGGACGCCATCCTCGGCGGCGTTCCGGGGGACACCTTCATCGACACCGTTCCGAGGGACGCCATCACGGCGGACGCCGGCTTGGCGTCGTGTAGCAGCGTCACCATCGGCTCGGTGTGATCCTCGAACGAAACCAGCGGCTTTCCGTCCGCGCCCGGCAGGACCACGGCCTCGAGCGCCTCGGCCATCGCGCGTGCGCTCTGCCAGCGCTCCGCGGGCTCGAAGACGAGCGCGCGTTCGACGGCGTCGGCGACGGCCGCCGGGACGCCCGGCACGAGCGCGTCGAGGCGAGGCGGCGGACGTACATCATCGCGCCGACCGCCCAGATATCGGCGCGGAGAGCTGCTCGGGCGCCATGTAGAGCGGCGTACCGAGGCCCGCCGCGGTGCGCGTCGCGAGCGAGCTCTCCGACTCCGCCGCTCCGGCGATCCCGAAGTCGACGAGCTTCAACTTTCCCTCGTTCGTGACGAGGATGTTCCTCGGCTTCACGTCACGGTGCACGACACCCGCCGCGTGGGCTACCGAGAGCACGTCGAGCACGTCGACGCACGCGTTCAAGGCCTCGCGCAGCGGGAGTCGGCCTTCGGGGCTAGCCCTTCTCAGGTCCTCGAGGCTCTCGCCCTCGACCAGCTCCATGATGATGAATGGACAGCCATCGTCGGTCTCGCCATCGTCGATGACGCCGACGACCCCTTCGTGGTCGATGCTGTTCGCGAGGCGCCCCTCGCGGAGAAAGCGGCCACGGCTCTCCGCGCGGCGCGCAGCGTCGGGATGCAGCACCTTGACCGCGACCTTGCGGCCGTTGTTCCAGTGCTCGGCGCGGTAGACGGTCGCGCTACTGCCCGTGCCGATCCGCTCTTCGATCCGCCATTTGCGGCCGAGAACCGTCCCGACCCGGCCCTTCGCAGCGCTCCAATCGCTCACCGTCGTGCCCCCGGCGCTGACGCAGCCAGGCCCGATTGAAGAAGCTGGCGGTCGAAGCCCGGAGCCTCTCTGGCGAGCTGTCGGGCATGCGATGGCGCTGGGTCGTTTGACGCGAGTATTGCGGCCTGGGGAGCGTTCGACGATATTGGGCTCAGCTGCCGGACGCGGTGACGAGCGCCGAGAGCTCGAGCGAGCCGACGAGCTCGCGCAGCAGGCGTCTGAGGCGAACACTCGCAAGGACGGCGCCATCGCCTCTACTTCCGCACACAAACCGCCCGCGACCGCGCAGGACGGCGCGATCGAGACACACGTCCCTCCGAGTGCCGACACGGGGCGGCCGCGCTGGCTTCTCTTCGTGCGTGCGCTCTTCCCTTCGAGAGAGGTGCTCACTGCTCTTCGAGCGCAAGGCGAGGTGGATCGGCGCGAGCGCCAAGCAGCGCCTCTCGAGCCCGTGGGTTCGATCCGCACGCCGGGCCACACCGCCTCGAAGCGGTAGTAGCCCTCGGTCGGCGCGGCGGTCTGGGTCTCGACGGCCGATCGGGTCATGGTACGCTTCCGGCGGAGGCTCGTGAACAAGCCACGAATGAACGGGCGCCTGGGAAGCGTCGTCGGAGGGAAGTGGCGAATCGAGAAGGCGCTCGGGCGGGGCGGAATGGCGGTCGTGTACTCGGCCGTCAACGTCAACAACGGCTTCCGCGTCGCGCTCAAGATCCTCTCGGACTCTTCTACGACCGACGAGGAGACGAAGCGGCGCTTCCTCCGTGAGGGCTACTACGCGAACAAGGTCGACCACGAAGGGGTCGCCAACGTCATCGACGACGGTGTCACCGACGACGGCGCCGTCTACCTCATCATGGAGCTGCTCGAAGGTACGTCCCTCGAGGAGCGGCGAGTCGCAGACTCCGGGAAGATCCCCCTCGACGACGCGCTCGACATCATCCTCTCCGTCGCCGACGTGCTCGCCGCAGCCCACGATGCAGGGCTCGTGCACCGTGACGTGAAGCCCGAAAACGTGTTCCTGACGAAGGCGGGGCGGGTCAAGCTGCTCGACTTCGGCATCGCGGGCAAACGTCAGGACCACGACGAAGCCACGCTCACCGGAACCGGCTACGGGACGCCGATGTACATGGCGCCCGAGCAAATGAGCGCCGACGAGCGGATCGACGCGCGCGTCGACGTCTTCGCGCTCGCGGCGACGATGTATCGAATCCTCTCGGGTGAGTATCCTTTCAGGGCCGGCAGTCTCACCGACTACTTGATCGCGGTCTTGCGGACGAAGCCCACTCACCTCGACACGCTCGTGCCGGAGGTATCGCCCGCCCTCGCAGAGGTCGTCGCTCGCGGGCTCGCGAGCGAGCCCGACGAGCGCTACCAGGACGCACGCGCATTCGCGGCGGCGATCAACAAGGCGCTCACGCCCGAGCGGGCCTCCGGTGCGGAGGAGACCGTCGTGCTGGGCACGCTCAAGATGCACGCGGACGATCTCGTGAAGACCGAGCTCTTCGTCAGCGACCGGAGCTCAGCGCACCCCGCGGTTCGGACCGCGGGCGCCTCCGCTCCGCCGCCTCCGCCGCCGGAGTCACGCCCGTCGATGCCGAGCGTCGATCCGCAGCCCATGGGCCCGCCGTCCTCGGTTGCCGCCCCGGAGTCGCCCGCGAGCTCACCGTCACGCACGATCCTGGCGATCGGCATCGGGCTCCTCGTCGCCCTCGCGATCGCCGCGATCGCTGTCTTCGCGGTCCGGTAGCTCTCAGGCCACGGGCTTCCTGCGGGCGGTGACCAGATTCCACGGGGCGTCAGCCTCGCCGACGTGCGGGAGCTGGACCGTCGGCTGATCGAAGCTCGATGGCTCCTGCGCCGGGAGAGGCGGCGCGGCCGACGCGGCTCCGTGGAGCATCGCTTCCTGAAAGGCCTCCGCCGTCGCGAACCGCAGCTCGCGATCGCGCGCCATCGCTTGCTCGACCACGGCCACGAGCCCGGGCGGCACGTCGGGGCGCAGGGTCGGGATCGGCGGCGGGGAGCGAAACGCGACCGCCTCCATGAGCTTGCGCAAGTTGGGGGCCTGGAACCGCGGCTGCCCCGTCAACAGCTGGTAGAGGATCGTTCCGCAAACGAAGATGTCGGTTCGACTGTCGAACACGCGGGAGCCCTGCGCCTGCTCTGGCGTCATGTAGAGCGGCGTGCCGACCACGATGCCGGCGGCCGTGAGCGGTAGCCCCTCCGGCGTCGAGCCGTCCTCTGCGAGCGCGCCGCCGAAGTCGATCACCTTCACGAGGGTCGACCGGGGGCCGACAGGCGTTAGGAAGATGTTGGTCGGCGTGACGTCACGGTGGACGAAACCCCGGCGATGCGCGGCGCTCAGGCCCGCGAGGACCTGGAAGATGACGTCCACGGCCTCGTCGATGGGGAAGCGACCGACCCGGCTGATGCGGGCCGCGAGAGACTCCCCGGCCAGGAGCTCCATCACGATGAAAGGGCTATTGTCTGCCAGCTGGCCCATGTCCGTCACGCGGCACACGTTCGGGTGGTTCAGCGGCCCTGCGATGCGTCCCTCCCGCTCGAGGCGTGCGATGCCCTCGACGTTCCGCCGCGTCTCGAGGAGCACCTTGAGCGCGACCGCCCCGCCGGTGCGGTGGTCGTCCGCCAGGTACACGCGAGCGTTTCCGCCTTCCCCGAGCACGAACCGCGGGACGTAGCGCCCTCCGAGGGGGACGCCGAGGAGCTGGTCGACCATGACGCAACGTATCCGATAGTCCGTGGTAAAATCTCCGGCCGATGGACCCTCGTGAAGTTGCAACGGTGGCCCTCGACGCTGCCCAGGGCTCGCCGAGCCAGCTCGTCGTGATGTGGAAGGGCGGCCACTCGGTACATGTGCTTCCTGCGACCGGGACGATGGTCCTCGGCCGTGCCGCCGACGCGGACATCCCGATCGACGACGCGTCGATGTCGCGCAGGCACGCGACGCTGCACCTCGGTTCTCCGATCCGGATCGAGGACCACGGCGGCCCGAACGGCGTCGTGATCGCCGGGAAGAAGCTCGTGCAAGGCGTCCCGACGCCGATTCCGGCAGGTGCGCTCGTTCACCTCGGCGCGGTTCTCATCTCACTCGTGGAGCATCAGGCGACGGCGGCCGCGCCGAAGGCGAGCTCCGATCTCGTCGTGTGCGATCCGGTCATGCAGCGCGTTCACCAGGTCCTCGAGGTCGCGGGCCGGAGCAAGATGAGCCTCCTTCTCCTCGGCGAGACGGGAGTGGGCAAGGAGATCCTGGCCGCACGCGTGCACGCGGCTTCGCCTCGCGCGGACAAGCCCTTCCTCAAGGTGAACTGCGCGGCGCTCGTCGAGTCGCTGCTCGAGGCCGAGCTCTTCGGGTACGAGCGGGGGGCGTTCACCGGCGCCGTGCAGGCCAAGGCCGGCCTCCTCGAGGCCGCGAGCGGCGGCACGCTCTTCCTCGACGAGGTGGGCGAGATGCCACTCTCGACGCAGGCGAAGCTCCTCCGCGTGCTCGAGTGCGGTGAGGTCGTCCGCGTGGGCGCGCTCAAGCCGCGCTCGGTCGACGTGCGGTTCGTCAGCGCGACGAACCGCGACCTGCGCGAGCAGGTCGCCCTCGGGCGATTCCGCGAGGACCTCTTCTTCCGACTCGACGGCGTGTCCGTGAAGATCCCCCCGCTCCGTGAGAGGCGCTCCGAGATCGTGCCGATCGCGACGTGGCTCCTCACACAAGCCGCCGCCGCGGAGGGGCGCAGCGCGCCGAAGCTCTCGGAGGCGGCAGCCGCGCGGCTCACTGCACACCCCTGGCCGGGCAACGTTCGCGAGCTTCGCAACGTCATGCAGCGGAGCCTCCTCTTCTGCTCGGGCGACGTGCTCGACGCCACCGAGCTTCATTTCGACTCGATGGGCTACGAGGCGCCTCGCGAGGCTCCGGCGCCCGATGCTCCGAGCCCGAACACCCCCGAAGGGCCGAATGACGAGAAGCGACGGCGCGTCCTCGAGACCCTCGAGGCTTGCGGCGGGAACCAGACGCGCGCGGCGGAGATCCTCGGCGTCTCCCGGCGCACGCTCCAGACGTGGCTCATCGAGCTCGACATCCGCCGTCCTCGCGCCGGAGGCGGCAAAAGCCCCGCGTAGTCGAGCCGTTGCGGGGTGCCGATATCGTTGCTCGCCGGGCCGGCCGTGAGGCATCATCCATGACGTGACGGAGCCTCGGCCCATCGGACGCTACCTCATGCACGGCGAGCTCGCCGCGGGAGGTATGGGCCGCGTCTCACTCGGCACGCTGCGGGGCGAGGGTGCGTTCACGCGTGTCGTCGCGATCAAGCAGCTCTTTCCTCAGTAGGCGAAGGACCCCGAGTTCGTCGGCATGTTCCTCGACGAGGCGCGTGTCGCGGCGCGCGTTCAGCACCCGAACGTCGTCGGCACGCTCGACATCGTGAGCGACGACGGCGAGCTCTTTCTCGTCATGGAGTACATCGCGGGAGAGACCTTGAGCCGTCTGCTCGCGACCGCACGCGAGACCTTCGAGTCCATCGAGCCGGCGATCGTCTCGGCGATCATGATCGATCTCCTCGAGGGGCTCCACGCGGCGCACACCGCGACGGGCCCGGCGGGGGCGCCGCTCGACATCGTCCACCGCGATGTCTCCCCCCAGAACGTCCTCGTCGGCGTCGACGGCGTGTCGCGGGTCGTGGACTTTGGCGTGGCGAAGGCGGCCGGTCGCATCCAGAAGACCGAGGACGGGCAGCTCAAGGGCAAGCTCGTGTACATGCCGCCGGAGCAGATGGGCGGGACGGTCGACCGGCGGGCCGAT
>Ga0105047_10016218_pt1 | contig 11686 bp, 10 predicted proteins | sample MAT04_FD_78384 | JGI IMG/M metagenome (GOLD analysis project Ga0105047, IMG submission 78384) | Freshwater microbial communities from Lake Fryxell liftoff mats and glacier meltwater in Antarctica - MAT-04 (megahit assembly) | ecosystem: Environmental > Aquatic > Freshwater > Ice > Liftoff... | reverse complement strand
GGTGTTTGCGGAGTCATTGCTGATAATGACCGCCGGCCTGACTTTCCTAGTTTCCGAACCAAGCGAGGGTTCAAAATTAGTATGCCACTGTTTACCGCTCAATTCCAGTTCTTTGATTATCTGACGGATTTCCGGTGTTATCAACCCTTCATCCTGACATGTGAGATGTAGGTTATAAATACTAAGGCGGCCTCTCAGCCGCTCTCATTCTTACCTCGTTTCCACAAACTCTCCGGCTTTCAGAATCCGCCGGATGGTTTCATCTCTCCCCAGCGTCACAACAATCTCGCCAATGCCAGGCGCCTGCATCACACCAGAGAGAGCCAGACGTATCGGTTGACCAACTTGCGGCATTTTCCATCCTTGTTCCGTGCAAATATCCTTGAAAATAGCATCAAATTCCGGTGCTGTTGTGGCTGTCGCTGCGGCCAACTTCTCAGCAGCCGCTCCATAAACAGCCTGCAGATGTGCCTTTTCAAACTTTGCCATTCCGGCTTCATCATAGGATTCTGGAGCCAGGTAATAAAACAGAGCGCCGTCAGCCATCTCTATCATTGTACGTGCCCGCTCCTGTAGCGTCTTGACAACTTCTGCCAGCAACGGCCCACCAGACGCAGGATCAATTCCACGTCCAGCCATAAATGGAACCAACAATTCAGCCAGCCGCTGTGGATCTCCATTTTTGATATAATGCGCATTCAGCCAGAGCAGCTTGTCCGTATTGAATACACTTGCAGAGCGTCCCACATTGCCAATATCAAACTTGGCAATCATCTCATCCCTGCTGAAGATTTCATCATCACCGTTACTCCAACCCAAACGCACAAGATAATTCATCAACGCTTCAGGCAAAAATCCCATATCGCGGTAGGCAATTACGCTGGTGGCACCATGGCGCTTGGAGAGACGGGTCTTGTCATCACCCAAAATCATTGGCACATGGGCAAACTGCGGCACAGGAAACCCGAATGCCTCATATAGCTGGACCTGCCTTGGAGTATTGTTCACATGGTCATCACCGCGAATAACGGTAGTGATCCGCATAATGGCATCGTCAATAACAACGCAAAAGTTATAAGTCGGGGTACCGTCTGTACGCTGAATAATCAAATCATCCAGTTCATCATTTGGAAAGGTTATCGTCCCCTTGATTAGGTCATCAAAAGAGGTAACTCCTCCTTGTGGAGTGCGAAAACGCACTACATAAGGCGCATCTGCAGGCTGATCAATACGGTCCCGGCATGTGCCGTCGTACTTGGGCTTACGCCCCTCTTTCATGGCCAGCTCACGCTTGGCATCCAGTACTTCAGAAGAACAGTAGCACTTGTAGGCCTTGCCATTATCCAGCAGTTTTTGAACATGCTCCTTGTAGAGCGGAAAGCAATCGGACTGATAAAACGGCCCTTCATCCCAGTCAAGACCCAGCCACTCCATGCCTTGCAAAATAGCATCCACAGACTCCTGTGTTGAACGCTCCACATCCGTATCCTCGATACGCAGAATGAATGTTCCACCCTGTTTTCTGGCCAGAAGCCAATTGAACAGTGCGGTACGGGCACCTCCAACATGCAGGTAGCCGGTAGGACTTGGAGCGAAACGAACTTTTATATCGGACATGGATTTTCTCCTCATAACGTCATTAACCTAATAAATGCCACCAGTGTCAGTTAGCTTTTTGCAGCCTTTGTCCCTCCCCCTTGAAAGGGAGGGGATTTTAGACCAATGCAATTACCAAACCGGACAACGCTGAATAAATTTATTCTATCTCAACACCTTGAAACCGCAAAAATGTTTTCTTTACAACTTAAACAGGTGTCAGTCCATACCCCTGCCAACTGCCGCGCCTGACCAGCTCGTTGATTACAGCATACCACATCTGGTTGTTTTTAAGGCCCCAACGAGGAGCCACACTTATCTCCAGAGGAGCTGACCCGTAAAGTCGCTGGACTGCAATCCTTGAGGGCAATCTTTCCAGAAAGTCTGCAACCGTATTCACATATTCTGCCAGACTGATCGGGACAAATTCGCCACGATAATACATTTCAGCCAGCTCCGTACCTTCAACAGCATGCAACTGATGCAGTTTGATGGCGTTAATTGGTAGCGACGCCATCAGATCCGCAGTCCGCAAAAACTGCTCCACACTTTCATCCGGAAAGCCATGTATCAGGTGGGCACAGATATCTAATCCTCTCCCTGACGCGCGCTGAACCGTTTGAACAAAATCATCCAGTGTATGACCACGATTGATTCTATTCAAAATGTCGTCGTCCATGGACTGCAGGCCCAGCTCAAGACAGACATAGTGAGTTTCTGCAATTTCCGTCAGCAATTCCAATGCTTGATCAGAAAGAGAGTCCGGCCTGGTACCCACAGAAATACCCAGGACATCCGGATGTTTCAATGCCCGATAATAAAGATCGCGCAGCAGGTCTACCGAAGCATAGGTATTGGTATATTTCTGGAAATAGATCAGGAATTTTTCTGACTTCAGGCGCTGACGGTGATACTCCATACCAGCTGACATCTGTTCTTCCAATGGAATAACCGCTACCGTTTCTTTCGGTGAAAAAGAAACATTATTGCAGTAGATGCAGCCGCCTGTTCCTTTGCTTCCATCTCGATTTGGACACGTAAAACCGGCATCAACATTAACTTTGCTGACCCGGCATCCGAAACGTCGACGGAGATAGTGTCCATAGGAGTTTATTCGCAGTTGCGGGTGAATGTTTACATCAGGTATTTGTGGCATGCTCTTCAATCATTTTCAGCAGGGAGACGGTTTCGTTTTTCGGATCAGCAGCGCCAATTATGGCAGAAATCAGTGCTATACCTGCGGCACCGGATAGCAACACCTGGGAAACATTGGCTGGTTTAACTCCACCTAACGCAAAAACAGGAATAGTCAAACTCTGACAGACTTTATTTAAGGCAAGCACCCCTAGAGGCGCACCATATGGTGCCTTGGATGGTGTCTGATAAACCGGCCCAAACGTAACAAAATCTGCTCCGTCTGCTTCTGCCATGCGGGCATCTTCACTGCTGTGGGAAGAATAGCCGATCAGCAGATTTGCCCCTGCCAGCCTCCGTGCCTCAACCACAGGGATGCTTCCCACACCAAGATGAACTCCATCAGCTCCAACAGCCATGGCGATGTCAATGCGGTCATTGATAAACAGCTTTGCGCCAAACTGGCAAGTCAGCTCACGAAGCTCCATTGCCAACTGATACATTTCACGGCTGCCAAGGTCTTTTTCTCTCAGCTGTACAGCCCTTACTCCACCATCAAGTGCTGCTGTAACCACATCAACTAATGGCCTGCCCTGCGCCTGGAAGCGGTCTGTAATCAGATAGACAGAAAAATCCACATCGGTAGCTAAACCGGGGCGACCTTTGCAGAGAGCACCTATCAACCGATTATACCATCCAGAGGACTAGAGGCATTGGCATAAAGCTTTCTGGGAATACGTCCTGCCTTGTAGGAAAGGCGACCGGCAATTACAGCCAGCTTCATGGCTTCAGCCATGGCAATCGGATCCTGAGCACCGGCTATGGCGGTATTCATGAGAACTCCAGCACATCCCAACTCCATTGCAATTGCAGCATCCGAGGCAGAGCCGACACCGGCATCGACAATAACCGGAACTTTGATGTTTTCCAGGATAATACGGATATTATAAGGATTTCGGATGCCCAGCCCACTGCCAATCGGCGCGCCCAGCGGCATCACAGCCGCACAGCCCATATCCTCAAGCTTGCGGCATAAGATTACATCATCACTGCAGTAAGGAAGAACGGTAAAACCTTCCTTGACCAGAACTTTGGCCGCCTTAAGCAACTCCTCGTTATCCGGAAAAAGAGTCTTTTCATCTCCCAGAACTTCCAGTTTAACGAAATCTGAGAGCCCTGCTTCACGAGCCAGACGACAGGTGCGGATGGCATCGTCAGCTGTGTAACAACCGGCTGTATTAGGAAGCAGGGTATATTTTTTAAGGTCAATATGGTCCAGCAGGGACTCTTTGCTGCGGTCAGAAACATTGACGCGCCGCACAGCCACGGTAATGATTTCAGCGCCAGAGACCTCAATCGCTTTTACCATCTGGTGAAAATCGGCATACTTGCCGGTACCGACCATCAGGCGCGAATTGAACTCACGTCCGGCAATCACTAATTTATCATTCGGAATGGACATAGCTATTTTCTCCCTTTATGAAAAATCAGGCTAAGTACAACCTGTCTTTCTCGATCTTAACCTCAACCTTGACCTGTTCTTTATCCGCCGCCAACGAATTGAACAATCTCCACCTTGTCTCCTGGGGAAAGTTGATGAGTATTGTACTGTACCTTAGGCACGATATCCTGGTTGACTTCCACCGCCACTCTTTCTATTCCTATCTCAAATTTTTCCAGAATTACGGCAATTGTGCAGCTGTCAACGACATCAAGCACATCTCCATTAACAACAATCTGCATAACACCCCTCCATAAATACAAAAAGCCGCAGAAGCGGCCTGTTAAAATAATAAGTGCGCTTCCCTACGCCGGCATTACCCGGATCAGGTACTAAGGGTCGCGGCCATTGCCGCTCTCAGTCGGAACTCCCCCAGCGTTATGTAACAAATTAATTTATTGGCACCTGACTGTCAATGAATTAATCCGATGTTTGAATGACTTATAATCAGTGCTGCATCTAGTACTCATGGTTACGGAGCAAATTCATATAAACCTGCCATACCCCAATCTACTCTCGCCGATTAATACTCTGTATTTTCAATTCAAAACCTTAAGGTTTCCCATGGCATACGCCACTTAAATAAGCGCAGAAATGTTGACACCCTCATCTACTGGCGTTATAGTCCATTAAGATAATATCAGAATATTGAATTAACATCGTAAACATTCTAGCCAGATTAATTTTAACGAGGTTTCCCTATGAAAATCAGTTGTCCAAACTGTAACGCCAGCGGAAACATTCCTGATCATGCCATACCGCAAGAAGGCCGCTTTCTTAACTGCCCGAAATGCAACCACGGTTTTACCGTATCCAAACCAAAGCCAACGGCCGAGACCTATGAGGTCGATGTCTGTCCGGCCTGCAACTACAGCACCTTTGGAGATGATCGTTTCAGTACCTGCCCTAAATGCGGTGTTGTTGTAAAAGCCTTTGTAGAAAGACAGCGCCAAGAAAAGCAGAAGATTAAAGAGAAAGAACTACTCAACCCTAAAAGCTCTGGGAATGAAGTACCTATTGAGGCGCCACAAGAATCTGTTTCCCATGTTTCAGAACTGATTGACAATATGCATCCGGTCAACCTCATCGGCTGGGGATGCGCCCTGGCAGCAGTTATTATTCTCGGAATGGGGATTATGAACCTGATTGACTATAATGCGGCCGCCTTACAGCAACAGATTTCATACCAGAGAGATGAGCAGGTTTCCAGCTGGTATGTTTTCAGCCGATATGGCCTCATGCCCTGGCTTAAAACAATTTATGGCCTGGTCCTGCTGGCTACCACTGTTTTTTTTCTGCAACACCGCGCTCCAGCCTTAAAAATTCTTTCCATATTGTTGCGGACATTTTTTGTATTTGTGCCATTGTATCTTATTATCTGTTTCATTGCCTGGATCCTCCAGCCGATTCCTCACACCATCTCCGGCTACTTTATTGAAATTATAAACATAGTCATAATGTCAGCGTTATTTTGTGTCCCCTTATTTTTAACCGATAATTTCCTTAAAGACAAAAGAGTCGTGTCGGTCGTCAAATTGCCATTTTAATCCAGCCGGGGTTCAACAGAAGATTGTTCATATTCTACCCGCGTAGACTTCTTTTTTTGCGCCTTTTAATTATTTGCCCTTGCCTGGCCAAATGTAAAAGTAGTGACGTTTTTTATCTGCCGAAAACAGCGCCTAAGTAGAGGTTTTGGGAACCCCCGGAAGGGTAATATGGATTCTTTCCCCATAACATTAATATTGACTCTGCTTTTCCTGACTGGACTACTGGCAGGTCTGATAGACTCTATTGCAGGGGGTGGCGGCCTAATTACCTTACCTGTTTTGCTGGGCATTGGTCTGCCGCCGCAATTGGCACTTGGTACCAACAAACTTCAGAGCAGCTTCGGTTCCGGCAGTGCCATGTTAACTTTTATCCGATCCGGCAAAGTAAAATTAAGCGACTGTTACACAGGTATAACTTTTACGGCAATGGGAGCTGCCTTTGGCGCAATTGCTATTCAAATGTTAGATCCATCTTTTTTACGTAAGATTATTCCCTGGTTGTTGTTAGCAATCGTGATCTACACCATTTTGACCCCTCGTTTGGGTTTTGAAGACATTCACCCCCGCATGCAGCAAGGCCCCTTTTTCTTGCTGGCCGGGTTTGTGCTAGGCTTTTATGACGGTTTTTTTGGGCCTGGCACCGGTTCCTTCTGGGTTATGCTTCTGATATTCGCTCTTGGCTTCAACATGACCAAAGCGACCGCCTATACCAAGGTTATGAATTTTACCAGTAATATTGCCTCACTGATCTTTTTCATTGCCGGCGGCTCAGTTCTCTGGAGAGAAGGCCTTATTATGGGGGCTGGACAATTTATTGGTGGCAGGATAGGTGCACATATCGTTGTATCAAAAGGAACTGGATTAATCAGACCACTCTTCATTATCATGGTGCTGGCCATAACCGCCCGCCTGATCTGGCAGAACTTTAACACAACTCCATGATTTCTAATACCAATTCCAGATCAAGGATATTATCAAGGTGACGAGGGCAGAGGCGACGAAGGCGTACAGGTAAGTACGTTGAGGAGCCGAAGACGAGTCAACGAAGATAGGGCCTTGATATGGGATTGGAATAAGGAGGTTTTGTGACATCAATCAAAGAAGAGCTCAGCATTTCCATAGACGAAGCTGAATGGAGCTGGCTGCATGCCCACCTGGAACGTGGCGGCCTGATCTTGGTATCCGACAGTATTGAGCTATCTGAGGCCGCAATCATGATAGCCAATGACAATACCGAAATTATCAGCGAGTGGGTCAATACTGGCAAAATAGGTAAACCTACCACTTCTCAAGTTGATCACTGGAACAATGAAAAGCAAAAGAAATTCTCAATGTTAATTGTCAGTCCTTTTGTCCTTATCCAGGAAAAGCTGCCTACAATCCACTAAAACAACAGACTAAAAGCAATGAGAATGTTATGGATAAAAAAAGCGATCAAATATTTCTGTCACGTCAGATAACGGAGAAATCTGAATGATTCGCTTAAAAAGTGTCAAGACACGTCTGAGTATTTCTGTTTCCCTGCTGATTATTCTTTTAATCTGCATCGTTTCTTACGTGACCTTATCGCACTTTGAGGCTTCTACTAAAAAGCTTATTGAACAGCAGCAGTTTTCAACAGTGCTTTTACTTGCTAATGAAATTGACGACAAACTGACAAATGCACTCGACCAGTTGGTCGCACTTTCCCAAAAGTTCCCACCAGAACACATTCAAAACGCCATTAAGGCAAATGACTTTCTTGACACTCACAATGAAAACAAAACCGTTTTCAATAACGGTATTTTTCTGTTCAACAACAGCGGCATCATGATTGCTGAGACACAAAAACCTGCCAGAACTGGGCATGATTACAGCTACAGAGAATACCTGAAATCAACCCTCAAACTTCGTAAGCCCTATATCGGCGATCCCTACTTTTCAACGCAGCAGCATAAACATCCGGCGGTTATGCTTACCGTCCCCATATTCAGCCGAAATGGCCAAATTGTAGGTATTCTGGCAGGGAGTATCGATCTGCTTTCAGACAATGTGTTAGGTCGCCTTATCAACATGAAGAATGGAGAAAGTGGATTCTTTTTCCTGATTTCCAAGGACCGCAAAATAATACTTCACCCCGATAAAAAACGGATTTTAAGCAAAGACATTGCAGAAGGGGCAAACAGATCACTGGACAAGGCGGTCAAAGGCTTCGAAGGGGCGGAGGAGACTATTACCTCAACAGGAATTCAGGCACTGTCTGCATACAAATCGCTCAAGTCAAAGGATTGGCTGGTAGGCGCAATTTACCCAGCCAAAGAGGCCTTTGCCCCAATTTACAAAGCAAGGACGACACTGCTACTCACCTTATGCATCATTACTCTGTTTGTTACGGCTATCATCTGGTCTTTGATGAATATTCTAACCAAACCTTTTCTCAATTTCACCAAACACGTTGAATCCATTTCCACAAAAACAGGGGATGACAGACTTATCTCCATAGAGTCAACCGATGAAATTGCAAGACTGGCCACAGCATTCAATAAAATGGTCACAGACCTTGACCGCCAGCAAGCGGAACTTTTATCAAGCAAGGAACATCTATCTGTAACACTACGGTCAATCGCAGATGGCGTTATTGTTACAGACATCAACAGCAACCTGATTTTGATGAATAGAGTTGCCGAAACACTTACCGGATGGGTTCAGGACGAAGTTCTCGGATCCCCGCTTAACAGTTTTTTTGCCATTTATGATGAAAAAACCCGTCGCCCCATTACACATACTGTCGATCAACTTTTAATGAATGGCAATATTACTACCAAGCCGGTTTATTCAATTCTGGTTTCTAGAGATGGAATTGAATATTTAACAGCCAACAGTTTTGCACCTATTCATAATTCCAGTAATGTTGTGATAGGTGCGGTCCTCGTCTTTCAGGACATCACAGAAAAAAGACGTTTGCAGAATGAAAACATACGTTCTGACAAACTAGAATCAATTGGTGTTCTGGCCGGCGGCATTGCGCATGACTTCAACAACCTGCTGACGTCTATACTTGGCAATATTTCTCTGGCAAAAATGATGGTTAAAAGTAGTCCTGAGAAACTCCAGGAACGTCTTGCATCAGCCGAGTTTGCCTCTTTGAGGGCAAGAGACCTGACAAAACGCCTTTTAACTTTTTCACAGGGCGGAGCGCCTATCCGCAAGACTATCTGTTTTTCCGAACTGCTGAAAAGCTATACAGGATTGGCTTTAAGTGGTTCAAACGCAATTTTTGATCTACAAATCCAGGACAACTTATGGCCAATAGATGCCGACTTTGGACAAGTGGGACAGGTTATCAGCAACCTGCTCATAAATGCTGATCAATCAATGCCTGATGGAGGCAAAATTTCCATTGAATGCTGCAACTTTGAAATATCTAACGAAACCCACTTGCCGCTCCCGCCAGGCAAATATTTGTATTTGAGAGTCTCTGATGAAGGCCTGGGAATTCATGAAGAACATATTAATAAAATTTTTGAGCCCTACTTCACCCAGAAAAAAAATGGTCGGGGTCTAGGTCTTGCAACTGTTTATTCTATTATTCAAAATCACAATGGTCACATAACCGTCGACTCCGAAATCGATGTTGGAACTACTTTTACATTATATTTACCGGCTTCAGACAATCTGCTAGACATTCCTTCCGTGGATAAAACAGGTACAATGCATGGCAAAGGAAATATCCTGATAATGGATGATGAGGAATCCGTCAGACAAATTACTGGAAATATGCTAAGCCATGTTGGCTTTTCTGTAGATTTTGCAAAAGATGGAGATGAAACAATCAGCATGTTTAATAATGCACTTCACAATGGGCGAACTTATGACTTGGTAATAATGGATCTGACAATACCAGGAGGGATGGGTGGCAAGGAAACAATTACCCGATTAAAAGAGATCTATCCAAAAGTTAGAGCACTAGTATCAAGCGGCTATTCCAGCGATCCAATTCTATCTGATTATATTAACTACGGTTTTCTTGGTGTAATCCTTAAACCCTATAAAGTTGAAGAACTCTGTATGGCGGTTATCGACACTTTAAAGACCAAAATTTAAATATCAAACAAACAACAAAAAGGCCCTTTCCGAATAATCAGAAAAGGCCTTTTTATAATATACTAATTATTGAGACTACTTGTCATTACAAGTGAAGTTTGTCTCAATACGACGATTCTGCGCCTTGCCGGCTTTGGTTTTATTGCTAGCAACAGGCTTGGTCTCCCCATAACCTTTGGTCGAAATACGGGCAGCATCAATAATGAGTTTTTCAACCATATACTTCTTGACGCTATCTGCACGACGCTGAGAAAGCTTCTGGTTAAATGCCTTGCTACCAACATTGTCAGTGTGACCGGATATTTCTCCTTTGGCTTTAGGGAATTCAGCCAGGAAATCTCCCAGTGCCTTTAGCTCTGCATCATACTTGGGTTTAATATCTGCCTTGTTTGTGTCAAATTCGATGTCAATAACAGCCGGTTTACTGCAGAATTTTTCTGCCGCAGCTGAGGCCTTTGGCTGCACAGCTTCGATCACTACAGGTGGCGGAGGAGGTGCCGGCATTGAAACACCAATCATTGCGGCACTGCTTGTTGAACCACCATCTCCGATACAGGTCAAAGCATAGGAAGTATTATCACCAGGAGTGATGCTCATGGAACCCTGAGGCGCAACAGCACCGATACCGGGCTGGATATTGCAACTGGAAGCATTTTTGGAGTTCCAGCTCAATGTTGCTGGTTGTCCCTTAAGTATTGATGATGGCGTTACGCTTAAACTGCTTGTCGGAGCTATAGGCGCTGGTTTTACAACAGCCTTTGGCACTTCAACAACTGGTGCTGGAGCTGGTGCGGGCTCTACAGGTTTCATTGCCGGCTTTGCTCCGCCAAATGGTATGTATGCCCCAAGGGTATACTCTGCCTCATTGTAAGTCCCACCGCTTACTTTGTAAAAAATATGACGGACATCAGCTCTCAGCGCAAAACTATCAGTTATGAAGTATTTTGCACCTATACCATAATCAAAAGCGCCGTGTGTTTTCTTTAAGATTCCGTCTTTATCTGTATTGATTCCGGCAAAACCAGCTGCAACATAAGGAACAAGTTTGTTGTCAGGCATAAAGTGATAGAGCAGCTCACCTCCATAACGATAAAAATTTACACTGTCAGCCTTAGGCACATAGTCAAACAAACCTTCAATTCCAATTTCTTTGGTGAAGTTATACCCTAGCCTCCCACCTACAACTGGTTTTGTATTAAAACCGGATTTATTACTATTTTCTGAAGTATAACCTCCAACTACCGGACTGAGTGAAAATGTTCCTTCCTGATTCCCCGCTGTTACGGCTGCCGCAACGGCCAAAAGTGAGACGGTTAAGCACAAGGTAAGTTTTCTGTTCATCATATTTTCTCCTTTTCAATGTTTTACTTTTCTAATTTAATTTTATACCACTACTATTGTGTTATGGCAACCACAAATCAGACAAAAAGGGTCTTGTTGCTTTTAAACGCAACTCTAATAGATATTGTTTAGCATATAATAACACCACTTTATTGCTATGCAAGCTGGCAACAACTTCATCGTACTTGCTTTTTATTGTTTCGTTGCAGTACTATTTCAAACAACTTAGCCTTAATCAGGAGGATTCTATGCCTTTCCCTCAATTCAGAGCACGCAGAATTCGCGGTAAAGAAGCATTTCGCAAAATGGTAAGCGAGACCACTCTATCCATAAATGACTTGGTCTACCCTATGTTTTCAGCTTTCGGTTCAGATATTAAAAAAGAAATCTCATCTATGCCCGGGATCTTTCAGCAATCCATAGAAAATATTGTTACCGAGGCAAAAGAGGTTTATAAATTAGGGATTCCTGCTGTTTTACTTTT
>Ga0105047_10016216_pt1 | contig 11686 bp, 13 predicted proteins | sample MAT04_FD_78384 | JGI IMG/M metagenome (GOLD analysis project Ga0105047, IMG submission 78384) | Freshwater microbial communities from Lake Fryxell liftoff mats and glacier meltwater in Antarctica - MAT-04 (megahit assembly) | ecosystem: Environmental > Aquatic > Freshwater > Ice > Liftoff... | reverse complement strand
TTCTACGCCCCGGCCCAGCTGGTGCGCGACGCCCAGGAGCACCAGGTCGAGGTCCGCCCCCCCGATGTGAACGCCAGCGACTGGGACTGCACGCTCGAGCCCGGCCCCGCGAAACACAGGGCGCTGCGCCTTGGCCTGCGCCAGATCGAGGGCTTCCGCGAGGATTGGGCCAAGGCGATCATGGCGGCCCGCCCCTTCGCCGCCCTCGACGACCTGCGCACCCGCGCCGCCCTGCCCCCGGGAGCCCTCGACAAGCTGGCCGCCGCCGACGCCCTGGGATCGTTCAAGCTGAACCGCCGCGAAGGCCTGTGGAGCGCCCGCGGCCTGCCCCGCGCCGCCCCCGCCCCCCTGTTTGCGGCGGCCGGTCTGGACGAGGCGGATGGCGCGCCGCCCGCCGCCCTGCCCCGCGCGGCGCCCTCTCAGGAAGTGGTGAACGACTATGAGACCCTGCGCCTGTCCTTGAAGGGCCACCCTCTCAGCTTCCTGCGCGAGCGGCTCGGCCGCAGTGGCGCGATCAGCGCCAAGGCCTACGAGGGCCTGCCGGACGGACGCCGCGTCGCCGTGGCCGGGGTGGTGCTGATGCGGCAGAAGCCCGGAACGGCGGAAGTCACTTTCATCACCCTGGAAGACGAGACCGGAACGGTGAACGTGGTGGTCTGGCCCAGCCTGTTCGAGCCGTTCAGGCCGGTCATCATGGGCGCCCGCCTGATGCTCGTGCGCGGCAAGGTCCAGCGGGCTGAGGGGGTGGTCCACCTGATCGCCGAGACCCTGGAGGACTGCACCGGCGACCTCGCCCTGTTGTCGGATACGGGGCTGCTGAAGCCGCCCATGGCCCCCGGAGACGCAGCCAAAAGTTCGCGCGCCGACCGCGACTCCGGATCGCGGCGCCATCCGCGCGACGTCCGCGTCCTGCCCCGGTCGCGCGATTTCCACTGACGGCGCCCGAACTTTGCGGCAACGCTCGCGGGCGCCGCACGTTAGCCCCACGGACCGGCTCAGGAGCAAACCCATGCGGCTCAAAGACCTCAGGCGCAGCAACAACGTCGAGGACCGCCGCGGCGGCGGCATCGGCGGTGTCGCGCTCGGCGGCGGCGGCCTGGGCGTCGTGGCCATAGCGGTGATCTATATGCTGCTGGGCGGCGACCCCCAGGACATCCTGGGCGCTCAGCAAACCGAGCCGGCGACGGCCTCGGCCCCCGGGGCCCCGCGAGCCGACGACAAGCTGGTCGACTTCTCCGCCGCCGTCCTCGGCTCCACCGAGGACGTATGGAGCGCAATCTTCGCCGAGCGCGGCCAGACCTACACTCCCGCCACCTTTGTTCCCTACGACCAGGCCACCCGCACCGGCTGCGGGACTGGCCAGGCGGCGATGGGCCCGTTCTATTGCCCCGCCGACCAGCGGATCTATGTGGACATGACCTTCTACAAGGAGCTGCAGGATCGCTTCGGCGCGCCGGGCGACTTTGCCCAGGCCTATGTCCTGGCGCATGAGGTCGGCCATCACGTCCAGCACCTGCTCGGGGCCGATCAGAAGGTCGCCCGCGCCCGCGGCGGGCCGCAAGGCAACGACATGTCGGTGCGGCTGGAGCTGCAGGCGGACTGCTATTCCGGCGTCTGGGCCAACCGCGCCAACGCCAAGCAGCAGATCCTGGAGGCAGGAGACATCGAGGAGGGCCTGGCGGCCGCCAACGCCGTCGGCGACGACACCCTGCAAAAGCAGTCCCAGGGCCGCGTCGTGCCCGACGCTTTCACCCACGGCAGCTCGGCCCAGCGGGTGCGCTGGTTCCGCACCGGCTATGAGGCGGGGCGGCCCGAGGCCTGCGACACCTTCGCCGCCGGCCGGCTCTAGGCCCCGGCCAGCCGGTCCGATGCGGTCTCCAGCTGGTCCTGCAGAACCCGCATGAACTCGCCGCGCTTCAGGCCCGCGGGGATGGGATCAAGGATTTCGAAAACCACTGTTCCGGGGCGCTCAGGCAGGCCGGCGGCGCTGAGATAGGTCCCGGAATTGGTGGCGATGGGGATGCAGGCCAGGCCGAGCTCACGGTAGAGCGCAGCGACCCCTGACTTGTAGTCCGCTTCTGCGCCCGACCTGTGACGGGTTCCTTCGGGATAGATTAGCAACTGCCGCCCTTCGGCGAGGCGGCCTCTGGCCGCGGCCACCAGTTTGCGCAAGGCAGAAGCGTGCGCGGCGCGGTCCACCGGGATCATCCGCGCCTTGCGTAGGTGCTGCCCGAAAACAGGTATGGCCAGCAGCTCCTTCTTGAGCACGAAACAGGCTCCCGGGAGGAAGGCGAACGGCGGAACGATGTCGAACATCGACTGATGCTTGGCGGCGATCAGAAATCCGCCTTCCGGCAACCGGCCGAGCCCGCGGATCTCGACCCGCACGCCGCCGATCACTCGAAGGCCCCAGGTCAAGAGGCGGGACCAAAGGCCGATGCCTAACATCAGCGCCTTGCGCGGCAGAACCCACGCCGGGATGAACAGGATCGCCAAGAACGCCGTCCAGCCATAGTACCAGACCGCGTATAGGGCCTTGCGCAACGCGATCACCGGCCGGCGGGCTTGGCGGCTGGGGCGGGAGCAGGGGCGGAGGCGGAGGCGGGGACGGCGCCTTGATCCTCGGGACCCAGGCTGAGCAGCCCCTCGCGGGTGAGGATCACCAGATACTTGGAATACTCCAGGATCATCCGCCGGGCGGCTGCGCCTGTCTTCCACCAAGTCTGCGCGTTCAGTTCGACGGTGACCACCGGATAGGCGACGAGGGAGACCCCAGGAAGCGCGGCGCGCAGCTCCAGCAGGCTGCGGGGCATGTGGTAGTCGGCGGTGACGACGATCAGCTTTCGAAAGCCGTGCTTACGCGCCCAGCCTGCCGTTTCCTTGGCGTTGCCCACCGTGTTCACCGCCTCAAAACCCAGATCGACACAGCAGTCGTAGACCTGGTCGGCGGCCCGGGCGACGCTGCGGATGTCGTTGCGGGTCGCATCCCGGTCCACGCCCGAAACCAGCATCCGGCTGGCCTTCTTGCGCTCAAGCAGCGCCATGGCCGCCTCTATGCGCCGCCCCGACCTTCCGGTCAGCACGACTATGCCGTCAGCCGCGGCAGGCTCCTGCGGCGGGGTGGAATGCTCGACGCGGGACGTGAAGGCCAGCAGGCCGACTGCCCAGATCATCAGCAGTACGAGGAAAAGCGCGATGCTCTTCATGCCGTCTCTCCGTCCTAGGTCATCGACTTGAGCAGCCCGAGCGCAGCCGAACGGGCGGCGAGGGCGGCCACAGCCGCGGCGATCAGCGGGCAGGGCAGAAGAAGAAGCAGATCCGTCCAGGCGACGGGCAGCACCGGCGTCAGTCCCGCGCCCCCGCCGAGAATCCTTGCCGCCGCTCCGATCATCGCCGCAGCCGCGGCGGCGAACAAGCCCGCAGCCGCGGCCATGCGGCCAAACCGTATCTGGAACAGGCCGGCGATGTAGCGATCCTCCGCTCCAGCGATATGCAGCACCTCTATGGCCTCGCGCCGCGATTCCAACCCGGCGCGGGTGGCGAAGGCGATCACCGCGGCGGCCGCTCCCGCCATCAGCACAAAGACCGCGATCGCTGCGCCCCGCGCCCAAAGACCGGCGCGGACGATGTCGCGCACCCATAGGCTGTGGTCGTCCACGGTGGCGTCGATCCCCGCGGCCTTCAGCGCCTTGTCCAGTTCGGCGGCGCCGGCGGGGGAGTTGCGGGTGAGCTCAACGGTGACGAGACGGGGGATCGGCAGGTCGTCGGGCAGGTCGCCCGATCCCAGCCAGGGCCGCAGCAGGGCCTCCGCCCTGGCGCGCTCCAGGGCAGCGGCCTCGTCCACCCCGCGCACCCCGGCCAGAGTCTCGGCCGCCCGCGCCGCGGCCGCGTCGGCGGTCTCCTCGCCCTTGGGACGCACCAGCACCGTGGCCGATCCTTGCAGATCGGTGCGCCAGCCACGGGCGGCGCGATCGGCCGAGCCCACCGCCAGGGCGGTCAGGCAGGCGAAGAAGCACAGCACCGCCACCACAAAGACAAGCCCGGCGTCGCTGGCCTGACCCGGCGGCAGCAACGGACCCGGACGGCGGTGGGCGGGCGCGTCGGTCATCTCGCCTCAGGCTCAAAAACGGACAGTCGGCCGTTGTCCAGATGCAGCACCGGCATCTGCGCCTCCTCGACCATGGCGCGGTCGTGGGTGGCGATCACTACTGTGGTGCCAACCCGGTTCAGCTCCATGAAAAGCCGCAGGATACGCGCAGCCATTTCATCATCGACATTGCCCGTCGGCTCGTCGGCCAGCAACAGATCGGGCCGGCCGACCACCGCCCGGGCTATGGCGAGGCGTTGCTTCTCGCCGCCCGACAGGGTCGCTGGCATGGCGTGCATCCGCCCGCCCAGCCCAACCCACGCCATCAGTTCGGCGACGTCGCCCTGATAGGCCCGAAGCTTGCGGCCCGCCAGACGCAGCGGCAGGGCGACATTGTCGAAGGCGCTGAGGTGCTCCAGCAGCCTGAATTCTTGGAACACGACTCCGATCCGGCGACGCAGGAACGGCAGGTCGCGGCGGGGCGCGGTGGCCAGATCGCGCCCGAAAAGGGTGATGAGGCCGCGCGACGGGCGGTGGGCAAGATAGATCAGTTTCAGCAGGCTGCTCTTGCCAGCGCCCGACGCGCCTGTAACGAAGTGGAAAGAGCCCGGCTCCAGGCTGAACGACAGGTCCCGCAGAACCTCGGGCGCACGCCCGTAGCGCATGCTGACGTTGTCGAACCGCAGGACCGGCTCGGGGTCGCCGTAAGCCTCTTCGTCGGCCTCGAATGTTTGGGCGTTTCTGGACATGGGGGCGGAAATCGGCGACCTCCATGAGAGGTCAAGGAGCCTCCGATTCGCGGCCATGATACTGACCTGCCCTGAGTGCGCTAGCCGCTATTTCATCGACGACCGACTCATCGGGCCGGGCGGCAAGACCGTGCGCTGTTCGTCTTGCGGCTCGTCCTGGAGAGCCAGGCTCGATGACGAGCCCCTGGAGCTGACCTCGTCGCCCGAGGAAGGGGCGCTCGCCGCGCCTCGGTACGATGAGCCCCCGGAAGAGGCTGAGCCGGCGCTGAGCGATCTGCCCGCCGATCGCCTGCCCGGCGCTTTCCGCGCTAAGGCCGAGCAACGCCGCCGTATCCGCGAGGCCGCGGCAGCCGGGGCCGTGTGGGCTGGAATCGGAGCGGCGTTGCTGGCGGTGATCGCTCTGCTGGTCATATTCCGGACCGAGGTGGTGCGCATGATCCCCAAGACCGCCAGCGCCTATGCGGCCGTCGGCCTTGCGGTGAACACCACCGGCATAAACATCGAAAAGGTGGAAGCGGCGCCCGGGCTTCAGGACGGCCGCGCGGCCGTCGTGGTCACCGGCGCCCTGCGCAATATCGAGAAGCGCCCAGTGGTCGCGCCCGCCCTGCGCATCAACCTGCTCAACAAGGACGGCCGCATCGTCCAGTCCAAAATCGCCGCCCCCACCGATCCTAAGATCCCCGCCGGCGAGAGCCGCCATTTCACCATCACCCTCCTCGACCCCCCGTCCAGCGCCTCGGACGTCGAGGTGGTGTTCGAGGCCATCGCCCAGCCGCCGCCGCCCCGCCGACCCAAGGCCGGCGCCTCGGCTCCGATTCCCGACCTGCGCGCCGCCCCGCCGCCCGCGAGCCCCACGGTGGCGGAGGACGCCAAGCCCCTGGAGGGCGGCGCACCGTTCGCCCTGCCGCCCGCGCCCCGCGCCGGCGACCCTGCGGAGCCGCATGGCTGACACCGCCCCGCCCGTCGCCTTGCTGACCCCCGCCGAGATCGCAGGCCGGGTGGACGATGTGGCCGCCGCGATCGCCCCGCGCATCAGCGATGACACGGTCGCCGTCTGTCTGCTGACCGGCGGTCTGTGGTTCGCCGCCGACCTCACCCGCGCCCTGGCGGGCCTTGGACGGATTGTGCGATTCGACGCCCTTTGGCTGGCCTCGTATGGCGACGAGCGCGCCTCCGCCGGCCGCTGCGAGGTGCGCGCCGGACTGCAGCGACCCGTCGGCGGCCGGCAGGTTTTGCTCATCGACGACGTGTTCGATTCCGGCCTTTCCCTGCGCGAGGCCCGGCGTCATGTGACCGACGCGGGCGCTGGCGAGGTCCTCAGCGCGGTCTTCGCCCGCAAGCCCTGGCCCGAGCCGCGCGGCGAGCAGCCCGACTTCGTCGCCTGGGAAGCCCCTGCCCGGTTCCTGGTCGGCTACGGCATGGACCACGCCGGAGCGTGGCGGGGCCTGCCGCAGATCTCCGCGCTGGACTAGGTCAGCCAGGGCGCCAGGGGCTCGCGGCCCAGCATCTGGTCATAGGTCGGGCGGGGCCGCACCACGGCGAAGTCGTCGCCCCGGACGAGCACCTCGGGCACGAGCGGCCGGGTGTTGTACTCGCTCGACATCGCGGCCCCGTAGGCGCCCGCCGACATGAACGCCACCAGGTCGCCTGCCGCCAGGGCGGGCAGGTCGCGGGCGCGGGCGAAGGTGTCGCCGGTCTCGCATACCGGCCCGACCACGTCATAGGGGGCGCGAGGCGCGTCCGAGCGCGAAGCCAAGACCGGGCGGATATCGTGGAAGGCGTCATACATCGCCGGACGGATCAGGTCGTTCATGGCGGCGTCAATGACCAGGAACCGCCGCCCCTCCGGGCGGGCGTTGACGTGGATCACCCGCGACAAGAGCACCCCGGCGTTGGCGACGATCACCCGCCCCGGCTCAAACGCCAGTTGAACGTCCAGGCCGGCCGTCACCCGTAGAACCATCGCTGCGAAGGCTTGCGGCGACGGCGGCTCGGGTCCGTCGAAATAGGACACGCCCAGCCCGCCGCCCAGATCAAGGCGCTGGACCGCGAGCCCGCGGGCGCGCAACCGCTCGACCAGGCCGCGCATCTTGAGGAACGCCGCCTCCATGGGCGCAAGGTCGATGATCTGGCTGCCGATGTGGCAGGCGACGCCGACGGGGTTCAGCGACGGGGACGCGGACGCCTTGGCGTAGAGGCGCTCGGCTTCGCTGAAGGACACCCCGAACTTGTTCTCGGCCTTGCCGGTGGAGATCTTTTCGTGTCCGCCGGCCGCGACATCCGGGTTGACCCGAAAGGCGATGTTCGGCCTGGCCCCCGCCGCGGCGGCGACCTCGGCCAAAAGCTCCATTTCCGGCTCAGACTCGACATTGATCTCGGCCACCCCGACCTCGACGGCGAAGGCCAGTTCGCCGCGGGTCTTGCCGACGCCGGAAAAAACGATGCGGGACGCCGGTATCCCCGCCGCCAACGCGCGCCGGATCTCGCCCTCCGAAACCGTATCGGCCCCGGCCCCCAACCGGGCCAGAGTCGCCAGCACCGAAAGGTTCGAGTTGGCCTTGACGGCATAGGCGATAAGCGCGTCGACCCCGGCGAACGGCGCGGCGAAGGCCTGATAGCCGCACTCGATCGCCGCCGCCGAATAGACATAGGCCGGCGAGCCCACCGCCTGCGCGATCAGGCTGAGGGCGACAGCCTCGCAGTGCAGTTCATCCGCGCCGGCCGCGTTGGGCCGGACCTCGAACCCCGTCATCGCGAGTGGTTTGGATTCTGGTACGGGTTGGGCAGAGCCCCTTGGGGCCCGGAGCCGAACGGATCGGGGGAGGTCCCCGTGATCGGCGCCGATCGCTGCGGCAGAGGCGTGGTGGTGGCGTCATCGACCGGCGGCGCCACCACGTCGGTGTCATCGCCGGCATTGTCTTGCCCCGACGCATTGGGCTTGGCGTTGCCGTCCTTGTCGAGCTCCTCGCCCGCCGCCTTGGCCGCCTTATTGGCCTCGTACTGGGCCTTGGCCCGCTCGCCGAACAAGGGAGCTGGGCGTTCGAGGTCGCCCTGGCGCCCGCAGGCAGAGAGGGCGACGGCGACTGTCGTAAGGCCGAGGATCAAGAGGCGCGAGTTCATGGCAGGCGTTCCTTCCAACGCTGGATCTGCGCGCGGACCTGGGCGGGCGCGGTTCCGCCATAGCTGGTGCGGCTGGCGGCAGAGGCCGCCGGGCTGAGCACCTGAAAAACGTCGTCGGTGATCGCAGGCTCAAGCGCCTGCAGTTCGCCCAGGGGCATGGCCGACAGCTCCACCCCCAGCGCCTCGGCGCGTTTGACCGCCGCGCCGGTGATGTGGTGCGCCCGTCGGAAGGGCAGGTCGAGGGTCCGCACCAGCCAGTCGGCAAGGTCCGTGGCGGTGGAGTAGCCGGCGCCGGCCGCCGCGGCCATGCGCTCGGCGTTGGGCTGAAGGTCGGCGACCATGCCGGTCATGGCCGCCAAGGACAGCTCCAGGGCGTCAAAGGCGGAAAAAACGCCCTCCTTGTCCTCCTGCATGTCCTTGGAGTAGGCGAGCGGCAGGCCCTTCATCACCACCATCAACCCGGTCAGCGAGCCGAGGATTCGGCCGACCTTGGCGCGGACCAGCTCGGCGGCGTCGGGATTGCGCTTCTGCGGCATGATCGAGGAGCCGGTGGTGAAGGCGTCGCTCATGGCGATGAAGCCGAACTGCGGTGTCATCCACAGCACGATCTCTTCGGCGAGGCGGGAAAGGTGGGTGGCGCAGATGGCGGCGGCGGCCAGCGCCTCCAGAGCGAAATCGCGGGCTGAGACGCTGTCGAGGGAGTTGGCGGTCGGCTCGTCGAAGCCCAGGGCCTCGGCGGTCATGTGGCGGTCGATGGGAAACGGCGAGCCGGCCAGGGCCGCGGCGCCCAGGGGACTCTCGTTCATGCGGATGCGCGCGTCGGCGAAGCGCCCGAAGTCGCGGCCAAACATTTCCACATAGGCCAGCATATGATGCCCGAAGGTCACCGGCTGGGCGGGTTGCAGGTGGGTGAAGCCCGGCATCAACACCTCGGCGTGCGCCGCGGCCTGAGCCAGCAGGGCGCGCTGCAGGCCCTCGATCTGCTCCATGGTCCGGTCGCAGGCGTCGCGAACCCATAGCCGGAAATCGACGGCCACCTGATCGTTGCGCGAGCGCGCAGTATGCAGCCGGCCCGAGGCCTCGCCGATCAGTTCGCTGAGGCGCGCTTCCACATTCATGTGGATATCCTCGAACTCGTCGCGGAACGGGAAGGTCCCGGCGGCCATTTCAGCCTCGATCTGCGACAGCCCCTGCTGGATCAACTGCTCATCGGCGCTTGAAATCACGCCCGCCTTGGCCAACATCGCCGCGTGGGCGCGGGATCCGGCGAGATCCTGTGACGCCAGTCGGCGGTCGAAGCCTATGGAGACGTTGATGGCCTGCATCAGCGCCGCCGGCTTGGCCGAGAAACGGCCGCCCCACATGGTCTGGCCCGCGCCTGCGCCTGCGGGCGCGTTTTTGTCTTCAGTGGTGTCGGCGGTCATATGACAGACGTCTCGAATAGTGACGGCCCCAAGGGCCCTCCAGGCGCAAAGTCCGGCGGCAGGCTGCTGACGACGGCGATCGTCGCGCTGGCCGTGATCGGCGCGGTGGCGGTTCTATTAGTCATGGTTCCGGCTTCCTTCAAACCCGCCGAAGCCCTCGACCTGAAATCCCTTGCCCGAGGCGGCATGAGCAAGCTGGTCGTGACCGAGGCGCCAAAGCCGGCGCCCGACCTGCAGTTCATCGGTCCGGACGGGCGAAAGGTGAATTTGGCCGACTTCCGCGGCCAGGTGGTCGTGCTGAACTTCTGGGCCACCTGGTGCGCCCCCTGCGTGGTCGAGATGCCGACCCTGGCCAAGCTTCAGGGCGCCTATCAGACTCAGCCGGTCAAGGTGGTCGCCGTCAGCGTCGACCGGCCGGCCGATCAGCCGGACGCTCGGGCCGCGGTGGCGAAGCTGCCCCCTCTGGCCTTCTACGGCGATCCTGCCTTCGCCCTGCCCTACCGCATGGACCCGCGCATCCAGGGCTTGCCGACGACGATCATCTTCGACCGGACAGGCAAGGAACGGGCGCGGCTGGCGGGCGGGGCGGACTGGGGCGGCAAGGACGCCCGCGCGGTCATCGAAGGCCTGCTGCGGGAGAACTAGGCTTGCCTCAAGCGAAGCCCAGCTGCGCGCGCACGGCCTTTGGGCTGATCCACCGCGCGCGGATGTCGGCCAGGGTCTCGGCCTGATCGCGTTTGGCCAGGCGCCGCCCATCGTCTGCCAGTAGGAGGCGATGATGCCGATAGACGGGCGCAGGCAAGCCGAGCAGCGCCTGGAGCACCCGCTGGATGTGGGCGGCCTCGAACAGATCCTCGCCGCGGATTATATGGGTCACGCCTTGCAGATCATCGTCGACCACCACCGCCAGGTGGTAGGCGACGCCGAGATCCTTGCGCGCCAGGACCACGTCTCCGGCCGCCTGGGGCTGCACGGCGATGAGTCCTGTCTCGCCCCCAGGCCCCGAGCCCTCCTCCAGGAAGCTGAGATCATGCCCGACCGCCCCGAGGGCGGCCTCCAGCGACAGGCGCCAAGCGAAGGGCGCCCCTGCGGCGAGCCGTTCGTCCTCTTGCGCCGGCGGCAGCGGCCCGCCGCGGAACGCTTCTGTAGGGCCATGAGGCGCCCGGCCGATGTCTTCCAGCACTTCCTTGCGGGTCTTGAAGCAGCGGTAGAGGAAGCCCCCGGCCGCTAGACGGTCGAGGGCCGCGGCGTAGTCGGCCATGTGCTGCGACTGCCGCCGGACGGGCTGCTCCCAGGTCAGCCCCAGCCAGGCAAGATCGTCATAGATCGCCGCCTCGAACTCCTCTCGGCAGCGGACCGTGTCGATGTCTTCGATGCGCAGGATGAACCGGCCGCCGGCGCGCCTAGCGGCGTCAAAAGCCGTCAGGGCCGAGAAGGCGTGGCCGCGGTGCAGGCGGCCCGTGGGGGAGGGCGCGAACCGCGTGACAAAGGCGCTGCTCACCGGCCCTGCCGGCCTCAGGCGCCGGGCTGTCCCGGACGCGGACCAAAGACGCCCAGGTGCTCCATCACCGCCTTGAGGAAGGCCTGCTCGCCCCCAAGCCGGGCCTTGATGGGCTCCAGCACCTTGAACGTCGACAGGTCGGCAAGCCCATGGATCGCCGCCCAGGCGGCGATGCCGGCGAGCAGTTCGTCGGTCTCGCTCCATTCGGGCAGGCGGCTCTCAGAGACGGCTTCGCTCATCAGCTGAACGACCGCAGCCTGGCCCGGCAAATCCGGATTGCTCGGGCTGCGCGTGCGCGCCGTCGCGGTCATAAGCCGGTAGAGCGCACGGCGGCTCGCGGCGAAGCTGGCATAGGCGGCGTGCATCGCCGTCATCCGCTCATGGCCCGGCAGGGACTGCGCGCGCGCCGCGCGCAGATGCTCGGCCAGCTCCTCATAGCCCTTGTCGGCCACCGCCGTGAGCAGCTCGCTCTTGTCCTCAAAGTGGTGATAGGGCGCCGCCGGGCTGACGCCGGCATCACGCGCGACGGCGCGCAAGGACAGGGCGTCGGGGCCCTCGGCCTCCAATAACTGGCCCGCCGCCTCGATGAGGGCGCGGCGCAGATCGCCATGGTGATAGGGGCGCGGCTCGATGGAACTCATAGGCCACCCTACTCCACCGGTCCGCGGAATGGGAAGGCGGGGGGCCCGGCCGGTCATGGAGCTGTCGCGAATATTCCCCTATGCTTAGAGAAGATGGGCCCTTGCGGCTCGATTCGCGCAGCTCTGACCCAGAGGAGCGTCGTCTTCAGGTTCCCAGCGTCCCC
>Ga0105047_10016215_pt1 | contig 11687 bp, 10 predicted proteins | sample MAT04_FD_78384 | JGI IMG/M metagenome (GOLD analysis project Ga0105047, IMG submission 78384) | Freshwater microbial communities from Lake Fryxell liftoff mats and glacier meltwater in Antarctica - MAT-04 (megahit assembly) | ecosystem: Environmental > Aquatic > Freshwater > Ice > Liftoff... | reverse complement strand
GCGGCGCGGGATTTGGTTTCGATCATCCAGGGTCAGCCGTTCGTGTCGCCGGCGCAGAAGGAACAGCTGGGGATCACCAATCGCAAGGCGACGCCGTCGTCGATCCCCGCGCCGACGCAGAAGCCGTTCATCAAGATCGTGAAAGTGGATGGGCGGACGGTGACGGTGGAGCTGCGTCAGAACACCAGCAAACGCGGCAAGCCCGCAAAGGTGGCCGGCGCGACGGTGTTTACCGCCACTGGCACGGCCGCGCCGGAAGGGAACGAGGCGTGGAGTTTCGCGACGAACACGACCAAGACCACGTTCGACATCCCCTTCGGCCCGAGCAGCACAGGTGATACGGTATGGATCACCGCGTTCTGGAATAACGCCAAGGATCAGTCCGGCCCGGCAGCGAGCGCGGTGAGCGTAAACCTGCCCGCAGGCGGAGTGATGCCGAGTGAGGTGAAGGAATCGGTGCGGCTGGCGGCTTGAGCAAAGCTGTGAGTGCTCAGTGGTCAGTGACCGGTGGGCAGTGAAGAAAGCTAAATGCCCCGGATCGATGAAAGTCGGTCCGGGGCTTTCGTATTTACCGACGACTACCCACCGGCCCCTGACCACTGACCAATACACTACGCACCCTTACAACAGGCGCTCGCCTTTCCCACGTGGGACGAGCGACAGGATCTTGTCGATGATTTGCTCGACGCTGATCCCTTCAGCCTCGGCATTGAAGTTCGGGATGATGCGGTGACGCAGCACGGGGGCGGCGACGGATTCGATGTCTTCGATCGTCACATGCAAACGCCCTTGGATGAGCGCGCGGGCCTTGCTGGCGAGGATCATATTCTGACCCGCGCGCGGGCCGGCGCCCCAACTGAGCCAGTGTCGCACGAAGTCGCTTGCGCCGACTTCGTTCGGGCGGGTGGCGCGACATACATCCAGCGCGAAGTTGAAAACGTGATCGCCCACCGGTACGCGCCGCACGATGTCCTGCAGTTCGATGATGCGCCGGCCGTTGATGATCTTGTTCACTTTTCCGCCCAGCGCGCCGGTCGTGCGCTTCAGGACTTCAAGTTCTTCATCGCGCTTGGGGTAATTCACCATCACCATGAACATGAAGCGGTCTAGCTGCGCTTCGGGCAGCGGATACGTGCCTTCCTGTTCGATGGGATTTTGCGTCGCCAGGACGAAAAACGGATCAGGCAGATCGAGCGTGCGATTGGCGACAGTCACCTGTCGTTCCTGCATCGCCTGCAACAAGGCCGCCTGCGTTTTGGGTGGCGTGCGGTTGATCTCGTCGGCCAGCAGCATGTTCGCAAAGATCGGGCCTTTGGAAAATTCAAACCGCCGGCGGCCCGTCTCGGGGTCCTCCTGCAGAATATCCGTGCCGGTGATATCCGACGGCATGAGGTCGGGCGTGAACTGGATGCGATGAAAGCTGAGGTCCATCGTCTGGGCGATCGTGGAGACCAGCAGCGTCTTAGCCAGACCCGGCACGCCCTGCATCAAGCAATGCCCCCGTGCGAAAATCGCGATGAGGATTTCTTCGATAACCCGGTGTTGACCGACAATCACCTTGCCGAGCTCGGCCTGGAGATTTTGATACGCTTCACCCAGAAACTTTGCTGCTTCAACATCGGAATGCGAGCCCACAACCGGCGAGGCGGGGTCAAATGAGCGGACAGCAGCCATATGTTTCTCCATTCATCCTGAGGCGCGACGGAACACGTCGACGCCCGACAACCTGTGCAAGACCTGCACTTCTCAATACCCACCCGGCTGCAATGCGTTGAGAGATATGCCGACGCGATGGCAAATAACTTTAAGGATGTCGCGGGATTCCTTACTCGTCAGCGTCGGACCGAAGTCGGCATACGCCTCCTGATGTCGCTTGACGCTCCGATCCCGAAACTCATCGCTACAACACAATGGGCACGCAAAGATTTGAGTTTGTTAGCAATGTCTGCTATCCCTTTTCATCTGATGCCATTCGACCTTGCCCAGGTTGATCGTCTTGACACGATCGACCGACAGACATTTCGCGACAATTACCTCAAGCCAGGCCGACCCCTCGTCCTTACCGGGCTCAGCCAAAGCTGGCCGGCCTTTCAGAAGTGGTCGCTTGATTACTTCAAGCAGGTTGCTGGAGACCGATCGGTTCCTGTTTACGACGGGTCGAAGGCCGACGCTTCGAAAAAGGTCAACCAGCCCGACAAGTGGATGAAGTTCGGCGACTACCTCGACCTCATTGCGACTCAGCCGACCGACCTCCGCATCTTCACGTTCAACATCTTTTCCAACGTGCCCGAGCTCCTCGGTGATTACACCAACCCGTCTTTTTGTGGCGGATTTGTCGACCGCTTTCCGTTGATGTTTTTTGGCGGGGCCGGGTCGAAGGTGTTTTTGCACTTTGATATCGACGTCTCCAATATTTTTCTCACGCAGTTTCATGGGTCCAAGCGCGTGCTCTTATTCGGACCCGACCAGACCCCACGACTCTACAAACTGCCGCTTAGCTTTCATGGGCTTGAAGATATCGACTGGACCAATCCCGATTTCGATCGCTTCCCCGCGTTGCGCGGCGCGAAGGGGAGCACGACCGTTCTCAATCACGGCGACACTCTTTTCATGCCGAGCAAGTGGTGGCATCACATGGAATATCTCGAAGGGGGCTTTGCCATCAGCCTGCGGGCGGTCCCTTCGCCGCTGCGGTTGATGAACGCCTTCTGGAATCTGTTCGTCGTCCGACATGTTGACAACACGGGCAGGCGACTGATGGGCCACAAGTGGTTCGACTGGAAGGAAAACGCCGCCCGTCGCCGCGCCAACACCTTCGCCGAACGTCACCCCATCCCAGCACCAGTGGGTCATGTCGCAGGCGCTTAGCGCCCTTTCAATCAAAGCGACCTCCGTCACTCAGAATCTGAGTTCTCCTGCTGAGCCGTGCGTGGCACCGGCGACCCACCCGTGGTTTTCAAACGTTACTCGGGCTCATCGCCCTGTGACTACCTGTCAAGTGCAGATGTCATCAACGAGCGCGTCATCTCACTTCACCTTGGCGATAACCAGCGTGCGATCATCGGATGGCGGGGCTTGGGCTGTGAATGCATCGACCTCGGCCAGGGTTGTCCTGATCAAAGCATCGGCGCGGAATGCGCAGGCGGTCAGTAGTTGCTGCAGGCGGGTCGTGCCGAACATCTCGCCGGTGGGGTGTCGGGCCTCGGTAATGCCGTCCGTATAAAATACAACGATATCACCGGCCATCAATTGCACGGTTGCCTCGGGGTAGACTTCGTCGGGATCGATGCCAAGCGGCAAACCCTGGGCGTGATCGAGCGTCTCGACGCGCCCTTCGGAGCAGCGAATCACCATCGTCGGCGGATGTCCCGCGCCGCTGTATTCGAGAGTGCGCGCGACGGGGTCATAAATCGCATAGCAGGCAGTGACGAATGTGCCGTTGCCGGATGTGTATCGATTGGCCAGCTGGCGATTCACAAAGTGCAACAGCTTGGCGGGCGGAAATGGATCATCCGGGCAGGTGTGCGCGATGGTGTGCGTGACCGCCATGATCACCGCTGCGGGCGTGCCGTGCCCACTCACGTCTGCAATGAAAATTCCCCAGCGTCCGTCAGCCAGCGGAAAGAAGTCGAAATAATCCCCACCCGCCCGGCGGGACGTTTGGTAGTGCGTGGCAATTTCCAATCCGGGGATCTCAGGCAACGCACTGGGCAAAAGCGACCGCTGGATGTCGGCGACGACTTGCATCTCCTTATCCACCGCAGCATACGCCTCCTGAAGTTGCCGCGAGAGCACCAGGTTTTTTGTCGCCCGGCCGAAGAGGTTGCTCGTCCATGTCGAATCGGCCAGCTGCTCACGATCAAACCCGTTCACTTCCTTACGCATCACGACGACCATGTTCAACCCGTCGCCGTTGTCGTAATGGGGTATGGCCGTCAGCGAGCGCATCCCCGCGAAGTATTCGGCAGCTGGATCATCCGATTTCAACACTGTTGCCAGGTCGTCAATCTGCACCGGCAGATCGCCCCACAACAACTCGCCGAGGAGTCCGCGATCAAACATTGGTAGCGCGTCCTTGTGCTTCCACGGATCGGGGGCGTGCTTCCAAAGATCGGAACGCGTGATCCGATAAAACGGAGATGGCAGATCACGCCGGCTCAAGGCGATGAATCGGTCCGTCGGTGCGATGGCCGACGCGTAGTTCGCATAGATCTCCATCATGCGTGACGGGTCGGTCTGGCGCGACACGTCGCGCATCATCCGCACGATATAGTCCAGCCGATCGCTCCAATTTCCCCCGAGAGTTTCCCACGGCTGTGTTGGTCGCTTTTGGACTTCCATGACTGATTCTCACTGTTCAGAATGTACCCGATGCAGACGCCCGGGTTCCTGCATCCTAGGCTGAATGGGCCAACCTGTCCCGCTGGCCGGTTGCGCGGGTTGGCTGGTATTGAAACTGACCATTCGGACCATCGCGCGAAGTTTTCGTCGATCGCCAGACATTTTTTGAATATCTGGTACAATCCCCGCCCCTTATGTCCAAGCCCGATGCATCGATCAAGACGGTTGCCTTTGTCAGCCTTGGCTGTCCGAAGAATCTCGTGGACAGCGAGCGCATGCTCGGGCTGCTTGCCGAGGACGGGCTGATCGTCACGCCACATCACGACGAGGCCGACGCGATCATCATCAACACGTGTGGTTTTCTGGAGGCGTCCAAGACTGAATCTCTCAAGGAGATCAACGAAGCCATCGCGCAAAAATCGACCGGGAACTGCAAGCGCGTGGTGGTGGCGGGTTGTCTGGTGCAACGTCACAAGACGAAGCTTTTGAACGACGCGCCGGGCATCGATCGGTTGGTCGGTGTCTTCGATCGCGAGCACATCGTAGAAGCCGTCCGCGGGCAGGAGAATCCGCGGCAGGATCACGGGCATTTTCTTGGCAAGTATCACGACCTTTCGCGCGAGTTGGCGGAGGCACAGGGGCTTGATGCTTCCACCCAGAACATCAAAACCAACCGCCTGCCCGTGTTTGAAAATGACCGCGCTCGTTTGCGTTTGACACCTCGTCATTATGCGTACCTCCGAATGAGTGAAGGGTGTAACCAGGGATGCTCATTTTGCACGATCCCGTCGATTCGCGGGCCGATGCGATCAAAGCCGCTTGAGCAAATCCTGATCGAGGCGCGCGAGCTGGCTGCCGACGGCGCTGTCGAATTGAATCTGATCGGCCAGGATACGACCAGCTACGGTACGGATATCGGTTACGCTGCTGGCCTGGCGGGTCTGCTGAAAAAGCTGGATCGCGAGTTGGTCGACGTACCGTGGCTGCGGTTGATGTACGCGTATCCCTCCTGCTTCACCGATGAGATGATCAAAACGATCGCCGACGCCGGCCGCGTGGTGAAGTACATCGACATGCCGTTGCAGCACATCAACGACGCCATGCTGTCGACGATGAAGCGCCGCGTAACGCGTCTGCAGATCGAAACGCTGCTCGAAAAGCTGCGAAAATGGGTGCCTGGCATTGCGATTCGTACAACGTTCATCGCCGGCTCTCCTGGCGAGACCGAGGCACAGCATCGCGAGCTGGTCGACTTCGTCCGGGATTTTGGATTCGACATGATGGGTGTATTTCCTTTCTCACCCGAGCCCGGCACGCCGATGGGTCGGCTGGGTGGGCAGCTTCCGGATGACGTCAGGCAGTCGCGCGTCGAGGAACTCATGCTTGTTCAGCAGGACGTCGCCTTTGCCCGATCGCGCCGGATGATTGGACAGACGATCGAAGTCCTTATCGAACGCCCCGCCGGTCGAGATGCCGAGGATGGATGGGTCGCTCGGTCTGCATCTCAAGCGCCGGACATCGACAGCGTGGTCTTCGTAAGCGGCAACGGTCTGCACGCCGGTCAGTTTGTGGATGTGAAGGTGATCGATTTCCAGAACTACGACCTGGTCGCCGAGGTTCCGAAGAAAAAGTCACGAAGCCTGAGTGTCGTAAAAATCTAGCCCCCCACCCCGCGTGCAACGCACCCCTGCGAGCCTTCTGACGATCCTCTTCCAAGACGATGCCCTCGTCGCTGTCGAGAAGCCCGCGGGCTTGGCGGTCATTCCTGGTCGCGCGGAGACCGACAGCGTGCTCGAGCGATTGGGCCGCCAACTCAATCTCTCCGTCACCGGCGAGGCCGACCCTCGGTTGCGCGTCGTGCATCGACTGGACAAGGACACCAGCGGGGTGATGCTTTTCGCCAAATCGATTGAAGCTCAGCGACATCTTTCGCATCAATTTCAAAACAACACCGTTGAAAAAGAGTACCTCGCGCTGGTGGCGGGCAAGGCCGACAGTGAGCATGGCGAAATCAACGTCCCGCTCGGCCCACACCCCACCGTCAAGGAGCGGCGCACTGTCCTCAAGCATGGCGGACGACCGGCGAAAACGCGCTGGACGGTGGAAGCGCGTTTTCGTGGATTCACGCTCCTGCGCGTCTTCCCCAAGACCGGTAAGACGCATCAAATCCGAGTGCATCTTAACCATATCGGCCTCCCGCTTGCCATCGATTCGATCTACAACGCCTCCGGCACCGAGGCACTGTATCTGAGTGATTTCAAGCGCGGGTATCGTCCTGACAAATCGGGTGATGAACGCCCGCTGATCGCGCGGTTGACACTGCATGCGTACAGTATCAAGGTGGTTCATCCCACGGGCACCGACATGATCTTCACATCGGCTGTGCCGAAGGATTTCAGAGTGACTTTGGCGCAGCTGGGCAAACACGCCGTATGAGAACCGCCTGAGTGTGACACCCCGCGCGCGTGGCTGTCGACGCGCGTTCCCCTACATCTCACCCATCAACACCGCGAGCAAACCCTTCTGGAAATGCAGGCGGTTCTCCGCCTGTTGGAAGATGAGCGACTGCTTTCCCTCCATCGCTTCATCGCTGATCTCAAGCCCGCGATACGCCGGCAGACAGTGCAACACCACTGCATGCTTCGGGGCGAGCGCGAGCAGCGCTTCGTCAATCTTGTATGCCTCAAAATCCTTAAGACGCTTGGCCTTCTCGGCCTCCTGCCCCATGCTCACCCATGTGTCGGTGTAGACACAATCGGCCTCGCGCACCGCATCCTTTGGGTCATGCGAGAGCATGAAATCCATCTCGGGTACCTGCGACATGATGCGATCAAGATCGTCGGCGGGCAGCTCGTAGCCAGCCGGCGAGGCCAGCACAAACTTCATCCCGAATCGTCCGCACACCACCGACAACGAGCGCGCCACATTGTTCCCGTCGCCGACAAACACCAGCGTGCGACCTTTGAGCGTCCCAAAGTGCTCGATCAGCGTCATCATATCTGCCATCGCCTGACAGGGATGCGAATAGTCCGTCAGACCATTGATGACCGGCACGGTTGCCCACCTGGCGAGCCCGGTGATTTTCTCGTGCTCAAAGACTCGCGCCATGATCCCGTCGCACATGCCCGACAGGACGCGCGCAACATCCTGAATCGGCTCGCGCTTGCCCAATCCGACTTCGTCATCGCGCAACAAAATCCCGCTGCCACCGAGCTGCGTCATCGCGACCGCGAAGCTCACGCGCGTGCGGAGTGAAGGTTTCTCAAAGATCATTGCAAGCGATTGACCCTGCAACACCGGGTCATTCCTGCCGGTGAGTTTCAGCTGCTCCTTCAGCGCGAACGACACGTCCAGCAGGTGCATGAGCTCGTCAGGCGAGCAGTCGGCGATGGAGATGAAATGTTTCATGGGTGAAAATCCTTGCCTGCCGACGCGGTTCGCTTGCGATTCGTCCAACGCGATCCATCGATTCTATCGAAGGATTTCCGTGCCGATCCCCGCCTCGGTGTAGATTTCCAGGAGCAGCGCATGAGGGATTCTTCCGTCGATGATGTGCGTTTTCGGCACTCCGCCGCGCAGGGCTTTCACGCACGCCTCAACCTTTGGGAGCATCCCACTGCTGATCACGCCGGCCTTGACCAGCTCGTCAATCTGTGAAATCGTGAGACTGCTGACGCGCGATTCAGGGTCGTCGATCTTCGTGCGAATCCCATGGATATCCGAGACGACGACGAGCTTCTCCGCCTTCATAGCAGCGGCGACGGCGCCGGCGGCGGTGTCGGCATTTACGTTGAGCTTGTGACCGGCCGAGTCCCGCGCGATCGTCGCGATGCACGGAATCGCGTCGGCACGCACGAGCAAATCCAGCAGGCGGGTGTTCACATCCGTCACCTCGCCCACCAGTCCCAGATCGATCCGACGTCCATCTGCGGATTGCAAGTACGTCTTCTCCGCAAACAGCACCACCGACGACAGCGAATGCAACGCCATCGCCTCACATCCCTGCAGTTGGATGAAATCTACGATGTATCGGTTGACCTGATTGCACAGCACGTGCTCGGCAATAGCGAGTGTGCGCTCGTCGGTGTATCGCCGACCCTGCACCATCTGAGGTTGCAGGCCCGCCTTTTCCATCGCGTCGTTGATCGCCTTTCCGCCGCCATGCACGAGCACGGGTTGCATCCCGACATAGTTCATGAAGACGATATCGGTGAGGATCGACGAGAGCGCATGCTCGTCATCCATGATCGATCCCCCGATCTTGACGACGATCACCTTGTCATGAAATCGCTGAATGTATCCCAGCGCTTCAGCCAGCGCCCGCGCCTTTGGAATGGCTTCTTCAATCATGAAAAACTTCCCGGAAAAATCGAAGGAACGAGTGTAGCGCGATCCCGGCATTGTGTCAAAATCGCGTTGGTAATAGTGAATCATTCGCTCGCGACGTGCATGCCCTTTGGCGGCCAGAAGATACGCGAGAAATTGGCTTCGTTTCGTCCGCCGGGCCGCCAGGCGTTTTCCTTTCTGGAGGATGACGTGTCCAGCGAGGATGTCGGCGTTTCGGTCCATGAGACTCCATACTCCCAGGCCCGTTGCGCTGCGACGTCGGCGGCGGTGCAACACGCGGACAAATGGGCAAGATCACTCTGAAAAGTGTATGAGCTTTTTTTCGATTGTGATAAATCGCGTTGCGCGAAGTGGTCCGTGCCGATGCCACTTGAATCGGGGGGATAGACGCCAAGGTTGAATCGTTCCTTCAGTGACTTGACGCCGGCAAGGTGGCGTCCGACGATCTCGGTTTCAACCCTCATTTTCTGGAGGCCACGTGCTGAAACTCGCTGCGTTTGCTGATGAAATTTCGCCTGATCTGAACGAGCAGATTCGTATCTGTCGGCTGAACGGTGTCGGTTATTTTGAACTGCGCGGCGTGGCGGGGCGCAACGTGCTCGACTTCAGTGAAGCCGAAAGCGCGGCGATTCGTCGCGCACTCACGGCTGCGGGGATGCGCGTTGCGTGCATTGGATCACCTGTGGGGAAGACGCCCATCGATCTGCCAAAATCCCAGCAGGTCGACCGTTTCAAAAAAGCGATGGACATGGCTGAGTTCTTCAGCGCCCCCTTGATTCGGGTCTTCAGCTACTACCCGGCCGGTGGCGAGGGCAAAGGCGATGTGGCTGTGCATCGGTCGCAGGTGCTGGACTTGTTTCATGAGAAAGTTGCCCTGCTGGGCTCGCGCGACATCACGCTCGTCCATGAGAATGAGCGAGGTATTTACGGCGATATCGGAACGCGGTGCCTCGACCTGATGACGACCGTCAATTCGCCTCGCCTGCGCACCGCCTTCGACTTCGCCAACTTCGTGCAGGTGGGTGAAAACCCGATGGATAATTGGCCGCTGTTGAAGGCATTCACGGCACATATCCACATCAAGGATGCCATTGCGTCGACGGGAAAAGTCGTCCCCGCCGGCGAAGGTGACGGGCACCTGCCGGCCATCCTGAAGGACGCATATGAAAGCGGCTACCGAGGTTTCCTGAGTCTCGAACCGCACTTAAAAGTGGCAGGTCATAGTCATGGTGAGACGGGCGCGGATCTGTTCAAAGTCGCGGCCGACGCTTTGAAGAATGTGTGTCGGGAGAATGCGATTGCGCTGTCGTTGTTCGGTTGAGATGTGAGCTTTTCATCCGCGGGAGTTGGTCGTTCCAGTGATCTTGCATTGCCCGGCCTACACAGCCGCGTAGCGACTATCACCAACCCTAAGGTATGATGACAGTCGACCCTGCCGGTGCCGCGAGAAAAAGTTTTGTCACAGGAACAGATCACATCCGGAAGTTGGCCCGCTGAGATTCCGACACTGCGCGAAGTGCCCCTGCCGGAGCGGTTGCATATCCCCCTCACCGTCGAGGGCAGCGGATCGTACGAACTTCGTATTGCAGTCGGAGCCCGCATCGACGCCGGCGAGGTGATCGCGACAGCGTCGCCCCACGGGCATCGACCGATCTCACCCGCTGCCGGCACGCTGGTAAGTGTGGACGATGTTCCACTCATTGCCGGCCATGTCGTCCCCACCGCGCAGATCAGGACGGTCAACACGCCCGCACCCGTGAGCGGATGGACGTTGGACGACCCCGCGGACCCGGCCCGTGAAAGTCAGTTGCTGTCGCGCGTGCGAAAATTTCGACCGACGGACTTCAGCACGATCCTTGATCGCCTGCGCGATGCCGGTGTATGGGCCAATCGCGTATCCAGCCCTGACTTGTTGGGGCAGCTGCACCATGTTCTGAAGCGCCCTGTCGATAACATCGTATGCAATGCGCTGGATGGCGATCCGAATTCGTGCATCAACACGGTTCTGTGTGCGCGTTACCCGGCGCGCGTGCTTGCGGGGACAATGCTCCTCGCGCAAATATCCGGCGCGGGCGCGGTGTGGATCGTAGGAGAGGCCGGTTCGCCGCCGGCGTGGTGGTCGCCCATCCGTCGCCTGGCTCGTGATGCAAATGCCCGCTTCGCGTTGATCAGCAACCGCTATCCGCAGGCCGATCCCACGTTGCTGCTGCACACGTTGTTTGATCGTCACCTCCGTCCCAGTCGCCTGCCCACCGAGCAGGGGACAATTGTTATTGACCCGGCCTCGGCGATCGCGATCAGTCACGCGATTCTGGATGATCGTCCGATGACGCATGTTCCGCTGGCCGTCCGGGATCATGCATCCAAGCAGTCGCACTTTCTGATTGTGCCGATTGGAATCAAGTTAAAAGACGTCATCGCGTCACTAATCCAGAACGAGTCAGCCACGCGCCTGGTCCGGTGCGGCGACGTGCTGCGTGATATGCAGTGCAGCGTTGAATCGTCAGTGACCGCGCGAGAACTATGCCTTCATCTGACCCCGCGCGAGCGCGTGGAGTTGTCCGATCCGTGCATCCGGTGCAACTGGTGCGCAGACCTCTGTCCCACGCGCGTCCAGCCGGCAGCGCTGCTCGAAGCGGCTCAGCGGCGGGACGTGCGACACATCGAACGTCATGGGATTGATTCGTGCATCGAATGCGGCATCTGCAGCTACGTCTGCCCGTCGAAGCTGCCCCTGCTTGAAGGAATCCGCGCGCTGAAAATCATGCGTTTGGAAGAGCAGGTCGGCGAGGCCTGACACGGTTGCCGATGGGTCGCACGCTACCTTTCGCATGCCGGAGACTGTCATTTGCACGACGCTTTCGGCAAGATACCCCACGGTTTCTCAATCGCGCACTGTTGCTATGCCCGACCTACCGCTCATCGTCCTGGAATCGCCCGCTGACACCGCGCCGGGGATCTTAAACCCCCCGCTGGCGGCCCTGTCGTCGGCGCGGCCT
>Ga0105047_10016213_pt1 | contig 11687 bp, 9 predicted proteins | sample MAT04_FD_78384 | JGI IMG/M metagenome (GOLD analysis project Ga0105047, IMG submission 78384) | Freshwater microbial communities from Lake Fryxell liftoff mats and glacier meltwater in Antarctica - MAT-04 (megahit assembly) | ecosystem: Environmental > Aquatic > Freshwater > Ice > Liftoff... | reverse complement strand
CCCGGCGTCGCCCCGGCGTCGGGCCGTCCGTCGGCCGGGCGACGTCGGACGGAGCCGTCCGGCACGGCGACCTTGCCCGGGCCGCGACCGCGGGTAGGCTCGACGGGTCGGGGCGCCCCCGTGGGGAGCGCCGCGAGGGACCCCTCATGAAGCGCTACGTCTGGGCCTTGTTGCTCGTCCTCGGCGTCGGCGGGCTCGCCGCCGCCGATCTGCAGCCCGGCGAGGTCCGGGCGGTGCAGGTGCGGGGGGGCGTCCCCCTCTGGAAGGAGGCGCGCGTGTTGTCCGGCCGCGTGGCGCTCCTCCCGTTCGCGACGCGGGTGACGGTGGACGAGGTGAAGGCCCCGTGGGTGCGCGTCACCGCCGCCGACGGCGTCACGGGCTGGGTCCGCGTCTCCGAGATCGTCGAGCCCGGGTCCCTGACGGGCCCCGCGGCGCGCGCCGCCGCTGGCCGGGCGGGCGCCGCCGGCACCGCCGACGTCTCGCTGGCGGGCCGCCAGTTCGACGAGGCCCTCGAGGGCGAGCTCAAGGTGAGCGACGCCGACCTCGCGCGCGCGTACCCGCTGGTGGACGCGCTCGAGGGGAAGACGTTCGCGCCCGGCGACCCCGAGGTCGAGCGGTTCCTGCGCGAAGGCCACCTCGGCGGGGGGGCGAAGTAGCCATGCGCCGCGCCCGCCCCCTCTCCTTCTCCCGCCCCCTCTCCCGCCCCCTCTCCCGCCCCCTCTCCCTCTCCGGCTCCCTCTCCGGCTCCCTCGCTGGCTCCCTCTCCGGCTCCCTCGCTGGCCCCCGCCCCTCGCGCCGGTCTTCGGGCGTCCTCGCCGTCGTCCTCGGCGTGCTCCTCGCGGGCGTGGCCTCCGTCGGGTGCCGCGCTGGCGACCTCGCGCGCAACGGCGCGCGGAACGCGTTCGGCCGCGGGGGCGAGCGCGCCGCCGACCTCGTCGGCGCGTTCGTGCAGAACGAGGCCGACCTGCGCGACCAGATGGGCATCGCGTTCTCGCCCGAGCAGGAGTACTACCTCGGCCGCGGCGTCGCTGCGCAGGGGATCGCGCGCTACCGCCTCGACCCCGACGAGACGCGCCAGCGCTACGTGCGCCTGGTCGGCGCCGCGCTCGTCGAGGCGTCGCCGCGCGTGCGTGCGACGTTCGGCGGCTACCACTTCGCTGTCCTCGACAGCCCCGAGGCCAACGGCCTCTCGGGCCCCGGCGGCTTCGTGCTTGTCACGCGCGGCGCCGTCGAGCGCGCCCGCACCGAGGACGAACTCGCCGGCGTGCTGGCGCACGAGATCGCCCACGTGTCGCTCAAACACGGCGAGGCCGTGATCCGAGCCAGCGCGCAGTGGCAGACGGGCTACACCCAGGCCTTCCGGATCGGCGCGGCGGCAGCGGGATTCTCGGCGCGCGAGCAGAACAAGCTCACGGGGCTCTTCCGCGACAGCGTGAAGGGGCTGGCCGACGCGCTCGCGAACCAGGGGTACGGGTCGGAGGCGGAGACGAAGGCCGACCGCGAGGGCGCGGCCATCCTGTACGAGGCCGGGTACGACGCCGGGGCGATCACCGCGTACCTGCAGGCGATGCCCGAGCGTCCGCAGACGAACTGGAGCGCCCACCCCGACAGCGCGAGCCGCGTGGCGGCGCTGTCCCCGTTCGTGGCGACCTACGGCGGCGCGTTCGACGGCGGCGTGGGCGCGTCCACGCGCGCCGCCCGCTTCCGTCGGACGCTGTCGGCGGCCACGGTCTCCGCCCGCTGAGGGTGTCCGCCCGCTGAGGGTGTCCGCCCGCTGAGGGTGTCCGCCCGCTGAGGGTCTCCTCTGGCGCTCGTCTGGCGGACGGCTTCCGCCGGGGGCCGCGCGTCCGGGGACGCGAGGCCCGGGGCCTCGCGTCCTCCGACGGTCGGCGGGCCGCGCGCATGCCCCCCGGACTGGCCCCCCGGACTGGCCCCCCGGACTGGCCCCCCGGACTGGCGCCCGGGACCCGTCAGACCCCCAAGACCGTCAAACGTCGAGCACGTCGCCCTGACGGAGGACGCGGACGCGGGGGTCCCCGAGGGCGTCCAGCTCGGCGACGACCTCGGCATGGTCCTCGGGCTTGATGTGGGTGACGAGGACGGGGACGTCGCGCACGAATTTCTGGAGCTCGAGCGCGAGGAGCCGCGGCGTCAGGTGGAGGCTCGCCTTCGCCAGCCCGTCGTAGCGCGAGGGGAACGAGCACTCGATGAGGACCGCGGCCAGGTCGTCGGCGGCGTTCGCCGCGGCCCACATGGAGGCGGTCGCGTACGTGTCGCCGCAGATCATCAGCGAGCGGCCGCCGCGGCGGACGAGGTAGGCCTGCGACGGGACGGCGTGCACCAGCGGGATCGACGTGATCTCGAAGTCGAGGATCGGGCGACTGTCGCCCGGGTCGAGCGGGAGGAACTGCACCAAGGGCACGCTCTCGCGGACCGCCTCGGTGAAGTCGGGCCAGATCCGGTCGTTGAAGAGGTGCGCACGGACGGTCTCGAGCGTGTAGGACGACCCGTGGATGCGGCACGGGACGGGGGGCCCGCCGAAGCGGTTCGCGAGGAACAGCGGGAGCGTCCAGACGTGGTCGAGGTGGCCGTGCGTGAGCAACACGTCGTGGACGCGGCGCTGGGCCGGGAAGTCGAGCGCGGTCGTGAGCGCGCCCGCGTCCACGGCGAGGACGTCGTCGACGAGGTAACAGGAAAGGAGGGCCCCCGGGGCGCTGCCGCCCGCGCAGCCCAGCACGCGAAGTCGCATGGGCGAGGAGCCTACGGGGGGGGACGGCGGAACGGAAGCGCCGGACCGACGTGGCGGGACGCGGCAGGGGCGGATACGCTGCGGGTCCGGAGGTCGCCTCGAACGTGCCGCTCGCGATGTCGGGCCTGCTCGGCTGGATGGCGGGCGCGGCCGTGGCGGTCGTCGCGCTCGCCTTGGCGGTGTCCGGGCTCAAGTTGCTGGCGCGCATGCGCGTGCCGTGGTGGCCTGCCTTGGTCGCCCCGGCGGCGGCGTTCGGCCCCGCGATCGGGCTCCTGACCGGGGCGTGGATGGCGCGGGCAGACGTCGGCGCCCTCTTCTTCTGGGCCGACGCCGGACACCCGGCCGCGCGCGTCGGCTGGAGCCTCCTGTTCTTCTTCGGGGCGACCGGGGCGTACGGCCTCGTCACCCGGTTTCTCACGTCGCGACTCGTCGTCGAGGAACTGGGGCTCCGGATCCCCGAGGTGTTCATCGACCTCGGGCGGTTCGTGCTCTGGGTGATCATGGTGTTCGTGATCGTCGGGGGCGTCTGGCGTCGTCCCGACCTGTTCACGGCGCTCTTCACCGCCGGCGCCGCGACGACGCTGGTGGTCGGCCTCGCCCTCCAGGACACGATCAAGAACTTTATCGCGGCCTGGGCGATCGTGGGCGAGGGCGTCTACACGATCGGGGACTGGATCTACCTCGGCGAGGACGAGGGCGAGGTGATCTCGGTCACGCGGCGGACGACCAAGCTGCGGACGCGCACGGGCGACGTCGTGACGATCCCCAACAACCTCGTGACGGCGTCCAAGGTCCGCAACCAGTCGAGGCCGACGCCGGCGCACGCAGAACTCGTGTTCGTCCGGGCCGCGTACGACGCGCCACCGAACCGGGTCCGGGACTGCCTGCGCCGCGCCGTGCGCGAGGTGCCGAAGATCCTCTCGGTGCCGGCGCCGGCCTGCCGGCTGCGCCGCTTCGACGAGTCGTCGGTCGAATACGAGGCGAAGGTGTGGATCCACGACCTGGCGGCGCGCGACGACGTCCTCTCCGACCTGCGGGTGCAGATCTGGTACCACTTCCAGCGCGAGGGAATCGAGTTCCCGTTCCCCGTGCGCGAACTCCGGCAGCGGGCGGCGACCCAGGAGACACCCGAGGCCCGGTCCCAGGCGATTTTCAGTCGCCTGAAGAGCGTGCCCTTCTTCGCGGCGCTCCCCGAGGACGTGCTGGCGGTCCTGGCGCGCGACGCCGGGCTGGTGCGGTTCGGGGCGGGCGAACGGGTGGTCCATCAGGGCGAGGCGGGCGACGCGTGCTACGTCGTCGATGACGGCCGGCTGGCGGTGCTGATCGCCGAGGGCCGGGCCGAGCAGCAGGTGGCGGTGCTCACGACAGGGGACCTCTTCGGCGAGATGAGCTTGCTGACGGGGGAGCCGCGGGCGGCGACGGTGCGCGCCGTGGGCGATGCGCGGCTGGTGGTGGTCGGTTCGTCGTCCCTGCGGACGGCGCTCGAGCGCTCGCCCGACCTCGCCATGCAACTCGCCGAAGTTGCGACGCTGCGGCGGGAGGGCCTGCTCGAGGCCCGGGCGGCGTTGGACGCGGCGTCACGGGCCCGCGTGGACGCGCAGTCCCACCGGCTGCGGGAGCTGATCCGCCGGTTCTTCAAGTTGCCGGACGCGACGGGCGCCGCGCCCGCCGCGCCCCCGCCGGTCCGGCCCGGGAACGGGGTTGCGGGCGGCCCCCCGGTCCCGTAGGTTCACGCCGACTGTCCCGACGACGCGGCGGAGCCCTCGATGAACAACAACCCGTTCCTGACGGCGATGAAGATCGCGGTCACCGCCGTCCTGGCCTTCCTGGTCTTCCTGTCGTTCACCCAGACGAACCATCTGCAGGACCAGATCGCCGGCCTCGCGCGGGAGAATTCGGCGCTGACCGACCGCGTGGGGGACCTCGGCCGGAAGGTCGACGACCTCAAGTCGAAGGCGGACCGACTGGACGGGAAGGCCGACGTCGTGGCGCAGCTCCTGGCCGCCGGCGGGTCGGTCCGCCCGGCCGAGGGTGGCACCGTGCCGCCCGCGCCGAAGCCGCGCGTCGAGTGGGGGTGGGCGGCGAACGAGGGGCTCGACCAGGCGCCCGACCCGTCGAAGAAGGTCGGGACGCCCGGCCGTTACCGCAACTTCGTGACGCTCGACCCGGACGACCTGATCCCCCCGGAGAGCCGGGCGAAGCCCGACGGTCGGCTCGGGACGCAGTACGGCCCGCAGGAGAAGTCGTTCAACCCGCTGCTCTCGACGTCGGCCTCCATGCAGGAGGAGATCGAGCTCTACGTCAGCGACGCGCCGGCGGGCGAGCACTGGGCCGACCCGTACCGCTACGCCCCCGCCCTCTGCTGGCGCATCGAGGTGAGCCCGGACTTCAGCGAGTACACGCTGTTCTTCCGCCGCGACGCCGTCTGGCAGCCGCTCGCGCTCGACCTCGCGAAGTACCCCCACCTCCGGGGCCAGCACCCGGTGACCGCCCGCGACTTCAAGTTCACGGTCGACACGATCATGAACCCACAGGTCGAGTGCGCGAGCCTTCGGTCGTACTTCAAGGAGTGCGAGGGCGTGACGCTGGTGGACGACCACACGGCGGTGATCCGCTGGAAGCCGAACACCTACCACTCCATCGCGTTCACGCTCGGCCGGAGCCCGATCCCGGAGTTCCTCTACGCGAAGGACGCCGACGGCACGCCGTTCCCGGCGGAGACGTTCGGGCAGCAGTTCAACGCGCACTTCTACAACCGCGTCGGCACGCCGGGGTGCGGCCCGTACCGCATGCTCGAGTACGACGGCGGCGAGTGGATCACGCTCGTGCGGTTCGAGGACTGGTACCAGGCGCGCGAGGGCGTGCGCTACCCGATCAAGACCAAGCGGCTGCTCGTCTACAACGAGCCCGAGACGCCCTTCCTGAAGCTGCAGGCGGGGGAGCTCGGGATGCTGCCGCTGACGGCGTCGCAGTGGAAGAAACACGTGCTCGACGCCGGGCCCGACACCCCGTTCCGCGACGGCACCTTCGAGACCTACAAGGGCCTCCGCCCCGTCTACTACTACGTGGGCTTCAAGAACACGCACCCGCTCTTCCGCGACAAGCAGGTCCGGCGCGCGCTGTCGCTCGCGTGCGACGTCGAGCAGATCGCGGAGCGGATCTTCCTCGGCCGCCTGGTGCCCATGGCCAGCCCGATCTTCCCCGGGAGCCCCTCGGCGGACCCGGACCTGAAACCGCTCGGCTTCGACCTCAAGGCGGCGGGCCGTCTCCTCGACGAGGCCGGTTGGAAACTCAAGCCGGAGACCGGCATCCGCGAGAAGACCGTGGACGGGAAGCCGCTCGCCATGAAGTTCACGATCCTGTGGCGGTCGCCGAACGACGAGGTCGCGTCGCTGATCAACCTCTACCGCAACGACCTGCGGTCCATCGGCGTCGTCATGGAGCCGATCCCGCTCGAGTGGAGCCTCTACCTCGAGAAGCTGCACGACCGCGACTTCGAGGCCTCGTTCGGCGGCTGGGGGACCAACGCCTGGGACCAGGACTTCGAGCAGATCTGGACGAGCAAGCAGATCCAGGAGCCGAAGTCGTCGAACTACATCGAGTACAGCAACCCGACGGTGGACCGCCTCTCCGACGCCCTGCGGACCGAGATGGACGTGGAGGCCCGCAAGACGAAGGCGAAGGAGATCGGGCGGATCCTCTTCGCGGACCACCCGGTGTGCTTCATCGGCTGGTCGCGGACGTTCGGGGCCTACGCGAACTGGCTGAAGAACCCCATCGCGAAGGCGTTCAAGACCCGCCCCTTCATCCGGACGTTCCCGATGTGGGTGGACCGCTGACCGCGGGCGAACGTGTTCACCTACGTCGTCAAGCGCGTCCTGCTGATGGTCCCGACCTTGTTCGGGATCTCGTTGATCCTCTGGCTCATCATGGTCGCCGCGCCGGGTCGCCCGAGTGGCACGGGCGCCGGCTTCGGGGAGACCGAGTCGAAGGGCGACCCGACGAAGGACATCGCGAAGGGTGAGGCGGAGTTCCTCTTCCGCCGGCAGTTCGCGCTCGACCGCCCGGTGTTCTGGAACGGGTGGACGTCGCTCGCGAAGGATGACGTCGTCCGCGCGCTGAAGACGGCCGCCGCGCCGATCCAGCAGGTGGGCGCGAAGGCGAAGCGCGTCGCCACCGAGGAACTCGAGAACTGGGGCACCTACGCGGTCCCCGCCCTGGTGGAACTCGTCGGCGAGACGTCGGGCGCGGAGCAGGACAGCGTCCAGTACTGGCTGCGGCGCAGCGGGTACGAGCGCACGATCCCGACCCGCGACCCCGACGTGATGGCGGCCAACCGCCGCGCGGCCGCGAACAATGCGGAGATCGCGCGCGTCGCCTGGCCGGACGCGGCGACCCCGGACGACCGCGCCGCCGGCGTGGCGCGGTGGCGGGCGTGGTTCGAGGCGAACCGCGCGAGCTGGTCGTGGTCGGCCTGGGACCGGTTCGTCACGGGGCTCACCGACACGCAGTTCGGGACCTACTGGGGCAACCTCCTGCGGTTCGACCTCGGCACCAGCCACCAGTACAAGCAGCCGGTCGTCGACCTGATCGCCGAGCGCCTCCCCGTGACGCTGCTGCTGTCGATCCTCTCCATCGTCATCGTGTACCTGCTGGCGGTCCCGCTCGGCATCGCGAGCGCGGTCCGCGCGGGCGGCCTCGCCGACCGCGGCACCTCCCTGGTCCTCTTCCTCCTCTACAGCCTGCCATCGTTCTTCGTCGGGACGGTGCTCCTCGCCGCGTTCACGAGCGGCCCCGGCGCGCTCTTCCCGACGAGCGGGTTCGCCGACCCCGGCGCCGGCCAGTGGAACACGTGGGCGCGGGTGAAGGACACGCTCTGGCACATCACGCTGCCGCTCGTGACGATGACGTACGGCGGCCTCGCCGGGCTCTCGCGGTACGCGCGGTCGGGCATGCTCGACGTGCTGCGCGCCGACTACGTCCGCACCGCGCGCGCCAAGGGGCTCGGCGAGGGCCCGGTGATCCTGCGCCACGCAGCCCGCAACGGCATGATGCCGATCGTCACCCTGCTGGCGGGCTTCCTGCCCTCGCTCGTGGGCGGCTCCGTCGTGGTGGAGTACATCTTCAACCTGAAGGGCATGGGCCTCCTCACGATCGAGGCCATCAACAACCGCGACTACAACATCGTCGTGGGCGAGACGCTCATCGTCGCGCTGCTGACCCAGGTCGGCATCTTGCTCTCGGACGTCCTCTACGCGGTCATGGACCCCCGGATCTCGTACAAGTGAGCGCCGACCGCACGATCGCGAACACCGCCGCGAACATCGCCGCGACCGCCGCGTCGGCCGCCCGCGTGTCGTACTGGCAGGTCGTCCTCGGTCAGCTGCGCAAGAACCACGTCGCGATGTTCGCGTGGCGCCTCGTCCAGGGCCTGCTGCTCGTCGCCGTGGCCGCCCCGGTCCTCGCCTTCAACGTGCCCCTGCTCCACGCGTCGGACGTGGGGCTCCGCACCCCGCTCCTCTCGTCGCTCTTCGACCGCACCCTGTTCGAGGGCGGGGTCGACGTGTTCTTCAACCTGATGTTGCTGGTCGCGCCGGCGTGGCTGCTGGCGCGGCGGCTGTTCCGGCGCGGGCCGGACGGCCCGGTGCTCTCGGTCGTCCGCGCGGTCCTGCTCGCCGTCGTCCTCGCGATCGAGCTGTTCGCCGCCACGGGCGGGCGCGCGGCGATGTGGATCGCGGTGGCGGGCGTCGCCGTCCCGGGCGCGGCGCTGCTGGCCTTCGCGGCCCGCGCGGGCCGGCCGACGCCGAAGGCGGTGCGCCTCCTCTGCCTGTTCGTCTTCGTCGTCGGCCTCGGGGCGATCGTGAGCCGCGACCAGGAGACGACGTTGCCGCAGGTCTGGCGCGGCCCGTCGGCCGCGGTGGGCGGCGCCATGTGGTTCCCGCCCGTCCCGTACCACCCGAATGCGGTGGGAGAGCCCGAGGCGCGCGCGCGCGCGCGCTCCCGGCCCGACCGCCACAACTGGCTCGGCTGCGACGTCAACGGCCGCGACGTCGTGACCCGCATCGTCTTCGGCTCCCGGATCAGCGTGACCATCGGGCTCGTCGGCGTCTCGATCTACATCTTGATCGGCGTGCTCCTCGGCAGCCTCGCGGGCTATTACGGCGGGGAGGTGGACCTGGCGATCATGCGCTTGGTCGAGATCATGATCTGCTTCCCGACGATGTTCCTGCTCCTCACGATCATCGCCGTGTTCGAGTCTCGCAGCATCTTCCTGATCATGGCCGCCATCGGGTTCGTCGGCTGGCCGGGCGTGACGCGGCTCGTCCGCGGCGAGTTCCTGCGCCAACGGAACCTCGACTATGTCACCGCGGCGCGGGCCCTCGGGCTCAAGGAGCGGCGGGTGATCTTCCGCCACGTCTTGCCCAACTGCCTCGGGCCGGTGCTCGTCTCCGCGACCTTCGGCATCGCGGGCGCGATCTTGACCGAGTCGGGGATCGCGTTCCTCGGCCTCGGCGACCAGACGGCGGTCTCCTGGGGTCAGATGCTCACCACCGGGCGCTCCTCCCAGGAGTGGCACCTGATCCTGGTCCCCGGCTTCGCCATCTTCTTCGTGGTCACGGTGTTCAACCTGCTGGGCGAGGGGCTGCGCGACGCCCTCGACCCCAAGCTGCGGAGGTGACGGCATGGCCCGCGAAGACGATCTGCTGTCGGTCGAGAACCTCCAGACGCACTTCTTCACCGACGCCGGCACGGTGAGGGCGGTGGACGGCGTCTCCTACGCCATCAAGAAGGCGCGCACGCTCGGGGTCGTGGGGGAGTCGGGCTGCGGCAAGTCGGTGACCGCCCTCTCCATCATGCGCCTGATCCCGGACCCGCCCGGGAAGATCGTCGGCGGGCGCATCCTCCTCGACGGCGAGGACCTGGTCGCGGCCCCCATCCGGCGCATGCGCCAGATCCGCGGCAAGGACGTCGGCATGATCTTCCAGGAGCCCATGACGTCGCTGAACCCCGTGTTCACCGTCGGCTACCAGATCATGGAGCCCGCCGTCCTCCACCTCGGCGTCTCGGCGCAGCGGGCGCGCGAGCTGGCGATCGAGGTGCTCGCCAAGGTGGGCATCCCCGCCCCCGAGAAGCGCGTGGACGACTACCCGCACCAGTTGTCGGGCGGCATGCGGCAGCGCGTCATGATCGCCATGTCCCTCGTCTGCAAGCCCAAGCTGCTCATCGCCGACGAGCCGACCACCGCCCTCGACGTCACGATCCAGGCGCAGATCCTCGACCTCATCCGTTCGCTGCAGGCCGAGGTCGGCATGGGCGTGCTGATCATCACCCACGATCTCGGCATCGTCGCGGAGCTCGCCCACGACGTGGCGGTGATGTACGCCGGGAAGATCGTCGAGTACGCCGACGTCACGACGCTCTTCAAGGCCCCGACGCACCCGTACACCCTCGGCCTGTTCCACGCGCGCCCGAAGATCGGCGAGCACAAGTCGCGCCTCGCGACGATCACCGGCGAGGTGCCGAACCCGCTGGAATTCCCGTCGGGCTGCAAGTTCCACCCGCGCTGCCCGTTCGCCCTGGAGCGGTGCAAGCGCGAGGAGCCGCCGCTCTCCGACCTCGGCGGCGGCCACGCCGCGTCGTGTTGGCTGATCCAGGAGGGCCGTCCCGCGACCCTCGCCCAGGCCGCCGCCATGCTGGAGGGCAAGCAGCCGTGAGCCGCCCCACCTTCGAACCCCTCCTCGACGTCCGGGCCCTGCGGAAGTGGTTCCCGGTCACCAAGGGCCTGTTCTCCCGCGTCGTCGGCCACGTCAAGGCGGTGGACGACGTCGATCTCCTCATCGGCCGCGGCGAGACCCTGGGGCTCGTCGGCGAGTCGGGCTGCGGCAAGACCACCGCGGGGCGCGCCCTGCTGCGCCTCATCGAGCCCACGTCGGGCACGGTGTCGTTCGACGGGACCGACGTCCTCGCCGCCGGTGGCGCGGAGCTCCGCGGGCTGCGGCGCCGCATGCAGATCATCTTCCAGGACCCGTACTCGTCGCTCAACCCGCGCATGACGGTGCTCGACATCGTCGGCGAGGCGCTGCGGGTGCACGGGCTCGCCAAGGGCCCCGCGGTCGAGGAGCGGGTGAAGGACCTCATGCAGCAGGTGGGCCTGCTGCCGCGCTACATCAACCGCTACCCGCACGAGTTCTCCGGCGGCCAGCGCCAGCGCATCGGCATCGCCCGGGCCCTTGCCCTCGAGCCCGACTTCATCGTCTGCGACGAGGCCATCAGCGCGCTCGACGTGTCCATCCAGGCCCAGGTGATCAACCTCCTGCGCGACCTGCAGGAGAAGCGCAACCTCGCCTACCTGTTCATCTCCCACGACCTCTCCGTCGTGGAGTTCCTGTCGGACCGTGTCGCGGTCATGTACCTCGGCCGCATCGTCGAGTCGGGGCCGTCCGACGTCCTCTTCAAGAACCCCATCCACCCGTACACGCGGGCGCTGCTCTCGGCGATCACCGTCCCCGACCCGACGCGGACGAAGAAGCGCATCCTGCTGGCCGGCGACCCGCCGAGCCCGCTGAACCCGCCCAAGGGCTGCCACTTCCACCCGCGCTGCCCGCTGGCCGAGTTGCCCCTCTGCTCGGCGTCCGAGCCCGTCGCCGTGATGGCCGAGGACGGCCACGTGGTGAACTGCCACGTCGAGCAGCGACGGATGAACCTGAAGCCGGTCGAAACGACGGTCGCCACGCCGTAGGGCAAAGACGTCGCAGACCCGCGCCGAGGGCTCGGGTTCGGGGCTCGACCTCGGGCGTCGGGGAGCCGATCTTCCGGGGCGGGGGGCCGCGTCGCCGGCCCGGGAGCCGCCGTGTCCGCACCGAAGCCGCCCACTGCGTCGTCCCCGGGCATGTCGTCCCCGGGCATGTCGTCCCCGGGCATGTCGTCCCCGGGCATG
>Ga0105047_10016211_pt1 | contig 11688 bp, 10 predicted proteins | sample MAT04_FD_78384 | JGI IMG/M metagenome (GOLD analysis project Ga0105047, IMG submission 78384) | Freshwater microbial communities from Lake Fryxell liftoff mats and glacier meltwater in Antarctica - MAT-04 (megahit assembly) | ecosystem: Environmental > Aquatic > Freshwater > Ice > Liftoff... | reverse complement strand
TCGGTGAAGCTGACGCGAAGTGCAGAATAGATCGGAAGAATCTGCCAACCCACGAAGAAGACGATAACGGGAATCAAATAGGGATAGGTTCGTAGCACATCGATTGCGGTCGTCACCCAGGCGGGCCGTGCTGATCGCTTTGCTTCGGTTTTAAGTGGTTGCTCGTCAGAGATGACTGCCTGTGCCATTGAGAACCCTTTCGTGGGACGGCTTCACCGGCGTTCGGGACCGCAGCGTGCGCGCCCTCCAGAGAAGCATGATTACCTGTTGACAGTGATGACTGACGGTGAACGGATAACTTTTGATCAGGGAAGCGGCGCCGCGGTAACGAGTTCATCGTCCCGTGCGGCGCCGTTGCCCCACTCTCGCTGATCAAATGCAGGCAGCCTCACCAGCTTGCGCCGGTTCAACTGCCTGCGGTTTGCCGCAACGCGGATTAGTAAGAAGCGTCCTTGCCAGTCTGCTTCTTGAACTCGGCCGCGACTGCATCCTGGGCTGATTGCAATGCCGTCTTCGCGTCGCCAACTTCTCCGTTGAGATACTTGAGCCACTCAGGTCGCGCAACGGTGAACTGCGTCACGCTCAGGATCGAAGGAGCGATAGCGCTTGCCTTGGCAAGACTGTCCTTGACCGAGAGTGCCCACGGGTTGGCCGTGAGGAAATCCGGTGGAGTGGTTGCCCATTCCGCCCACTTGGACTGAAGGATCGGAAGCTGGCCAACGGCCGGGATTCCGGTCTCGGTGTTGCCCGAGATGCTCGATTCCCAGACGCGATCGTCATTCGAAAGCGCCAGAATGAACTCGGCAGCCTTCGCCTTGTTCTGTCCGTACTTGAAGAGAACGATACCGGTGTCCCAGAACACGGTGCCGCCGACTCCGCCTTCCTGAACTGGAAGTGGGGCGAGGCGAACAAGGCTCGGATCTTCCCATGTGGCAGCCATACGGAGGTGAGCGTTCTGGTACTTGATGTAGTAGCCAGCCTGCTGCGCCGAGAAGGCCTGCTCATCCGGGGTCGCGTTGACACCACCGTCCGTGGAACCTTCGCTGAGGATGTCAGCAGTTGTCAACGGCATCATCCGCTTCATGATCTCGAGCGCAGCCACTGCGGCGTCACTCGTGTACTTGAAGAGACCATCCGCCGTGTAGACATCGGTGCTGATCGAGTGGGTGATAGGAATCAACGACCGCCAGTCGTGGAAGTCGAAGACCAGGCCGTACGGAGCAGCGCCGCTGTCCTTGACCTTCTGGGCGTTTGCGAGGTACTCATCCCAGTTCTTCGGTGCAACTTCGGGATCGAGACCGGCCTTCTCAACGATGCCTGCGTGCCAGCCCTGGACGATAACGTCAAGGAGGAACGGCCACACGTAGAGACCAGGAGCGGTGTCTCCGGTTGCCTGGTAGGTGCCTTCAGCTCGGGTTGCCGGGATAAGGTCATCCGCAGCACCGGCCGGGAGGTACTGATCCCACGTCTCGATCGTGCCGGACTCAGCCAGCGAGATCATTTCGAGGAACGGGGTAACTCCGCCGTACGCGTCCCATGTGCTCTTCTGATCTTTGGCCTCGGCGACGAATCGGTCGAAACCGAATCCGGTCGTCGGGGCAACGTCGATGGTAACACCGCTATCGCTGGCGGTGTCATTCAACGTCGGGTGCAGGTCCGTCATCCAGGAATAAAATGTGAAGATCGGATCGCGCTCCTGCGCGACCGCGCTTCGCATGGTCTCCTGGCTCAGGGCCGCGAGAACGGTCGCGCTCATTCCAAGCGCGGCTCCCTTGACCATAAGGTCACGGCGGCTGATCCGCCCCGCCAAAGCATCGCGAAATAGCTCGCGTGCCTGCTCGTTCTTCGTCACAGCGTCATCCTCCTAAGAATCGAAGCGAACGACACCCATGTCGTCGCCGCGACACACGTCGCGGTTTCATTGTGTGGGTGCAGGTGATTGTATGAACGCGCCAAAAGAGTGTCAAGCCGATTTAATACAGTTTTCGCTCATTGGTGCGTTTCAGGTCACTTTGCCCAGCTTTTGGCAGCGCTCTCACGCATCCGGGCCAGTCGCACACCGGTTATCGTCATAAAATACGAGATGAGTGCAGTTTTTCGCGGAATCACGTCTAAACCAGTCTCATCTTTCGACTTGCGTAACTCCATTCGCCACTCACCCGGCACCTCTAATCTGATCCAAACCATATTAAAAAGAGAATAGGCAGATTCATGCGCTCGGTTTTATCGAATTCATCGGGTCAAACTCCCAAGGGTGCTCATTTTCTCAAAAGTTCACTCTATTTATTAAGTAAATGGAATGTATAGCGACCAGTCGACTGTTACTGCCGATAGGTGAAGAAGTCCACATTCCAGTTTCTCGCGTGTACAATTCCACCTATCAAAACGCTCTCGAATTGTTCCGGCGATCGAATTCCTGCAGTGAAGCGATGAGGAGTGCACTATGTTGCGTCAACCTTCCCTGGTTTTCTCCCGATTTGTCGGTCTGATACTTGGACTGATGCTGCTCATGCCGATGGCAGCCCAGGCACAGGACGCCACTCCGATTGGAACCTCCGCATCACCGGTCGCCGGGGGAGAACCGGTCGTTTCGCGAACCTGCGCCGAGGTGAAAGCCGAACTACAGGCGGCATTCGCAGAGACCGACGAACCAGCTGCATATACCGAGGGCACGTACGTTGTTGGAAGCACCAGCGATCTGCAATCGGTCAATCCATTCCTGGCCGAGTCCGATCCATCGCTTACCGTGGTCGGTTATGTCTTCGAGTTGCTCTTCTCCAGCGATCCCCGCACCGGAGAACCCACACCCTGCGGACTCACAGACTACTGGGAAATTTCTCCGGATGGATTGACCTATACCTTCCATCTAAATACAGTGGCGAAATGGCAGGATGGAGTCGATTTCACCTCGGCCGATGTCATTTTCAGCCTTGATGCCCTCGCCGATCCCGCAACTGCCAGTGTCTACACCGGCAGTTTTCTGGGAACCGTTCAGTCCTGGAGTGCGATCGACGACGACACTGTTCAACTGGTCGCCTACGAACCTCGCTTCACGGTGCTCTTCGATCTCCTTGGTCTCTTCATCCTGCCAAAACACATCTGGGAAACAATCCCGCATGACCAGTGGGCTACCGATCCAGCCTCGACCGGTCAGGACCCTTCCAAAGTTGTCGGTACTGGCCCCTTCCGGTTTGATTCCTGGACGCAGGGCCAGGAAGTGAAACTGGTCCGAAATGATGACTACTATGATGTCAAACCGAATATCAAAGAGTACGTTTTCCGCATCTTCCCCGATGGTGAATCCCAGTTCAACGCATTCCTGAATGGTGAGATCGACTCGGTCGGTCTGGAACCAGAACAAGTCGCGGTCGTTGAGGGCACCGAGGGCGTCCAGTGGGCAAGTTACCCGGAACGCGGATTCCTCTATTACGAATTCAATTTGAACCCGGAGACGACCACGCTCTTCCAGGATGCTCGAGTTCGCCAGGCCTTCATGTGGGCACTTGACCGAGTTTCGATCGTCGAAAACATCCAGCTCGGATTTGCTGAAGTCGCGAAGGGCACGCACCCGTCGCTCTCATACGCATATGCGCCGGACGAGATCACGATTGACTTCACGTATGACCCGGAAAAGGCGAAAGCGCTGTTGGCCGAGGCTGGTTGGACCGACACGAATGGCAACGGCGTTGTCGACAAGGACGGCGTCGAGATGTCGTTCGAGTTTCTCTACCCGTCTGGCTCGCCAACCAACGACACGATGGTCGCCTATTTCCAGGACGCATGGAAAGCAGTCGGTATCGACATCGCACCGACTGCCCTCGAGTTTTCTGCTCTGATCGAAGCAACCACTACCAATCCGACCTTCGCAATGGCGCTGTACGGATTTGGCTGGGATGCGAGCTTCCTGCAGGACGCGATGTTTGCCTGCGATCAGTACCAAATCGGGTTCAATGACATGATGTACTGCAACCCGGAACTTGATGCGATCTTCACTGCAGCCAAAGGCGAGTTCGATTTTGACACCCGCCGGGCGCTTGTTGTGCAAGCCGCGAATATCGTGAATGAAGAGCAGCCTGTTGGTGTGATCACCTTTGCTGTTGGACTTTCCGGCTGGAATGACCGGGTGCATAACTTCCGCCCGAGTGCCTGGGGCAATCTGAGTTATGTAGGCATCTGGGTCGACGAGTAATCACAGGCGTGGGGTCTACGGGAGACTGATCTATGATTCAGTCTCCCGTATGAACCGCCGGAAACCTCCCCATGGGCAGATACATCATTCGAAGAGTGTTGATGGTGATCCCGCTCCTGATCGGGGTTTCCTTTGTCACGTTCTGTATCATCAACCTCATCCCGGGCAGTCCGATGGCGAATCTGCGGGCAAATCCCAAGATTCGCCCTGCGGATGTCGCCAGGCTCGAACAACAACTCGGACTGAATGACCCCTGGCCCCAGCGCTATCTCGACTGGCTAGGAGATCTCCTGCGTGGCGATCTCGGCAATTCCTTGCACAATGGTGTACCGGTCAGCGACCGCATCCTCGCGGTTTTGCCGAACACGCTGCTATTGACTACCTGTTCACTCCTCTTTGCTCTGGTGATTGCCATTCCTGTCGGCATTTACGCGGCCGCGAGACATCGTTCCTGGTTCGATCGCGTATCGAACATCGTCGGTATCGCACTCTTTGCTATACCAAATGCCTGGCTCGCGATTTTGCTGGTGGTGCTCTTCTCATTCAAGTTCAAGGAATGGGGATTGCCATCGTTGCCAGCCACCGGCATTACCTCGACAAGGGGAGGCGGCGGATTTCAGGACCGGGTCGCACACCTGATCTTGCCGACCGTTTCGCTCGGACTGATTCAGGTCGGAATCTGGTCTGCTTACATTCGCTCTTCAATGCTCGAGGCGCTCCAGCAGGAGTATGTCCGAACTGCGCGGGCGAAAGGTTTGAGCAACCGGGGCGTCCTTTTCGGGCACGCATTTCGAAATGCGTTTTTGCCGCTGGTGACGCTGGTCGGACTCTCGTTGCCGGGGCTCTTTGGCGGTTCAGTTCTTATCGAATATGTCTTCGCATGGAATGGAATTGGCCTGCTCTCCTTACAGGCCGTGGGTCAGCGCGATTACACCATGGTAATGGGCACCACGCTGATGTTCTCCTTCCTGATCATCGTCGCGAATCTGATCACCGATGTCGCATATGGTGTGCTCGACCCTCGTATTCGGATCGATTGAGATGAATACGAGGACCAGCGAATGAGCGCGAACACGACCAACACACTCGCCGATTTGGATTCATCGAGAAGCGACCTTTTTGATCGGCGCGTGGCAAAACCATCACCGGGTCTCTACCGGCAGGCGTGGCACCGGTTCAAGCGTGATCCGATTTCCATGGTTTCATTGGCTCTCTTCGCCGTTATCGCGCTCTTCATTGTCTGTGCGCCGCTCATTTCCTATCTCACCGGGTTCAATTATTACGAAAACCACCTGACCGAGAAACTTTCCGCGCCCGGTGAAAATGGCTATCTGTTGGGCAGCGACGCCAACGGGCGAGACATTCTGACCCGCCTTGCCTACGGCGGGCGAATCTCCCTTCTGGTCGCGCTCTTCGCGACGATTTCCGAGCTCGGTCTGGGGCTGACCTTTGGTCTGCTGGCGGGATATTTCGGGAAATGGGTCGATACCTTCATCATGCGGTTGGTGGATATTCTGCTTTCGATTCCATCAATCCCCTTGCTGATTCTGGTGTCGACCCTCTTTTCGCCCGGAACGGTCATGTTGGCTATCATCATCGGCGCAATTTACTGGCCAGTCGACGCCCGGCTCATTCGCGGCGAAGTGTTTGCGCTTCGGGGTCGTGAGTATGTCGAGGCCGCGCGACTGGTCGGTGCGTCTTCCTCGCGCATTATCATCAAGCACCTGATTCCAAATATCACACCGATCATGCTGATTCAGGCGTCGCTCGCGATTCCGGGCGCCATCCTGACCGAAGCAATCATTAGTTTCCTGGGACTGGGAATTCAGATCCCCACTCCATCTTGGGGAAATATGCTTGATGAAGCTTCTCGCTTTTACCGCACCAACTGGACGAACGTCTTCTTCCCAGGTCTCATGATCTACCTCACGTCGCTCGCGTTGTATCTCATCGGCATCGGACTGCGCGATGCCATGGACCCTCGGCTTCAGAAGTAGTCAGCTTTCACTGCTCAGCCAACCGCTGAAAGCGCTACTTCTCGGCCATGAGTTTGCGCTCCGTATTGTTCAGTGACTCAACCGGTAGTTCACCGACATCCAGCTGATGCCTGCAATTCGCACACGCTCGAACTTCCTCGATCAAATCTCCCGTGTCGATCCGACCAGAGAGAACAATTCGACTGGCCGAAGTCGTGAGGCGACCGCAAAGATCGCAGATCACAGCGTGTCCGCCGCTGATATCGCTCATTTGCCCAATCAGCTCGTCGTCCATGGAATCCTCCTCCGGTGACGAATCGAACGGTGCGAAACCGATCTCGGTGAGTTCCGTTCCACCCTGAGCATATCCAATCACTGTCTCGGAGAGACGAAGTTGCAGGGGTATTTGTCTCAAAGCTGCATCAGCCTGTCCATTCTCCTTCTTCTGACATTTATGCGACTTTCGCGTTCTTTCTCTTTCATCTCAACTGCGCCCCGTTGTTACCGGATTGTGGCGTTCCTGCAACATCCGGGTGGCGTCTGTTTCCTTCGCGATGCGGAGTTGCTCATACCCTAGGAACTTAAGAGAGCGCACGTATGGTCGCGATGTTCACAATCACAATCGCTCTCTTGAAGAAAGGAGCTGGACCGTGGAGACACGAATGCCGGTCATCTCTCGCATCCTGGTGCCAGTTGATGGATCAGAACTTTCAGAGCAAGCAATTCCCTATGCCATCCAATGCGCTTCGGCAAATGCAGCGATTTACATGCTCCGGGTGATTCCAGACCCGGAGGAGATATCAGGACTCTGGGGTGGCGTGGTCGCAACCGAGGCGGAAGTAGATCAAATGAGTGAAGAGGAGGCACGCGAAGATCTGAATCGCGCGCTCACCCGGTTCACAACGACCAATAATGTTCATACCGAGGTCGTGCACGGTGATCCAGCCAGTCAAATCATCGAGACCGGGTTACGGCATACCGTTGATCTCACGATCATCGCGAGCCATGGGCGCGGCGCAATCGGTCGGTGGACGTTCGGCAGTGTTGCCGACCGAGTCGCTCGCGAATCCCCAATCCCCGTCATGATCATTTGCCCGATCGCTGGCGAAGCCGTTCCCGCGAAACTTCAGCGCATAGTCGTTCCAAATGATGGATCGGAACTCGCCTCCCGCGCGCTTCCGGTCGCAGCGATGCTCGCGAATCAATTGGATGCCCCGGTACATCTCGTTCGCGTGATAAGCCCAGCAACTGCGCTCTATCCGACGATCGCATTGAGCGCGCCGCTTTCGGACGGTTCGTATCAGACAATTCTGAACAGCGAGCGGACGGCCGCGGAGCAACAGCTTGGTGCGATTGCGATGGCGCTGCTCGATGCCGGTGTAACAGCGACGTTCCAGATCATAGTCGGACCGACTGTCGAGGGAATCGAACTGGCGCTGCAGACAGGCGATCTGGCTGTACTCACCAGTCATGGTCGAGGCGGGATTCGCCGCTGGCTCCTCGGAAGTGTCGCTGAGCGATTGATTCGAGATGGAAAAGTACCCGTTGTTCTTGTGCCGTCGACGGAGCGACAGGCCGTGGCACTGAGTCTCGCGGACCATGCAATCTCGATGGCCCCGGCTCTCGCATAAAACCGTGATCAAAGAAAGGGCATTTCAATGTTCAATCACGTTCTGGTTCCCCTCGATGGGTCTGCAGCGGCAGAGGCTGCTGTGTATTACGCGTTGCTGCTCCCATCAAGACGGGTGACGCTGCTGTCGGTGATCCCGACGGTGGAGACATCCGGCTACGACTGGCTCACCGACGTTGCCGATGACACACACCACGAAGAGCAACGAGTGAGAACGCAAAGTTATCTGGATGCGGTGGCGGCCAAACACGCGGCGCGCGGATACGCGTTCGAGTGCATTGTTTCCGTTGGCGATCCGAGTGAACAGATCGTCGAAGCCTCGAAGGCGGTGAGTCTCATCCTGATGACCAACCACGGTCACGGGACCAGCGCGCCGACGGCCTACGGGCGAACCGTGGATCGGATCGCAAGGCACTCTGGCAAACCAGTGCTTGTCGTTCGGGGTATCGAACCAACCGGGGCGAAGCCACAGCTTTCCCGGATCGTTCTGCCGCTCGATGGCTCCGATATTGCCGAAGAGGTTGCGCCACTTGCCATGGAACTCTCTTCTCAAACCGGTGCTCCGCTCCATCTCGTGAGCGTGGTCGATCCGGCGCTCTTCCCCGCCGGTTCTGTCGACACGGCCGCCGACCATGCGAATGCGTACCTTGCGTCGGAACAGGAGCGATTGCGTTCACACGCAATCGAGGTCACGCGTGAAGTACGCATCGGAATCCCAGCCGGGGAACTGATCTCCGCTGTGCGCCCGGATGATCTGATCGTGATGAGCGCATTCGGTTCTGGATCCGGCAAGCGATGGTTGCTCGGTGGCGTTGCCGACAAGTTGATTCGCTCTGCTTCGGCACCCGTCCTGGTGCTGCGCCCGTCATCCACAACCTGAGCGAATCAGCCATTTAATTCCCGAAGCGGGTTCACGTTCTTCAAGGGACGTGAACCCACTTCTTGCTCTGCCCAATTCTTCTCTCCAGGTTCTCCGACCGAATGAACCCGGCAGACCGATTGGCCCGCCAGGTTCCCAGGAGAGAAGGAATTGTCTGTGAGAAGTCGACTGAGCCAACCTGCCGCGGTCAGGTTACGAATGTGTTGTTTTCGTCGAAGGTCTCAATTCTTTCGGGAGCCTCCGGCTCGGCACGCCGAATGTATCTTCACCACGCATCGCTGATAGCTGCCGCTCAAGTTGGCGTTCAACATCCTCAAATGCGAGTCGCACCGCGTGCTCCGGAGTCGCTTCAGAGTGATGACTCACCAGTTCCCCTGGCCGGTTGCCGAGATCAACCCGAAGATCAACGGTCAGTCGCTTCGGGGTGCCCTCTTCACTGATTTTGAGCACCGCCATAGGTTCAGCAAAGTTAACCAGGCGCTCTTCCAGCCGATCAAAGTGATGTTGAATTTTTTGCTGCACCTCAGGTTTGATCTCGATTCCTTTGGTGTTCATCTGCACGTTCAGAGTCATTGTCATTTCCCTTCAACCGTTCCCAGTACGACCATCAACGTTCTGAGCGCCGAGTCCATGCGGCAAACCCACCAGCGGTTAACAGCCGTGTCCCGGCCGCGCCATTCACCATTTCGATGCGCGCACCCTGCCTCACGGCGAGTTCAATTGCCTCTTCAACCGCATCGTGAGCTGGCGCGATCACACCAGTGCAAACCGGGCAAGGATCAAGCCCGGTAAGACGGCCGCATTCAACGCATTTCCCAACCTCCCGGGAAACGTCACTGGCAACGAAGAGTCGGTCAACACGGCCGATATACAGTGCCTGGAAGGTGTTCTCCGGTCCCAGTACGACGTGATCAGTCCGGTTTTCAAACAGTGCGTCGACCTCCGCGATCTCGCGCTCGAGCTCTGCTTGTTCTCCAGCAACAAGCGCCGCCGCCAGAATTTCGGAGTCGGTCGCAAAATGCTCCAGTCCGAGTGCTCCGGCCAATCGCTGGGCAATTCGTTTCGGCAGGTGGTGTCGTAGGACCGCAACCGCTTCGTCGGGTCCAGCCAGAAAGAGGCGATCGAACGGCCGAACCGAAAGTTCGCTACCGAGGAGGGCGGCTGTCCGCTTCGCGTGTTTCAGAACGCGGTCGTCATGGTGCCGCTGATAGTTCTTCTGCGAGAGTCCGTACCAGCCACCAGTCGCCTGTTTGCCCGGTACGTCATCCGTAAATGCCTCTTTGTGTTCGATCTCTCCAAGAAAGATCGAGAAGTAGCGCGTTTGCTCAAGATCAAAGAGGACGACCGCAATGCGCTCGAATTCATCGAGTGCCTCGCGCAGCGGCTGGATCACAGGTCTCGGTCCCCAATGGAGAGCCTCTTCGGGTCGGAACGGCAGTTGCGCTATTTCGACAACACGGTCCTTGTTCGCAAAAATCGCTACTCCGGGACCATCGACTTTGAACTCGTCAGTCAAAAATGCTTCAACCAGCGAGATCGCGGATTCGGCGGCCTCGAGATTTGCGGTGTCTTTCAACGTGATTGCCGATCGCAGTTCTTTCGCGTTCGCCCGGAAGGATCCCAGGTACGCCCGGTCGATGATTCTCGTCACGCTGGTGTCAAGGTAAACGGAGAGCATCGAATCCGACGTTGGCGCGCCGTCGTCAAATACAGTGAGTGCGTGTTTTGCGGAAGTCGCTAAGGACATCCTTGCCCTTGCTGCCATGGTGATGCTCCTCGCTCAAAAAGTCCGATTCCGATCGCCATCCGAATGAATGCCGGATCAACGATCTGAACTCATGCTATTCCCGGAGTGCTTCATCAGGGCTCACAATCTTACGGGCAAGCGTTACAACCGTGTCACAAAAAGCGCAACTTTCGGACCGGTAGACTCTGGCAACATGCGACAATCCTGAACAAAGAGTGCCCTTCGATGTTCACAAGAAACGGGAATGCGAAATGAGTTCAACCGGACGTACCCCGGCCGAAAGCGTCGTCACACTCGGGCAACTGATGCTGCCGGATGACGCAAATCCTTCCGGAGATGTCCACGGTGGGGTCGTGATGAAATTGGTGGACACCGCCGCCGGCCTCGCCGCGATGCGCCATGCCCGCTCTCGCTGCGTGACCGCCGTGATCGACTCGATGACCTTCGAGGCGCCAGTCCACATCGGCGATCTGCTTCATCTCGATGCTCGCCTGACCTGGACAGGCAGAACCAGTATGGAAATCGAAGTAATCGTCGAAACCGAGGATATCCTGGCTGGAACCCGAATTCGGACGTCGACGGCCTACGTTGTTTATGTGGCACTCGACGCTAATGCGCGACCGACCCCGGTACCATCGTTGATCACCACCACCGATGAAGAGCGTGAGCGCTGGGCCGCTGCGGAACGTCGCCGATCGCTTCGTTTGGCTCACCACAGTTAGCAAGCCAGATTCGTAATCCCACTGGATCACGAACAAGGAGTACAAAGTGCGTTTGCTCGGAACAATTATCGGCCTGCAAGTTCAAGTGAAGAGTCTGAAAATCGGGGCACCACCACAGAAGCGTTACGATCCAGCGGGGATTCGACAGGTCGAGCGTCTGGGTCTCTCTTCGGACGGCGTGGAGAGCTGGGACGACAATGGCTTGCCACTTGCGGATGTTCACAATATAAAGCATCCGTCGGGGAAAAACCGCGCCGGCAGCAATGGGATTTCAATCTGCTTCACATCCCATTACGCTCTGATGCGACGCCGCTTTGGAAAACATCTGACGGATGGAATTGCCGGCGAGAACATCCTGGTGGACCTTCAAGACTCGGATGAGATCTTCACCGAGGATACATTTGAGAACGGAATCGTGATCGAGGGAGTGGACGGTGGTCGCATAACGCTGCAAAGCGTGATCGTCGCTCCGCCCTGCGTGGAGTTTTCCCGGTGGGCGCTTCGTTATCCGGATGAAGACCGGCCAGACCGAACAGTGACAGAG
>Ga0105047_10016210_pt1 | contig 11688 bp, 7 predicted proteins | sample MAT04_FD_78384 | JGI IMG/M metagenome (GOLD analysis project Ga0105047, IMG submission 78384) | Freshwater microbial communities from Lake Fryxell liftoff mats and glacier meltwater in Antarctica - MAT-04 (megahit assembly) | ecosystem: Environmental > Aquatic > Freshwater > Ice > Liftoff... | reverse complement strand
GGCTTCAAGCAGCTGATGCGCACCTTCGAGAGCGCGCGCATTCAGACGGCGGCGCGCGGCGTGGGGCTCGCACAGGCGGCGCTCGACGACGCGTTTCTCTACGCCAGCGAGCGCATCCAGTTCGGCAAGCCGATCAACGAGTTCGGCCGCGTGCAGCGCAAGCTCGGGCGGATGATCACGCTGGTGATGGCGGCGCGGCAGCTGACGTTCTTCAGCGCGCGGATGAAGGACAGCGACAAGCGCTGCGACCTCGAGGCGGGCATGGCCAAGCTGCTGGCGACACGCGCGGCGTGGGAGTGCGCTGACGCGAACGTGCAGATCCACGGCGGCAACGGCTTCGCCGAGGAGTACACGGCGTCACGCCTGCTCGTCGACGCGCGCGTGCTGTCGATCTTCGAGGGCGCGAACGAGATTCAGGCCCACGTCGTCGCGCGGCGCCTCCTCGAGAGCTGAGCGAGGAACGGGCTCAGCGTCAGAGCGCGCCCTCGGCGTGAGCCCGGCGACCCGGGTCAGCGCACTGCGTAGCCGACCGGCATGCGCAGCGCGCGCGTCTGCCAGGCGAGCTCAGCAGGCGGCGCCGGCAGATCGGCGAGGTCGTGCACCGACGCCACGGCGGCCTCGTCGAGCGCCTCGACTCCGGAGGTGCGGTCCACGCGCACCATCGTGATGTGGCCGCGGGCGTCGACGGTGATCGAGAGCAGCACCGTGCCGCCGAGCCGCGCACGCAAGGCGGAGCGCGGATAGTTGCGGCTCGCGCGCTCATGCACGAGGCGCTCGACCGCCGCCTTCCACGAGAGCGCGAGCGCGCGGCGATCGACGCCGTCGCCGGATGGGCCGCCCGCTCCCGGACCATGCGCCGTGCCGGTGCCATCGCCGCGGCCGCCTCGGCCGAGCGGTCCACCGTCGCCACCCGCGCCGGTCGCCAGCGCGAGGTCACCGCCGCCATCGCTGGGCAGCGCGCCTGCCGCAGCCCGCGTCGCGTCCGTCGCGGGCTCAGCGGCTGCCGTCGGCGCGGTGCTCGGCTGCGGATCTGCCGACGCCGCCGCGAGCCGCGCGGCCAGACGCGGGGCCCGCAGATGCACAAGCGGCTCGGGCACAGGCGGCTCGGGCTCGATCATGGCTGCCGGCATCTCGGGAACCGGAGCCGTCAGCGGCGGCACGCTGAACTCGACGTACCCTTCGCTCACTGCGCGGACGTCCGGCACGTGGTGCTCGGCGCGCATCGCAAAAAAGAGCGCTGCGTGCGCGACGAGCGAAACGGCGACGAACCACGACGCGCGCGGACCCGTGCGGCGCACTGCCTCTGCGGCGGGCGCCGCGATGCTCTCGCTGACGGTGGCTCTCTCGCTCGTGAAAGTCGTTTTCAAGATGCCCACCCAGAGGATGCCTGCGCCCCAGGGCGGGTCAAGGTAATTTCATGGCGCGAAAGGGCCGATTTCGTGCGATTCCTCGCACCGCTGGCCGGTGCCTCAAGGAGTTCGAGATCAAGAGCAAGAGCGAGAGCGCCATAACGCATTTCCCAGCGCACGCGTAGCTAGAGCTCGTAGGCGAAGCCGAGCTGGGCCTGGAAGGGCCGCACCGGGCGCGCGCCGAACGGTCGGCGTGATCCGATCGGCTGCTGTAGCAGCACGTTCTCGAAGCGCAGCGTGAGGTCGGCGCGCGGAAAGACGCGCACCCTCCCGGCCAGATCGAGCATGTACTGCGGGTCGGTGAAGAGGCCTTCGTCACCCTGCCCGGCCTGCTCGCGCATCGCCGATACGACGCTGAAGGAGGCGTTCGCCTGCCAGGCGTCCTTGCGCTCCACACCTGCCTGAACGTTCAGCTGGTGCCCCGGGACGTACGGCAGCGTGTCGCCGACCACGACGCTGCCGAACTGCGGGTTCTCGCTGTCGAAGGCCGTGTGGAACGACGAGCCGGTGTACGTGTACGTGGCGCGCAGCGGCACCTCGACGTGCTCGCCGATGCGGAAGCTGTGCGTCGCCGCGACCTCCGCGCCCCAAACGAAGACGCGCCCGCCGTTGAACTGCATGTCGAGGCCACTGCAGCCCGAGGAAAACGAGCACTCGCCCGTGAGGTTCGAGTAGTCGTTGAAGAAACCGACCGCCTCGAGCAGGGTGCCCCGTTCTTCGTCGCGATAGCGCGCGCCGAGCTCGTAGTTGACGCTGTACTCGGCCTTCACCGCCGCCGGCAGGCCAGGCGCGACGGGGCTGTAGCCGCGGTTCACGCCGGCGAACAGCACCCAGCGCTCGCTGAGTGCGTAGCTCACGCCGAGCCCAGGGAGCACCGCGACCTGCGTGCTCCGCGTGAACGTTCCGACGAGCCGATCGCGGTCCGCGCCATCGACGACCTCGACGCGCGCGCCCGGCGTGATGCGCAACCCCTTCCACTCGAGGGCGTAGGCCGCGTGGGCGGAGAACGCGACGGCGTAGCGCAGATTGTACGAGTAGTGCGTCGCGCCGACGCCCGTCGGGACGAGGCGCATCGCCTCCATCCAGTACGGAGTCTCCGTCTGGTCGTAGTCGGCCTCGTCGTAGTGGAGGCGCGCCCCGAAGCGCAGCTCATGCTCGAACGCGCCCGTCTCGGCGCGCAGCCGCCCGTTCGACTGCAGGCCCTGCGAGACGAAGTCACGCGCGTTGTTGGCGACGTAGATCGCCTGGCTCGCGTCGCTCCGATCGGAGTCCGCGGCCCCTGTGATCACGTCGTAGTAGATGCGCCGCGCGCCTTCCGGCGAGAGCAAGACGTCCAGCGTGTCGACGTCCTCGCCGATGCGATTGAAACGCTGCCAGTCACGCGCGAAGTCGTGCCGATAGGCCGTCGTCTCGAGCTCGAAGTCGTTGCCGACGAGCAGCTTGTAGACGGCCTGCACCTGCGTGCGATTCCACCGCATCCGGTCGAGCTGCGTCGCGGCGTAGCGGCGATCCGGATTCGCGCGGAAGTCGGCGTCGGTGAGCCCGAGGTAGGTTTCGTCGGAGACCTCGCGCCCGTAGCCGAGGCGCAAGTCCACGCGATGCGCGACATACGCATCCTGGTTCGTCTGCAGGCGCCCGCGCAGCACGGCCTCGGTGCGCGAGAAGCCCGTCGGATCGTCGGTGCCGTCCGTCTCCTTGAAGCCGTCCGTCTGGATGTGCGCGAGCTCCGCGAGGAAGCCGCCCCAGGCGTTGCTCGCCCCGTAGTGCAGGTGCGCCCGGCCGTACCGATAGGTGCCGGCGGTGAGCTCCACGGATCCCGAAGGCTCGTCTGGGATGTCACGCGAGAGCAGATTGAGCGCGCCACCGACCGTGTTCGGTCCAAAGAGGATCGCGGCCGGGCCCTTGTAGATCTCGACCCCCGTCATGCGCATCATCAACGGGAAGTAGTACGCAGCCGGCGCGCTGTAGGGCGCCGGCCCGAAGAGTACGCCGTCTTCCATCAGCGTGATCTTCTTCGAGCGATCGGAGCTCCCGCCGCGGATGCCGATGTTCGGCCGTAGCCCGAAGCCATCCTCCGTGCGCACGTAGACGCCGGGCGCCTGCGCGACGACCGTCGTCGGATCGTCGAAGCCCAGGCGGCGCAGCTGCCGCTCGTCGATGCGAGTCACCGACCCGCTCGTGCGGAAGCGGTCCTCGGCGTCGACCTCGATCGCCAGCGGGCGGAGCGTGAGTTCCTCGTCCGTGAGGCCCGCGTCGCCCGCAGAGACGCTCGCCGTGCCGGCATCGGTCTCCTCGCTGAGGAGCGAGCTGCCGTCGTCGAAGACGTCATCGAGGCCGTCGACGCTGGGTGCGGCCTCGCGCACCGAGGCGTCCGCATCCACCGCCACGGATCGGCCGGCATCAACCCCACCGTCCACGCGTCCGTCGAGGCCGGTGGCGATGGGCACCAGGCGGCCGGCGTTCCCGACGCCGCCATCCGCGCGCCCGGCAACCACGACGCCGCCATCCGCGCGCCCGCCATCGGCGACGCCGCCATCCGCGCGCCCGCCATCGGCGCCGCCGCCATCCGCGCGCCCGCCATCGGCGCCGCCGCCATCCGCGCGCCCGCCATCGGCGACGCCGCCGTCCGCGCGCCCCCCGTCTTGCGCCTGCACGCGCAGCGCAACGAGACAAACAGCGGCGAACACCACGCATGCTGCGCGTGAACGCGCGCTCATCGTTGCGCTCGCAGAGCCGCGGCGACGGGGCGCCGTCGCGGGAAACCCGACAAGCGGCAGAGGGCCGCCCAGAGCGGCGCGAGGAGGGCAGACCCAACCGTATCCCCGTGGTTCTTGCCGCCGGGAGGAAGACCGAACCGGACCTGCTCGCGACCGCGCGTGATGTAGAGCGTGCCGCCGATCCAGTCCCAGAGGGCGAGGCTCGAGCCCATGTTCTTGTGGTGGTGATGCGCGAGATCGCTGTGATGGATCTGGTGCTGCGCAGGGCTGATGAAGACGTGCTCGAGCACGCGCCCGTACGAGATCCACACATGCGAGTGGCGGAGGTTCGCCCCTAGCAAATTCCAGGCGAAACCGAGCGCATCGACGCCGAGGATCATCGCCCCGGAGATGTTCCCTGGGAAACACCAGTGGAACACCCCCGCGACGATTCCTACGGCGAACAGCGCGCTCGATCGCATGAGGAGGCTCTCCACAGGATGCGCGCGGTGGACGGTAAACGGCGTCAACACCTCGGCGGAGTGATGGAGCTTGTGGAGCTCCCACAGCGCCGGCACCCGATGGGCCAGCCGGTGCGTCACATAGCGCGCGAAGTCGTCGGCCAGGAACGCCGCGACGGTGAAGAGCGCGATCACGATCACCGGATCCGTGGTGCTCCGCGGCCTCGCGCCGAGCGCCGCGCCGAGCCACGCGGATACTCCGACCGCGACGACGAGGCTCGAGAACGCCAAGGGCGCGAAGAGCAGCGCGCGGACGACCGATCGCGCGAAGAGCAGACGGTAGTCGAGGAGCGCGGACGGATGAAGCCAGATCTGCTTCGGGAAGAGGAAAGCCGGGAGCGAAGTTCGCCGCCTCGTGCGCAAAGCCCAGACGGCGGCCGCGAGCACGCCGGCGCCGAGCAGGAAGACGAAGTAGACGCGCGACTCGGGCTTGCCGAGCGCGGCGATTGGCGCCCAGAGCGCGTCGACGATCGTGAGGAGGGTGCTCTTCATGTCAGTCGTTGTCGCCGTCGATGCGGCTCGGCAGCTGGAGATCGAGCACCGCGATGAATTGCAGCTTGAGATCGTCGGTGAGGAGCTTCACCGCGTCGTAGGCGGCGAGGAACGCCGCTTGCCCGGCGGTGTTGTCGAGCGCCAGCGCCTCGTCGAAGGTCCCGGGCACCGCCTCGACTGCCATGAGGGCCCCGTCGAGGTCGCGCACGATCGCGGCGGAGAGCGCCGACGCGCCGATCTCCACGAGAAGATCGTCGAAGCCGTAGGCATCCGTGCCGACAGGCGCGCCGAGGAAGAGCGCCTGGAAGCCGCGCAGATTCGCGAGCACGTTGTCCTTCGCCGCGCGCGCGATCGGGGCCTCGAGGAGCTCGGGGCAAGACGCGACTGCGCACGCGGTCGAGATGGAACCGGGGCCCGCGAGCTTCGTGTCCTTCACGGCGTCCTCGAGGTAGAGCATCGCGTCGGTGACGGAGTTGACCGCGGCCTGGCTCGAGGGGAAGAGCGTGCTCGTCGTGCCCGCCGTGGAGATCTGCGTGAGAAAGCCGCCCCCCGACGGCTCCCAGGCCGCGACGAGCGCGTCGGCCCGCTGGCGCACGAGCGCCGCCGCCTCACGCGCGTACGCGGCGCGCCGACGCGCGACCTCGACGTCGCCGAGCGCTGCCCAGCTGCCGTCGGTGTTGAGCGCGCTCGTCGCCGCGCAGGCATTGCCACCGTCCGCGCGAAACAGCAGATACTCGAGGGCAACGAGCCCGCGCACGTTCACCGGCGCCGCGCCGAGCGCACCGGGCGTCGCGAACAGGCTCGTGACCGTCTCCTGATCGACGCGGCAGCGGTTGGCCAGCGGCCAGGCGTAGATGTCGTCGCGGATGTCCATGCCGCCCGCGACGCTGAGGTTCATCCCGGCGGGCCCGACCGTGTGCAGCTCTGCCCGCTGCCACATCGCGTTGGCCCCCCGCCAAGCGACCTGGGCCGCCACGCGATCGGGGTCGCCGCCGGTGCTCGCCCACGCCGCCGTCGCCGTCTCGAGCTCGGCTGCACGCGCGGCGAACTCCCGGTAGTTCGGCAGCATCACGCGCTCGGCGAGGCCGGCCACGAGCGTGCGCCGCGCCGGGATGTCCTTCGGCGCCGACGGAGCATCGTCACCGCAGCTCGTCGCGAGCACGAGGACGAGGAAGCTCGCGACGTGGCGCATCACCAGCCGCCCGTGCCGTCCTCGGCGCCGAGGTTCGCAGCGTTGAACCCGTACACTCCCCCGAGCAGCGCGCGCGCGGCGCGCAGATCGTCCGCGTAGGCGTCGAGTTCCGCGGGCGTCGCGCTCGGCGTCGGCAGAACGGGCGCGTCGCGAAGCAATCCGTGGAGTTCCACGAGGCGGCCGAGGATCGGGGAGTGCGGATTGAACTGCAGGCCGACCGCGAACATCTTCATCTCCGACCACTCGCCCGTGTGCTCGCCGAACTCGTAGCCGCTCGTGCCCGCTAGCTCCATCTGCAGCAGCACACCATTGAGGTAGTGGACGATGCTCGCCGCGATGCCGCGCTCCCACGCGCCGAGGATGAGGTCCCGCTGCGCGCGCAGCGCGTCGCGCTCCGCGGCGGTCAACGCATGCCCGCGCGCCGCGACGATGAGCGAGCGACCGGTTCGGAAGGCGAGGTCCGCGCGTGCGGCGAAGCTGGTCGGCGCGCTCGCCGCGCTGCCGTCGTCCCGACGCGCGAGGTACACCGCCGGCTTGAAGCTGTGCTCGGTCGTCAGGTCGATGGAGCCGTTCGAGTCGGAGTCCTGATAGGGCGAGCCGTCAACGAGATCGCCGACCGCGAACGTGCCGTAGTCGCGTGCCGCACCGAAGCAGCCCCACGCCTGATCCCACTCGTGCTCGAGGGCCGTGTAGGGGCTCCCGGCGACGGCGGCGACGTTGTCGGCGTAGAGCCCGCTTCCCACGTCCGCTGGCTCGTCGTCGAGGTAGCGATCGGCCGCCTGGTGGTAGGCGACCCCCGTCAAGAGCAGCTGCTGCGTGAGCTCCGCGAGGTTGACGCCCGAGTCGGTGACCTCCACCGGGAGCTCGCCCGTTTCGCTGACGGGATCGGGCCGCATCGTCCCCGAAGCGCGCGCGATGGCGTTGGCCTCGACGGTCTCGAAGATCGCGCGCATCAGCCCGCCCGGGCTCGTGATGTCGCCGCCGTGCATGGCAAGCGTCGCGTCGCTCCAGCCAACGAGACCGGTCGAGAAGTCGCGGAAATCCGTCGCAGGATCGGAGCCCGCCATGTGGTCGGCAAGCGACGTGGCCGGCAGATCGGCGAAGGTCAACTGGCTCGACGACGGCGTCGTCGTGAGCAGGATCGGCGCCGCGGCGCGGCCGCTCGCGTCCGTGCCGTAGTAGCGATCGAGCGACGCGACGATCACGTCTTCTGCCGGCGTCACGGCGCCGCTGTCGATCTGTGCCGTGAGCTCCTCGAGCGTCGTCGCTACGGCGTCAGCGAGGAGGTGGCGCGTGACCTCCTCTCCATACGCGACGCTGCTCTCGCCAGCCGAGAAGCCGCTCTCGAATTGGTATGTCGTCGGCACCGCGGGCGCACTCGCCTCTTCGTCACCGCACGCCGCGAGCCCCAGCACCACCGTCATCGCCACTGCCAAGCTGCGATCGTTCGTCATCGTTGCTGTCTCCTGTCGGCGAGCATCGGAAGAGCCCGCACACTCCGAAAAACCAGCCCATCTCGCACTCTCGTTACTGAAAATCATTTGCAGTAAGTGACGAGCGAGAGGTACCGGGCGCGTCGAGCCCTGTCAAGCGTGCGAGCACCAGGCGCCGTGCGTACGCTCGCGCCCGGTCGCGCCGCGGAGTTCAGAACGCGAGCGCGCCCGGTCGCGCCGCGGAGTTCAGAACGCGAGCGCGCCCGGTCGCGCCGCGGAGTTCAGAGCGCGAGCGCGGCGCGCGCTTCGATCGGCGTGAGGCGATGCTCTGTGTCGACCAAGAAAATATGCTCGCGGTTCTCCGTGTGCGAGACCACGCCGACCTTCTCGCCCTGCGGATTGAAGATGCCGATCTTGGCGCCAACGTAGCGCTGAAACGGCACCGCCACCTCGTGGACCGCACCGCGCTCGGCGAGGATCGCGGTGACGACGGCGGGCGCAAGATAGCCCTCGTTGTTGAATGAGACGAGCAAGAAGCGCACGTCGACTGCGGCGACCACCTCGCGAAACGCCTGCTCACCGTCTTTGCGGCGGTTGAAGGCGCTCTTCTGCGTGCGGCAGTCGATGCGCTTCTTCGCGATGCCGTACGTCTCCGGCGCGTCCCAGCGAACCAGCGTCTCCCACACATGGTAGTTGCCGCGATAGCTGTGCTGGTTGTACGGCGGATCGAGGTACGCGAGATCGACGCGCCCCGCGGCGCGCGCCGCATCGACGGCGTCGAGGCCGAGCGCCGTCCCAGGGCCGTCGAGCACGTCCGGCATGCGCAGCGTGAGCGCGTTGTGCGCGCGCTTGGCCCACTGCTTCAAGTACGCCATCTGCACGCCGACGGTGGAGTCGACGCGATCGGCCGCCTCCATCAGCGAGACCAGCAGCACGGACTCGAGCTCCGGCTCGAGGCCGAGAGCGGCGATGCGCTCACGGATCGCCTCGATGCGCGCGCCGTTGTCCGGATGAAAATAGCGCGCGTCCTCGCAATACGTCTGAGTGAACCAGCCAGCGCGCGGCGGCTCCGTGGCGAGCTCGGCGATCAGCCGCTCGGCGTCGCTCCGGACGCGGCTGGCGTCGGTCTGCACGTAGCAGCGCGCGAGCGTCTGCGCGTAGGTGTTGTGATCGTTGGCGGTGACGCGCAGTCCCGCGCGCTTCCACGCGTGCCCGACGCGCGCCGTGCCGCTGAACAGATCGACGGCGGTGCGGACTCCCGGGAGGGCCTGCGCGATCGAGACGAGGCGCGGGAGGAGGAGCCGCTTGCTACCGAGATATTTGATCACGAAACGCCAGAGCGCCGCGCGTCGCGCGCTGCGAGTTGGGTCACGCGGCGACCCTAACACGGTGTTGCCGCAGCGCGGCGCGGGCGTATGCTGGCCGACTCGAGCGCCCCCGAATTCTGCGCGCGGCGCTCGTCGAGGAAGGACCTCCGCATGACGACGGCTCCCACGGCTTCGACCCCCACGGCACCGACCACCAACAAGGCGCTCCTCGACTGGGTGAGTGAGTGCAGCAAGCTCACCAAGCCCGATCAGATCGTCTGGTGTGACGGCTCCGATGAAGAGCGGCGCCGTCTCACCGAGCACGCCGTATCGACCGGCGTGCTCCGACCGCTCGATCAGAAGAAGCGCCCGGGCTGCTACATCAGCCACTCGAATCCGAACGACGTCGCGCGCGTCGAGCACCTCACGTTCATCTGTACGCCGACGAAGGCGGAGGCCGGCCCGACCAACAATTGGATGGCGCCCGCCGATGCGTACGCGAAGCTGAGCAAGCTCTACGACGGCGCGATGAAGGGCCGCACGATGTACGTCGTGCCGTACGTGATGGGCCCGCTCGGCTCGCCATTCTCGAAGGTCGGCGTCGAGCTCACCGACAGCGTCTACGTCGTGCTCAACATGCGCATCATGACGCGCATGGGCCGCGCGGCGCTCGAGATGCTCGGCGATTCGAACGACTTCAATCGCGGCCTCCACTCGACGCTCGATCTCGATCCGGAGAAGCGCTTCATCTGCCACTTCCCTGAGGACAACACGATCTGGAGCGTCGGCTCGGGCTACGGCGGCAACGTGCTGCTCGGCAAGAAGTGTCTCGCGCTGCGCATCGGCAGCTACCTCGGCAAGAAGGAGGGCTGGCTCGCGGAGCACATGCTGATCCTCGGCGTGGAATCGCCCGAGGGCCAGATCAGCTACGTCGCGGCGGCGTTCCCGAGCGCCTGCGGCAAGACGAACTTCGCGATGATGATCCCACCGCGCCGCTTCGAGGGCTGGAAGGTGTGGACGGTCGGCGATGACATTGCGTGGATGCGCGTCGGCGAGGATGGACGCCTGTGGGCGGTGAACCCGGAGAACGGCTATTTCGGCGTCGCACCAGGCACCAGCATGATGTCGAACCTGAACGCGATGAAGAGCACCGCGAAGGACACGCTCTTCACCAACGTCGCGCTCACCAAGGACAACGACGTCTGGTGGGAAGGCATCGACGGCGAGGTGCCGGAAGAGCTGACCGACTGGCAGGGTCGCCCGTGGAAGAAGGGCTCGACCGAGAAGGCCGCGCATCCGAACTCGCGCTTCACCGCACCCGCGGGCAACAACCCGATGTTGTCGCGCGAGTGGGACAACCCGGCCGGCGTGCCGATCAGCGCGATCATCTTCGGCGGTCGCCGCGAAGGCACCGTGCCGCTCGTCCTGCAGAGCTTCAACTGGGTGCACGGCGTCTACCTCGGCGCGACGCTCGGCTCGGAGACGACGGCTGCGGCGACCGGCAAGGTCGGCGTTCTGCGCCGCGATCCGATGGCGATGTTGCCGTTCTGTGGCTACGACATGGGCTCGTACTTCGGGCACTGGCTGTCGATGCGCCACCGCATCCAGAACCCGCCGAAGATCTTCCTGGTCAACTGGTTCCGCAAGGACGACGAGGGCAAGTTCATCTGGCCGGGCTTCGGCGAGAACATGCGCGTGCTCAAGTGGATCGTCGATCGCGCGCGTGTGCGCATCGGCGGGCTCGAGACGCCGGTCGGCTGGATCCCGCGGCAAGGCGACGTGGATCTGTCCGGGCTCGATATCTCCGCCGAGCGCTTCGAGATCGCAACGCGGGTCTCGCCGAAGGAGTGGATGAAGGAGCTCGAGAGCCACGCTGAGTGGTTCGAGTCCCTCGGCCCAACGGTGCCCGAAGCGCTGCGCAAACAGCGCGAGCTGCTGATGGCCACCATGGCCACGCATCCCGACATCGCTGGACCGTGATCGCGGCGCGAGCCCGCTAGCAGAAGCGCCGATCCAGCGCACTCCTAGCGAGCGATCGCTCCGCGGGCCGCCAGCAAAAGCGCCGAAAAGCGCTGCTGGCGGCTCGATTCAGTCGTGGATACCGAGCTCGCGGGCGAGGGCGCGCGCACACGCAGCGAGACGTCCGCGATTGACTCGCACGTAGCGGACTTTGGGAGTCGCGGCGGCACACGAGCGCGAGAGCGCCGCATCGGTGGAGTGATCCTGGAAGCCCGTCGCGCTCAGCACGATGTCGTACGCGCTGCGTTGAATCGCCTTGCCGGCGGCCTCAATGCGGCGCGGGTCCGCCACGCACCAAGTGATCTCGAGCCCAAGCGCCTTCTCGAGGCGCTCGCGCAGCTCTGGATCTTCGCGGTTCGACACGAACATCGCGCGCTGAGCCGGCAGACGCGCGCGGATCTGCCCGAGCAGCTTCTCCGTGACGCTCTCGAACGCGAGCTCCGCAGCAGCCGCCGCCGCGATGCTGTCGCTCGCTTCCGACTTCGCACGCGCCGCAGCGGACGCAGCCGACGACTCGTCGTCGAGATCGAGCGGCTCGCCGAGCGCATCTTGCAGATCGCGCAGCCGGCGGCGAAGCCGACGGTCGTTGCCAGGGACATCCGACTCTGCGAAGGCGAGG
>Ga0105047_10016209_pt1 | contig 11688 bp, 11 predicted proteins | sample MAT04_FD_78384 | JGI IMG/M metagenome (GOLD analysis project Ga0105047, IMG submission 78384) | Freshwater microbial communities from Lake Fryxell liftoff mats and glacier meltwater in Antarctica - MAT-04 (megahit assembly) | ecosystem: Environmental > Aquatic > Freshwater > Ice > Liftoff... | reverse complement strand
GGCCAATTGGGTGGTGCGCGACCATTGCGCCCGCGCCGACAATTTCCATTGCCACGCCCCTACCCTGCCCTGACCATGCGCGGCAGCTTCCAAGCCCCGCGACCAGACTTTGCGCAGATTGCCGGGCCGAAAGAGGCCGTCATTGCCCGGTTGCCAGAGTATCCAATCATTGATGAAGAGTTGAAAACCAGTCAGTTCCACCGAAAATGCACGCCGCTGTAACGTCCAGCCGACATCCCCGCTGTACCCTTTTTCGGGCCGTAAATCCGGCTGGCCCAAAGCCGCCCAAAAGCGGTCATTGAAAGTCGGTAAGTTGAAATTGCGCGACAGGTGGCCACGCAGCATGCCCGCCCGCCCCAGCATCTGCTCGCCACCCAGCGACCAGGTGAACGGAGCGGCCTGATTTTCCGACCATTCCTGCCGCAACAATGCCGAAAGACGGCCACTGCCCCAGGCATATTCCGCCATACCAAAAGCGGCCAATCGCGTCTGTCCATACCACTGCGTACTATCCGTGTAGCCATCCGCCTGCGCCCACTGCCGCAGGGCCGAAGCACCCGCTTTCCAGGTTAGTCTCTCCCCCCGACGATCCGTGTATTCTGTACTCACGAGTGCCGTACGGGAGCGGCTGGTGTCGGTGGCCGCGAATTGCCGGAAATAGATGGCCTCGGCCAGCCACGCAGCCCGGGTTTGCCATAAGGCCCGGCCATTGGGGCGATGCTCCCAGGTCGCAACAGCACGAGTAGCGGCATCCCGTTGCCAGGTTTCGGAGGGGGCTTCGGTCATGGCAGGCGGTATTTCCCGATACACCTTTTGCTGCCAAAAAGCCGTACGTACTACGTTTTTTTCATTGATAATCAAACGATTAAACTGCTGTATATTCCAGTTGTCCGCCTGATTATTCACCTGCCGCACCTGTGGCTGCCCGATTTGGGCCGTGTTTTTAAAGGGAAAATCATTGTCTGCCTGCTGCCGGTTGGCCCGTACCTGCGTTGCCCAACGCGGCCCTGCATAGCCCAGACCAGCCCGCGCCTCCCGCGCACCAAAACTGCCCGTGACCACCCCAACCTGCCCCGACCAGCCCGGCACCTGCGCGTAACCCGGCTCCACCAGTACACTTCCGCCCATCGCGCCGCTACTTTGGGCCGCACTCTGACCGCCATAGCGCACTTCCAGCCGGTCGCCTGGCCAGAGAGGCAACAGCGCGGCATCCACCACGCCGTGCATGGGGCTTTGCAGATTCAGGCCATTCCAAAAGACCGGCGTTCGATTGGGGCCAGCACCACGGGCTGAAATGGTGGCCAGCGTGCCCGGTGCATTGGCGCGCACGGTCAGCGTATTTTCCCACAGCAGCCGGTCGGCGAGCGAAAGGGTACCGGCAGTAGGCAAAGTATCGGCTCGCCAGGCAATATAGCCGGTTTGCTCGAAACGCTGTTCGCGGATCGTGGCAGTCGGCAAACGGAGCGTCGTATCAGCCTGCGCGGACAGCGCAGGCACGGAAAGGATGCTCCAGATGAGGAGCAGCCAATATTTACGGCCAGGGTTATAGAATGGTGTGGTAGCGGCCATTTTTAGGGAGGATGTGGTGTATGCTTAGACAAAAAAAATTGCCCGATCAGCAATATGCTTTCGGGCAAAGATATTTTTGATAAAAAGCGGAGATGGTAAGTAAATAAGCAAAATTGCAAATGGAGCGCAGTGACATCTCGGTTTTCATCGGGAAGGCAAATGGAGCAAAGCGACATCCCGGTTTTTTATCGGGATAGGCAATGACAATCAGCCAGTTACGACAAAAATAGCCTCAATTAATTTTGCCCGCCTACTTAACGCCAGAAGTAACACTTTTCAAAAAAGTGTTACTTCTAAATGGCACAAATCTCCTCGTAGTCAGGCCGGTCGTAGGGGTTGCGGTGAATAAACGACGACTTAACTTCGCCCTGATGCACCACAAATACGCCGGGCATCTGAAATCCATCGCCCAGTTCGGCACTGTGCGGTGCGGTACCATGTCCTTCCAGCACCGTCGCTTCAAACCCCCGGATCCAGTTCATCAGACCAAAAAGTTGGGCCGGTGTACCGCGACTCAGACCAAAAGCCCGATAAAAGATTTTCTCCGGATCGGAAATATGATCAATTGGAAAAAGGCGATACTTTTTGAAAAACTTTTCCGCCGTCTCCGGGTTGGGAGCCATGTGGACAAAGACAATTCGCAAACCACGGGCTTCCAGTTCTTTACGTTTTTTGGCCAGGTCACTAATGGCTTCCCGGCAGAAGGAGCAGCCTAAAAACCGCAGAAAAACGAGCAATACTGGCTTTTCAGCGGCCAGTGTTGCCAACGATTCGCCCGTATTTACCGTGCGCATTTGTTCCCAAATCGCCGGTGTCGGCCATTTAGTCAGTTCGGCCATAGAAGTAAAATAAAATTGGCAAAGGGCAAACGGAGCAAGGTGACATCCCGGTTTTTATCGAGATTGTTCAAAAAAGTGTGGCACACCTAAATTTGATCCTGGAGGATCAACTATTATCAAAGGTGTGCCACACTTAACTGAACACGCTCTTTTATCGGGATCGGCATTAACAATCTATGTATTACACAAAAATTGCCCCTCACTGATTTTGCAGCATTACCGAGTGAAACATTTTAAAGCAGATTCATCGCATTCAGCGCATCCACCACTTCCTGTACGGCGGCAGCGGACTTGTCCAGCAACGCCTTTTCGTCGTCCTGCAATTGCAGTTCTATAATATCCAGTATGCCCGCGCGGCCCAGTTTGACCGGCGCACCCACAAAAATATCTTTCAGGCCATACGGTCCGTCCAAATGGACGCAGCAAGGCAAAATGCGCTTTTCGTCTTTCAGAATGGATATGGCCATTTGCGCAGCGGCAGCACCGGGTGCGTACCAGGCCGAAGTGCCCATCAGGTTGACCAGTTCGCCGCCACCGCTTTTGGTGCGTTCGAGGATGGCATTCAGTTGCTCTGCGCCAATCAGTTCCGTGACCGGAATGCCGCTCACCGTGGTGTAGCGTGGCAGGGGCACCATCGTATCGCCGTGGCCGCCCATGAGCATGGCCGAAATATCTTTCGGGCTTACGTCCAGTGCTTCGGCCAAAAAGGCGCGGTAGCGGGCCGTATCCAACACCCCAGCCATACCGATCACCCGTTTGTCGCTCAGCCCGGAGGCTTTCCAGCAGGCGTAGGTCATCACGTCGAGCGGATTGGAAACGACGATGATAATGGGGTTTGGCGTGTATTTCAGGATGTTTTGCGTGACCGATACCACGATTTTGGCATTGGTAGAAATCAGGTCGTCGCGGCTCATGCCCGGCTTGCGCGGAATACCAGCCGTGATGATGACCACGTCCGAATCGGCAGTGAGCGCGTAATCGTCTCCCCCGGTCAGGCGCGTGGAATAGCCGTCCACCGGGGCTTGCTGCCAGGTATCCAGGGCTTTACCCTTGGCCATATTGCCTTGAATATCAATCAGTACGACTTCGTTGCAACTGTCTGCGTGGGCAAGTACATTGGCACAGGTAGCACCCACGTTGCCAGCACCCACGACGGTAATTTTACTCATTAGATCAGGTTGATTTTTGTGTTCAAAATGCGTTGAGAATTCAGGATGCAAAAGTAGGGAAAATCGTTAAGTGCATCGGAAATATATATTACAGTGTGTAAAATATTGTAATTTTGTGTAAAAAGCAAAGCAGATGGCAAAAGATACGTACCACGATGCTGTCCGCATAGCACTCCAGAAAGAAGGTTGGACAATCACCGCCGAGGAGTACTATTTCACTACTGGAGATGCCACTTTTGCTATTGATTTGTTTGCGGAGAAAATTTTAGTGGCAGAACGGGGCGATGAAAAGATTGCAGTAGAGGTAAAATCATTCCGGTCGCAATCGCCGATGAATAAATTTCACGAGGCGGTTGGGCAATACGAAAATTACCTTTTAGCACTGGAAGATGAGGCACCGGAAAGGCTGCTTTTCCTTGCTGTGCCCATTGCACTTTGGGAAACATTTTTTCAAAAGCCGTTCATTCAAAAAGTTGTTAACCGCAGGAACATTCGGCTTATCATTTACAATCACGAAGAGGAAATTATTGAAAAATGGATAAGATAGTTCAATATCAAGAAATTATCGTCAAATTTTTGGAAGAACTCGCTGCTCGTCCATACGCCAATGCGCCTGGTATTGAAAGGCAGGTTGTTACTGATTCCGCTCACCACCATTACCAGTTGATTAATATTGGTTGGCATAAAGGGCGTTTTATATATAGTCCTCTGCTGCATTTTGACATCCGTGATGAAAAAGTCTGGGTTCAACAAAACGGCACAGAACTCGAAATCGCTGATGAACTTATTTTGCGGGGTGTGCTTGCAAAAGATGTGGTGCTCGGCTTTATTCCTGAGCCGGAACGCGTTTTAATGAAATACGCAGCGACATAACAATTTATTTGCCAAACATCTTCATATATTTTGAAATAATTTTTTGTTTTACTTCGGCAAATCAATCACCTGTTTACGCGTAGCATACCCGGAGAAGTTGCCGTAACCGTTGACCACGTTGTTAAATACGGCATCCGGCTCGCTCAGGGGCAAATTGCTGCCCTGCCTGGCCACCGAGAGGTGATAGCGATAAAATTCCTCGGACAAAGTGAGCCACTCCACATACAGGCGCACGGGACGCTGATCCTCGTCGGGTTTGAAAGGAATCAGCGCATCTAAGTAGAGCGTGCGCTTTCCCTCGCTCCAGTATTTTTCGTTGATCAAAACCACATTTTCAGGAATATTATGCAACAGCGAGAGCGTACGGCCATCTGCCGCGAAATAAGCCTGCTGTTGCTCGATGGTAAAACCATCCGCGTCAATATCGCTGGTCAGGTTGAAAGCAAAATAAAGGTTTTTGGGCGCAGGTTCCGTGGTTGGCGTGTTGAGTTGTAAGGCAAGCGGAATGCGCAGTTGCTGGTGTCCATCGCTGAGTTGCTCGGTGACGATCTGGCTGTGATCGAGGCTAATAGGCTTTATATCAATGTGTTGTGGTACCGAACTGGTAGCGGAAGTAAGCGGGTAGCCACCAATTTGCACGTTCAGCGTGTATTCCACGTTTGGCTCTGCGGGTTTTCGGCTTTTCCAATAAACCCCTTCGGAGGTCTTCTGGCGATATAGCCGCGCATACAGTTCACCTGCTTTGGCCACCGTTACATTCGCATCAGCAGGGGCTTGCACCTCCCCTGGATCGTAGATGGGCTGGGTCAGCGTGACCCGCACCTGGAAGGTGTCGTTGATGGTAAATTTACCCACGGCCACGATTTTGGAGGGCTCGTCTGGCAAATCTATAATAACCTCGCGGGCGCACCGAACCGCCAGCAAACTAAACAGCAGAAATACATTGATTAAAAGTAAGCGCGACATAATCACCATTTTAATTCGTACCGAAAGACGGGCAAAACCGGCAGCAAGGTAAATTGAATGGCCGAACCTTGCACACCGCTGCCCGCATTGACGTATAAATAAAACGGATTAGCCCGGTTGTAGGCGTTATATACTCCCAATTGGAAGGCATGTTTCAAACGTCCGCGTGAAAAATGGGCGTTGAGGGCCCCATCCAGCCGATGATAATTGGGCAACCGATAACCATTCACTTCGGTATATGCGAAGACATCACGCTTCAGGTCGCTGCCCGGCGTCTGATGTACAAATTTTACGCCAGCCAGCGTAATAGGGTTGCCGGTGGCAAAACTCCACACCAGGTCGGCATCCAGCCAACGAAACAAACGCTGTTGCAGGGTCAGTTTCAGATCGTGCCGCCGGTCGAAACGGAAAGGAAACGGACGACCGGAATTGACTTCAGCAAACTGACGCATGGCCCGCGAAAGGGTATAACCCAGCGACCCGGTGGTGGAACCGGATGTTTTTTTCACCAGCCATTCCAGGCCCTGACTGCTGCCGCTGCCCGTGGCGATGCGGTCTTCCCAACCACTGGCATCTTCCGCCCCGCCGGTAAACAAGGCATCGTTGGTAGATAAAAACGTCAGTACCCGATCCAGACTCTTGTAATAGCCTTCCACCTGCCAACTCCAGCCGGGACGCTGCCAACCGATGCCTGCCGAGACTTGCAGCACTTGTTCCGGTGGCACTTTACGCGTGGAAGGCACCCAAAGTTCGAAAGGCAGGCTGATATTGAAGGAGCCAATCTGGTGCAAATACTGCGTAGTACGATGATAACCAAACCATTGGCTCCATCCATGTGGCCCGTCATGTTGTACGCGCAGACGGGGCAAAAGTGCCCGGTAGTTGATCGTATTGGCCAGAAATACCGAGGCATTCAGCCCGGCTTCGATCCGCCAATGCGGCAAGGGTTTTATTTCTGCATCAAAATAGGCTTCGGCTTCTCCAGCCGCCAGGTGCTCGTTGTTGAGCAATAAATTGGCAATGGAATCAATGGCATTGGGCGACTGACCGGGTAGCAGGAAATTGACCGAGAGTGCGCCCGGCTGAAAATTATGCTGGGTAAAAGAAGCCCCCCACCGCAGCGTGACCCGATCGGAAGTAAAAAAGGTGAAGTCGGTTTTGCCCGACCAGTCTTCGATATAAGTGCGGTAAAACTGGGCGTAGTCGGCCAGCACCAACGGACGACCGGACGGCGTAAGCAATGCCGAAGCAAAGGCCAAACGACTTTGATAAAAGAAGCGACTATATCGCAACGTGGTGTTGGTGAACAGGTTACTGCGCAGTACATGATTCCAGCGCAGGGCCGCAATCATATTTCCCCAGTCCGAATTCAGGCTGTATTGATCAGTCAGCACACCTTCCGTACTGATTGATTTTTGCTCAAAAGAGTTTTTGAATTTATCCCCACCATAGTAATAACTGACGTATAACCGGTCTTGGGGAGAGATGATGTAATTCAGTTTGACATTAAAATCATAAAACTTGTATTCCGCCTGATCGCCGGAAAAAGTGAGCAGATTACCTCTTTTGCTGAAAAATTTGACCCAGGGATCGAAGTAGGTGCCGCGCATACCAACCAGAAACGACGCCTTATCTCGCACGATCGGTCCCTCGGCAGTCAGCGAAGCGGCGAACAAACCCACCGAGGCATTGGCGTGAAACTGGCGCAGGTTGCCTTCGCGGGTACGCACGTCGAGCACCGACGAAACCCGACCGCCGTAACGGGCCGGAAAATCGCCCTTCCACAGGCGTACCTGGCTGATCGTGTTGGGATTGAAAATCGAAAAAAGACCCAGGGAATGGCCGGGGTTATACACCGGCACATCGTCCAGCAACACCAGATTCTGGTCGGCATTGCCGCCGCGTACGTGCAGGCCACCCAGGCCATCCACGCCGGTTTGTACGCCGGTTTCCAGGGCGATTTGGCGTAGCAGATCTTTTTCGCCGCCGGGCATAGGTACCGAGAGCAGATTGTGGGGATTGATATAGCCGGGACTACCCAGCGTACGATACTGCAGACTATCGGTCAAAACTGGGGTCACAGTCACTTCCGGCAAGGTCAGATCAGCCCGTAATTTAATGATTAGCAGCCGATTAGCATCCAGTGTCAGCGGGATGGTCTGTGGTTGATAACCGACCATCGTGATCCACAACCGCCATTCGCCCTCTTCGGCCCGACCACTAAAAAAGCCGAACTCGTTGGACACCGCTCCACTTTCCTTATTATCGGGTATGCGCAGCGTGGCACCAATGAGGCGTTCGCCCGATGCAGCATCCTGCACGTAGCCGCTCCAGGTGTATTTCTGAGTTTTACGAAAGAAAACTATTTGATTATCCATGACTTTGAAGGATACGCGCGCACAGGCACTGATCCGCTCGACCAGGCTTTGCAAAGGCTCCTGCTGCGCCCGGATCGTGACGGCAGGACAGCGTTGGAAGAAGCGGTCATTGAAAACGATGTTGATGCCCGTTTGGCGGCTGAGTTGCACCAGGGCATCGGCAGGCAGGCATTGCTGGCACTCAAAGTCTATACGTGGCAGTGCGGGTTGCTGCGCAGCCAAAGGGCAGAGCAGCATCCATAACATAAAAAAGGCAAAGGCCCTGACCCGTATCGCCGTAGAATAGGTCAACATTGGCGCAAGTTAAGGCCCTGACCGCAGATACTGTGCGGGGGTGATTAAAAAATCTTGTTATTGGCAAGTACCTCCCACGAGTTCATATTGGCCCGTTGTGGTGTGGAGGACTTGCATTTGGTAGGTCAGGCTGAGGGTTTGGAGTACCTTTCCGAGTGGTTGGCTCGTCAGTGGTGCAGTATGCAGGCATTGTTGCAGTGCGGCATTGCGCAGCAGAATTTTTACCTGATAAAATTCTTCCAGATCGGCCACCACCGTTGCCAGTGGGGTTTTCACAAATTCCAGCCCGCCGGTCTGCCAGGCCAATTCATTGAAAGTAAGCACTTTGGTTGCGCGGGTCGTATCCCTGGCCAGATCGTGGATGGCTTTTTCGCCAGGCTCCAAAATCAGCAGGGTTGCTGGCTGATGGGTAGTAGTTTGAAAATGCACCTTGCCGGAGCGTACGAGCACGGAGTTTTCCTGGTTATTTTGACAAATATCAAATTGGGTACCAACTACTTCTACCAGGTCGCCATTGGCTAATTCCACCCGAAAAGGTTGGCCACTGCGATGGGTTACTTCAAAATAAGCCTCGCCCCGGAGTTTGACCCGGCGTTCGGAGCCCACAAATTTTTCCGGAAAATCCAGTGCGCTGCCCTGCCGCAGCCAAACGCGGGAGCCATCGGGCAAGTCCACCGTGCGTTTAGGTTGGTCTTGTGCGGTAGCCGTGATTTGATTGGGCGAAGCCTGAAAAGCCCGATAAGCCCAGGCAGCCGTAGCCACAAAAGCCAGCAGTGCCGCCGCCTGCATCAGACGCCGACCCAAGGACACCACCCGCGCACGAGGTGCATCGGTAGCGCGAATACGGGCCTGTACTTTTTGAAAATCCGCTTCCAGATCGGGTGCAAAGCCCGGTGCATAAGTATCGCAGGCCGTCCAAATCTGGCGCAGTTCAGCGGCCGTCCGCTCGTTATCAGATGATTGGTGCAACCAATTCTTTAACTCAACGGCTTCGACCTCGGTCAGTTCGCCGCTGAATTGCTTACTAAGCAGTAATATAGGATCGTGTTGTTGCATGAAGTTTTCCGTACTGGGAGGTCACGGTTTTGTAAATTGTTCGCTTTAAAGACACTGGTTTTGATCTTATCCCCTATGCCCAACCCATAGGTAGATGGCCAAAATGACTACCGACGACAAATTAGCGGGATTAATCAGGGCATCGCGGAGCATCCGCATGGCTTTAGTGATTTGATTTTCGATGGTTTTTACCGAAATGCCCAGTTGTTCCGCTATTTCCCGATGGGAAAATTGCTCAAAACGACTGAGCGAAAAGACCACGCGACATTTTTCCGGCAGTGTGGCAATAGCGCGATGTAAGGCCTGTTCGAGGGTTTCCTGCTCTTCTTTCTGGCGAATATCCGCCACGGAAGTATCGGCGGTATCCGTCCATTCATCGCCCTCAAAACGCAGCCGACGCTGGTTTTTCAGGTAAGTAAGGGCACGGTTTACGACTGCCCGACGCAAATAGGCGCGCAAAGAGGTATGAATATCCAGTTCGGAACGCTTGCGCCAGAGTTCGACAAATACCTCCTGCGCCAAATCCTGACAAGTGTCCTGATCGGGCACGATGCGATATACATCATGCAACAGCAGCGGATAGTGCCGGTCAAAAATAGAACGCAGGGCCGATTCATCGCCTTGCCGCAACGCAATCAGCCAGTCTTGTTCGCTTGAATCGGCGGAGGGTTCCATAGATATTCCCGGCAAAAGTATTTCGCCCCGTTACATTTCCAGAAAAGAAAACGGAAAAGGCCAGCAGGTTACAAAAAAATATTATTTGGCAAAGGTCTATATTTTTTATTTCCCGACAAATCATTCATTGACTAAAATCGTGTTTTAAAAATATAATTTTACACCCCACCGCTTAATCACTAAATTTTGGGTTTGGAATTGGATTAGCAAAAAATATTTTTTTTGTTCCGCGTAGGGGATTATGCCTTCTGACCCGTCCTATTAGCAACATAGGATTAACACACACGCACTACTTGCCGAACACATGGACACGAAACTAACACTGCCTTTTTTTGATACCAACCCACTCTTTGCGGTACTCACGTTGGAAGAACGAGTATTGCTGCACCGCTCTGCTGTGGTGCAAACTTACTCCAAACATCAGGTATTGTACAAACCCGGCCAATCGGCTGGCAAGGTATTTTTACTGCTGAAGGGTATTGTCAAAGTGGCGGTCCATGCGGAGAAGAAAGATATTATTAAATACGTCGTCCGGCCCGGTAGTCTTTTCGGAGAATCCTGCCTGACCGGCGATGTACAGCGGCGCGATTTTGCTTACGTGATGGACGACCACGCCGAAGTGCTGGAACTGGATGCGACGGCGGTATTGAACGCGATGAGAAATAATTTTGCTTTTGCCCAGTCACTATTACATTTTTTAGGCGAACGTCTGCGTTATACCGAGAACCAATTAGAAAATGTGGTATTGAAAGATTCCAAGAGCCGCATTATGGAATTTTTACATCAAATGGGAATTGAGCAGGGGCGCCGCGTGGGTTTCGAGACCTTAGTCAAACATAATATGACCCACCAGGATATTGCCGATCTGACGGGTACCAGTCGCCAAATGGTGACCGCCGTACTCAATCAGCTCAAACGCTCTAACGTGCTGTATTTCAACCGGAAAAAAATTCTTTTCCGCGATCTGAATGCGCTGCCGATAGCCGTGTAAATAAAGGACAAAAGGCGATAAGCAAAAGGCAACGTAGCCCCCCGAAATGGAAATAACGTGATCTGCTTTTTTACCCTTTGCTTTTCCCGATAAAAATCGGGATGTCGCTACGCTCCATTTGCTTACTGGCTGCTTGGTTCGGTTAACAGTTTTGCTTCATACGATAGAATGGGTTTTGTTCTCGGCGGTGTGCAAAGGCACACCGCTTTTTTTATGCCCTTTCGGAAAGTTTTTTCACTTTCCGAAAGTTGACAAAAGGCAGCAGTTGGCCTGGCGGGCGAAAACCCTTACTTTTGACAAAATTTTCCGGTTTATGGCCTCTATTTCTATTAAAGTCAGCGCAGAAGAACTGGACGAGGTTTTTTTAAAAAATCTCCGCGCTTTGTTTAAAAGTAGTCAGTTAAAGATTACGTTTGAATCCGACAATACAGCCGCGTTGGCGCAATTATCCGGGATGCTGGCCAGTCGGCAGCGGGAGGGAGCCGCTTACTCGGTGCCAGGCGAAGCGTTTGATGCCCTGCTGGACCGTGCCGAAACCGAGGAAGGCTTTGATGTGATTTCGGCATTGAAAGCATATAAAAAGTAGTAGCCATGCGCGACGTGCGATTTCACGGCGATGCGATGGACGAACTGGCCGAATGGTTTGAAGAAGACCGTAAGGTTGGCTTGCGTGTAATGCGGCTTATTAAAGAATGCCGTCGTACTCCGTTTGAAGGAATTGGCAAACCTGAACCGTTGATAGGTGACAAACGTAACCTATGGTCGCGCCGTATTGATGAAAAACATCGTATGGTTTATGCTGCCGACGAGGATTTCATTGTTGTCTATGCTTTGCGCGGGCATTACGATGATTGAATTTCGCTGCTTTTGTCGTTTCT
>Ga0105047_10016208_pt1 | contig 11688 bp, 17 predicted proteins | sample MAT04_FD_78384 | JGI IMG/M metagenome (GOLD analysis project Ga0105047, IMG submission 78384) | Freshwater microbial communities from Lake Fryxell liftoff mats and glacier meltwater in Antarctica - MAT-04 (megahit assembly) | ecosystem: Environmental > Aquatic > Freshwater > Ice > Liftoff... | reverse complement strand
TGGTCTTTGGTGAGTGGGCATTGCAGTCAGTGGATCCAGGTCATATCACTGGTCAGACGATTGAAGCCTGCCGAATCGCAGCCACACAGTATGTTCGCGGCGAAGGTCGAGTCTACATACGTATATTTCCTCAGAAGCCGGTGACTGCAAGACCACTGGAAACCCGAATGGGTAAAGGAAAAGGCGAACCGGATCGCTGGGTGGCAGTTGTCAAACCCGGTACGGTTCTGTTTGAGTTGAAGGGTGTAACGCATGATACAGCAAAAAGCTGTTTTCAGCGTGTCGCTCATAAACTGCCGGTGCGGGTACGTCTGGTTGGACGTCGCCCTGAGATCTGATGAGTGTTCATGTTGTGTGTAAGGTGCAGGGAAATGTCCAAAGCAAGCGATGTTCGTGAAATGTCGGAAGAGCAACTTGAGCACGAGCTCCGGGAAACTCAGCAGTCTTTGTTTCGTCTGCGATTGCAGGCTGCCACAGAACGAAACGACGTTCCGAGCAACGTAAAGAAGATGCGTCGGAGTATTGCCCGCATTCGTACAGTTCAGCGTGAACGTGAAATCGCTAAAGCCTGATTTTTGGTACCAATTCAGATGAAGACGAAAAAAACAGTGGTCGGAATTGTCGCTGGCTGTCAGGTGAAGACCCTGCGAGTTGAAATCGCTCGACGAATGAAGCATCCGAAATATGGAAAGATCATTCGCGGGAGAACAATCTGTCACGCTCATGATGAGGACGGAACAGCAAAAATGGGCGATACCGTCGAGATTTCAGAAGCTCCACCGCGGTCGCGGATGAAGCGCTGGGACTTGGTGCGTGTTGTCGCTGCCGCTGCCGTGGTTGGTGGCGAAGAATCATCCGATGCTTAAGGTATTGTGCTGAGCTGGAATGCTCAGCACTTGTGTAGTTTTCTGGATCGTTTTTATTCATCGCTGGCGTCCGGGACGCAGTGGTTTTGTGTGACAGGGTCAGAATCGGGGTGTTGCGATGATTCAGATGCAAACAATGCTGGATGTAGCTGACAATTCCGGCGCGAAATCTGCCCGCTGCATCAAGGTGCTGGGTGGAAGTCGTCGGCGCTATGCGGGTCTGGGCGACATCGTCGTGGTTGCGGTGCAGAAGAGTCTGGCAGGTAGTGCGATCCGGAGCGGTTCAGTGGTCAAGGGTGTTGTGGTTCGAACAAAGAAGGCCGCTCGTCGCTCGGACGGCTCGTATGTGAAATTCGATCGCAACGCGATTGTGATTATTGATAACGACGGCAATCCCAAGGGGACTCGCATTTTTGGAGCGGTTGCGCGTGAACTGCGAGAAAAGCGATTTATGAAAATCGTCAGCCTTGCCAGCGAAGTCGTCTAGCTGCGTAGTTGTCTGGTTCTGAATTGATTGCTGTTTTTGAAGAGTTGATAAGATGGCTCGGTTGCTCGAAGATTACAACACGCGGATTGTTCCGGCACTCAAGGAGTCGCTGGGGCGTAAGAACAGTCATGCGATTCCAAAGTTGCAGAAGATTGTCGTCAGCATGGGTGTGGGTGAAGCGGTTAACGACCGCAAACGTCTGGACCAGGCTGCTGATCAGTTAACGCAGTTGGCTGGCCAGAAGGCTCAAATCTGTAAGGCGAAAAAATCTGTGGCAGGTTTTCGCCTGCGAGAAGGCCAGCCGATCGGATGTCGGGTCACGCTGCGTGGCCAGCGGATGTACGATTTTCTGGATCGACTGATTACACTCGTTCTTCCCCGCGTGCGTGACTTTCGTGGTGTCAGCCCAAAGGGTTTCGACGGTCGCGGAAATTACAACTACGGATTGAATGAACAAATGGTGTTCCCTGAGATTGATCCTGAAACAGTGACAAACACTCAGGGAATGAATATCACTTTCGTGACGACAGCGGTAACCGACGACGAAGGCAGAGCTCTGCTGCGTGCGTTCGGAATGCCGTTCAAGACTGAAGACTAACACCTCGTCAATTGAGATTTTGGATCCGGGAACAGTCAATGGCCAGCAAAGCGAAAATTGAAAAAGCGAATCGGACGCCGAAGTTCAGCAGCCGTATTGAGCATCGTTGCGGGCTATGTGGGCGCCCTCGAGCCGTGTACCGAAAGTTTAAAGTTTGCCGCATTTGTTTTCGTGACCTGGCTCTGGACGGCTTGATTCCTGGCGTAAAAAAAGCCAGCTGGTAGAAGATAGGAATACTGCTGATATGATGACTGACCCAATTGCCGATCTGCTGACTCGAATCCGAAACGGCGTGCGCGTGGAGCGTCCGTATGTGGACGTGCCGGTGTCAAAGATCAAAATACATATCGTCGAAGCGTTGTCGCGCGAAGGTTTCGTCTGGGATCATGAGGTGGTCGAGGGCGACGTGTGCCAGATGTTGCGGGTCAATCTGAAGTATGGTCCTAACGGCGAACATGTGATCCAGCATATAGAACGCGTGTCAAAGCCGGGTTGCCGAGTCTACGTCGGTGTCGGTGAAATGAAGCCGGTACGGCAAGGTACCGGCATTTCGGTATTGTCAACATCAAAGGGTGTACTGAGCAATCGCGAGGCCCATAAACAGGGGGTCGGCGGCGAGTTGGTCTGTCAGGTCTGGTAAGGCCCCTTATTTGTGCAACTGCGTGTTTGATTGTCAGTTGAGTTTGGATGGGTACTGAGTTATGTCTCGAATTGGTAAAAAACCTGTTGCGATACCTTCGGGAGTGAAGGTAGAGGTTTCCACTACGCGGATTTCCGCCAAGGGACCAGCAGGCGAATTGAGTGTAGTTTTTCACCCGACCATGTTGATTGCTGTCGTAGGCAGCGATGTGATTGTGAGTCGTCCTGATGACAAGCGCAGCAGCCGCGCGCTTCATGGATTGACGCGCAGCCTGATTCAGAACATGGTGACTGGCGTTGTGAAGCCGTTCGAAAAGAAACTTGAGATTATTGGGGTGGGTTACAATGCAAATCTGGCAGGGACGAAACTGACTCTGCAGGTGGGATTTGCAAACAAGATCGTGTTGGAAGTACCGGCGGGCGTGAAATGTGAATTGCCGGATGCGACGCATGTGATTGTGAAAAGTTCCGACCGACAGGCGTGTGGTCAGTTCGCGGCGAATATTCGTGCCGTGCGTCCACCGGAACCTTACAAAGGCAAGGGCATCCGTTATCAGGATGAATTCGTGCGGCGTAAATCTGGTAAGGCGTTCGGGTCTAAGTAGTTATTTCTTGTCTGCTTGTTGATATTGGGTTCAGCAATGGGTATTCGTTCTCGACTGGCAAAACAACATCAGCGACGTGAGTACCGCGTACGTAATCGAGTGATTCGTGACGCGCACGGGCGTCCGCGCTTGTCCATTTTTCGCAGCAATCGCCACATGTACGCACAGATTATTGATGATGCCGCGGGTAAGACACTGGTGGCGGCCAGTACTGTGGATAGTGAAATTGCCGGGCCAGGTGGTGTGGGCAGTGATGCTGAATCTGCAGGTAAGGTTGGCAGGCTGATTGCTGAGCGAGCAGGAAAACTGGGAATCTCTCAGGTGGTTTTTGACCGGGGTTCATTTCGCTATCACGGTCGTGTTGCTGCCTTGGCAGAGGCGGCCCGTGATGCGGGTCTGGATTTTTAATTCGTTTTTTGTGCCTGAGGTGATCGGTGTCCAGTGCAGACAACAGAAGTGATTCCGGCGAACGCGTGATTCAGATCCGTCGTTGTGCCTGCGTAGTTAAAGGCGGGCGGCGTTTCAGCTTTGCGGCTCTTGTAGTAACAGGGGACAGCAATGGACGCGTCGGGTATGGATACGGTAAAGCGATTGAAGTACCGCTGGCTGTTGAAAAAGCCACTAAGCAGTCGAATCGTACACAGATGTCAGTGCCAATTGTGGGGACCACAATTCCGCATCAGGTACTGGGAGAATACCGGGCTTCAAAGGTGTTGTTGCTGCCCGCAAAACCTGGTACAGGGGTGATCGCCGGTCACTGCGTGCGATCGGTTCTGGAGGCGGCTGGAATTACGGACATTCTGACAAAAGCCTACGGATCAACAAATCCGTTGAATCTAGTGAAGGCCACACTCGACGCACTGAAGAAGCTGCGAACACGAGAACAGATCGAACGATTGCGAGGGGTGTCGCTGTGATTTTGAATGATGTGCATGTCGGTATTCAGCGTCAAAAAACGCGAAAGCGTATTGGCCGTGGTTCGGGTTCCGGTCACGGAAAGACCTCGGGCCGTGGGCATAAGGGTTTCTTCAGTCGTTCAGGTTCTTCTCGCCGCCGCGGCTTTCACGGTGGGCAGAAGCCACTTTTCCGACGTGTGGCCAAGCGTGGCTTCAATAACAAGTTTTTCGCGCTGGATGTAGCGGTTGTCAACGTCGGAGAGTTGAATGATTCATTCGACACAGGGGCGGAGATTACTCCGGCTCTGCTGTTGGAGAAGGGTCTGATTCGCACGAAGTTTGATGAACTCAAAGTGCTTGGTGATGGCGAATTGTCGAAGAAGTTTCGAATCAGTGCGCACCGTTTTTCGTCGTCTGCTGAGCAGAAAATTTCGGCGGCTGGAGGTTCGTTCGAACGCATTCCGACCGGGGCTGTTTAGGATGTGCCTGCGATGGAATCATCGCGAGGAGGAGATGCAGTTTGCTTGCTAAACTTCTAACTGTTTTTCGCGTACCGGAATTGCGCCGAAAGATCATTTTGACCATTGTGCTGCTTGCAGTCTACCGGTTGGGATTCCACATCACACTGCCATTCATTGATCATGAGACTGTCGGACAGGCCGTGAATAATGCGGCGAGCGGCAAGGGTGGTCTTGGTGGTCTTTTACAGGTCGTGTCAGTGTTTTCTGCGTCCGATCTGCAGAACGGATCTGTGTTCGGGCTTGGAATTATGCCGTATATTACGGCGTCGATTGTGTTCCAATTGTTAGCGACGGTTTATCCACCTCTGGAGCAACTCCAGAAGGAAGGTGAGTCCGGTCGACGACGATTGAATGAATATACTCGGTACGCAACTGTTGTCGTGTGCCTGCTGCAGAGTTTTTTCCTGTTGCGGACGATGTCATCCGGCGGTTCTGGGGCTGCGGTGATTCTTCCGGAGTACGACGGATTCCACTGGCTGTTGTTTGGTACACTGGTGATGACTGCGGGAACCGTGTTCCTGATGTGGATTGGTGAACAGATCGATGCATATGGAATCGGGAATGGAATCAGTCTGCTGATCATGGCGGGAATCCTTGCGAGGATGCCAACCATTGTTACGAAATGGGTCAAGGGAATCGCCAGCGACGGTGTTAAGATCGGTACGGAGTTCGGTATCGAAAAACTGCTGGTCATGGCAATTGTGTTTGTCACCGTGATTGCCGTGGTCGTGTTTATCACTCAGGGACAGAGAAGAATTCCGATTCAGAGTGCAAAGCATGTGCGTGGACGTCGGGTAATGGGTGGGAATCGTCAGTGGCTGCCACTGCGAGTTAATCAGTCGGGCGTGATGCCGATTATCTTTGCATCAAGCCTGTTGATGATTCCGTTCTTTGTATTCAGCCAGTTGGGTCGAGCCTTCATGGGTCAGGATGCTTCGGGCGGTTCGTGGTGGGCAGAAGGCTTGGCCTATATTGGACAGTGTTTTTCACCGGGGCAGGGATTTGTATACAGCCTTGCGTATATTGTACTGATCTACTTTTTTTGCTACTTCTGGACGGCAATTACCTTCAATCCAAAGGATATGGCCGAGAACCTGAAGGACAACGGAAGTTTCATTCCTGGTTACAGACCTGGGGGTCGCACGGCGGCTCATCTTGAGCAAGTGATGTTGCGAATAACCTATGTCGGGGCAGCCTTTTTGGCAGTCGTGGCAGTCGTTCCGACGATTATTTCGAATACGATTACGAATGACATGGTGACAGCCAGTTTCTTTGGTGGCACAGGTCTGTTGATTATTGTTTCAGTGGCTTTGGATCTTGTTCAAAAGATCGATTCTCATCTGGTGATGCGGAATTATCCGGGTCTGCTTGATTCCGATAAGTAAAAGTTCTGCTCAGTTGGTATCAGGATCAACCCAAAGGTGTTACGATGAAAGTTCGGTCCAGCGTTAAACGGATTTGTGATCATTGCAAGCTTGTGCGTCGCCGCGGGCGTATTTTTGTAATTTGTTCGTCAAACCCACGGCACAAGCAGCGTCAGGGCTGAGTGATTCGTTGGTTAGCGGCTGTTTGTTTCGGAGTCTTTAGATGCCTCGTATTCTGGGTGTTGACATCCCGAATAATAAGTCAGCGTATATTTCGTTGACTTACCTGTACGGAATTGGTCCATTCCTGTCAGTACAGATTTGCTATGAACTGGGGATCGATCCTCATGTTCGCGCTGGTGAGTTGACGGAAGACGAAGTCAGCCGGCTCACAAATCATCTTGACAAGAACTACACCGTGGAAGGGCCGTTGCGCCGAAAGGTGCAGCAGGAAATTGGTCGGTTGAGAGAGATTCAGTGTTATCGTGGCGTTCGGCATCGCAAAGGCTTGCCTGTGCGTGGCCAGCGGACGAAGACAAATGCGCGGACCAGGAAGGGACGCAAAAAGACTGTGGCCGGAAAGAAGGGCGTTAAGGATGCCAAGCGCTAGGTCATCTGAGCGTTAGGTTGATGTTTTTTGCGTTTGGTCTTTTCTGGTTCAGTGAGAGAGTTGCGTGGCTAAAGTCAAGAAGAAGAAGATTCGTCGTAATGTCAACAAGGGCATCGTCTACATTAAGGCGACCTTTAACAACACGATTGTGACGATGACGGATGCGACCGGCGACGTGATTTGCTGGGCGACCGCAGGAACCGTCGGTTTTAAGGGTTCTCGTAAGAGTACTCCGTTCGCTGCACAACGGGCCGCTGAAACGGTCGCCGAAAAAGCCGCCAAAGTAGGCGTGCGTGAATTGGAAATTCGCGTTAAAGGACCTGGCGCTGGTCGTGAGAGTGCAATCACGGGGCTTCAGGCTTCCGGCATGTCAATTAAGTCGATCGAAGATATCACTCCGTTGCCGCACAATGGTTGTCGGCCACCCAAGCGCCGCCGCGTGTAAGCTCGGCTGGTTGACTTTTATGTTTTGATCGAAATCCTGGTGGGGGCGGAAATGAGAATTCGTTGGCGTGGGCTTGAGTTGCCAAGTCGAGTTGCAGTTGATCGTGATACACGAACTGGAACATACGGAAAGTTTGTGGCGGAACCTTTTGAACGAGGTTTCGGGGCCACGATAGGAAATAGTCTGCGGCGAATTCTGCTTTCAAGTCTTGAGGGCTCAGCAGTAACGCGAGCAAGAATTCAGGGCGTCCAGCATGAATTCACGACGATTCCTGGGGTGGTCGAGGACGTCACGGACATTTGTCTCAATCTGAAGTCGTTGGTGATCAAGAATCATAGTTCATCCAGCAAGACACTGCGAATTGAAAAGAATTCGCGGGGTGTGGTGACAGGGGCTGATGTGATCTGTGATGATCAGGTTGAAGTCATTAACCGCGATCTGGTGATTGCCACAATGACTGACGATGTGCCGTTTCATATTGAAATGACAGTTGAAAATGGTCGTGGTTATGTCGCTGCTACGGAACAGTATCAGCACGAGCCGGAAGTTGGAATTATCCCGCTGGATGCCGCATTTTCGCCAGTCACTCGAGTTCGGCATCATATCGAGGAAACGCGCGTCGGTCAGCGTACGAACTACGACAAATTGAATCTGGAACTCTGGACAAACGGAACGATTACGCCGGAAATGGCGTTGGTTGAAGCGGCGAAGATCCTGCGTAAACATCTGAATTGTTTCATTACCTTCCGTGAACCAGGACCCGAATCCGGACCAGAGGGCGGTCTGCGTGGCATGATGGAGGCCACGGGCTATTCGCCGGTCGATATGGAACTGGAAGAGAAGTTGAACAAGAGCCTGGCAGAGTTGAATCTTTCAGTTCGAGCCACAAATTGCCTCGAATCGGTTGGTATTAACACAGTGCGGGACTTAGTGGTTCGCACAGAAGACGAATTGCTGCAGGTTCGAAACTTTGGTGAGACAACTCTGGACGAAGTTCGTGAACGTCTGGGTGGAATTGATTTGCGACTGGGTATGCGGTTGCCGAATCAACAATTGAAGTAAAGAATGATTAAGTCGGTTCGAGGCGGCTCGAACGAGATTCGCATTGGCGTTTATAGTGGGTAAGTGTCTGACATGAGACACCGTGTTGCTGGTCGAAAACTGGGTCGAAACGCTTCGCATCGCAAAGCGATGTTTCGCAATATGGCCACGAGTCTCATTGGGACTGTGCGCATCGAAGAAGGTGTCAAAGGACAGCCTAAGGTGGCCGGACGCATCGTCACGACCGTTCCAAAGGCGAAGGAACTTCGGCCAATCGTTGAGAAGCTGGTCACGATGGCGCGCAAGGCACTCAAGATCTCCGAAGCTGCGGCCGAATATGGTTCGACGGCTGAACGAGGTTCTGATGCCTGGAACGCGTGGCGTCAGTCGGAACAAGGCAAGAACTGGGTCAACTCAAACGCCGCAGCTTTGACATTGCGCCGCCGAGCGTTTTCAGAATTGCGCGATACGAATGCCGTGGATATACTCTTCGACGATCTGGCAAAACGATTCGCTGACCGGGATGGTGGCTACACTCGCATCGTTCGGCTAGCCGCAGTTCGGCTTGGCGATGCGGGGCAACAGGCAATTATCGAATTCGTCGGCGTACGTGATCGAGTGAAGTCTCGTAAGCGGACTGGGCCTGTCGTCGAAACTGCTGCAACGTAAGCACTGGATCCGACATTCTGGAAATCCGAAGCCCCTTGTTTCACCAGAACGAGGGGGATTCGCGCATCGGTCCTCAGCTGCGTGGCACAATCGAGCCTGCATTGAGCACGGCACAGTAGGCCGGACCGGGCAAACCCCGCAAAAGCCGGAGTTCGGTTTCAGGCCATCCGTAATCAAGCCATCCGTAATCAAGCCATCCGTAATCAAGCCATCCGTAATCAAGCCATCCGTAATCAAGCCATCCGTAATCAGGCCATCCGTAATCAGGCCAATCGTAATCAGGCCAATCGTTGACCGTCGTGGCGGCGAAGAATTTCGGGGCAGCTGGCCTGAGAGGTCAGTGTTGCAAGGCTTTGGCGAAGGTTGCTGAGGACCCTTGGCAAATAGAATGTCTGCGTGAGGAGAGGTTCATCGGGCATGAAGTTGGGCAGGCCGTGAGCGTACTGCGAAAGGTCTCGCGGAGAGATCGACCAGCCTTCCACTGTCGCCCAGCCGAAGACGATTGTGACTTCACGACCGTCGCGGAGCATGGTGAGCCAACGTGTATATTCGTCTGAGAAATCAAACGGCAAAAACAACTGCTGGCCGTCTTTCAGGTCGCTGAGCAACCGAATCCATTCGCCGACAAGCTGCATCGTCCCTTCGACGGGACGAAATTCATGATTCTCGCTGTTCGGCTGCAGTCCGAGATAATAACTTTCCCCCGCGCGGGATTCGCTTCCGATGTGAACCTCGATTTGATTGTCGGCGTTAAGACTGACTGATACGTTTCGCATGGATTGATCCGGTTTTGTCTGGGAATTCCAACGGGCGGAATTCAGGTGTAGTTCTGAAATCTAGAACCACAAACTTTCTATCTGACGCATCAGGGAACCATCATGGTACGTGTTTTGTGTACGGCGTTGAATGCTGAAACCGGCCCGCATTTCAAACTCCTGACAGATGCCGGACACGAATGTTTGGTTCCGGATCGGTCGCTGGACCTTTGGAACAACGGAGTGCTGACCAAAACGATTCAGGGGTTTGACGCGATCATTGCCGGATCAGAACCTTACCCTGCTTCAGTCATCGCCGCCAGTCCGGAGCTCCGCGTCCTGGCTCGAGCCGGTGTAGGATTTGACGCCATCAATCTTCCGGCCTGTGACGAACACAAAATCGTCGTGGCAACAACGCCGGGTGTGAATCATCATGCGGTGGCCGAACATGCGATCGCCATGTTGATGGCAATTGGCCGAGGATTCCCGGCTCTGGATCAGGAAGTGCGACGCTGCGAATGGAATCGTATTCCGTTGCCGCGTATTTCTGAGTGCACTCTCGGTCTGGTGGGACTGGGACGCATCGGTCAGGCCACTGCGACGCGCGCGATCGGACTGGGAATGAAGGTGCTCGGCTACGATCCGTTTCCGCCGGCAGATTTTGTGAAACAACACGGGATCGCAATGGTGTCACTGGAAGATTTGCTGGCGAAGTCCGATTTCGTCTCACTGCATTCCCCGATGACACCGGCGACAAAGCATCTGATCAATGACAAATCCATCGCGACCATGAAGGACGGTGCGGTGGTCATCAACACCGCACGCGGGGCACTGATTGACGAACCGGCATTGATTCGGGGACTGAAGTCAGGCAAGCTCCGCGCGGCCGGACTGGATGTGTTCGAGGTTGAGCCGCTGCCAGCCGACAGTCCGCTGATTTCGATGCCGAATGTCTTGCTGAGCGGCCATGTCGCCGGTATGGACAACGAATCGCACGAAGGCACATGGGCTCTGGGAGCGAACATCATCATTCGTCTGCATCGCGGCGAATGGCCTGCCGAGTGCATTCAGAATCTGAAAGGCGTGACCGACTGGAAGTGGTAAGTACCAATGCCCCATGGCGGCGGTTCATGGACTTTCGCCGGGATTGGTATCAATCAATCGCGCGAGGACAACGTCATCCAGACGGGCCTCCGCGACCACCGTGGCTCCGGGAGGCACGACGCGGAGTTCCGGTCGCAGATCGGCCAGTCGATGGATCAGCAACAGCAATCCCTTTTGCCTGTCGGAATCGTATTCGTAGGGCACAAGTTTGATATTTCGCTGCTTCACAATCGGCACCAGTGACATGATGTCCTGCAGTTGAAACTGATGGCTGACTGGCGCGACGAACACCGTTGAGTTCTCGGGAACCTGTTCCCAGAAGCTGCCGTTCAGACCATCGGACCAATAACTGGATTCCATTCCCATCCAGGCCGCTCCGTTGGTGCCGCCTGCCAGTGGACCGTATTGAGAGATGGCGTACGGCGAAAAGAGCGGTGAGCCGAACGGCTGTAGTGCGAGCAATCCCAGTACCGCCGCTTGCCAGCGTTCGATGGTTCCTGGAATCGGTGGACGCGACAGATCGCCCTGTCGATTCGTCAGGTCGTCGAATCGGCAAAACGCGCGAGCGGCCAGGACGATGATCGCCGGAACCACGATTAAGAATAATCGATTGCCATCGTAGACGGGAGTTCCGGGTAACGCGAACACGATGAGTGGAACGGCGATGCTCAGCAGCAGCAGTTGATCAATCGAATCCGGTCGCGTTCGCCTGAACCTCGCGAGCAAACACAGCAGCACGCCAACGGGCAGCGTGAACAGAGTGATGACAAACGGGTAATGCCACGGCACCTGTTTGTCAGCAAAGCGTTCGCCAAAGTACCAGCAATACAGTGTCGGACGATCGGACGTGCGACCAAGATATTGCTGCAGGTTGTGAATCGGATCCAGCCAAAGCCACGGCCAGGCAAACAGGAACACAACGCCGCCGCAAATGGTCCAGCAGATAAGCGGTCGCAGACTCTTCCAGCGAAATTGCCACACAGCCCACAGGAAGACAATCGGTGGCAACAGAACACCCTGCACCTTGGTCAACAACAGCAGTCCCCAGAATACTCCGGAGAGACATGCTCGCAATGTGGATGGCGGGT
>Ga0105047_10016207_pt1 | contig 11689 bp, 16 predicted proteins | sample MAT04_FD_78384 | JGI IMG/M metagenome (GOLD analysis project Ga0105047, IMG submission 78384) | Freshwater microbial communities from Lake Fryxell liftoff mats and glacier meltwater in Antarctica - MAT-04 (megahit assembly) | ecosystem: Environmental > Aquatic > Freshwater > Ice > Liftoff... | reverse complement strand
AGAGTAACACTTTAGTATCTAAGATAAACTGCATTTTAGTCAAATTTTTTAGTAAGTAAATATTACTTTTAAAAATTAATGAAAAAAATTAAGTAAATTAAAAAATCAAGAATTAATTATGCGCTCGGCTGACATTAAACAAAAGGTTTTAGAAATTGGATTTGATCTGGTGGGAATTGCCTCAGCAAATCAGGAAAATTATCCAGAAGCTGATAGGTTAAAAGCTTGGTTGGCAATGGGCTATCATGCCGATATGGATTGGATGACAAATCCTAAACGCCAAAATATTAAGGAATTAATGCCTTCTGTTCAGTCAGTTATATCCGTGGGCTTGAACTATTACACACCTCAAATTCATACCCAAGATGATCGCACTGGTAAGATTTCTCGTTATGGTTGGGGACGGGATTATCATCGAATATTGGGTAAAAAATTAAAGGTTTTAAGTTTGTGGTTAGAAGCCCAAGGGCAGAATATTCAAACTCGGTTTTATGTTGATACTGCGCCGATCGCCGAAAAAGCATGGGCACAAAGGGCAGGTATTGGCTGGATTGGCAAACATAGTAATTTGATCAGCCGTAGCCATGGGTCATGGATATTTTTAGGTGAGATTTTAACTAATTTAATCTTAGAACCAGATCAACCCCATGCTGAACATTGTGGAACCTGTACTCGTTGTCTAGATGCTTGCCCTACAGGAGCGATCGCCGAGCCGTTTGTGGTGGATGCTAATCGCTGCATTGCCTATCACACCATTGAGAATAAATCAGAGTCTTTACCTGCAAACTTAGCACTTGATAACTGGGTGGCAGGTTGTGATATTTGCCAAGATGTTTGCCCTTGGAATCAACGTTTTGCTCAGGCTACTACCATTCAAGACTTTCAGCCCTATCCTCACAATCTTGCTCCTAATTTATTGGAATTAACTGTAATTACAGATCAAGAATGGGATCGGAACTTTACGGGCTCGGCTTTACGGCGAATTAAACCCGATCGCCTGCGTCGAAATGCTCAAGCCGCGATTAATGCCAATAAAACTGCTAAGGATTAAAATCAGAATTTATGGCAGAATTAAAGAATTCTTGTTAAATAAAGTTTTTAGATATGGCTCTTAAAGTTCTAATTCCCACACCTCTACAGCAACTCACCAATAATCAAGCCGTAGTTGAATGCGAAGGTAGCAATGTTACTGAAATGCTGAACTCATTGGAAAGTAATTGCCCAGGGATTAAAGCCCGAATTTGTGACGAATCGGGAAATTTGCGCCGTTTTGTGAACTTTTATGTGAATAGTGAAGATATTCGGTTTTTGGATGGAGCTAATACTGCTTTAAACGATGGTGACGAGGTTAGTATTATTCCTGCGATCGCTGGCGGTTAATATAACTTAAAGAATCACCCCAAGGAACCATAGCACTGCCCCTTCTCGAAAATTTGAAGGCGGCTTATTATTGGTTCCCCATTTCATAAACCAATCACCGATACCACTGACAAATTGGGTCATTTGGGTAAGTACCTGTTGGGGTGAAATTTTTAAGCCGATCTGTAAACCAAATACGATCAGAGAGATAATTAGGGCTGTTTTAAATGTGGTTTTAAGAATACTGAGTAAGCCCATCATCAGAAAAAAAGAGACGGCAAGGGCTCCAATAATTAAAGGTATATTCATTAGCGATCGCTTCCTAATAAAAAGTAGATGAGTAGGTTAGATAGAGCTTCCAAGTTTTACTTTTGTAGAACTTTAGAATTTAAGTATTTAACAATTTTTGAAACCTGCCTCCATTCAAAAAGTATGTATCAATGAATTGATTTGAAGCTTTAATTAAGGGTTTATTATATGTTGCCACGAGATTTATTAACTGGACTAGAACACAGAGAAGTTATAACTCGACTTTTGGATTTGGGCGATCGGGCATTGCAAACATGGGAAGTTGTATATAGTGATTTTTTATCTCCTCCTGAATTAGTTGAGGCACAACAGGTATTTAAAAAATTTACAGAAGTTAAGTTTATTACCTACGGTGGCTACGCTCAAGCTGAACGTTGTCGGATGGCGATCGCCCATGTGGACTTACCTCTAGAACCAGAAATGCTGAACTTAGCAGCTATAGATATTGCTGGAAACTTTTTATTTGATCCCGCTAGTCATCGAGATTTTTTAGGTGCGCTTTTGGGTACAGGCATCGAACGGTCTAAGGTGGGAGATTTGATTTTACTCGGCGAAAAAGGCGCGCAGGCGATCGTCGTACCAGAATTAGTTGAATATTTAGCTGTTAGTTTGACCCAAGTCCGAACTGTACCAGTAAAAACTCGCAGTATTGATTTAGTGAATCTCAAAATTAGACCACCGCAAACTAAGGAAATTGCCACAGTAGAAGCCTCTTTGCGTTTAGATGCGATCGCCTCGGCAGGATTTGGGATGTCTCGCAGCAAAATGGTAGATTTTATTGATGGTGATGATGTGCGCGTAAATTGGAAAAGTGTGACTCAGCCCAGTTATCAACTCAAGAGCGGGGATTTGGTAGCTGTAAGTGGTAAAGGTCGGCTAGCAGTGGGAGACATTGCGATTACGAAAAAGAACCGCTATCGGGTGTTGTTAACTAGGTACATCTAGATTTCGATAGTAGATTGACACTAATTTTTGTTAAATCTTGATCGCCTAAAACCAAACCTGTAGATAATAACCATTAGGGATCATTGTAGGAATTTAAATGTTTGTGAAGCTGGAAAATTTGAGTGTGCTTGCTGATGGTAGGTATGCCAGTGATGATGAGCTAGAGTTTATTGGTAGCTATGTCAAATCTTTTAACTTGAGGCAACAAACGTATCTGAGACTCAAATCCCTTGAAGCAAAAATTGTAGAGCAGGTTTATACAAAATTGCGATCGCTCGATCCAAAATTTCTAAAAAACGGAGCAGAGGATATTTCTGAAAAATGGAAGCGAGATACATTAAGAGTATTGCGTTATGTAGCTTTAACGGTTTTAATTGATGATTCTGAAAATCTAAAAGAGCAATTTTTAATTTGGTTTCAGACAATTATGCAAGCTTTTAGGGCTGAGCGCAGTTGCTATGCCACCTATGAGATTATGCAGCAGGTTGTTAAACAGCTATTAGAGCCACAGGAAATAGCTTTGGTTTGTCCAGTTCTAGAACTAAATCGTAGCTTGCTCGGGAAGAAATAAGTAAAACATAAATTTATGAATCATCCTGAATCTTCCGAATTTTTAATGAAAATTGATGAGGTACAGAAAGCTCTAGGGCGATCGCGACCATCTTTATACCGTTATGCCAATACTGATGTTGAGCTAATTAACCTGCCCTACGATCCTAAAAAGTTAAACCCTGAACTACGCCAAAATCGTAATGAACCTTTGCTATTTCATCCGACCGAAGTATCACGGTTTGCTAGGGATGTCTTGAAAGTGCAGCAGGTAACTATTCAAGTGCAAGAGTCGCCAGAAACTATCACTAACCAAATTTTGCAGCAGATTCTAGCCGAACTCCAAGCTATTCATGACTCCTTAAGAAGTAAATAAAAAACTAGATAAACGTTATTTCTCTTCCCAAAACTTACAATTTAGAACTTGATCTAGGGAACTGCCATTGATCTGGAAATGCCGTGCGGGGATAGTCTGAGCGTACTGCTTTTAAGGCAATTCGCCATCCAGCTTCAAAAGCATCTGCCCAGAGATATAGCAAGCTAGGTGAATCCTCTAGTTCTAATTCAATTTGTTGGCGTTGCTCTCTGGTCGTAATTTCCCAACCCCGATAATCGTTAGGTGAATCCAAATATAAACGCTTGAGAAAATGCTCAAGTAAAGTCATAAGTCGCTTTTTTAGTTCTCGTTTTAGCGATTTTCCCAATACTTCCACCTCTTCGATCAAGTTTTCTAAATCTAATTGCGAAAATTCTTTAGTTTTAAGTTTGTTAACAGTATCTTCAGTCCACAGCAAAACATCCTGATCATAGAGAGAAATGGCTGTTGGCGTTGTCATGATTTTGCCTATTTGTTATTACCTATAATACTTATTTCACAAGAGGTTTAAATCTTAAGAGTGCCAGTTCAAGTTGCCGCCACTTCCATTTTAGTTCTAGCCGTATTTATCGATTATGTAGTTGGTGACCCTGTAAATTTCCTTCATCCTGTGCAGGTGATGGGCGAGGCGATCGCATTTTTTCGAGACTTAACCATCGCCAAGCAAAATCCCAAATTCTCTCCCATAGTTATGAAAATACTGGGAGTATTACTGTGGATTAGCCTCATAGTTGGCAGTAGTGGCACTACTTGGCTCATTATCACCGTGGCAATGAAATTAGATTTGAGATTGGGAATTATAATTTCGAGTATTTTGCTAGCAAGTTGTTTTGCAGGAAGAAGTTTGAGAAAGGCGGCGGAAGATGTATTGGATGTCCTAAATCTCGATAATTTACCCGAAGCACGGCAGCGATTGAGTCGGTATGTGGGAAGAGATACTGAAAATTTAACAGAACCAGAGATTTTACGGGCAGTGTTAGAGACTATTAGCGAAAATGCTATTGATGGAGTTACAGCTCCACTTTTTTATGCTGGGCTAGGATTGATTTTATCTATTTTTTTGGCTCCTGAAATATTTCCCAGTGCTGGTGTAGCGATCGCTATGGCATATAAAGCCGCTAGTACACTAGATTCTATGGTTGGTTATCGGCATTCTCCTTACTCCGATTTAGGCTGGTTTAGTGCCAAGACTGAGGATATTTTGACATGGCTCCCCTGTCGATTAACGGTTTTTACTTTAGGATTAGTTTCAGGTAAACCTTTGGCTGTGTGGCGCATTTGTCAACGGGATGCGATCGCCGATCCAAGTCCAAATTCTGGTTGGAGTGAATGTATTTATGCCGCAATTTTGGGGGTGCAATTAGGTGGAGCCAATCAATACCAAGGGCAGTATAAATTTAAACCTCTCTTAGGTGATGATATTCATGTAATTACTAGCACTAAAATTCAAGAAGCTTTAACTTTGACTCGAACTTGCTGCTTGTTATGGTTGAGTTTAGCTATGATTTTGCTCTTGTTCAGTGTTGGCTAAGATTTTTGCTTTCACAAAATCACTCATCTACCCATCGGAAGACATATACATCAAGACTATCGCCCGCTAAAGAATTGTATTTACGTTGATCAAATCGCTAAGATTTCGCAAAATATTTTTACAAATTAGATCTAAGGGCAAATCATTTGCATCTCGTCCAAAGGGATCTTCAATTTGGATGCCAATTTCCTCAATTCCTAATAGCGTAAAACTAATTAAGGAGACAATAATAGGCGTAAGCCACTCCACTTGCTCCACAATTTGAAAAGGCAGGGAAAGACAATAAATTAACAGTAATTGCTTGAGGTGAATAGCGTAGGCAAGAGGGATTGGGGTATTTTGAATCCGTTCACAGACTCCGATCGCGTCAACTAAGTTATTAACTAATATATTGAGAGAATTAAGCTGATAAATTTGCAGATAGCCTTGTTTATAAGCAGATTGTAGATATTCACTTAGCCAAAACATAATCTCCAAAGGTGGATGATTTAGTGCTTGCAGCTTTTGATACTGATAGTTGCTAAGTAATGGCTCTAGTTCAGAGTTAATTGGTTCATGGCGCAGATGTAATTTACAAGCGATCGCAAAGGCACCAAGCAGATTTAATGCCCCAATTTTTGCAGATTCCGTAGGATTATCCTGAATTGTGACTAAAATTTGCCGACCTAGATTCCGAATATTGTTAACAATAATGCCCCAAGCTTTACGCCCTTCCCAAAAGCGTTCATAGGCAGTATTTGTGCGAAATACTAGTAATAAACCTAAAACTAGGCTCGGAATTAAAACCGCCAGTCCAGGATATGATACGCGGAACTTTAGGTAATGGAGGCAATAAATAAATAACCCAAAGCCACCGCAGAGCAAAACCCTAGGCAGAATTTCTGGGATGACTGAACCTCGATATCGTAAGGCTATGCTAAACCAAGTTGGTTTGGTAAATGAACGCTGATTTATAGAAGTATCCACATTAAGCATATACCCAGAATGGAACCAACTACTACCTGCACTGGGGTATGACCTAGTAATTCTTTCAGAGGATCTTCGCTCAGATGATGATCGTTTTCAAATACTTGCCCAATAATTTGATTCAAAACTTTAGCATGGGTACCTGCCGCCCGCCGCACTCCCGAAGCGTCATACATCACAATAAAGGCAAAAATCGAGGCGATCGCAAATTGGGCTGTATCCCAACCTTGAGATTTACCAATACCAGTTGCCAAGGCTGATACCACGGCTGAGTGCGAACTTGGCATCCCTCCTGTTTCAAATAGGACGTTAAATCGAATTTGCCCAGACTGGATATATACCAATAATAACTTTAGACATTGCGCTCCGATACTAGCAGCGATCGCAATTAAAAGAACCCGATTGTCTAAGACTTCAGCCAAAGGATGCATAGTTTTGAGTGGTTGCTCTTAGTATTTTTTTTAGTATTTTCGGGCAGTTATATAATCGGCAATTCGCATTAAAGGAATCGCAGAGTTACCATAGCATTGTATTTGGGACTTCGCCAAGTCGATCAAATTATCAGCCTGAATTTGAGATGCTGGGATGCCTAGTAGACTTGGATAGGTAACTTTTTGGGCGGCAATATCTTTGCCTGCAGTTTTACCTAATTCCTCAGAAGTAGCGGTAATATCAAGGATGTCGTCAATAATTTGAAATGCTAAGCCAATATTTTGAGCATAAATAGTGAGGCGTTTAATATCCTCTGATTGTGCGCCAGCTAGGATTCCCCCTGAAACTACCGATGCTTCTAGTAGAGCTGCGGTTTTGTGTCTATGGATAAAATTAAGAGTTTCTAAGGTAGTGTCAGTTTTACCTTCAGATTCAAGATCAACAACTTGCCCACCGACTAAACCTTCGGCAGCTACGGCTCGACCTAAACGACTAACTACCCGAAGTATGCGATCGCTAGGAACATTTTCGGTATTGTCAGCAATATATTCAAAAGCATAGGCAAGTAGGGCATCACCTGCTAAAACCGCAATATCTTCACCATAGACCTTGTGGTTAGTTAACTTACCTCGTCGATAGTCATCATTATCCATGGCGGGTAAATCATCGTGGATCAAAGACATGGTATGAACCATTTCCATGGCACAGGCGGTAGGCATAGACATCCGATCATCGCCACCAAATAACTCACAGGTCGCCAAGCATAAAATTGGGCGTAGCCTTTTCCCCGATGCCATTAGCGAATAACGCATGGAATCATAAATTTTTTCGGGATATTTAACCTTAATTGAGCGATCTAGTGCCTGTTCGACCTTAGCTTTAGCGATCGCTAAATAGGAACATAGGTCAAAATTTTCTGGCGTAAATGTATCTGCACAGAAGGTTTCAGAATTAAATGTATTAGGTATATTAATTATATTTTGTGCCATATTGCTGACAGTAGCTCCAAATAGTATTGTGCAACAACATGCTTACAGTCATCGGACCAACTCCGCCCGGTACGGGAGTGATATGAGAGGCGATCGCTTTGACACTGGTAAAATCCACATCACCAACCAAAGAAGATTTCCCTTCATCATCAGTAACGCGGTTAATGCCCACGTCAATAACTACCGCTCCAGATTTGACCATGTCTGCTGTGATTAATTGTGGTATACCCACTGCTACTACTAGAATATCAGCATTCAGGGCGATCGCTTTGAGGTCGACCGTGCGGGAGTGCGCCATAATTACCGTAGCATTTGCTTCCAAAAGCATCATGGCTATGGGTTTACCTACTAAAATACTCCGCCCAATTACCACGGCAGTTTTACCAGCAATTGTTACATTGGCATTTTTTAGTAATTGCATCACCCCTGCGGGGGTACAACTTTGTAAGCCTTTTTCGCCCCGCATGAGCTTACCCATATTGTATGGATGTAAACCGTCAGCGTCTTTATGAGGAGCAATTTGGTTAATTAAGGCGATCGCATCCAGATGATCGGGTAAAGGTAACTGCACCAAAATTCCATCTACATTAGGATCGGCATTTAAGGCTTGGATTACTTGTTCTAGCTCATTTTGGCTAGCCGTAGCAGGTAAATGTTTGCCAAAGGAACGAATTCCCACCCGTTCACAGGCTAATTCTTTATTGCGAACGTAGGCAGCACTAGCAGGATTATCGCCCACCATTAAAACCGCCAACCCTGGAGGTCGCCCCACCTGAGTTTGCATAGATTTAACCGTTTCCGCCATTTCGGCTTGCATCTGTTTTGCCAGTGCTTTACCGTCAATAATTTCCGCCATGTAATGCTTCTTTCTATTTAATTTGGGAATTACCAATTAATCATGTTGCTTTATCCAAATCCTAACATTTTTCGAGGTCAGGCTCATCTCTGCAAAATCTAAAAAATACTAGCAATGCCTTGGAATATTAAATTTGGGTCTAAGTAGATTTGTGATCGCTCTCTATCCCCGATTTTGGTATCCATAAACTCCAAAATTAACTTACTATCACCACCTGTAAATACTATTTTGGTATCAGGGTAAAGCGATCGCCAGTCTTGGATAAAGTCTTCTAATCCTGCTACTACTGTATAGATTAAACCACTTTGAATTGCTGCGTTTGTATCTGTTGCCCAACGGGAAGATATTTTTTTAGGTAAATCTTTGGTTAAATCTTCTGGTAAATCTACCAATGGTAAAGCTGTTGCTCTATTTAAGCTTTGTAATTGCATTCTTAACCCTGCCAAAATTGCCCCACCGATCAGCTTGCGATCGCCATCAATTCCTGTAAGTGAAATAGCAGTACCACAATCTATAACTAGAACTGGAGATTTATACTGTAGCCAAGCCCCCCAAGCCGTTAAGAGTCGATCCAAACCGATGGTTGGGTAAATACCCGTGATTGGAATCATAGCTCTGGTCACGATCTGGGTTTGGGGTAGATGATGCCAAGGGGTAATCAGTTCGGAAACTACGGAAGCGATCGCAATTTTATTAAACTTTTGCAGCTTTAATTCCTGTACCAAAATATCAAGCTGTTCATGGACTTGGGCGGACTCGGAAATTAAAATTCCTTGCTCAAATACTGCTACCCGAATTCGAGTATTACCAATTGCGATCGCTAAATCAGGCATAATATGTCCAGAACTATATAAATTACGCAAATTCTATATGGCAAGAGAACCTAAAAAACCTGATGAATATATCGTGCATTTATTGCTTGATGGTAGCCACGTTGTCGATATTCGGTTTAATACCATTGAAGAAGTAAAAAGCTATGCTTCTCAGCTCAAGGCAAAGTCTGAAAATGAAGAGCTACTATTAATGCCGATGAAAAACGATAATGAACTCTTATTTGTACGCCCCAAGCGGATCTCGGCAATTCATGCTGAGCCTATTTTTTCCTCCAGCGTGGATATGTTCTAAATTTTAAACCTTAAATTTTAATCCTAAATCTCTTAAAAATTAATTATGTTGCACCAAAGCTCAGGTCGATGGCAACTTGGGCTATTTTTGGCTCTAACCACATCAATTTTATGGGGATTTTTAGCAGTTGTCTTAAAAGTTGTTCTCCAAGTTCTAGATGCTAACACCGTAACTTGGTTCAGGTTTATCATAGCTTTTGGCTTTTTAGCAATTTATCTAACCGCAACTAAACAGGTTCCTGATTTTAGAAAATTATCTACGACCAATCTCAAGCTTCTAGGGATAGCAACGGTCAGTCTGGCAACCAACTATATTTTATTTTTAGTGGGATTAGAAAAAACCTCACCCTCCAATGCCCAAGTTTTAGTTCAACTGGCTCCTGTCATATTGGGTTTAAGCTCTCTCTATATTTTTAAGGAACGCTATAGCCCCGTGCAGTGGATAGGCTTAGGTGTACTAGTTTTAGGAATCTCGCTGTTTTCCCACGAACAATTGCAAAATCTACTGTCCACAGGTGATTATTTATTAGGAAATATATTGATTATTCTGGCAGCGATCGCTTGGGTAATTTATGGAATATGCCAAAAGCAACTTTTACAAGTTCTGCCCTCACCAGCGATTATGATGGCAATTTATGGCGGGTCGGCAATTTTATTCAGCCCCGTATCCCATCCTTTACAAATACTTAACCTGAAACCAGTTTACTTCTTAGCTTTATTATTTTGTGCGGTCAATACTTTACTCGCCTACGGAGCTTTTGCCGAGGCACTGGCACACTGGGAAGCCTCTAGAGTTAGTGCGGTTTTGGCTTTAACTCCCTTAATTACAATTGCAGTCTCATATACAGCCCCCAGCATATTTCCTGAATTGCTTGAACCTGAACTAATCTCACCTTTATCTTTTGTCGGTGCCGTCTTGGTAGTAATTGGCTCTCTCAGTATTTCCTTGGGAACCAGAAAATTACAGAAAGATTAAAAAAGCGATCGCTATATATGATGGGATAAACGTGGTTTCTAAACTTTCTCCAACAGGTATTGACCATTACCAAGGATTTCACCATCACAACCATCAAAATATGAAATACACAAGAGTAAATAAAGTCTCCACATCCGTTGGAAATTGCCATAGTCCATGTTGTAATCTAAGTCTTTGATTTTTTCTTGATTTTGGTCAAAATTCATCAACCAATTCCTAAGGGTTCTTGAGTAGTTAGCACCATTTAAATACCATTGATTAATAATTTTCAAATCCGTATTAACACTAGCTACCGTATCATAACTCCATACCCGCATGTTGGGAAAAATATATTTGTTGATAAAAGGATGGGTGATGTTGTCAGGCAATCTGGTTGTGATGATGTGAATTAAGACTTTGCCATCATCTTTGAGGAGAGAAGCCAGTTTTTGGAATGATTTCGTTAAATTACCTACATGCTCAAACAGCCCAATCGCCATAATTTTATCAAACTTAGTCTCCAAATCAATATCATTAAAGTCCTTTTCATATAGAGTGAATCTATCTGAATTGAGGAAACTGCTATGCTCTTGCATCTTTTCCCGCATGTATTCGCATTGCTCGTGGCTCAAATTTAAAGCTGTCACTTTCACATGAGGAAACAGGGAAAGTATATAATTTGATGCAGAACCCCAACCGCATCCCAAGTCTAAGATTTCGTCTCCGTCTTTGATACCTGCTTTTGCAATCAAATCATCGAGCATGTCCATTTGCGCTTGCTCAAGGTTGGATGCTCCTTTTTCCCATAAAGCCATTGTGTATTTGGGATATAAGAGTTCTGTCTCTTTTAACATGAGCCTAAACATTTTTTCAGGTAGGTTGTATTGAGCCTTCATTAGTTCATCTGAACCTTCGGCTATGCGATCGCTTTCTTGCGACAACCATTCATAGGGAACTAGGAGAGAAGGAAAATACTTGTAGCTGATTTGAACGGAGAGGTTTAAAAGCCATTTCAGCAATGGTTCGGGAATTTTTAGCCCATTAATATAAGCCTCTATTCCTGTCATCACAAGCCCATTATATCCTGCGATCGCTGTGCGGCTGGCTTGGGAAGCAATTCGGTTTCTTTTATTTAGATCTCCTCTTAAAGGAGTATATTTTTGGGTATTATTTGAATTGATGGAATTCATGTATACACTCCCGAAATTTTAATTAAAATTTTTAGTTATATTTTGATTATGATAAAACCAAATAAGATTGAGATTTATAAAACTAATCTATTGTCTTAAAAGTTAATT
>Ga0105047_10016206_pt1 | contig 11689 bp, 9 predicted proteins | sample MAT04_FD_78384 | JGI IMG/M metagenome (GOLD analysis project Ga0105047, IMG submission 78384) | Freshwater microbial communities from Lake Fryxell liftoff mats and glacier meltwater in Antarctica - MAT-04 (megahit assembly) | ecosystem: Environmental > Aquatic > Freshwater > Ice > Liftoff... | reverse complement strand
TTCGAGGCGCCGCTCGAAGATCTGTTCGAAGTGCAAGAGATGGTGAGTCGCCGCGTCGCCGAGGCGCTGCGCGTCTCGCTCGACGCCGGCGCGAGCCGCGGTGACGCGCCGGCAGAAGCGGTCGACGCATACATGCGCGGTCGGCGCGCGCTGTCGCAGTCGAAGCTCGGCGGGCCGAGCGGCGCGGTCGCGCTGTTCGAGGAGGCGCTCGCGCGCGCGCCCGGCTTTACGCCGGCGGTCGCCGCGCACGCGATCGCGACGCTGCGCGGCTGGTTCACGCCGCGCGAAGGCGACACGCGCGACTGGGCAGCCGAGGTCGAGCGCAGCGTCGCGCGCGCGCAGACGCTCGCCCCGGACGTCGCCGAGACGCAGCTCGCGGCGGGCCTCTATGCGGTGCACACGGCGAGCTATGCGGAGGCTGGACACGCGCTCAGCCGCGCGCTCACGATCGCGCCGACGTTCGCCGCTGCGCACCACGCGTTCGGCACGATGGCCGTCGAGACAGGCCACGCGCAGCGCGGGATGAAGCATCTGCGCACGGCGATCGAGCTCGACCCGACGCTCGAGCTCGCGTTCGTCGATCTGGCGCGCTCGTACGCGTTCGCCGGCGATCTGAAGACGAGCCGCGCGGTGCTCGAGCGGCACGAAGCGGAGGGCCATCCGCCAGCGCTCGCGCTGAAGATGCGCATCGCGGCGTGGTACGGCGAGCTCGACGAGGTGCGCGCGCTCGTGCCGCTGATGGAGGAGAGTTCGCTGCCGCTCGCGCGTTTCTCTGGGCTCTACGCGCGGCTGCTGCTCGGCGATCTCTCGAAGGACGCCGGCGAGGCGAAGTTCGAGGCGATGAGCCCAACCGCCGCGAGCCCGCGCTTCGTGGCGCTCGCGATGGAGGCGGGCGCGGAGATCTTCGCGGCGGTCGGTGATCTCGAACGCGCCGAGGCCTACCTGAGGCGCGCGATGGACGGCGGCCTCGTCGATCTCGAGTGGCTCGATCGCTGTCCGCTGCTCGGCGTCGTGCGCGGCCGGCCGCTGTTCCTTGAGGCGCGCCGCGTGTGTCGTCAGCGCGCCGAAGCGTTCTGGTCGGCGGTCCATCAGTAGCGCAGCGCGGACGAGCTCCGCAGAACACGACGCGCGTGTCGACGCGGCGCGCGCGCGCTTCCCGTGCGCCCAGCGTGTCTGCTACGGTCCCGCCCCAAGGAGCCAAGGCCATGCAGGATCACCAAGAAGCCATGCTGAAGTCGCTCGTCGCGGTCGCGTGGGCCGATGGCCGCATGGAAGGCGAAGAGCACGAGGTCATCGAGGCGCTGTTGTCTGCGTTCGATGTCCAGGGCGAAGATGCGGAGCACATCCGCGAGTTCGCGAAGACGCCGCGCACGCTCGCCGATGTGCCGCTCACCGATCTCGGCGCCGATGATCGCCGCGTGCTGCTCCAGCACGCGATCATCCTGACGTTCATCGATGGCCATCAGTCCGACGAAGAGAAGAAGCTGATCGACGACCTAGTCGTGCAGCTGCGCCTCCCCGCCGACGAAGCGAAGGAGCTGCTCGAGGCGGCGGAGGGGCGCGCCAAGCGTCTGCTCGAGCTGCTCTGAGGTGAGCGGCGCGCCCGCGCTCGAGCGCGGAATGTTCGCGGAGCTCGACGCGCTGCTGCTCGACGCCGGCAACACGCTAGTGTTCCTCGATCACGAGGTCGTCGCGCAGGTCGCGCGCGACGCCGGCCTTGATGTCGCGGCGGACGCGCTGCGCATGGCCGAGTCGAGCGCCAAGCGCCGCTACGAGGCGCTGCTCGCGGCGGGCGGCGCGCACGAGGACGGCTGGTCGCTCTACTTCGTCGCGCTGTTCGGCGCGCTCGGCGTCGACGAGCTCCGCGCCCGCGCGATCGTGCCCGCCCTGCGCAGCGCGCACGATCGACTGAATCTATGGCGCCGCGTTCCCAAGGGCGTGCGCGAGGCGCTCGCTCGCGCGCGTGACGCGGGCGTGGTGCTCGGCGTCGTGTCGAACTCCGAGGGCATGCTCGACGCGCTGTTCGCGCACGTCGGGCTCAGCGAATATTTCGTCGCGGTGGTCGACTCCGCTCACGAAGGCGTGAGCAAGCCCGACCCAGAGATCTTCCGCCGTGCGCTCGCACGTATCAGCGTGCCGGCGTCACGCGCGATGTACATCGGCGATCTGCCATCGGTCGACGTCGACGGTGCGCGCGCCGCCGGCATGCGCGCGGTGTTGGTCGATCCGCTCGCGCACTATCCGCGCTACGCCGACGCCCCACGCGTCGACTCCGTCGTCGAAGTGCTCGACGCGATCGTCGCAGCACGCGCCCCAAGAGCTGTCCAAAAATAGGCTCAGAGCGACAGCTCTTCAGTCTTCGCGCTCGAGCACGACCGCGAGGCCCTGACCAACCCCAATGCACAAAGTCGCCAGCCCGAAGCGCGCGCCGCGCCGCTTCATCGCGTGCGCGAGCGTGCCGACGATGCGGGCCCCGCTCGAGCCAATAGGATGGCCGAGCGCGATCGCGCCGCCCATCGCGTTCACCTTCGCCGGATCGAGACCGAGCTCGCGGATGCACGCGAGCGACTGCGCGGCGAAGGCCTCGTTGAGCTCGACGAGATCGAGATCGGCGACGCTGAGCCCAGCGCGCTCGAGGGCGATGCGCGTCGCGGGCACCGGGCCGATGCCCATCAGGTTCGGCTCGACGCCGGCGACGCCGCTCGCGACGATGCGCGCGAGCGGCTTCGCACCGTGCGCCTCGGCCCACGCCCGCGAGCCGACGAGCACCGCGCTCGCGCCATCGTTGAGCGGCGACGAGTTGCCCGCCGTCACGCTGCCGCCCTTGCGAAACACTGCGGCGAGCGTCGCCAGCTTCTCGACGCTCGCATCGGCGCGGACACACTCGTCGCGCGCGAAAAGCGTCGGCTCGCCCTTTTTTTCGCTCGACGGAACTGCCACTGGCACGATCTCGTCGGCGAACAGTCCGGCGTCCCACGCGGCGGCCGCGCGTCGATGCGACTCGACCGCGAACGCGTCTTGGTCGGCGCGCGAAACGCCATATTTTTCTGCGACGTTCTCCGCCGTCTCCCCCATCGCGATCAGCGGAAAGCGCGCGGCCATGCGCGGGTTCGGATAGCGCCAGCCGAGGCTCGTGTCGTAGACCGGCGGCGGCGTGCGCGGGAACGGCTCGTCCGCCTTCGGCATCGAATACGGCGCGCGCGTCATCGACTCGACGCCGCCGGCGACGAGCAGCTCCGCCTCGCCGAGCCGGATCGCGCGCGACGCCTGCACGACCGCCTCGAGCCCCGACGCACACAGGCGATTCACCGTGACTCCGGTGACCTCATACGGCAGCCCAGCCAGCAGCACCGCCATGCGCGCGACGTTGCGATTGTCTTCGCCCGCTTGGTTGGTCGCGCCGAGGATCACCTCGCTGACCGCGTCGCGTGCACCGATGTTTCGCGCGAGCAGCGCGGAGATCAGATCGGCGGCGAGGTCGTCGGCGCGGACGCGCGCGAGCGCACCGCGGTGGCGGCCAATGGGCGTGCGGGCTGCGTCGAGGACGAGCGCATCGGTCGCGCTGCGAGCAAGCGAGCGGTTGGACATGGCGCGCAGTATGGGGATGGCGCTGCGCGCGATCAACGCCTGCGGCGCAGCGCGACGGCACAGCTCGCGAGCAGCGCGAGCAGCGCGCCAGCCGCAGCGCCCGACGAGTCACGCGCGACGCCGCACTGGCCGCAGCCACGTGGTCCCGGGCTCGGGCGCGGCGCGGCGTCCTCCGGATAGACGCACACATCGAGCTCCTCGCACACGCCGCGCTCGCCGCAGTCTTCCGTCGTCGCGCACACCGAGTGAACCACCGTCACCGAGCCGCCGTGCGTCGAGCCACGCGACACGCACAGCTTGCGCGGCAGACACGAGGCGATCGGCCCGCACTCTCCGGCGCAGGCATCAGCGACACAGCGCGCAGCGTGCGGATCGGCCGACGCGCCGGGCGGACAGCGCACCGAGTTGCCGCTCGGGATCACATCGCCGCGCACCGGCGCAGCCGACACGAGCAACGCGAACGAAGCGACGCAGAGCGTCGCGCGGAAGACGCGGAGATCGTGGACGGGCCAGAGGCGGCGCTTACGGAGCATCGCTCCGACGGTAGCAGCGCAGGGCGAGCGCGCGATCGCTTCGTCCGGGTGCCCGGCGAGCGTCCCGAGTTGGCAGCAGAGGGTGGTCGTGCGACGCTGAGCGCGCCCGAGCGCAACGCGCTCCGAGAGGTCCGACATGACGCCTACCAAGCTCCGTACACCTTATGTTTCGGCTCTCCTGATCGCATCGGCGCTCGCCGCGTGCGGCGACGACGCCACTGCGACGCCGATGACCGACGCCGGCCCCGGCACGGATCTCGGCACGACCACCGATCTCGGCACGACTCGCGCGGACATGGGCGCATCGCCTGGGCTGCGCACCCTCGCCAGCCTCGACTGGACCGTGCCGCCGATGGACGAGAAGTACTTCTGCGTGCTCGTCACGATCCCCGACGAGATCTTCGTCAGCGAGTTTCACCCGGTGATTCCGCCGGGCACGCACCACACCGTGCTCACCTTTGCGCCTGAACGGGCCGGCCCCGATGGGACGGCGGAGTGCGACGGGTTCACCAACGGTCCGCGGATGATCTACGGCTCCGGCCTCGGCACCGATCCGCTGATCTTTCCCGAGGGCGTGGCGGTGCGGATCCCCGCGGGCTCGCGGCTGCTGCTGAACCTGCACCTGTTCAACTTCGACACGACACCGCTCAGTGGCACCTCGGCGATCCAGGCTCGCACGATCGACGGCGCCTCGATCATCCACGAGGCAGAGATGACGCTGGCTGGCAAGGATGACGGGCTGATCGTCGCAGCGAGGACCGTCTCCGAGCAGACCGGGACCTGCACCGTGGCCGCGAACGCGACGCTATTCGCCGTGTTCCCGCACATGCACCAGACCGGCATGCATCAGCGCGTCCAGCTGCTCCGCGGCAGCGACGCGCCGGTCATCCTGATGGACGAGGACTACACATTCGACGAGCAATACTACCGGAGCGTCGCGCCCGGCGTGGCGCTCGTCCCCGGCGATCGCATCGAGGTCACGTGCACGTACGACAACCCCGGCGAGGCCATCACCTTCGGCGAGAGTACGACGGAAGAGATGTGTTACTCGGGCATCTACCTCTACCCCGCGGGTAGCTTTTTCACGACCTGCACGAACTAACGCACGCCGAGCCGTCGCTGCGAGAGCTGTCGGCCGCCGGCACGTCCGCTGCGATAGGCACCAATGAAACAGGGGAGGCACTCGCCTCCCCTGTTTGCGTCCGTCGTGTCGTTGTTCCGCGTCGCGACGCTCTCGGCGACTACATCATCTGTCGGCAGTCGCGAACATAGCGGCCCACACCGCGCTCGACGCAGTTGCGATACGCCTCGCGCGCCCCCGCGGGATCGCGCGCCTGCTTCGCAGCGCCGACCGTGATCCACCCCTGCGAGCTCGTCGGATCCGCCGCCACGGCGCGCTCGGCGTACTCGAGAGCGCGACGATTGTCGCCGCGATTCAGATAGAGGAAGCCGAGCTCCGCGAGCGCTTCGCCACCGTTCGGATTCGCGGCGATCGCTTGCTCGAACGCCGCGATCTGACGCGCGCCGCGGAGGCGACGGCCATCGGCGAGCAGCGTCGCATAGTCGCCGGCGGCCTCGACCGGCGCGACGACCACCGCCGGCGTCGCGCCCTCGACTGGCGCTGCGCCTCCGACCGGCGCGGTGCCTTCAGGGGGCGTGCCTTCGACCGGCGTGCCCTCGAGCGGCGTACCCTCGACCGGCGCTGTGCCTTCTGCGACTGCGCCCTCGACAGGAAGCGCGCCTTCCGCCGGGGCTGCGCCTTCGACGGGTGCGCCTTCCACGGGAGTTGTGCCCTCGGCCGGAGCGACCACTGCGACTGCCTCGTTCGGCACGTTCTCCGGCTCGCTCGGTGCTGCGATCGGCGTCGGCAGCGTCGCGACCGGCGGCGGCCCGCCGATCTCCTCCGGCTGCGGCAGGATCACCTTGTTGACGAATAGGTAGACGCCGCCGAGGAGCAGGAAGCTGGCGACGATCCCCAGCGTGACGTACATGCCGCGCTTCGGTGGCGGCGCGAACTCGCCGCTCTTCAGGTCGTCCCAGGTCTCGTGCTCGGTCTTGCCGAGCTTCTCGTAGGCCTCCGCGCTGAAGAAGTCCTCGGTGACGGCCTTGTGCTCGCCAGTGATGCTGATCGCACCGTGTGGGCCGGTCGTACCCGTCGACACACCACGCACCGGAGTCGGCGTCTTGCTCTTGCCCTTCGGCTCCGTCGCCTTGGCTTCAGCTGCCGCTTTCTTCGCTTCGGCGGCTTTCGCGTCCGCCGCCTTCGCCTCTGCCGCCTTCGCCTCTGCCGCCTTCGCCTCCGCAGCCTTCGCCTCCGCAGCCTTCGCCTCTGCCGCCTTCGACTCGTCGGCGTCGACGCGATCCGACTTCTTCGTCTCGCGCGTCTCGTCCTCGCGCGGCGCGTCGTCTTGCTCGTCCGCGCCGTCAGCGTCGTCGTGGTCCTCGGTGACCACTGCGCCGCTCCCCATCGCGAGCTGCGCCGTGGAACCGCCGACGCGGGCACCCTTGGCGGGGAATTGGATCACATTGCTGCTCTCGAAAGCAACGCTCTCGGGCTGGGCGACGACCGTGGACTCGTCTGCGCCGCCGGCCTTCTTCTTGCGCTTGCCCTTTTTCGCCATGCCATCCTCTTCTTTCAGCGTGATCGGCTCGTCTGTGGGCGTGGCCGGTGGCGGGGGAATCGCCGGAGTGCTGCTCCGCGCGATGTGCGAGCCCGTGTCGTCGTCGGCCTGGGAGTCTTCCGTTTCCGTAGTCTCGTCGAAGTCTTGCGCCGCGTCGCGCGCGCGCTCGTCCGCAGCCTCGTCAGGCGATGCAGGGCTCGTGCCTCCGACCGCGGCGCGCGATTCTCCCTTGGATTGTACGTCTCCGGAGCTCGGCACGCTGGCTCGTTCTGGCACATCGTGCGCCGCATCTGCCCCTGGGGCGTTAGGCGGCGCACGGTCGGTCGTCGCTGGCAACATCGACGGCATGCGCGGTGGCGCGAGTGACTCCCCGCCCCCCGGCACGAGCTCGTGGGCGTCGTCGTGATCGTCGCCGCGCGGCGGCATCACCGAGATCGACGGCGGCGCGTCTTCGGGCACGATCGACGCGCGCCGACCAGTGTCGAAGATCAGCCCCTCGAAGTAGAGCTTCGAGATCGCGGTGAGCGTCGTCAGATCGTCGGCGTCGGCCGCATCGACGACCGAGAGCAGCGCGCGTTTGCCGTCGAAGTGCCGGAGCACTTCGTTGATCTCGTCGGGGATCTCGGCGAGGCGCTCGACCAGCTGTCCCTCGTCGACCTCGAAGACGCTGTCGAGCGGCGGCAGCTGCTCGAGCATGCGTCCCCACTCGTCGAGCCGGCGCATGCCCTCCATCAGGATGCCCTGCGTCGAGATCTGAATTCGCTCCTCGCGCCGCACCGGTCGGAAGTCGATCTCGAAGGTGCCGTCGCTGAACACCAGCGCGCGATATACGGCGCGCTCACCGACCAAGCGCCCGACCTCGGCGTCGACGATCTTGCCCTCGCGGAAGAAGATCTCGCCGTGCGTGTGGCCGCTCTCCAAGTGCAATACGCCGCTCTTGCGTGAGATGTCGATCGTCTGCAGCAGATCGACGAGGCCCATGTCCGCGAGCGAGCCGCTGAAGCGCGTCTTGCTCAGTGTGTTCTTCAGGCCTTCGCGCTGCTTGCGCTGCAGCACGAGGTTCACGCGCGTGATGATCTCTTTGATGTAGATCGGCTTGGTGAGGTAGTCCTCGACGCCGAGCTCGAGTCCGCGGACCTTGCTCTCGACCGACGGATCACTCGACAAGAAGATGAACGGGATCGTCGCGAGCTCAGGGCGCTCTTGGATGCGCTGCACGAACGCGAAGCCGTCACTGCCGGGCAGTCGCGTGTCGGACAAGATCAGGTCCGGCACCGACAGCGCCATCATGTCGAGCGCGCCCTGCGCATCTGTAGTGGCGGTTACGCTGTAGCCCGCTTTGCGCAGGCTGACCTCGAGCACGCGGAGGCTCCGCGGATCGGCATCGACGAGCAGTAAGTTCTGTTTCGCCACGGGCTGCTTTGTGACCGTGCTCGACAGGTCACCGGCTGCAGTGACTCGTCGCCGGCCGGAGTTGCGACAGTGTGGAGAGCGGGGTCTTTGGGTGTCAAGCACGGCTTGACCTGCGGAGCGCGACCAACGTATCGTGCGCGCCGTCCGAACGGGGCGGCAATCGTGGTCCCAAGGTCCACCGAACCGGAGAGAGAATGACGAACCGTCATCGCGCGCGCACTGCCTCGCTGTCAGGCCTCATCGCCACCATCGCCCTCCTCACGGGCGCGCTCGCGACGACTGCCGTGGGCTGCGGTGAAGGCGGAGGCGAAACTGCGATCCTCAACGTCGACCCGCGCGCGGGGGCGACGCTCGGCGACCAGCCAGTGAAGATCCTCGGGGCAAATTTCCGCACCGACATCGGCTACACGGTCTACTTCGGCACGAAACGCGCAGAAACCGTGACGATCATCGATCCGCAGACGCTGGTGGCGGTTACGCCACAGGTGGACGAAGCGGGCGCGGTGGATATCACTATCCGGGCCGACAATGGGCCCGCGTGGCGCATCTCGAAGGCGTTTCGCTATGAAGACATGGGCGGCAGCGTGGTCGAAGGTCTCGGCGAACAAGCTGGGCCGGGCAACGCGAAGAAGCAGAACTACTAGGGGATCCAGATGATTAATCGACTCAAGTTCGGCGTAGTTCTATGTGCGGCAGTCATCCTGTCGGCGGCGTGTGGCGGCGGCATGGGCGGGCTGCCAGGCGGCGGCGGGCTCTCCGGCGCTGGCGCAGGTGGCATGGACTCGTCCTGCTCCGGCGACTTCGGCACGAGCGGCGCAGCGGCCAAGCTCGAGGCGTTCTTGCTCGCGACGTCGACCTTCGTCGGCACCGCCGCGCAGCTCGAGTCGTCGCTCAAGGACACGTGCCTGCAGATGGGCGCCGAGCTCGGCATCCCCGAGAGCGAGATGGCAGCGTCGGGCAACACGCCCGCGGTCAAGGCCGCCTGTGACGCGGTGAGCGCGAAGCTGCGCTCCGAGATGAACGATCTGCGCGCCTCGGCGAACCTGCGCATCGCGGTCGTCTCGACGCCGCCGGTCTGCGAAGTTCGCGTCGACGCCTACGCCGAGTGCGCGGGCAGCTGCGACGCGACCTACACGCCCGGCAGCGCGCAGATCCAGTGCGAGGGCGGCGAGATCCGCGGCGGCTGCTCGGCGCAGTGCGAGGGCAGCTGCTCGGTCGAGGCGAGCGGCACCTGCTCGGGCTCGTGCGAAGGCACCTGTTCGGCGAGCTGCACTGGCGTCTGTCAGGGCACCTGCGAAGGCACCTGCCGCACCCGCGCCGCCGACGGCTCGTGCAACGGCGCGTGTCAAGGCACCTGCAGCGGCACCTGCTCGGCGGGCTGCACCGGCTCGTGCTCGGGCCAGTGCGTCGTCCGCGCGCAGGCGAGCTGTTCGGGTGAGTGCCGCGGTGGCTGTTCGGTCGCGATGACCGAGCCGCGCTGCACCGGCACCGTCACCCCGCCGCGCATCGAGGCGGAGTGCCAGGCGTCGTGCGACGCGCGCATGAACGCTCAGGCGGAGTGCACGCCCGGCTCGGTCGAAGTGACCGTCACCGGCAACGTCGCGTCGAACCTCGAGGAGCGCGTCAATCACCTCAAGGCCGCGCTCAAGATGGGACTCGGCAACATCCTCGCGATCAAGCTCAAGCTCGAGCGCCTCGCCGGTGCGGCGAACGCGATGGGTCGCACCGCGCGCGACCTGCCGGGCGCGGTCGGCACGCTCGGCCTCTCGGCCGCATCGTGTGTGTCGAACGCCGCGACGGCGCTCGTCCCAGCGACCGGCTCGATCACCGTCAGCGTCGAGGTCTCGGCCTCGGTGAGCGGCTCGGCGGGCGGCTGAACAGGTAGCGCTTGCGACTGCGGTCGCGCAGCGCAGCGCTCGTGAAGAAGGCCGGCACCTGCAAAGGTGTCGGCCTTTTTTGCGTCCCCGACCGACTCTGAGTCTCTCAGCGCTTCCCGCTTCGCGGACGCGTCTTCGACCGACGCGCAACTCGCGGCTCGATCGGGGCGCCGCGCGGAAGTGAATGCACCGGCGGCGGCGCGAGCAGGCCCATCGCGAGAAAGCGCATCATCTCGTCGACCAGCACCTCCGCGCTCCGGGGCATCGCTCCGCGCACGGCGTCGTAGACGAGCTCCTTCAGCCCGCCGAGTCCGATCGCCACCATCACGCGGCGATCGCCATCGCGCACCAGCCCGATGCGCTGTCCAAGCGCGAAGCTCTCGTCGAGCAGCTGATGTAGCCCGACGTAAAACGACTCGAGCTTGCCGCCGAGCTCCGGCTCGAGGCTCGCCACATCGCGCAGCACCAGCGTCATGATCGCCGGCTCGGAAAGCGCCAGCGCGACGACGCGCGACAGATTCGCCCGCAGCTGCTCGACCGGCGTCTCGGTCGGATGCGCGACGTCGATTGAGCGGATGCTCACCGCGAGGCGCGCGAAGAAGTCGTCGACGAGCGCGCCGAAGACATCGCGCTTGTCCTTGAAATACAGGTAGAACGTGCCGCGCGCGACGCCGGCGCTGAGCACGATATCGTCCACGGTCGCCGTCGCGTAGCCCTTCTTCGCGAACACATCACGCGCGGCGATCAGCAGCTCAGCGCGACGCTGCGTCTTCTTGACGTCGAGCGTCGCGGCGGAGCTCGCAGCTTTGCGTGGCGACGACACGGCGCGACGCTATCACGCGCCTCGCGGCGGCTCCGCAAGAAGGCAAGCAGGTGCGAACGCGCCGCAGCGTCCGAATGGCCGATTGACGTCCGCGGGCCGCTGCCGCTAGGCTGCCCCGCTGACACTGACGTCAGTGCCAGGGGGGCGTCGCTCGGCGGCGCATTCCCGTGGCAAACGTGGGAGGTTCTCGATGCGCGAGCTGGTAATCGGCATGGACGTCGGCTCGACGACTGTGAAGGCGGTCGTCGTCGATCCGGAGACGCGCAAGATCTTGTGGAGCGACTATCAGCGCCACCACACGAAGCAGCCGGAGACGGTGCTCGAGCTGCTGGTCGCGATCGGCCTCGCGTTCCCCGACGTGAAGAGCGAGCAGATCCGCTGCTTCGTGACTGGCTCCGGCTCGGGGCCGCTGGCGGAGCCGCTCGGCGCGCGCTTCGTGCAAGAGGTCAACGCGGTCACGCTCGCGGTCGAGACGCTGCACCCCGATGTGGGCAGTGTCGTCGAGCTCGGCGGGCAAGACGCGAAGATCATCATCTTCAAGGAGAGCGAGACGTCGGGCAAGACCGCGTCGTCCTCGATGAACGACAAGTGCGCGTCGGGTACGGGCGCGACGATCGACAAGTGCATGATCAAGGTCGGCCTGCCGGCCGAGGTGCTCGCGACGCTGAAGTTCGATCCGGACAAGCTGCACCACGTCGCAGCCAAGTGTGGTGTGTTCGCCGAGACGGACATCGTGAACCTCGTGAAGACGGGCATTCCGTCCGAGGAGATCATGTGTTCGCTCGCCGACGCGATCGTCATGCAGAACCTGAGCGTGCTGACGCGCGGCAGCAC
>Ga0105047_10016205_pt1 | contig 11689 bp, 13 predicted proteins | sample MAT04_FD_78384 | JGI IMG/M metagenome (GOLD analysis project Ga0105047, IMG submission 78384) | Freshwater microbial communities from Lake Fryxell liftoff mats and glacier meltwater in Antarctica - MAT-04 (megahit assembly) | ecosystem: Environmental > Aquatic > Freshwater > Ice > Liftoff... | reverse complement strand
GTGGTTGTTCCTGGGCAGCGAGTGCTTGCTGTTCGGCGGCCTCATCAGCACCTACATGCTGTACCGCGGCCGCCAAGGAAGTGGCCCCGGCCCTGCTCAGGTGTTCGACATTCCACTCACCTCGGTCAGCAGTTTCATCTTGCTGATGAGTTCGCTCACCATGGTGTTGGCAGTGAATGCTGCGAAGCGGCTCGACGACAAGAACACCCGCCTCTGGCTGATGGCAACTGCGCTGTTGGGCGCGTTGTTCGTTGGCGGTCAGGTGTACGAGTTCACGGCTTTCTACCAAGAGGGTCTCGGCTTCACCACCAGCCTGTTCTCCTCCAGCTTCTACACACTCACCGGCTTCCACGGTGTACACGTGGGGCTGGGTGTGATCATGTTGATTGCGCTCGCCGCCATCATCGGTCGCGGTCGCATCAGTGGTGACAAAGCGGAAGTCGTCGAGATGGTGGGCCTGTACTGGCACTTCGTCGACGTCGTGTGGGTTGTCATCTTCACTCTCGTCTATCTGATCCCGGCCTGAGGTATCACCAATGAGCGCACTCACCGAACACGTCGAAGATCACGGCCGCGCACAGGCGCCCGCCGACGCAACCGCCAACGACGGCCACCACGTGCCGACCGATCGTTACTTCATCAAGGTCGCATTGGTACTTGCGCTGCTCACCGCGTTGGAGACCTCCACGTATTGGATTCACGTCGGCGGGTTCGCAACGCCGCTGCTGCTGATCCTGATGACCATCAAGTTCTTCATGATCGTGCTGATCTTCATGCACTTGAAGTTCGACAACAAGCTGTTGAGCGTGTTGTTCTACATGGGCCTGGGCCTTGCCCTGCTGGTGTACATCGTGTTCCTGTCGACATTCCAGTTCTTCGCTAGGTGATCTGATGCTCGCTGCCACGCCGTTTGCGGATCCGTGGCGTTTTCAGCCGAACATCGAGGTCTACCTCCTGGTCGGCTTCCTGATCGGCGCGTATACGTACCTGGTGCGCGTCATCGGCCCCAAGGCGGTCGGGCCCGGTGAACAAGTGGTCACTCTGCGCCAACTGCGCTGCTTCGTCGGCTCGATGGTGATTCTGTTCGCCGCCAGCACCTGGCCTATCCACCAGATCGGCGAGGACTACCTCTACAGCGCGCACATGTTGCAGCACCTGATGCTCAGCTACTTCCTGCCGCCGTTGGTGCTACTGGCCACACCCGAGTGGCTGCTGCGGGTGCTCGTCGGTGACGGCACCACCTATCGGGTGGTGCGCTTCTTCACCAAGCCGGTGGTGGCCGCCGTGCTGTTCAACGGGGTGGTGATGATCACGCATATCCCTGGAGTGGTCAATGGCAGCACCGTCAACGGACCGTTCCACTTCGGGCTGCATTTCATGGTCGTGCTGACTGCCGTGCTGGCGTGGATGCCGGTGGTGGGCCCGCTGCCGGAACTGCAGATGCGACACGGCGGCAAGATGATCTACCTGTTCCTCTTCAGCGTCGTGCCGACGGTCCCCGCTGCGTGGCTGGCAATGGCCGAGCGGCCCGTCTACAGCCACTACGGCAACCAGCCGGTACGGGTGTGGAACATCGACCCGATCAACGACCAGCAGGTTGCGGGCTTGATCATGAAGGTCGGCGGCGGTTTCTTCCTGTGGACAGTTGTGATCTACATGTTCTTCAAGCGCTTCGGTCTCGAGACCTCGCAGGAGAACTCGTACCGCCGCCCGCCGTCGACGGAGCCGACACTGACCTCTGACCCACTGACATACGACGAGGTAACTGCCGCCTTTGACGCCAGCAAGGCCCCGGCTGACCGCTAGTGAGTCGGTCGTTGGTCAGTTGGTCGGTCGCTCGGCGAGGGTGACATCGAAGGTCTGGCTGGCGCCGTCGCGCTCGACGGTGACGCTGACAGTCGCGCCGGGCGTCGTACCCCGCAGGGCGGTCGACAACTGGTTGGCGGTGGCGATGGTGGTGTCGCCGACCTTGGTGATGATGTCGCCGGCCCTGATGCCGACATCAGCCGCCGGTGTGCCGTCTTGCACGGTCGTGACGGTCACTCCGAAAGGGGTCTCGGCAACGTTGACGCCGATGAACCCGATCGGTGACGCCTTCACCGACTTGCCCGCCTTGAGGTCGTCGAGCAGCGGTTTGATGGTGGCCACCGAGATGGCGAAGCCGACGTTCTGTGCGTCGGGGATCCCGGCCGAATTGATGCCAATCAGGTCGCCGTTCATGTTGACCAGCGCGCCGCCCGAGTTGCCGTGGTTGATGGCCGCGTCGGTCTGGATCAGACCGTGCAGCGTGAGCGAGTCGGACTCTCGCAGCGTGCGGTCGAGGGCGGAGACGATGCCGGTGGTGACGGTGGGTGAGTCGCCCAAGTCCAACGCATTGCCGATGGCGACCACGTTGTCACCGACTCGAATGGTGGAGGTGTCAGCCAGCGCCAGCGGGAACAGGTTGCTGGTGTCGGCCAGTTGCAACAGTGCGACGTCGTAGTCGGCAGAGGCGCCCAGGACTGTGGCCGAGCGGACCGTGCCGTCGAACATCTTGACGGTGAACGTCGGGCTCTCGATCGCGTTGCCCTGTTGGTCGGTGACCAACACGACGTGAGCATTCGTCAGCATCAGGCCGTCATTGGAGATGACCACACCCGAGCCAGCGGCGATCGGGGTGACGTCGGGGCCGTCGCCGGCCGAGACCTCGATTGCGGCGACGGCGGGCTCGGCCTTGGCCAGCAGCGCGTACAGGTCGTTGGTTGGGGTGGAGCCGTCTGCACCAGAGCCGGTGGCGACGTAGGACACCTGCGTGCCGTCCTTCTCGGTCAGCCGAACGGTGCCGTAAGCGACACCGGCGGACAGAACGACACAAGCGGCCGCCGCTCCTACCAACCGACCGGCACGGGAGGAGGACCGGGTTGGCGCCGCCTCGGGCAAGGAGGGGGGCGGCGGGGGCGGGAGCGGCGACGGAGGCCTGTGCTGGCGAAGTTCTGACATTGGTAGATGATGCCAGCGACGCACTGAGCGGACGCTGAAGCCGGCTGAAGCTGTCTTCAGCCGACGCACCGCAGCCCGAGCAACCGCGGTCGATCGGTGCGACAATGCACCCGATGCGAGTGCTGGTGGTCGACGACGAGGTGCGCCTGGCGGCGGCGGTGCAACGCGGGTTGCAGGCCGAAGGTTTCACCGTCGACGTTGTGCATTCTGGCCCCGATGGACTGTGGGCTGCCACCGAGAACCGATATGACGCCATCGTGTTGGACATCATGCTGCCGGGCATGAACGGATACCGGGTGTGCGCCGAGGTGCGCAGCCGAGGCATCGATACACCGATTCTGATGCTGACCGCGAAGGACGGCGAGTTCGACGAGGCAGAGGCGCTCGACACCGGTGCCGACGACTTCCTCTCCAAGCCCTTCTCGTACGTTGTGTTGGTGGCGCGTCTACGCGCGCTGATTCGTCGGTCAAGCGGGCGCAGCACGAATGAGATGACCGTCGGCAAGGTCACGCTGGCACCCGCCGAACGTCGCTGCGTTGTCGATGGTGTGGAAGTGGTGCTGACGACGCGCGAGTTTGCGATCCTCGAGTGCCTGGCCCGTCGGCCGGGTGAGGTAGTAGCCAAGCGCGACATTCTCGACAACGTGTGGGACGACACCTTCGATGGGCCTGACAACGTGGTCGAGGTGCACGTCCACGCGCTGCGCCGCAAGCTGGGCGCCGATCGAATCGAAACGATACGCGGTGGCGGCTACCGCCTGGCTGTCGTGTGAGTGAGCGTGTGATGGCCCGCCACTCGGCGTGGAGCGCGCGTGTGCGCAACACGTCGCTACGGCTGCGCGTCACCACCGTTGCAACGATCGTGGTGGCGCTCACGTTGCTTGCGACAGGGCTACTGGTGACGCGCTGGTTGCGCTCGACGTTGGTCGACGACGCCGACCAACAGCTCAGCCGGCAGGTTGAGTTCGTGGCCAACTTGGCGGAACAGGGCAAGCTCTCACCCACGCTGACGGCGACGGGTGTCGACACCGGCCAGGTGCAGGTGATCACCGACGACCGCGTGGTCGTGGCCGTCTCTCCGGGGCTGGCTGCAACCGTGCGCCTCGACGTGTTTCCGGCCCCGTCGGTGGGTGCCCAGGCGGCGCAGACCGTGCCAGGTCCAGTGGTTGGAGGCGTTGGGAGCACGCACTATCGGGTGGTTGCACGCACGGTCGACACGCCGGTGGGGCCGCTCACCGTGTACGCCGCTTCTTCCTTGCGGGCGGCAGAGAAGTCGGTCGCCGCTCTCGTGGCAGGGCTCTGGGTGGGGTTGCCACTGCTGACGTTGCTGGCTGTGGCCGGCATCTGGTACGTGGTGGGCCGTTCGCTGTCGCCCGTCGAACGAATGCGTCGGGAAGTTGCCGCCATCCCGGGGACACGGCCGGATCAGCGAATCTCAGCGCACGCACGCGCCGCTGAGCTGGATCGGTTGGCCGCAACGATGAATGGGCTACTGGAGCGAATCGACGAGGCAGCCGCAGCCCGCCGGCAGTTCCTTGCGGATGCGTCGCACGAGCTGCGCAGTCCACTTGCCTCGGCGCGTGCGCAGCTGGAAGTCGGCCTTGCGTACCCGAGCGGCACCGACTGGCCGGCCACCGCAACCGAGGTGATGGTGGACATCGACCGTCTGCAGTCGCTGGCCGGCGAGCTACTCGACCTGGCGCGCGTGGATGGAGGTGGCCGGCTGCCGACAACGGAGCGGTTGGATCTTGCTGCACTGGTCGACGTGGAGCTGGCGCGGTACACCGATCAACGAGTCTCGGTCGAGAGCAGTGGCGCATGGGTGGCAGCCGATGCCGCGCTGCTGGTGCGGTTGGTGCGCAACCTGGTGGACAACGCGCTGCGGCACGCGCACCAGGCGGTGCGGATCACCGTTGGCATGGAGGGTGACGTAGCCCGAATGCGCGTGTGGAATGACGGCGCCCCGATCCCCGAGGGCGAACGCGAGCGCATCTTCGAGCCGTTCACCCGACTCGACGAAGCGCGCACCACCGACGAGGGCGGCGCCGGCCTCGGCCTGTCCATCGCACGGCGGGTTGTCGAATTACACGGCGGTTCGTTGGTTGTTGGGTCGTCAGACACCGGAGCCGAGTTCGTCGCCACCCTGCCGCTTGCGCTCGCGAGTTAGTCCCAGCGAAAGAGCGCTGCAGCGATGAGCGGGGTGATGCCCGCCCAGACGGCGAGCACGATCCAGCTGGTGGTGGGCTGTGTGCCATTGCCGCCGAGCGCTTCGCGCAGCACGTCGGCCAACGCGCCGCTGGGCAGCCCGTGGGCGAGCGCGCGCAGCGCTCCGGGAAGCTTGGTGAATGGAATCACCATGCCGCCCAGCAGCAGCATCACCAGGTACAGGCCGTTCAGTGCCGCGAGGTTGATCTCTCCGCGCAGGCGGCCGGCAAAGGTGAGGCCGAGACCGGCGAAGGCCATCGTGCCCAGCAGGACGGCCCCGATTGCGGCCGGCCAATTGGTGGTGTCGGGCGACCAGCCGAGTGTGAAAGCCACCGGGATGAGGATCGCGAATTGCACGATCTCGACGACGGCGACCGATGCGATCTTGGCTGCGATCAACCGCCCGCGGCCAAGCGGAGTGGCACCCAATCGCTTGAGCACGTGGTAGCTGCGCTCGAAGCCGGTGCCGATGCCGAGGCTGACCATTGCGGTGCTCATGACGGCGAGGGCCAGCACGCCGGGTGCGAGGAAGTCGATGGGGTCGTCGGTGCCGGTGGGCAGCACGTCGACCAGGCTGAAGAAGACCAGCAGCAGCACCGGGATGCCGAGTGTGAGCAGCAGTTGTTCGCCGTTGCGTGACACCAGTTGCAGCTCGGTGCGTAGCTGTGTACGGAAGCGGCTCACTGCTGGTCATCCCGGCGGTCGTTGTCTGGGTCGTTGTCGGCGGTCAGCCGACGAAACACGTCTTCCAGGCGTTGGGCACCGGCGCGCAGATCGGTGAGCGGGTGACCTTCCTCGGCCAGCCATGCGGTCAGCTGCGCCATCAGCCGAGGGTGTGGTGGTGCGTCGATCACGTATTCGTCGTGGCCGACGCGGCTGGCGACCATGCCGATCGCGGTGGCCAACGCGATCGTGTCCAGGTTGGGGCTGCTGCGAAAGCGGATCTCGTCATGCCCGCGGCGTAGTTCAGCCAGGGAGCCGTCGGCAATTACCACGCCCTGATCGAAGATGATGACACGGTCCGCCAGTCGCTCGGCCTCGTCGAGTTCGTGGGTGGCCAATACGACCGCGCAGCCACTGTCGGCCAAGCCGCGCACGATGCCGCGGATGGTGTCGCGACCATTGACATCAACACCGGAGGTCGGTTCGTCGAGGAAGGCGACGTCGGGTCGCGCGGCCAGCGCCAGCGCCAACGACACGCGCTGCTGCTCGCCGCCGCTGAGCCGCCGCCAGGTCGCCTTCGAACGCGCACCCAGACCGACCTGCGCCACCAGCGCATTCGCGTCGGCGCCCTTGCCGTAGAGCGCGCAGTAGTGGCGAACCGTATCCAACACCCGCGCGCTGGGGTAGACGCCGCCCTCCTGCAGCATCACACCCATCCGCTCGCTCAGCAGTCGCTGCTGGGTGGCAGGGTCGAGGCCCAGCACCCGCACGCTGCCGGCGGTGGCGCGACGGAAGCCTTCGCAGACTTCGATGGTGCTGGTCTTGCCGGCGCCGTTGGGGCCAAGTACAGCGGTGATCTCGCCGGCGGCCGCAGTGAACGACACGTCGCGCACTGCCTGCAGTTCGCCGTAGCGAACCGTCAGCCCTGATACCTCGACAGCTGCCACAGTCGAAAACCTACAGGTGGCGAAAGGCATAAGGGACCGCGAAAGGCGCGGGAGTAGCCTGGGCAAGTGATCGACGTACGACTTCTGCGCACAGACCCTGCTGGTGTTCGCGCCGCACTGGCCCGCCGCGGCAGCTCCGAGGTGCTGGATCAGTTGGTGCGGGCCACCAACATCGAGGTGGCAGTGCGCGACAACCAGTCGAAGCGCGACGGATTGCGCGCCGAGATCAACGAGCTGTCGAAGCAGGTTGGTCTCAAGCGTCGTGAGGGTGATGCCGACGGAGCCGAGGCGTTGCAGGCGCAGAGCCGTGCGCTGGGCGAGCAGGAGAAAGCCGCAGCCGACGAGCTGGAGGTCATTCAGGCCGAGCTGCGCGACCTGCTGCTACGCATTCCCAACCTGCCCGATCCCGACGCGCCCGACGGTGCCGGCGAGGAGGACAACCCGGTCATCAGAGGCCCGTTCCTGCCCGAGTCGTTCCCCGAGTACCAGCGCATCCCCCACTGGGAGACCGCTACCGCTCTCGGCATTTTGGACAACGAGCGGGCGACGAAGATCAGTGGCTCGATGTTCACCATGCAGCGCGGCGCAGGCGCAACGTTGGCGCGTGCGCTGTGCCAATACGCACTCGACATGAATGCCGACGCGTTTGAAGAAGTGCGCCCGCCGTCGCTGGTCACCACCGCCACGCTCACCGCCACCGGGCAGCTGCCGAAGTTCGCCGACGATGCGTACGCAATCGAACGCGACGACCTGTGGTGCATCCCGACTGCGGAGGTGCCACTCACATCGCTGTACGCGGGTGAAGTCATCGACGACACGCAGCTACCGATTCGGCTGATGGCGTACACGCCGTGCTATCGCCGCGAGGCAGGCTCGGCCGGGCGCGATACGCGTGGCATGTTGCGCACTCACGAGTTCGACAAGGTGGAGATTCTTGCGGTCACTACCCCGGCACAGGGGCCCGACATGCTCATCGAGTTGCGTGACCGTGCCGAGGCGTTGATCAAGGGTCTCGGCCTCCCATATCGCATCGTCGACATCTGCACTGGCGACATGGGGCAGAGCCATCACCGCAGCTTCGACATCGAGGTGTATGCGCCGGGCTGCGACATGTGGCTGGAGGTCAGCTCGGTGAGTTGGTTCGCCGACTACCAGGCCCGCCGCGGCGACATTCGTTTCCGCACCGCGGGCGAGAAGGGCACCACCGTTGCCAACACGCTCAACGGCTCGGCGCTCGCTGTGCCGCGAGTGTGGGCAGCCATCGTGGAGAACTATCGCCAAGCGGACGGCACCGTTGTCGTGCCGGAAGCGCTGCAGCCGTACATGCGCGGCATGACGGTGATCGGCCCGCGAGTCGGCGCCGCGTGATGGCCGATCTGGCCTCACGCCGCAAGGACTACGAGACCGCAGGTCTCGACATTGCCGACGTGGATGCCGACCCAATGGTGCAGTGGCAGCGGTGGTATGGCGAGGCCAGCGACGCTGGTTGTGTCGAGCCGAATGCGTTCGTGCTGGGCACCGTCGACGAAGACGGTTGGCCGGCGTCGCGCTACCTGTTGGTGCGTGGTGCCGACGAGCGCGGCTTCACGTTCTTCACCAACTACGACTCGGCGAAGAGTCGTCAGCTCGGCGCGCTGCCGCGGGCCTCGATGCTGTTCACCTGGCTGCAGCTGCATCGCCAGGTACGTGTGGTTGGCGAGGTCACGAAGGTGAGCGACCAGGAGAGCGACCAGTACTTCGCTTCCCGGCCGCAGGGCTCGCAGCTGGGTGCATGGTCGTCGCCGCAGTCACAGCCGATTCCCGATCGTGAGTGGCTCGAGCAACGCGTGGTGCAGATGGCGGAGACCTTCGGCGACGGCTCCGTCCCGCGCCCCGCCTTTTGGGGTGGCTGGCTGCTCCAGCCGCACAGGTTCGAGTTCTGGCAAGGTCGCCCCAGTCGCCTCCACGACCGCCTGGAGTACACGCCATCTGCCGACAACTCGGCCGCGTGGCAACTCGAACGCTTGGCCCCCTAAAGCGGCACTCTGGTCCGCCCAAGGGCGGGCTAGCCGGTCGCCTTTGTCACGTTTCCTCACCCATGGGCGGCCGCGGGTGCCACATCGGCACAGTGCTAGTCGGCGCGCAGCGGCCAGGTTTCAGCGGCGGCGGCGAGGCCGTCGATCAAGGATTCGGTGTGGGGGACCAGGCCGGGACCGGTCCAGTCTTTCCAGATTGGGCTGGCACCGCGCACCCGTGGGGGCAGTTCTATCTGCACGCCCTGCTGGCGCGGCAGGTTGACCGGGTTGGTGGCGTGCAGGCCGCGGAGCTCCTTGGGCATTGCATCTAGGTCGGTCTCGATCGTGTAGTCCGCAAGATGGGTGCGGAGGTGGCCTGCGACGTGATCGGCGAAGGGTCGATGCTGCCCACCGAGCAGCAACGTCGTCCAGAACCCGTGCCGACCGTAGCCGTGGATGGTGATGACGACATCGACGTGCTCAACGAAGGCGGCCAACGTCTCGGATTCGTCGGCGGAGACGCGATGCGACGGAATGTGCGACGTGAACTCGGCCGGCTGCAGCACCCCGTAGTAGCTGGCCCCGCTGCGCTCCGCTGCGCGCGATGCGACGATGTCGGTCAGCGCCTCCAACGACCCTCCGTGATACGCCATGAACCCCAGCCGGCTGCGCAGCTCGCAGACCTCGCGCACGCCGGGCGTCGCCAGCAGATCGCGAAATGGTGTCACCATCATTCGGCGTTCGGTCGACGATTCACTGACATGGATGCGACGATGGCGCCAACGATGACAGCGCACGCGAGGATAACCACGGTCGCCTGGTTGCGCTGAACGAACCGGGCGAGTTCCTCCTGCCAACTGGTGGCCTGTGAGGTGATGCTGCTGTCGTAATTCTCGGTGATGCTGGAGTACCAGTAGTAGGTCAGGTATATGCCGGTCAGGAGTACGAAGATCCCTGCGATGTACTCGAACCACTGCATACCCCGGCGCAGGAATCGCAGCAGAGCAGTGTTGGCCATGGCCAACGTCACGGTGAGCGCAGTGACCAGTAGTGCCATGCCGATTCCATACAGTGCGATCGCGGCGATTCCCGTTGCAATACCGTTGGCCGTGATCGCCCCGAGCACTGTGCCCGAGAAGGGCCCCAGCGTGCAGCCGAACGAGGCGACGGCGTACGCAATGCCGAACACGAACATGCTGGCCACCGATCGGTCGCGCTGGCCGATGTCCATCTTCGGGGACGTGAATGGAATGCGATACCCGAAAATCATGGCGACGCCGAGGACGATGAGAGCGATGCCGATGACCAGCGAGATGTACGGCATCGCGTCGAGGAATGAGTTCGTCGCCCACTTGGCAATGATCCCGAGGACGAGGAACACGGACAGGAAGCCGGCGGACACAGACAGGCTGACGGCTACGGCGCGTCGAATGCTGGTGCGCTCGGTGCCCGGCCGCAGGTTCTCCATACCGAGGAAGTACATGAGGTACGTCGGCAACAACACGAATCCGCACGGGTTGATGGCAGCGAGCAGGCCGGATGTGAACGCCAGCGGCAGGCGACCATCGACTGCAATCACAACAAGTCGCTCTCGAGGAACTTGGTGATCGACTCTTCGTCGAGCTGGCCGGTCTGGCGGACAATCACTCCGTCGGCGTCCACGAGCAGGGTGACCGGAAAGGCGGCGATGCCGACATCGTTGATGAACGCGCCGTCGCCGTCGTAGAGCAGTTCGTACTGCACGCCGCGGTCGCGGGCGAACGACTCTTCGCGATCGCTGGGCCCCAGGAAACTGATACCGACGAAGCGCACCCGATCGCCGTAGAGCCGGTGGGCGGCGGCGAAGTCGGGCAGCTCTTTTTGGCAGGGCACGCACGTCGATCCCCAGATGTTGATCACCATCGGCTGACCGGTCAGTGATCGGACTGGTACGTCGGTGCCGTCGAGGTTTTGCACGTTGACATCGGGCAATTGGTTGCCCTTGACCACAGCGTTGGTCTCGATGGTCGGCGGCTGCAGCTGGCTGCCTGCGACGTCCGTCTCGTCAATGCTTTCCTCGGTGACGGCGCCGCGACCCGAACCGTCGGTGCCGCCGCGGGCGATGACCCAACCGAGACCCAACGAAACGACTGCGGCAATCAACAGTGACGCCACCAACAACCGCGGACGAACCTTCACGGAGCCACGCTATCGGCGTGCCGTTTGAGTGGACAGTAGATCAATCCGCTCGCAGCCCCCTGCCGCGCTGCCCTCGGGGGAAGGGCAGCGACAGTTACAGGGGGCCGGCGGCTTGCGAGCCGATGGGTCGCAGTGCGTTGCCATCGACCGGCGGTCTGGCCAATCAAGCCGAAGCTCTCAACCGTGCCGGGTGGGTTTGCATTCCCCGTTGCTTTGCCTGGGGAACACGAACCCACCCAATCGTCATGCGACCCGGTCCGTCCGCACTCGCAAGAGGTGCGGCGGGATCGGTACTTCCTCGACGACCGCGGCCGGGCGTGGGTGTTTGGGCGGACGGCCACGTGGCCGCTTGTTGGCCACAATGCGTCCGTTCTCGACCAGTTCGCCACCCCACACACCCCACGGCTCAGCTCGCTCGAGCGCACCGGTCAAGCAATCCTCGGCAAGTGCGCACTTGCTGCAGATTGCCTTTGCACGGGCGGTATCGAGCGGGATGTCCGAGAAGAACAGGTGGGTGAGGGTGCCGTTGCCGTCGGCGCAACGCGGCTTTGCCACGCGCACCGCGATCGGCTCGACGAGCTCATCGAAGGTTGTCTGAATGTCTCTCTCATTGAGTGTTGCGGTTTCGTTCAGTGTGTACATGTGTTCCTCTCGGACGAAAGAAGGGTGGAAAAACCAGAAAGGCCGCCAGGATCTTGCGATCCCGACGGCCTCGGTGTGGAG
>Ga0105047_10016204_pt1 | contig 11690 bp, 11 predicted proteins | sample MAT04_FD_78384 | JGI IMG/M metagenome (GOLD analysis project Ga0105047, IMG submission 78384) | Freshwater microbial communities from Lake Fryxell liftoff mats and glacier meltwater in Antarctica - MAT-04 (megahit assembly) | ecosystem: Environmental > Aquatic > Freshwater > Ice > Liftoff... | reverse complement strand
TCCTGGCCGGGCGTGACGCCGCGACCGACCCGCGCTGGCCCGAATCGGGCGCCGCCGACGTCGTTGAGTACGCCCGCTGGGCCGAGCACCTTTGCGGCATGGCCTGCCTGAAGATGGCCATGGCGGCGCGCGGCGAAGCCTTCTCCATCCACGACCTGCGCCGCGCCACCCTGCCACTCGGCGGTTATGTCGAGGAAGCGGACGGCAGCATCCGCGGCCTGATCTACATTGGCGCCGTGCGATGGCTGAACGCGCGCGGCATAGCGGCGCGGATCGTGCTGGATGAGCCCATTCCTGCGCTCGCCCCCGGCGACCTCTACATTGCCTCCGTCCACCCAATGATCCGCACGCCCGGGGCGACGCCGCCGCGCACGGGCGGCCACCTCGTCCTGGTGTTCGGCGCGGACGGGGAGGGGCGGCACCGCTTCCACAACCCCTCGGGCGCCACGCCCGCCGAGCAGCAGGACGTGCGCCTTTCGCCGGCCGCCTTCTCGCGCTTCCACGCGGATCGGGGCATCCTCATTCCATCGTGAACCCCACCTCCGATCGCGCGCTGATCCTCGGCACCGCCCTGACCCAGACGATCGGCTGGGGCACGCTGTTCATCCCCTTCGCGCTCATGGTGCAGCCCATGGAGGCCGCGCTGGGCTGGAGCCGCGCCGAACTCAACGGCGCCTTCACGTTGGGCATCCTTCTTTCCGGCGTTCTGGCCATTCCAGTCGGCCGTTGGGTGGACCGGCATGGCGGCAAGGTGCCGCTCGCCTGGGGCGCGGTGCTGGGGGCGGCCATGCTCGCGGCCTGGGCCATGGTCGAGCACCTTTGGGCCTTCTACGTGATCTGGTTCGGCCTCGGCGTGGCACATGCGACGGCGCTCTGGGGGCCGGCGATGGCCGTGGTGGTAGCACTGGCGAAACAGCCGATGCGGGTGATCACCGCCATCACCTTCATCACCGGATTCTGCGGGACGATCTTCATTCCGCTAACCGCCCTGCTGATCGGGACGCTGGGCTGGCGCGGCGCACTCTGGGCGCTGGCGGCGATGCAGCTTCTGCCCGCACTCGTCGCGTGGTGGCAGTTCCGCGAGGCGCGGCCCGCGGCACCCCAGCCCGCCGCGCGCTCCGCCGACGCCTTCCGCCGCACGCTGCGCCGCCCCGCCTTTTGGGGCCTCGCGCTGTGCTTCGCCGCGCATGCCTTCATCGGCGTGGGGCTCGGCGCGCATCTGGTGCCGCTGCTGCGCGAAGCGGGTTTGCCGGAGGCCAGCGTGCTCCTCCTGGTGGCGCTGCACGGCCCCTTGCAGGTGGCGGCGCGCGCGGCGCTGTTCGTGGCGGGCGGGCGCGCATCGATGCGGCTGGTCGGGCTGGGGGCAATGCTGCTGCTGCCCTTCGGGCTGTTCTGGCTCGGCGCCGCGCCGTCCAGTTTCGCCTGGCTGCTGCCCTTCGTATTCGCCTGGGCCATCGCGGATGGGCTGCTGACCATCGTCCGCGCCGCCGGCACCGCCGAGATCCTGGGGCGGGAGGGCTATGGCGCGGTGACAGGCGCGCTGACGCTGATCGCGGTGCTGCCGCGCACCGCAGGGCCGATCACGCTGGCGCTCGTCTGGCAGGCAGGCGGGGGCTACGCCGCCGTGCCCTGGCTGCTCGGCGGCGTGGCGCTGCTGGGGGCGGCGAGCTTCCTGCTGGCCGTGCGGGATCGGGGCGCTACCCCTTGAACTGGCCGGCCCCGTCGATGTCGATCACGGTACCGTTCAGGTAGCCGCCGCGCGGCGATGCGCCGAACACTGCCATCTCGGCGATCTCGCGCGGCTCGATCGGGCGGTCGAAGGGCAGGCCCTTGATCATCTCGGGCCAGCGGTTGGGGTCGCCCAGGGCCTGCTCGGCACGCCAGCGGGCCTGGTTCTCCATCCGCTCGGTCCGCGTCACGGCCGGGTTGATGCCGAAGACGCGCACGCCGTCCTTCTGTGCATCGAAGCCGACCGCGGATGTAAAGGCGATCAGCGCCGCATTGCCCGCCGTGCCGGCGATGTAGGCCGGCTTCCAGGCGCGCCCGGCCATGCCGATGATGTTCACGATCAAGCCGGGTTTGCGCGCGCACATGCTGCCCATGAACAGCTGCGTCAGGTGGAAATAGCCGAACACCTTGAGCTGCCACGCCTCGATCCACTTCTCCATGGACAAATCGGCGATGCCGCCCGAGGGGATGGCGCCCGCGTTGTTCACCAGGATGTCGGCATCGGCCGCCACCGCGTGCAGCCGCGCGCGTTCCTCGGGCTTCGAGAGGTCGGCCGTCACCGCCTCCACGCGCACCTGGTACTTGGCGCGGAGCGCCGCGGCGGCCGCGTCGGGCGTGCGGGCGGCGATGACGATGTCGCAGCCCTCGGCGGCGAAGGCCTCGGCGCAGGCATAGCCGATGCCCTTGGAGGCACCCGTGACGACGACGCGCTTGCCGGCGAGTTCCATGTCCATCTGGTCTAGTTTCCTTCCCGTGCGGATCGCATGGCAGCGGCCAGCGCCGCGTTGTTCTGAGCGATGTCGTCCAGCGCGCCGTCGCGGTCGGGTGCCGCGCGATTCTGCGAGAGTTTGCGCTTGCCGATCAGCGTCTCGATGGTCAGCACCACGCCGACGATGCCCTTGAGTTGGCCCGCGATGAAGGCCTCCGGCGCGTCGCTTACGGCCCAGCGATTGGCGCGCTTTTCCTCGTGATGGTCGGTGAGCGTGGTGACGATCTCGTGCAGGCGGGCCGCGTCCTCGATGATCTCGATGCTGCCCTCGGCATGGACGGCCTCATAGTTCCAGGTGGGGACGACGCGGTGGTGCTCGGCCTTGGAGGGGTAGCTGGAGGGCGAGACATAGCCTTCCGGCCCGGGGAAGATGGCGATGGCGCGGCCCGTCTCGCGCAGGGACTTCCAGTGGGGGTTGGCGCGCGCCAGATGGCCGACGACCCGCTTGCCATCGGTCAGCAGCGGCAGATGCGAGATTTCGGGCAGGCCGGACGCGCCATTGCTGACGAGCAGGCAAAGGGCCGGCCGCTGCATGAGGCGCAGCAGCACCTCCGGCCGGTCCTCACGGAACTGCGGTGGATTGTAGAGCGACACGGCAAACCTCCAGCAATGCGTTCCAGCGCACCACGCCTGAGGCGAGCGCCCGGCGTTCAGCGCTTAAATCAAAGCGCTCCGCCTTTGCGCCCAGCCATGGCGCCGAGGCGGAGACGCAGCGCGTTCAGCTTGATGAAGCCCTGCGCGTCGAACTGGTCATAGGCGCCCTGGTCATCGTCGAAGGTGACGTGCTTCATCGAGTAGAGGCTGAGCGGCGACTCGCGGCCCGTGACGATCACGTTGCCCTTGTACAGCTTGATGCGGACCGTGCCCTCCACGCTCGCCTGCGACGTATCGATCAGCGCCTGGAGCATCCGCCGCTCGGGCGAGAACCAGAAGCCGTTGTAGATGATCTCCGCATAGCGCGGCATCAGGCTGTCCTTGAGGTGCGCCGCCTCACGGTCGAGCGTGATGCTCTCCATCGCACGGTGCGCCAGGTGCAGGATGGTGCCGCCGGGCGTCTCGTAGCAGCCGCGGCTCTTCATGCCGACGAAGCGGTTCTCCACCAGGTCCAGCCGGCCGATGCCATTGGCCTTGCCGAGCGCGTTGAGCTTGGTCAGCAGCGCTGCGGGCGAGAGCGCCTCGCCATCGATGCCGACCGGGTCGCCGTGCTTGAACTGGATGGTGATGTCGGTCGCCACATCGGGTGCGTCCATCGGGCTGATGGTCCGCTGCCAGACCATCTCGGGCGGCTCGTCGTTGGGCTCCTCGAGGATTTTGCCCTCGCTGCTGCTGTGCAGGAGGTTGGCGTCCACGCTGAAGGGCGCCTCGCCGCGCTTGTCCTTGGCGATGGGGATCTGGTGCTGCTCGGCGAAGGCGATCAGCGCGGTGCGGCTCGTAAGGTCCCATTCGCGCCAGGGGGCGATGATCTTCACGTCCGGCTTGAGCGCGTAGTAGCCGAGTTCGAAGCGCACCTGGTCGTTGCCCTTTCCGGTCGCGCCGTGGGAGACGGCGTCGGCGCCAACCTGCTCGGCGATCTCGATCTGGCGCTGGGAGATGAGGGGCCGGGCGATCGAGGTGCCCAGCAGATACTGCCCCTCATACAGCGCATTGGCGCGGAACATCGGGAAGACGAAATCCTGCACGAAGGTCTCGCGCAGATCCTCGATGAAGATGTTCTCGGGCTTGATGCCGAGCATCAGCGCCTTCTCGCGCGCTGGGCCCAACTCCTCTCCCTGGCCGAGATCGGCCGTGAAGGTCACGACCTCGCAGGCATAGGTGGTTTGGAGCCACTTCAGGATCACGCTGGTGTCGAGCCCACCGGAATAGGCGAGGACGACTTTCTTAACACCCTTGACGCGCATGGGAGGCAACCTTCTTGCGGTAAACTTGGCGGGTGTGTGGATGCCAGCGGATCGCGCGGGGGGCAAGGTGCGCCGGCGCTGCTGCGGGGCGCGATGCGCCCTCCGGAGGCCGCGGCCGGGAGGAAATGCGCTTTGCTAATCCCGTTAGCTAAAAATACACGCGCCTGCTACAAAATGTCCAAGGAAAAGACATTTGTCCTGCGATAAACCGGGAGCGGCACGATGCGCCACAATGCGATACATCCTTCTGCGCCGCCCGCCTCTTCGGCCGCGATCTTCTTGATGGATGCCGAAAATTTCATCGACGATCGACAAATTGAGATCGATCAGGCGGTGTTGATCGCGCAAGTCCAGGCGGAAGTCGCAAAACTTCAGTTGGAGGCCGCCTATCCGCCTTTCGTGCACTGGGCGACCATGCTCCGCATCCTGGACCCGACGCTCAGATCCGGCTGCTCACCGTTCGAGATCCTCGTCGAGACGATCATTCGCCATGAGCTCGCCCAGCGCCGCGCCACGGCCGTGATCGATCGTGTCCTGCCCTGGCTCTGCGCGACGCGCCCGATATTCTCGGCCCTGACGGAAGCCAGCGCGATCCACGATGTCGAGACGCTGGACGGCCAAGCTCTGGCCTGGATGGCAACGCCGCGCGACGTCTCGCCCGATGGGCTGGAGGCCTTTGCCCTGATTTCGCGCCTGGCCCACCATCTCGACGGACGGTTGGTGCAGGTTGGCGGCGTGGCGACCGAGTTCGGCGTTACCGGCATACGCACCGACACCATCTCGGGACAGGAGCAGGTGGTGTGCGTCGCCTTCGCCTGCACGCCGCTCGGCTGAGGCACGCTCAGGGCATCCGGCGTGTCCACGCCGAAAAGGCCAACATCCCCGCCGCCGTCAGCCCGAAGGCCCAGCCGTAGCCGCCCGCCGCGATGACACCCGCAAAGATCAGGCTGCCGCTGGTCTGCCCCATGAACAGTGCCATCGCGAAGGCCGAGACTGCCGTGCCGCGCGCCTCGGGCATGGCTTCCGTGGCGCGGGCCTGCAGTACGCCGTGGAAGCTGTAGAAGCAGAAGCCCAACAGAAGCTGCAGCGCCAGCACCGTCCCCCAACCCGGCGCCACCGCCGTCAGCCCGAGGCCCAGCGCCAGGCCGAGGCCGCCCCAAAGCAGCAATCCCCGCTCGCCGAAGCGCCGCACCATTCGCCGCGCCACCTGCGTGTAGGCCAGCGCGCCGACGCCGAACACCGCGACCACCAGCCCCGCCTCGCCGGCCGACAGAAAAAACTCCTCGATGAGGAAGGAGGCGATGAATGGAAACGCACCGCCGAACAGCAGCGCTCCGTCCAGGAAGGCGGCCAGCAGCAGGCGCCGCGCATTCGGGTTCCGCAGCAGCCGTGCATAGGCCATCAGCCCGCTCTGCCCCCGTGCACCCCCCGGCAGCCCGCGCCACATCTGCGTGCCGAGGCGGGCAGCCAGCAGCAGACCGACCGAGGCGGTGAAGCAGCCGAAGGCCAGGAAGCTCGTCTGCCAGCCGAAATGCTGCCCGAGAATGCCCGAGATCGGCCCCGTCAGCATCTGCGCCATCACGTTGCCGATGAGGAACTGTCCGATCACCGCCTGGCGCTCGGCATAGGGCACCGTGTCACCGATATGGGCCAGCAGCAGCGGGATGACGGCGCCCGCGACCAGGCCGCCCAACGCCCGCAGGATGGTGAGTTGCGTCAGCGTCGTGGCAAACTCGGCCAGCACGGTGAAACTGCCGAACAGCATCAGGGCCACGGCCGCCACGCGCAGCTTGCCCAGCCGATCGCCCAGCGGGCCCACCGCCACCTGGCCGCCGCCGTAGAACAGCATGAACGCCGCGATGAGGATGGCGACGGCCGAGACGCTCACGCCGAAATCGTCGGCGACCATCGGCATCAGCGGGTCCATGATCCGCATGCCGGAGCCGGATGCGAAACCGGCCAGGGCAACCAGCCAGATGGAGACCGGTCGCGCGGCCCCGCTCACGCCGTGCGCTTCGCCCGCTCGGATTCGGTCTTGAGCTGCCCGCAGGCGGCCAGGATGTCGCGCCCGCGCGGCCGGCGGATCGGGCTCGAATAGCCCGCGTCATTCACGATGGCGGCGAATTTCCGCAGCGCCTCGGGCGTGCTCGTCTGATAGGGCGAACCTGGCCAGGGGTTGAACGGGATCAGGTTCACCTTGGCCGGCAGGCCCGACAGCAGGCGCACCAGTTCATGCGCCTCCGCCTCGCTGTCGTTCACGCCGCGCAGCATAACATATTCGAAGGTGATCCGCCGCGCGTTGGAAGCGCCCGGGTAGCGCTTGCAGGCCGCCAGCAGCTCGGCGATCGGGTATTTGCGGTTGAGCGGCACGATCACGTCGCGCAGGTCGTCGCGCACGGCATGCAGCGAGACGGCCAGGTTCACGCCCAGCTCCTCGCCGCACTTGTCCATCATCGGCACGACGCCGGACGTGCTGAGCGTGATCCGCCGGCGCGACAGGGCGACGCCCTCATGGTCCATCAGGATGGTCAGCGCGCGGGCGGTGTTCTCGTAATTGTAGAGCGGCTCGCCCATGCCCATGACGACGATGTTGGAAAGCCGCCGCCCTTCTTCGCCCTTGGGCGTCGGCCATTCGCCGTAGCTGTCGCGCGCCGCCAGGAACTGGCCGACGATCTCGGCCGGGCCCAGGTTGCGCACCAGTTTCTGTGTGCCCGTGTGGCAGAAGGTGCAGGAGAGCGTGCAGCCGACCTGCGTGGAGATGCACACCGCACCCCGGTCGCTCTCGGGGATGTACACTGTCTCGACCTGCTGGCCGTCGCGCCACTGGAACAGCCATTTGCGTGTGCCGTCGGAACTCGTCTGCTCGGTCGTCACGCCGGGACGGCCGACGACGAATCGCTCGGCCAGCTTGGCCTGCAACGGCTTGGCGATGGTGCTCATCGCGGCGAAATCGCGCACGCCCTGGTGGTAGATCCAGTGCCAGAGCTGCTTCGCGCGGAACGGCTTCTCGCCGATCGTCAGCATCTCGGCCGCCAGTTCCTCGCGTGTCAGGCCCACCAGTTCGCGGCGCCCCTCGGCGTCGGTCATCGGCGGCGGCGAGAAGATCGCGGATTTCGCAAGGATGCGGACGCGCTCGGCCTCCGTCAGCCCATCGGCCGGGACGGCGACGCGCGTCGAAGGCTGGAAAGCGTTGCTCATCGGCGCCCCGCCGCCGGGCATTCCCGGCTGATCGCTTCATACGCGGCCGTGAAGCCGGCGAGGGGGAAGGTATCCGTCGCCTGGCCTCGGCCGTTCGGGCCCGCGCCACGGTTCACTGCCTCGCGCCCGCCGCGCAGCGCGGCCACGACGGCACGGCCATCGCGGGCGAAGGCGGTCTCGCCCGCGGTGAAGAAGGGCAGTTCGGTCGTGCCGACGGTGAGTTTCGTCTCGGTGTTGCGCGCGAAACCGTAGGCGGCGCGAATGGCCACCTGGTCGCGGCTGCCCGGCCGGTGGGTCACCAGCACCATGACGCTGGCGGGCGCGCGGCCGGGCACGCCCTCGGCCGAGCGTGCGCGCGCGAAGGCATAACAGACCTTCTGGCCGTTCTCGGCATGCGAGGCGGCGGTCCATGACTGAAATTCGCCCAGGCTAGCGGGCGCTTGGTTCGCGGTAGCGGCGGCGCGGCCTTGCGGCTGCGCCTGTGCTGACGGAAAGGCAAAAAGGATGATGGAGGCAAGGGCCAGGGCGCGCATGCCCCGTGCATACGTCCCGGTGACGCCCACCGCAACCGCGATGGGCGCAAGTCAGGCCAGCCCTCAGGTTTCCTCTTCGCGGTCCGTTTCGACCTCGATGTCGTCGCCGATCGCCTCGTCCTCGTCCTCGATCTCATCCGCGTCCTCGACCGCGTCGGCTTCGACGTCGTCGAGTTCCACCTCGTCGCCATCGACCTCGGTCGCGGCGACGGCGCGCTTCTTCAGCTTCTCATCGGGGACGATGTTGGCGGAACGGCGCGGACGCGGCTGCTCTGTCGGCTGTTCGGTGCCGCATTTCGGGCAGACGCTTGGCACCTTCGCCATGTCGTAGAACTTGGCGCCGCAAGCGACGCAAACGCGCTTCAAACCGAGATCCGGCTTTGCCATGGAGCCCTCTACTTCATACCGCCCGGACGGGCAGGCGGGGCGCATTGCCACGGGCCGCGCGTCGGTGTCAAACCGGACCTCGATGTCACATGATGCAACCCCCACCCCGCTGCGCTCCATCCCCGCCCGCCAGGGCCTCTCGGGGCGCATTTCCGTGCCCGGCGACAAGTCGATCAGCCACCGCGCGCTGATGTTCGGCGCACTCGCCATCGGCACCACCGAGATCGAGGGCCTCCTCGAAGGCGAGGACGTGCTGCGCACCGCCGCCGCCATGCGACTGCTGGGCGCGACGGTCGATCACCTCGCGCCAGGCCGCTGGCGCGTGGCCGGCCGAGGCATCGGCGGCCTGACCGAACCGGCGGACGTGCTGGACATGGGCAATTCCGGCACCGCCGCGCGCCTCATCTGCGGGCTGCTGGCGGGCCACCCGATCTTCGCGGTGATGACGGGCGACGCCAGCCTGCGCCGCCGCCCCATGAAGCGCGTGACCGACCCGCTGGCCGCCACCGGCGCGCAGTTCTGGGGCCGCGAGGGCGGGCGCCTGCCGCTCGCCATCCAGGGTGCCAGGGAGCCACTGCCGCTGGATTACCGCCTGCCGGTCGCCTCGGCCCAGGTGAAGAGCGCCTGCCTTCTCGCGGGCCTCTGCGCGCCCGGCATCACCCGCATCGTCGAGCCGGAAGCAACGCGTGACCATTCGGAGAACATGCTTCGCCACTTCGGCGCGACGGTGCAGGTGGCCCGCGAAGGCCATGGCCGTGTGATCGAACTCACCGGCCAGCCCGAACTGCGCGCCGCCCCCGTGATGGTCCCGGGCGATCCTTCCTCGGCCGCGTTCTTCATCGTGGCTGCGCTGGTGGTGCCGGGCTCCAGGCTGGTCATCGGCAATCTCGGGCTGAACCCGCTGCGGACCGGCCTGTTCGATTCGCTGCGGGAGATGGGGGCCAAGCTCACCGTCGGCGCCCCGCGGCTGGAGGGCGGCGAGCCGGTGGGGGACCTCACCATCGAGGCCGGGCCGCTCCATGCCGTGGACGTGCCGGCCGAACGCGCGCCCAGCATGATCGACGAATACCCGATCCTCGCCGTCGCCGCCGCGCTGGCGAGCGGGACGAGTCGCTTCCGTGGCCTCGCCGAACTCCGCGTGAAGGAGAGCGACCGGCTGACCGGCACGGCGGAGATGCTGCGCGCCGCGGGCGTGGACTGCGCGATCGAGGGCGACGACCTGCTCGTGCATGGCCAGGGCGCCCCGCCGCCCGGCGGCGGCGTGGTCGCCACCCAGATGGACCATCGCCTCGCCATGAGCGCGCTGGTGCTGGGCCTCGGCTGCCGCGCGCCGATGTCGGTGGATGATGGCGCCTTCATCGCCACCAGCTTCCCGAACTTCATCGCGCTGATGAACGAAGTGGCGGGCGGCGGCGTGATTTCCGCCGCATGAGGCCGGGCATCGTCATCGCGGTGGACGGCCCGGCGGCGGCGGGGAAGGGGACGCTGGCGCGCCGCCTCGCGCAGCATCTGGGCCTCGCCTATCTCGACACGGGGCTGCTGTACCGCGCCGTTGGCCGCCGCGTGCTCGATCAGGCGGGAGATCCATCGGACCCCGCAGTGGCCGAGGCCGCCGCCCGCGCCCTCCACCCGAACGACCTGGAGCGGCAGGACCTGCGCGGCCCCGCGGCGGATGACGCTGCCAGCCGCGTGGCCGTCATCCCCGGTGTGCGGGCCGCCCTGCTGGATTTCCAGCGCCATTTCGGCGCGACACACGGCGCGGTGCTGGACGGGCGGGACATCGGCACGGTCGTCTTCCCCGACGCGGCCGTGAAGCTCTTCGTCACCGCGAGTGCGGAGGAGCGCGCCCGGCGCCGCCATGCCGAGATGCTGGCCCGGGGCATGGCGCCGCCGCTTGCCGAGGTGGCGGCCGAGATGCGGGCGCGCGACGCCCGCGACGCCGGGCGCGACGCCGCGCCACTGGTCCCGGCGCCCGACGCCGTGCTGCTGGACACCACGCGCCTCGATCCGGAAGCGGCATTTTCCGCGGCACTCGGGGCGATAATGGCGAAGGTTTAGTTTCGCCCCGCCGGAAGGCTGGTGCGTCTGGTTCGGCGCGGTGCGAACCCGGCTGCCTGCACGCTCCGCGTTGCTCGTCCAATTGGCGAATCTTCTCTTGGCGTGAGCATTTTGCGCACGATGTTCGCGTGGCCATACGGCTTTGCCGAAGCCGTGGCCGATTTCCGTCCCGCAACCGGTTTCTGCTTGACGCGCCGCGATCTTGGGCGGATGTAGCGGCATCGTCTCCAAATCGAGATGACCGGATTGGGGCGGACCGTGACGCGCCCCGTCTTTCAGGCACTGCCATTTTCCGGCGTGCAAGCCGTGATCTTCCGACCAGGAGGGTGGCGCAGAACCAGACTACGGGGCCAAACCCCGTGCTCACACCAGGACAAAAACGCCACATGGCATCTGCCACCAGCCACGCGACAACCGCGGGCTCCGAAGACTTCGCCACGCTTCTCGATGAGATGCTGGGCGCCAACACCGGCTTCGCCGGCTCCGTCGTCACCGGCCGCATCATCCGCATCGATGATGACTTCGCCGTCGTGGACGTGGGCCTCAAGAGCGAAGGCCGTGTTCCCCTCAAGGAATTCGCCCCCCCGGGCATGAAGCCCGAGATAAAGCCGGGCGACGTGGTCGACCTTTTCGTCGAGCGTTACGAGGACAAGGACGGTTCGATCGTCCTGTCGCGCGAGAAGGCGCGGCGCGAAGAGGCGTGGACGAACCTGGAGAAGGCCTTCGCGGCCAACCAGCGCGTCAACGGCATTCTCTTCGGGCGCGTAAAGGGCGGCTTCACCGTCGATCTGGGCGGCGCCGTGGCGTTCCTGCCCGGCTCCCAGGTGGACATCCGCCCCGTGCGCGACGTCGGCCCCCTGATGGGCCAGTCGCAGCCGTTCCAGATCCTCAAGATGGACCGCGCCCGCGGCAACATCGTGGTCTCGCGCCGTGCGGTGCTGGAGGAGACTCGCGCCGAACAGCGCGCCGAGCTGGTCCAGGGCCTCAAGGAAGGCATGGTGCTCGACGGCGTGGTGAAGAACATCACCGATTACGGTGCGTTCGTGGACCTCGGCGGCGTCGATGGCCTGCTGCACGTGACCGACATCGCCTGGCGCCGGATCAACCACCCCTCCGAGG
>Ga0105047_10016203_pt1 | contig 11691 bp, 8 predicted proteins | sample MAT04_FD_78384 | JGI IMG/M metagenome (GOLD analysis project Ga0105047, IMG submission 78384) | Freshwater microbial communities from Lake Fryxell liftoff mats and glacier meltwater in Antarctica - MAT-04 (megahit assembly) | ecosystem: Environmental > Aquatic > Freshwater > Ice > Liftoff... | reverse complement strand
CGCAATGTTCGGGCGCAATGTTTGACAAGCGGTCGTGCGTCGGTTGGCCTGCGGACGTACCGGCCGCGGCTAAACGCCGAAAACCCTTCGGGGTTAGGTCGCGCCGGCGCGATCTAATAACAAGTTAGGTTCCAAAATGCGGCTGACACCAGCTCAGATCGCTGTTCGTTTAATCTGCGGGGAGAGCCTCCCGCGCGTGCGGGACGACTCGCTGATGGATCGCCTCCGGGAAGGGCATGACTTCTTGACCCGGATCACTGGTGCGGATTTCGGCTACGATCTGGAAGCATGGCACAACCACTTGAAGGAATCGAGGCAAGGCGGTTATACCTACGGGCGCAACATAGTTTTGCCTCGGATAATGCAGGCCGCTCTTCAATCGCCCGAGTGGCAAAAGGCAGTCCAAAACCTAACAAGCCGTTGCACCTGACCGCGGCGGCATGACGACTTTGCGTGGCATTCTGTGTTACCGGCCGCCGCGGCAGGTGAACTTTGTCGTTCGGCAAGCATCGCAACACAGCAAAAAGGATCGCCCATGCCTCCTGGATTGATTCGCGGGTTCATGGCTCTTATCGCAATCGGGGTGATCGTGGGGTTCAGCTACTTGTACGGGGCGGCCATCTCCAAAGTATGGGCATGGCCGGACAAGAAGATCGAGTTTCCACCCGAGTATGTATACGTTGCCACAGCCTTAGCACTACAGCGCGGGATACCCCATCCGCCGTTTGCCTGTAAGGCTTTTAACGCCAGATGGGGATGCCCATCGGGGTGAAATCGACTCGGTGCTTCGTGGGCTGGGGATGCCCTGGAGGTTCCACATGGGTCGGAGCCTGAGATCGCCGGGACTGTAGATCGAGCACCGGAGTTCGCACCCGCGCTGTAGTGTTAGGCGGCAGGGCTTTACGGCTCAAGTCAAAGTACGGGGCCGAGGACCGAAAACTGGCCGACGAACTGAGCCGGATGATTCGGGAACTCCGTGAAATCGCAGAGCATCAGACGTTGAAGACTGAAGTCGCCGCGAGGGCGGAACTCGGCGGGGCATGAGCAAAGGAAATATGGGTGTACAGGTGCTTCCCGGGGCGACCGAAACCTACCCGTACATCAACGGCGGGATGCGCGGGGTGGTAACGGTGCGGGGCGACAGGATCGAACCCCAGCCGCGCGATGCCCCGATCCGACCCGCGGGTCGGCCCCTTCGCGGGGCGAAGATCACCGAGTTCACCCGCGACGACGATCGAAAGACGTACACCCTGAAATACGAGATCCAGGGCAAACCCCTGACGTGGAATTACACGATCGGCAGGGACGGCGTTTACACCTTCGTCTACGGCGACCGCAACGGCATGGAGACGACCGAAACCTACCGCCGCCGCGAGGGCAAAGACGGCCCGCCTACCAAAAAGGATGGCAAAGGCCCTCCTCCCAAAAAAGACGACTGAGAGTGCGTTCCGGAAGTCGTTGTGCCGATCGAATCGACGGATCGACTGGCACGCGATCCGTCTCCGCATACAACACCTTCCCTCCCTTTACTGTCGCTCTCACTTCCATTCGGGGTTCACACATGGCCGACCTGGTGCCGAACGAACGCTATTCTCGATGGGTCGCGGACTACGCCGCCCGCCTCCGCGCGAAGGATACCCCGCCCGCTACGCTCGCCGAGTGGACCGCCCGCCGGACCGAACTCCGCGCCCGCGTCGCCGAAAACCTCGGTGCCTTCCCGAAACCGCTGCCCGCGCTCAAAGTCGAAGTCGTCGGCAAGCGCGAACACGACGGCTACCGCAGCGAATCCATCGTCATCGAAACACGCCCCGGTACGTTCGCTACCACGACCCTCTACCTCCCGCCGATCCGAGGCAAAACCGCCGCCGTACTCGCGGTCCACGGTCACTGGGCGTGGTCCCGGCGCGACCCCGTGGTACAGTCGCGCTGCATCGGCCTGGTCAAACTCGGGTTCGTCGTACTCAGCATCGACTGCTTCGGGGCGGGAGAACGCTACCCGACTCCCGGACGAGGAACGTACCACGGAGCCCTGCTCGGCTCTTCGATGTGGCCGTCGGGCGAGAGCCTGCTGGGGATTCAGGTGTACGAGAATATGCGGATGGCCGACTACCTCCTGTCGCGTCCGGAGTGCCACGGCAAACTCGGTATCACCGGGGCTTCGGGGGGCGGCAACCAGACGATGTACACCGCCGCGATGGACGACCGCTTTACGGCCGCAGTCCCGGTCTGCTCGGTCGGTAGCTATCGGGCGTATCTGAAAACCGCGTGCTGCGTGTGCGAAGTGCTGCCCAATGCCCTGAGCTATACCGACGAGGGCGATATCCTCGGCATGGTCGCCCCGCGTCCGCTGATGGTCATCACCGCTTCGAAAGACAGTGCTCAGTACGGCCCCGAGGCCGCCAAACCGACGATCGAACGCGCGACCGCGATCTACCGCGCTCACAATGCATCGAAGGACTTTTCGCACCGGATCTTCGAGTCGCCGCACGATTACAACCGGCCGATGCGCGAAGCCATGTACGGGTTTATGGCTCTGCACCTCCAGGGTGTGGGCGCGGGCGAACCGATCCCCGAACCGACGCTCGACATCCTCAAGCCCGAAGAACTCGCGTGCTACCCCGATCCCGCGAAGCGACCGAAGTCGTTTCTGTTTCCGCACACGTTCGGTGCGCTGGTCGGTCGAACCCTGCTGGCGACCGCTGCACCCGCCGCTCCCGGTCACAAGCAGATGTGGGAGGCCAGCGCGATTACCCTGCGCGAAGCCGTGAAAAAGCATCTGCACGTCGCCGAGCGGGCGGCGAAACCCGAGACCGGCATCCGGGGAAAGTTGGCGAACCGCACCGTCCTCACGCTCGAAGGCGAAGACGGGCTGCCGATCCCGGTGGTAGCGCGTTTCTCGGCACAGCCGAGTAAAGGACCGATCGTCGTGGTGGTTTCGCTGGATCCCGAAGCCGCCGAGAAGTCGGCGATCGTGGAAAAGCTGGTCGCCGCCGGTCGGGAAGTGCTGATCCCGACGTTGAGGGCCACGGGCATCCTGAAGCCGCCGGGGAATGCGATCGCCGGGGCTCCCGATCACAACAGTACCGAACACGCGGTCTGGGTCGGTCGGCCGATGGTCGGCCAATGGCTCGACGATCTCGAACAGGTCCGGGGCTGGGCGCGGCGCGAGTACCCCGGTCGGATGGTGCATCTGCTCGGCGAGGGTTACGGCGGTATCGTGGCGTTTTTGTCGGCGGGATTATTCGTCGATGGCAAAACCAGCGTCGCGCTGCGCGGATGCCCGACGACCTGGCTGACCGACGAACCGCCAGCCGCAGGCACGCCGATGGCCGCACTGATCCACGGCATCCTGCACTACGGCGACATTCCGCACCTGTGCAGTCTGGTCGCCCCCGCTCCTCTGACGATCGTCGGCGGAACGACCTTCTCGGGCCGCAAACGCACGCAAAAGGAACTCGCGGACGATTACGCTTTCACGCGGGGCGTGTACAAAACCGTCGGGCTCGCGGACCGACTGGAAGTCGCGGAGACGATGAGCGACGACGATGTGGTAAAGAAGATCGGGGGATGAGACGTGCCGGGATCCGTTTGCCCGCCAGGGGTTGCACCGCACAGGCATCAACTTAAGAAGTTATGGGGTCGCCCGCTGGAAACCTAACCACCCAGTCCCCTTCCCTCGAGGGCATCGGTATCTACGCAAGTATCGGAACTCGGTCGATCCTCTTTGCCGCAGGTGGAACCCCTCGCGGCGAAGACGACGAAAATACTCGTGTAGATGCTAATGCGGTTTCGGAAACCATGTAGCACTCGTGTAGCCCTGTCTGAGCCCCCCGCAGGGGGTGCAGGCGATTAGCCGGGGGTTGAGGCCACAGGGCCGACACCCCCGGTGGCAGGGAGAGGCATCCATTTTGGTGTAACTGCGGGTTTGCGGACACATGGGTTCGAGCGAATCGTCACAACGTCTCTCGCTCCGGGGGTATCGGCCTTCGGCCCCAACTCCCTTTGGCCCCGGCTAATCGCCTGCACCCCCTGCGGGGGGCTCAAACAGGGCTACATGGTTTCCGAAACCTCTCTAATGCCGGGAACCCGGGCCGCAATCGTCTCCCGCGAGCGAGTCGCAATTCCTCAGCGACCGCAGACTGTTCCGCCGGGTCACTTTGCATAAAACAGTACGCACACGACCGCCCGGTCACTTCGCCGACAGACGCTATCCATGAACGACGAAAAACGCCGACTGACCGAAGATGCCGAAGGCCAGCGACACTGGAAAAAGTGGGGCCCCTACCTCTCGGACCGCCAATGGGGGACCGTACGAGAAGACTACTCCGCAGGCGGCGATGCGTGGGACTACTTCCCGCACGACCACGCCCGCAGCCGCGCCTACCGCTGGGGCGAGGACGGCATCGCCGGGTTTTCCGACCACCGCCAGCGGCTCTGCCTGGGGGTCGCCCTGTGGAACGGGGTCGATCCCATCCTCAAGGAACGCTTTTATGGGCTCAACAACTCCGAAGGCAACCACGGCGAAGACCCCAAAGAACTGTACTACTACCTCGACGCGACCCCGACGCACTCGTATCTGAAGATGCTGTACAAGTACCCCCAGCAGGCGTACCCCTACCAGCGATTGATCGACGAAAACCGCGCCCGCAACCGCCGACAGCCCGAATACGAATTGATGGACACCGGGATCTTCGACGACGACCGCTATTTCGATGTCTTCGTCGAATACGCCCAGACGGACGACCAGACGGTTTTGATGCAGGTGACGGTGTTCAATCGCGGGCCGGAAGCCGCCCCCATCTGGGTGCTGCCGAGCATCTGGTATCGCAACCTCTGGAGTTGGCAGCGAGGTTCGATCGAACCGAGCATGACCTGGCAGACCGACGATTCGGTCGAGATCACCCACCACGAACTCGGGACGTACTACGCCTACGCCGACGGGTCCCCCGAATGGCTGTTCTGCAACAACGAAACCAACGCCGATCGGCATCCGCAACCGCCGGGTACCCATCGTTACGCCAAGGATGCGTTCCACGATTACCTCGTCGGGGGCGATAAAGGCGCGGTGCATCCCGAGAGGTTCGGGACCAAGTGTGCGGCGAGTTACGCGCTGAACATTCCTGCGGGCGGGTCGGCGACGGTGCGATTGAAGCTGGCTTCGGAGGGGATGCAGGGGTTGCTCAAGCGGTTCAAAGCCGCCCCCAAAGACGACGCCTTCGCCGGGTTCGATGCGATCCTGGAAGCCCGACGCAGCGAAGCCGACGAGTTCTGGGGCGACCTCCAGCAGGATCTGACCGACGACGACGAAAAGCTCGTCCAGCGGCAGGCGTGGGCGGGGATGATCTGGAGCAAGCAGTACTACCGCTACAACGTGATGAACTGGCTAAAGGGCGACAGTTTTCTCACGCCACCCGCGGAGCGGAAGTCGGGCCGCAATGCCGACTGGAAGCACCTCAACAACGCGGACATCGTGTCGATGCCCGATAAGTGGGAATACCCCTGGTATGCGGCCTGGGATCTCGCGTTCCACTGCGTGCCGATCGCCCGGTTCGACCCGCACTTCGCCAAAGACCAACTGGTCCTGCTGACGCGCGAATGGTACATGCACCCCAACGGGCAACTGCCCGCGTACGAGTGGAACTTCGCGGATGTCAACCCGCCGGTTCACGCCTGGGCGACGTGGCGCGTCTACCAGATCGACCGCCGACACCACCGCGACGGGCAGGGCGACATCGTCTTCCTCGAACGGGTGTTCCACAAGCTGCTTTTGAACTTCACCTGGTGGGTCAATCGCAAGGATGCCAACGGGCTGAACATCTTCCAGGGCGGGTTTTTAGGGCTCGACAACATCGGGGTGTTCGACCGCAGCAAGCCTTTGCCTACGGGCGGGTACATCAACCAGGCCGACGGCACGTCGTGGATGGCGATGTACAGTCTCAACCTGATGCGCATCGCCCTGGAACTGGCACTGCACAACCCGGTGTATCAGGATATCGCCACCAAATTCCTCGAACACTTCCTCAACATCGCCTACGCCATGACCAACATGGGGGGCGAGGAGTCGGGGATCGGCTTGTGGAACGAGCAGGACGAGTTCTATTACGACGAGTTGATTCTGCCAAACGGTACACTGATCCCCCTGAAGGTGCGTTCGCTGGTCGGGTTGATCCCGATGTTCGCGGTCGAAACCCTCGAACCGGAACTGCTCGATCGCGTTCCCGAATTCACGTCTCGTCTGGAATGGTTCCTGACGCAGAGGCCCGACCTCGCGAACCTGGTTTCGCGCTGGCAGGAAAAGGGGCGGGGCGAACGCCGGTTGCTATCGTTGCTGCGGGGCTCGCGGCTCAAGCGATTGCTCAAACGCCTGCTGGACGAGACCGAGTTTTTGTCGGACTACGGGGTGCGTTCGCTGTCGCGGGTCCACAAGCGCGATCCGTACGTGTTCGAGTGCGAGGGGCAGAACTTCGAGGTGCATTACGTCCCCGGCGATTCCGACTCGGGGATGTTCGGCGGCAACTCCAACTGGCGCGGGCCGATCTGGTTTCCGCTCAACCACCTCATCATCGAGTCGTTGCAGAAGTTTCACTTCTACTACGGCGACGACTACGTGGTCGAATGCCCGACGGGGTCGGGTACGAAACTGACCCTCAAAGAGGTCGCCGAGGAACTGACGCGGCGGCTGAAGAATCTGTTTTTGCGGGACGAGCACGGTCGGCGGGCGATGTTCGGCGGCAACTTCAAGATGCAGACCGACCCGCACTTCCGCGACTATCTGCTGTTCCACGAGTTCTTCCACGGGGACAACGGCAGCGGCCTGGGTGCGAACCATCAAACCGGGTGGACGGGTCTGATCGCCACGCTGATCGCGCCCCGCCGCGAGGCGACGGTGTGCGCGATCGCCGATCGCCTGGTCGCGGCGACCGAACACGACCATTGAGCGAAACCCATGTGCCAATAGAACGAGCCCGCCGGTTTCCCGGCGGGCTCGTTCCGTTCGGCGGTTATCTCGCTGCTCAGACGTTGGCGGCGACATCCCAGCCCTTGCGGTACTCGCGGCGGACGAAGGCGTTGGCGGCCTTGTCGTTCGTGACCATCATCTTTGGGCCGTCCCAGACGATTTTCTTACCCGAGCGGATCGCTACGTTGCCCAGCAGGATCACTTCGGTGAGCATCCCGGAGTAGTCGAAGTTCGACACCGCCGCCGGCCCGCCGCGCATCGCTGCGGCCCATTCGATTTTCATCCCCTGATCGCCCTTGCCGTTGATCGGCATCGATTCGGGTTTGGTCAGATTCAGCCCCGTGAAGGCATCCTTTTCGCCGTCCGGGCCGACGAGCGTGTACTGGGCTCCGTAGTCGTTCGGCGAGAACAGGATGCCCTTGGTCCCGACGATCAGCGAACCGCTGTTCGACAGCTTGCCCACGTCGGCGATGACCTTTTTGAGCAGGGTTTCGGACGGCAGGACCTTTTTGCCGTCGCGCTTGCCTTCGTACCAGAACAGCTTGCACGCGGGCAGGAACTTCTCGTCGCGGGCGGGGAAGTCGAATTCGATCTTCGCCGACGAGGAAAAGGTTTCCTGGTTGACGTCGGTCGCGTCGGCGGAGATCGCCGTGGGGTAGCCGAGTTTGCAGGCCATGAATGCCATGTTCGCGGTGTGGCACGCCATGTCGCCGAGTGCGCCGGTACCGAAGTCCAGCCACCCGCGCCAGCCGAAGGGATGGTAACCCGGTGCGTACGGACGTTCCGGGGCCCCGCCGAGGAACTCGTCCCAATGGACGTGCTTCGGGACATCGGCGGTTTTGGGTCGGCTCATGACCTGGGGGGCCTGGGGCCAGATCGGGCGGTTGGTCCAGACGTGGATTTCCGTGACCGCGCCGATCGTCCCGGCCTGGATGATCTCGGCTGCGCGGCGAAGCCCGTTTTCGGCGGTGCCCTGGTTGCCCATCTGGGTGGCGACACCCATCTTCTTCGCGGTTTCGCGCATCAGGCGAGCTTCGAAGATGCTGTGCGTCAGCGGCTTCTGGCAGTACACGTGCTTTTTCATCCGCATCGCGGTGAGCGACGGCAGCGCGTGCGTGTGGTCCGGGGTGCTGACGACGACCGCGTCGATCGACTTTTCGAGCTTCTCGAGCAGGATGCGGTAGTCGAAGAACTGTTCGGCTTTGGGAAACTTCTTGAGCTTGGCGGAGAGATTGTTCGCGTCGATGTCGCACAGCGCGACGACTTCGCCGACTTCGCCAGCCTGGTCGATGTCGCTGGAGCCCTTGCCGCCGATGCCGATCCCGGCGATGCGGATCTTCTCGCTCGGTTTGTCGGCGGCGCGGACCGCAGAGATCGCGTCGGCGGTGTAAAAGTAACCCAGCCCGGCGGCGGATGCGCCGAGGAAGTCACGACGATTCAGACTCATGGAGAGGCTCCGTACGGCGACGAGAGTAGCCGACTGAAAGGATCGGGGGAAGGAGGCGATACGTTCGACTATACTCAATCTAATCCCCGCGACGGCGCGCAGCAACGGGACCGGTGCGATTTTCTTCGCTCGGGGGGTGCAGGGGATTCGCCCGGCATGTACAATTGAAGTATCGTTGCGTCTTTACGGAGATTCCCAGGTGGCCAGTTCGACACGAAAGCCCGGCAAACTCGACGATTACCCCGATACCATCCGCGAATTGCTGGAGGCCCTGTCGTTTCTGCCCGCACTCGAACTCGCCCGAGAATTGCAGGCCCGACTCCCTTCGCCCGAAAACGCCGCCCTGCTGCGCAGCGTCTACCTCCGCTACGGCAACGCACTCCGCTCCGCTCAAAAGGGGGCCGCGCTTATCGGCCTGCTCAATGAAGCCGAGAAACTACCGCTCCCCGAAGGCCTCGAAGGCCAGACGTGGCTCGCGTCGATCGTCGAATTGCGCATCGCTACCGGCGAGATCCGCCGCGTCCTGGTCATGGCCCAGACCCTCACCGATCCCGCACTCCGCAGCGGCATCCTGGGGGCCGTCGGCGACCGCATCGTCCGCACCAACAACAAGGACAAGTTACTCCCCGCCGAACACCTCCCCGCGTTCGATGCGTTCAACAAAGCCTTCTATCACTACTCGGCGGGGCATTACGACATCGCCCGAGACCTGCTCCAGAAGATCCCCTCCTCGTCGATCTTCGTCGAAATGAAACTCATGCTGCGCGGACTGATCGCGTGGAATCACAACGACGACGCGGGGGCGGTCGAAAACTGGAAGAGGCTGACCCCGACCCGCATGGCCGCCGAGATGATCGCCCCGATCCGCGCGCAGATCGACCCCGCGTGGAACAAGTCGCAACCGATCGTCCGCCGGGCCGCTCTGAGCCAGCGGGCGATGAATCTGATGCCCGCCACAGGCACCCGCGTCATGAGCGAAGTCCGCCGACTGATGAGCAAATCCGGCGAGGGTATGACCCCCACTCTCACATACCTGCGCAAGGCCAGCGCCGAAGTCAAAGCCCTGCCCCCGGCGGTATTCCATCGACTCGCCAATCTGATGTACTGGGCGATCCTCGACCGCGGCGGCCCCAACGACCTGGGCGAGTACAAAAAGGTCTTCCCGCCCCACCCGGACGATCCGTCGTTCTTCCGACTGATCGCGATGGTTCAGGAGCAGGTCGAAGCCCTGGAAAACTCCTACGCCCTCTGGAACGAATACCAGCAGTGGATCGGCAAAACCGCTTCGCAGTGGCCCGCGAGTCAGGCATCGCTCGCCCGCGCTATCATCTTTACCCGCATGGGCGGGCTGGTCGAAACCGTACTCGCCGATGCCGATGAGGACGAAGACGGCGACGGCTACGACGACGACGAAGACGACGACGACCTCGAAGACGGGTACTACTACGAAGAGGGGTTCGACACTTTCACGCCTCCCAAACCCGGCGACAAGGGGAAGGCGAAGAAAAAATCCAAAAGCAAAAAGAAGGCCAAACCCAAAGAGCCCGTCAAGCAACTCCCGTTCGACCTGAGGGAGTGCTACAAGCTCGCCAGCGAGATCGCACCCGACTGGGCAGTCCCCTCCATCAAACTCCTCGGCTCGCTCTACGAAAAAGAGGAGTACCAAAAGGCCAGCGAACTGCTCCTGAGTATGCCGACTTCCACGATGTCCGACCCCGAAGTCGTGCGCATCGCCGGGGATGTCTGGCTCAAGCTCAACCAGTTGTCGCGCTCGCTCGAAGCGCGCCGCGCTGCGGTAAAAATCAACCCGCTCGACAAACGGCTGCGGCGCGACCTCGCGGTGTGCGCGATGATGAACCTGCGCGAAAAGATCGTCGCCAACGACGAACCGGCGATCGCGGCTCTGGTCAAAGAAGCCGACTCGCACGCCGACGCGATCCTCAAAGTCAGCGTCAAAGTCCTCGAAGCGTTCCACCATTTCGCTCGCAAACGCGAAGTCGAGGGCACCGCAGTCCTGGCGACGCTCGGGACCGACCCCGTCGGCAGGCGCGCCCTGAACTATCGACTCGCGGTCGAAGCCACCCGATTGAAGCTGTCGCCCGCCCGCAAGAAAGAGTACGCGAGCGGGTTCGATGCCGCCCTGGAAGGCAAACCGACGATCCCGGAGATGATCCACCTTCTGGGGGCACTCAGCGAGTATCGCGCCGAACCGGTAGCGTATCGCGGGCTCATCACCCACGAGAAGAAAATCCTGACCGCACTCGATAGCGCGATCCGGCTGGAAAAGACGCTGACGGTTCTGGTCCCGCTGGGCCGGATGCTCGTTCAGTTCGGCTACTGGAAACCGCTGGACACGCTCGCCCGGACCGGGCGGAGTCGATCGAGCAACGACCTGTGGATGCGGTTGTTCGAGATCCAGTCGTGGGCGCTCAGCGGGAAGCACAAAAACCGGGAGTACCACTACGGCCAGGCGATCGCGCGGATGTTGAAAGAGATCGAGAAGAACCCGACCCCGGAGACTTCGGCGATCAAAAAGGAAATCGACGAGCTGCTGCGACAGAATCGGGAACTCGACCGCTTCGTCAACAACCCCTTCCGCTTTTGGTGAACCCATGAACGATTCTCCCTGGAAGATCCTCGGGATCACCGCAGACGCGGAAGACTCGACGGTTCGGGCCCGTTACCTGACACTGGTGCGAGAGTTTCCGCCCGAACAGCACCCCGAAAAGTTCGCCGCCATCCGCGATGCCTACGAAAAGGTGCGAGACACCTATTCGCGCGTCAAATACCGCTTATTCGAACAGGGGCGAGACGACTCGCTCGACGCGCTCATCGAGGGACTGGCATGTCAGAACATTCGACCCCGCTTGTCGCTGGTGCAACTCCTCAGGGAGCTGCCTCCGGTATGAGATTATCGCCCGAAACGATCGAAACCGTTCTGGTCCGCTTCCGCAACTGGCTGACCCTCTACGCCCGAGGCGACTCGCGCGCCTCCGCCGACCCCGCGACACCGGCGATCGACCTGAGTACCTTACTCGGCCAGATCGTCGGACTGCGGACCGAAGTCAATCTGCAAACCCGCTCGGTTCGCGGGGCGATGGAGCAGAATACCGAGATCCTCCGCAAGTACGGCGAGTTGATCGTGGATAGCGCGTCCCCGGACGACGACGACGACGACGACGACGAGTCCAAAGTGGAGGCCCGCAACGACGAACTCCTCAGACCGATGATCCGTGCGGTCCTCGAAACCCGCGACGCGCTCGCGCTCGCCGAGGGGGAGGTATCG
>Ga0105047_10016200_pt1 | contig 11693 bp, 3 predicted proteins | sample MAT04_FD_78384 | JGI IMG/M metagenome (GOLD analysis project Ga0105047, IMG submission 78384) | Freshwater microbial communities from Lake Fryxell liftoff mats and glacier meltwater in Antarctica - MAT-04 (megahit assembly) | ecosystem: Environmental > Aquatic > Freshwater > Ice > Liftoff... | reverse complement strand
CTGGGCTTCGTGCTGCAGGAGCTTTACCGGAAAATGGATGCGGAGCGGCGCATGCTCACCTTCGCCGCGCTGGAGGAACTGGGCGGTCTGGAGGGGGCGGTGGCGAGTCGCGCCGAGGCGGCGTTTTCCGGATATGGGAAAAGCATCGGAGAGGAAAAGGCGGAAGCCGCGTTGGTGAAGCTGACCCGCGAGCTGACCACGCTGAGCGAGGACGCCGAGGCTCCTCCCCTGCGCCGTGTCGCGGAGCTGGACAAGGAAGGGGCGGACGCGGATCTCGACGGCCTGATCGCGACGCTGGTGGAGAACCGCCTGCTGACGCGTGGAGTGGCCTCGGGCGGTGCTGCGACGGTTTACGTGAGTCACGAGGCGATTTTCAGAAAATGGCCAAGACTCGCGAACCTGATCGAAAGCGACCGGAAATTTCTCGAAACCCGCAGGATGGCGCAGGACGCGGCGGCGCGGTGGGAACTGCGTGGCAGGAAGTCGGAGTTTCTCTGGAACCGCGGAACCATGCTCGCGGATGCGGGATATTTGCTGAAAAACGGCGAGGCGCTCGACCCACGCGAAAGGGAATTCGCAGTCACTTCCGTTGCCTCGGCGAAGGGCAGGAAGATCCGGAACGCGCTCGTCCTGAGCGGAGTGGCGGCGGCTGCTGCGGCCGGGTTTTTTCTGATGCCGGAAAAGGTCGTTAAAGAGGAACTTAGTGAGAGCGACAAGGCGAAGATCCGGCATGTGGAGGATCGCAAGAAGCTGGACTCCCTGAACGGACAACTGGTGACGGCACTTGCTGGGATAGACCGTATTATCTGGCCCGCTCCTGCGGAGGGTGACGAGCAGGATGAGGAATGGGCGCCGAAGCCCGATAGTTTCCCTGGGATGGATGTCGCGGAAATCGCCAACCGCATCATTGCGATAGATCCCAAGGACAATACGGCATGGAAGGCTTTGCTGCGTGCGGATATCGTGACAGCTTCGAAAATCGCGAAGGACGATCCCGAGGAAGGGGAGCGGCGTTTCGCGGAGATCGGGAAACGCTTCGACGAGTGGAAAACACGCGGGCTGCCCAAGGACGAGCTGCTGGATCTGAAGGCGCAGATGGCCTGGCTCAAGGGTGACAGCGGCGAGGCGGTGAACTTGTGGGGCTCCTATCTCAAGACTCCCGGCCTCTCCGATGAGGCTCGGCGCCGACTGTATGACGTCCTTTCCGCAGACCGGATCAAGGCCGGGAAAAGCCGTGAGGCGTTGGGATTGCTGGACGACTGGCTGGAAATGGAGGACAACGCGTTGGCCAGGGTCAGACGCGCGAAGCTGCGGCTCGCGGAAATGGATTTCACCAAAGCCGAGGCGGATCTCAACAAGGCGGTGGAGCTGGGGCCGGAGCTCCGCGAGGTCCGCGAGATGGTGCCACAGGTGGAGCGGGCGATGCGCTACCGCTCGCAGGTGGAGGAGGCTTCCAAGGTGATCGCCAAGGACGGGCCGGTTGAGAGCGTCGTCGGACGCTGCGAACGGGCAAGGTATTTCATTGCGATGGAACAATATGATGCTGCGGCCGCGGATCTGAAAGAGGCGGGGAAACGGGTGCGGGGAGGTTCGTTCGCGATAGAGATCCTGCAAGGCATCCTCGCCTCCCGCAGCGGCAAGGGCAATGGCGAGAACAGCCGTATCAATCCGCTGGGAGTCTGGAGCTATGAGGAAGGTTGCGAGAAATTCCTGGAAGGGAACTGGGAGCGCCTGATGGGTATGCTCAAGCTGGATATGAGCATTGGGCTGCCCACATCGAATGCCGATACCCGCTTGGAACGCGGATGGAACACATGGGGACTCGGCCAGCACAAGATGTCTCTCGCTGACGCGGAGGCTGCGTTGAAAATAGCACCCGGCCACGGCGAAGCGCGTATGCTCAGGATCGCGAGCGTTACCTATATCCAGGCGGATGAAAATCTCCTGGCGGAGTGCGATGCGGCTGCGCGGGATTTTCCGGCGTGGTCAGGCTTCCCACGTTTCAAATCCGAGATTCTCTTCCGGATGGACCGGACGGAGGAGGCCTTGGGTGAGATCGACAAGGCCATCGCGCTCGAACCGGAAGCCTCCTTTTTCAACGAACTCCGCGCCCAGTATCTCGACAAGCTTGGACGGGCTGACGAAGCCGTCGCCGCGAGAAAAAGAGGATTGGAACTGAACCAGAACTGAGCCATGAGAATGAAAGTTTCCACACTGATTGCCGCAGCCCTCCTCCTCGTTTTTTCTCTCTCCCCAAGCTGCCGAGATGGTGGCGGTAATGCGAAAAAGGAGAACGGCGAAGCCTCTGCCGGGATGGGAAAATCCACAGTCCCGGCGCCCGATCCTGAAGCCGGCGGACTGCGCGCCGAGCCACCGGGTGGCGATCTCGGAGAGATGGAATTCGTCAGAATCAGTTTCCCGGAGGAGATGGTGGACCAGTCGGAGATCGGCAAGGAGGTGCGCTCACCGGTGGAGGTGAAGCCAGCGGCCATCTCACGGTTCCGGTGGACCAGCACACGCAGTGGCATTCTGGAAACCTACAAGCAGGGCGAAATGGATCTGATGCGGAGGATAACTATGATACCCGGATTGGAGGATCTTTCGGGAAAAGCAGTTGACGCCAGGGGATGGGGCGCGGAGTTCGCAAAAGCGGATCTCGAGGTGCTGCTTGTCCGTTTCCTCGATCCGGCGGACGATCTCGTGGCGCCGGATCCGCAGCTGCCCTTGGCTTGCAAGCAGCGTGTTCTGATGAGCTTCAGCAGGGATGTCCTGCCGGCCGAAATCTCGCGCAACATCGCGTTTGTCGATTCGGAAACGAAGCAGCGCCATGCGGTCCGTGTCGCGTTGGATCAGGAGCAGGCGGACGAGCCGCAGGGCACGGTCATCTTCGAGCCGGCCGAGGCATTGCCGGAGGGGCGGACCTACTGGCTGGTTCTGGAACGGACCGGCGACTATTCCGGCACCCATCCCTTGCCGCATCTGCGGGTGTTCCCCGCGGGTCGGACCAGTCCCTTGGAATTCACATGGGCCAGAGGCTACAACCAGCCGCGCGACGGGAAATTCTTGCGTCTGGGTTTCAACAAGAACATCGATCTGTCCAGCCTCAAGCCTGACGACATCGCCATCGCCATCGATCCGCCGGTGAAAGCGGTGCGGCTGGATACGGAAAAGCGGATACTGGTAGTTCATGCGGATTTCAAGACAGGCGTCCCATACCACGTCACCCTGCCCTCCGGGATCCTTGCCACTGACGGATCGAAGCTGGTGGAGAAAAAGGAACTGGATCTGGAAGTCCCGCAACGCAGGCCCGCCATCGTACTGGATTCGAAGCGCTATTCCGAGTCCTCCGGGGACTTCGATCTCGGACTGGAACTTTGCCGGACCAAGAGTATTTCATGGCAGATCTCGGCGGTAACGAGGGAGCGATACGGAAAGATCAGCGAGCGTTTGAAGGAGTTCGGCGATTTCAGCAGAAACGATGACGGTGAGTTCATTCTCGATCCCCGTGACGAGACGGTGAGGTATGTGGAAACGGATTTCCTGATCCCGTCCATGGATCTGCCCGTGCTCGCCAAGGGCGAAATGGAAGGCGAAGCGGAAGAGGAACTGGCTCCGCGTAAAGTCCGTTGGCCCGATGCCTGCGGCGAGCCGGGGATGTATCTCATCGAATTCCACGGGACCGATACGGATGGCCGCGAGATCGGGAACCGCTGCCTGGTGGAGATCCAGCCATGGTTCGTCCGCAACTACGCCAGCGGGACAGAGAGTTTCCTGCATGTGTCCGAAATGTCCGGTGGCGCTCCGGTGGCCGCTGCGAAAGTGTATGTCTATCCGTGGGAGGACGGGCCGCCCACGGAGTTCGTGACGAATGCTGACGGGTTCGTCTCATACGGCCAAACCGGCGCGAAACATGTCTTTGTGGAAAAGGACGGAGTCTCGGTGTTTCACGACCTGAGCGATCCGACCAGCGCGTCAGTGTCGTCCGAGGGAGAACTTGTCCTACCGACAGGAGTGATCTTCACCGATGGTGATCTCTACCGCCCCGGTGAAATTGTCCGTTTCTCCGGGACGCTCAGGACGATGGGTGAGGACGGGAAACTCGTCATCCCTGCCGGCGATGCGACTCTCACGGTGTGGAACGATCAGGCGGGAGGCGATCTCGGATTGTTCCCTCCGGGTGACGAGCCGAACCTCATGCGGGTTCCCATCGATGAAGCCGGAATGATCAGCGGCGGGTTCCCGCTTCCGGAGGGGGCGCTGAGCGGGAAATACACTCTGCGCCTGGATTTGGGGAACGGGGAAGCGATGAAGACGGGCGAGGCCGAGTTCGTGGTCGCGGAGTTCCGCAAGCCCGATGTTTTCGTGGAGCTGGGCGCACCGGACACCGTGGGGGACGTGGCAGAGGTATCCGTTTCCTCAAGCTATTTCCATGGCGCTCCCCAATCCGGTGCGAAGGTCGCATGGCGCGCGCAGTGGCTTTCCTCGGACTGGATGGATGATCTGGACGACGAGGAAAATCCCTGGAGCTATTTCAGTTTCGGCGATGAATTTTCCCCACAGGCGTCGTCCCAGGGACTGGAGGGAATTCTCGCCTCGCTTCGCGCGAAAGCCTCCGGCCTATACGAAAGCGAGGCGAGAGCGGTTCCCGTCACCGCCGTGGACAGGGGCGAGGGTGTGCTCGACAAGGACGGCATTTTGAAAATCCGCTCGGAATGTCCTTTCGGAAAAGACAGCCGGTCCCACCGGGCGCAGGTCTTCTGGGTGATCGAGGTGCAGGGGGAGACGGGCGAGATCAACCGGGCTGTCACTACCCAGCACATCCAGTACGCGGACCGGATACTCGCACTCAGAGCACGGAATGAGGAGGAAGGGATGATCAGCATCCGCTCGGCCGCGCTCACGATCGCCGATGTGAATGGCGATTCGTTCCCGGTGGATATCGAGGTGCTCTCCCGCGATATCAAGGTCAGCAGGGAAGCCATCGGAGAGCGGCTTGTCCGCTACCGCAACACTCCGGTTTTCAAATCCGTTTTCAAAAAAACAATCTCTGCCAACGACACCCTCGATCTGCCGGTTCCGGTAGGCGGGGACTACGTGATCGTCGGCACTCCGCAAGACATGCCCGGCGCGCCAGTGGTGAGCTGCCAGGTGACCGGTGTCTATGGGGAAAGCGACGGACCGGTGCTGGATGATTTCAATGCCGAGGCGATTCCCGCGAAGCCCGATTTCAACGTCGGCGAGGACGCGTCCGTCCAGGTCAGGGTTCCCTTCGCGGGCTGGGCGCAAGTGACCGTTGAGACGGATCACATTCTCGATACCCTGCCTCCCGTGCGGCTCAAAGGCACGGCGGACAGCATTACCATTCCGGTGAAGGCGGAGTATTTTCCGAACTGCTTCGTCAGGATTCACGTCCAGGGGGAAGGTGAGGACGGCGGTCGCCCTCTGGAACGTCGGGCGATCTGCGAGCTAAAAGTCAGGAACCCGAACATCGAGTTGAAAGTGCGCCCGTCCCTGGAAACGGAGACCGTGCGCCCCCGCGAGGAGGTGAGGGGCAGCGTCCTAGTCTCCGCCCTCGGCAGGCCGCTGGCGGGCGCGAAGGTCGTCGTCGGCGTGATCGATGAGTCGCTGCTTTCTCTGGGGAAATGGAAGATTCCCGATCCCATCGCCGCCTTCTATCCGGAGCGTCCGCATGTGTTCGATTCCGCGCGTGCCCTGGATTCGAGCTGGTACGAGTTCACACGTCCGCATCTCGGCCAGACCCAGAAAGGCTTCATCGTCGGAGGCGGCGGTATCGGATCCATCCCGGAAGGTCCGGTGCTGCGCGAGAACGAGAATCCGCGCCCGCTCTGGCAAACGGAGGGAGTCACGGGAGCCGATGGAAAAATCAGTTTCGCATTCAAAGCTCCCGACTCACTGACCGGCTACCGCGTCTTCGCCTACGCCGTTTCCGGCAGCGAATCCGCAGGCCGTGGCGCGACGAAACTCCGTGTCACCCAGACGCTCCGCCTCAAGCCCTTCCTCCCGCTTTTCGTCCGCGAGGATGATCGCGTGGAGCTGCGCTGCCGCGTGGAACTGGACGCCTCGGCAGGATATTCCCTGGATGCCGCTTTCATTGCCGAGGCAGGAAACGGAATCATCCTTTCCGATGAAAAAAACCGCAGCGTGAAGCTGGAGCCGGGCCAGTCCACCGTGGTCTCAATCCCGGCAAGAATCGATCAGGCGACCGCCGGGACTGATGCCGAGCTCACGTTTTCCATCACTGGAAACGACGGCCTGTCGGATGCGGTCCGCGTCACGATCCCGGTGAAATCCGCCTACGTCGCCAGGACCGAGCACCGGGTCGGGAGCATTTCGGAAAATGAAACACTCTCCGCGGACTCCGTTCTCGAAGGCGTCTCCACCGGCACGGGAACCGATTGCGACCTGCTCCTTTCCGGAACCCGCTGGATGCCGAAGCTGGTCAGTCTCAGCTCCGCGGGTAACGACACACCCACCGTCGCCGACCAGGGAGCCGCCGCTCTCGGCGCGGTGCTGATGGCTTCGATGGACGGTTTCCTTCCGGACTCGCTTTCGCGCAGGGAAACAGCACTCCAGGATTTCCAGCAAACCATGGTCGTGCTCGACCGCTCCGTAATCGCTGACGCCGACTTCGGCTGGCTCCCGCGCTGGTCCGGCGGCACCGAACCCGATGGCGCGACCACCGCCATCGTCGCGATGGCGCTGGATCTAATGGAAGAAGAAGGAATGAATCTACCCGTGCCGGATGTCCTTGCCGATGCTTTGGATGGTTGGAGGCGGATCATGCTGGAAGAATCTCCCCGCATCTTTTCAGGCGCGGCCCCCACGGATTTCGAACGCTGCGTGGCGCTCGCCATGGAAGCGCGTGAAAGGCGTAGGGTAGCACCCGCCAGGCTCAAGGCGTTGGTCAGATATGCCTACGATCATCGTGAGAAACTGGATCTGGAATCCAAGTGCTTCCTCGCTCTCGCCGACTCCCTGCTCAAGGCCCGGGAGTCGGAAAGCGTCTCCACCCTCAGCGATGAGGAAAGCCAAAAGCTCCTTTCCGAAATCGAAAAAGAAGAGGCACCACTTACCTTCAACCCCGAGACCCTGGGCAGCCGTATGCGTGCGGAAGCGATCCGCCTCTATGTCGTTTCCAGGCTCAGTCAGGGCATGGCCGATGCCTCACGCCAGGAGATCGTGGCACTCCTGAAACCCGTTCTTGATGGATCTCTGGATCTGAACGCGCAGGAAAATCTCTGGGTGCTGCTCGCCGCCCGCAGTGCCATTGGCATCGAGGATCCGGCCATCCTCACAGACCGGGTCACCACGGATCCCGCTCCGGAAATTTCACCCAACGAGGTCACTCTCGCATGGCTCGGCCATCCCGCCGCGGAGCTGAGGGAAATGCTTTCCGAACCCATGAAACCCGGCGTGGAAAGCCAGTGGATGCTCAGTGTCACCCGTCACGATCCCGTGGGCGAAGCCCTGTCCAGCGACGCGCTCAAGCTCACACGCCATCTCACCAACCTCACCGATCCCTCCCGCACCGGCACCTCCGAATCTCCGCTCCGGATAGGCGATTACGTCCTGCTTGATTACGCGATGGAAACCGGAGGAGACACCTATCAGCTCGCGCTCGAAGAGAATCTTCCCGCCGCCTTGGAGACGGTGAATCCGGATCTCCCCTCCGTGAAAGCGACTTTCCCCGCAGCCCCCATCGGGGATGCGGATGTCATCGGCCTCTCCCATGTGAACCGCCGCTCCGACAAGGTCAGCCTCTACTTCGGACACCTGTCTCCGGGCACCAGCCGCTACGCGATCCTCACCCGGGTTGTCGGAGCGGGCGAGTTCCACTGGCCCGCCGCCGGTGCCGAGCCAATGTATGACAAGCGCGTCCGGGCCACCACCGTTGACACCGTCATCCATTCCAGCGCCGAGTGATGAAACGCTACCTGAAACGGGCGGCGGTCATTTCCCTCTTACTGGTCCTGCTCGGCTGGATCAGCACCGAGATCGCGATCCGCACCGCCCGCCTCCCCTCAAGTCTAGGGTACGACGAAGCCACTCTCATCATTCTCGACCACCAAGGGGAGTTCCTTTCGGAAACGGGAAACGAAACCTCCCGCTCCTGCCGCCCGGTCGATCTTAAAAACGTCTCTCCCTGGGTCATCCGGGCAGTGCTCGCCGCCGAGGACAAGCGTTTCCACGAACACTCCGGCATCGATTTCCACGCCCTCGCCGGAGCAGTCATCAGGAACATCCGCTCGGGGAAAATCGTCTCCGGCGCATCCACCATCACCCAGCAGGTGATCAAGCTGAACAGCGGAAAATCCTCGCGCGGCTGGTCCGAGAAGATTTCCGAAAACTTCTCCGCCCTCCGTCTGGAGCGCGAGTGGAGCAAGGACAGGATACTCCGCGCCTACCTGAACCGCATCGACTACGGCAACCGCATCCGTGGCATCGAGGCCGCCGCGCGGATCTACTTCGGGAAATCCGCAGCCATCCTCGATCCTGCCGAGGCGGTCTTCCTTGCCGGACTCCCGCAGGCACCCAGCCGCTACAATCCGCGGGCGCATCCCGAAGCGGCGGAGGCCAGATACCGCCAGCTCCTCCGTTACCTTGGCATGAGCGAAGACCCTGCGTTTTCCAAAGTCCCCACGCTCATCGCGAAAACAAATCCCACTGCCCTGGCTCCGCATTTCAGCCGTGTGATCAGCACACGCTCATCCGGGAAAACCGGCGTGCTCCGCACCACTCTCGATGCGGAACTGCAAGGGCAGGTCGAAGCCATCGTCGCCCGCCATTCCAAGCGGCTTGAGAAATCCCACGCCAGCCAGATCGCCGTCCTCGTCATGGATCATCAGAGCGGAGCCGTCCGCGCATGGTGCGGCTCCTCCGCTTGGTCCGCACCGCGCGGGCAGATCGATGGCGTGCTCACACCCCGATCCAGCGGTTCCACCCTCAAGCCCTTTCTCTACCTCCGCGCCATCGATGAAAAAATTCTGAGCGCCGCCACACTCCTACCTGACACGCCGGATGCGATCCGTGCCGAGTATCTCGACTACGATCCGCGCAACTACGACGAGCGCTTCTGGGGCCCCGTCCGCGCCCGCGAGGCACTCGCGAACTCGCTCAACGTCCCCGCCGTCTTCGTTCTGGCGAAGCTCGGCGCCAGGGATTTCTACAACTACCTTGCCCGCTCCGGTATCCCGCTCAAAGGCGCGCTCGACGACTACGGCGCCGGCATGATACTCGGAAACGGCGAGGTGCGGATGATCGATCTCGCCGCCGCCTTCGGAGCTTTTGCAAACCAGGGCGTCCACGTCAGCCCGCGCTTTTCCGATACCGATCCCATCCGCCATGCCGCCATCTCCAGTCCGCAGGCGGCGGCGGTCGTTTGCGACATCCTTTCGGACAACGACGCCCGCCTCAAAACCTTCGGTGCGAGTTCCCCCCTCGCCTTCGAGAGCACGCGCGTCCCCTGCAAGACCGGCACCAGCTCCGGCTTCCACGATGCCTGGACTGTCGGCGCGACCGGTCGCCACACCGTCGCCGTCTGGGTCGGGAATTTCGATGGCCGCGCCATGGACGAGGTCGCCTCCGTCACCGGTCCCGCTCCCGTGTGGCGGGAAATCATCGACCTCCTCCTCCCTGCGGACGGCGGGGTGAAATTGAAGACCGACCAGCCCGGCCTCGTCACCACGGAGATATGCAACCTCTCCGGCCTACGACCCACCGCCGACAGCCGGGGGAAAATGAAAGAACTCTTCCTCACCGGCACCGAACCCACCGCTGACGCCAGCGCTTTTTTTGAAAACGGCCAAGTCGTCCTCCCACCGGAATACGCCCTCTGGTGCCGCAGCGGACACAACTACCTCTCCGCGAAAGTCACCGACCGCGGCCCCCTCCGCATCGTCAATCCCCTCGATGGATCAACCTACCTCACCGATCCCGGTCTGCCAATCTCACGCCAGCGGATCGAGCTTCTCGCCATCGGTGAGGGCGATGGAAAACTCCGCTGGGAAGTCGATGGAAAACCCCTCGACCCCGATGGCGGCGGAGGGTTCTTCTGGCCCGTCACACCCGGCAAGCACCACCTCAAAGCCATTTCACCAAACGCCGCCACCGAAGCTAATTTCGAAGTGAAGTGAATTTGTGGGCTGGGGTGGTGTTTTTGTTTTGGTGGGCTTGGTTTGTGCTGGAGGGAGGAGGGGAAAACGGGTGAAATGGAAAGTGTATGGGAAAGCTGACTACGCATGTGCTGGATACCGTTTCGGGGAAGCCGGGTGCCGGGGTCCTGGTGAAACTGATGAGGCAGGGGGAGGAGATCGCGCGGGGGGTGACGAATGCGGAGGGGCGGCTTGACGGGCCGCTGGTGGAGGATGGGGAAGGGGAGTATGATCTGGTGTTCGAGGTGGGCGATTACTTTTACGGACAGGGATATGCGGAGGGGATTTTCAAGAGCGCGGTGATCAGGTTCGAGATGAGGAAGGGCGGGAAATACCATGTGCCACTGGTTTGCACGCCATGGGCATACAGCACTTACCGGGGAAGCTGATGGACAAAGAGGTCTTGCAACGTGCGATCCTGAGGGTGGAGTCGTTGGGAAAGATCTCCGACTCGCCGGATTTTCTCCAGAGAACCTTTCTCTCGAAGGCGAACCGGGCCGCCGCAAGTTGCGTGATGGGGTGGATGGATGAGCTGGGAATGGAAATGGCTCACGACGCCGGGGGGACGGTGAGAGGAGTGCTTGCCGGGAAATTTCCGGCGGCGAAAGCGCTGCTGATCGGATCGCATCTGGATACGGTGATCGACGCCGGGAAATATGACGGAGCGTTGGGAATCATTTGCGCCGTGGCGGCGCTTGAGCAACTCCGGACGGAAGCTGTGGAGCTGGATTATCCGGTGCATGTGCTTGGATTTTCGGATGAGGAGGGCGTGCGTTTCCAAAGCACTTATCTAGGCAGTGCGGGAGTGGTGGGCGGGCTGGATGCCGGGATGCTTTCCGTGCGGGACGAGGAGGGGATGACTTTGGGGAAGCTTTTGGAAATCGAGGGCTGGCACGAAGGTGCGGAGATTTTTTCCTACGATGAATCCAGTAGTGCGGGTTATATGGAGCTTCACATCGAGCAAGGCCGGGTGCTGGAGAATGCCGGCGAGGCGGTGGCGATCGTGAGCGGGATCGCAGGACAGGCGCGGGTGCGTATTGCTGTGGAAGGACTCGCCGACCATGCGGGGACGACTCCTATGGATCTGAGGAAAGACGCTCTCGCGGGAGCCGCGGAAATGATTCTGAGCGTGGAACGGATCGCGAAGGAGCGCTCGGGCTTGGTTGGGACGGTGGGGATGATCAAGGTGCGGCCCGGCGCCAGCAACGCGATCCCGCAGACTGCGGATTTCACCCTGGACATGCGGCAACCGGATGATGCCGCTCTAAGTGATTCGCTGGATTTTCTCCGCAATGAAATGGAAGACATCTGCGCGAGGCGGGGCCTGGTGATGAAATGGGAGATGGTGCAGATCAACGCGGCGGTGCCTTGTGATGCCGGGATGATCGAAGCACTCCTGGAATCCGCGGAACGTGTGACCGGCAAAAGGCGGCTGATGGGAAGCGGGGCGGGTCACGATGGGGTGATGATGTCCCGGACGATGCCGATCGGAATGATCTTCATAAGGTGTCGGGCCGGCCT
>Ga0105047_10016199_pt1 | contig 11693 bp, 7 predicted proteins | sample MAT04_FD_78384 | JGI IMG/M metagenome (GOLD analysis project Ga0105047, IMG submission 78384) | Freshwater microbial communities from Lake Fryxell liftoff mats and glacier meltwater in Antarctica - MAT-04 (megahit assembly) | ecosystem: Environmental > Aquatic > Freshwater > Ice > Liftoff... | reverse complement strand
TGGCTTTCGCGACGTCCTCGAGCGCGAGCTTGACCCAATGGCTGACCAGGCCCGGGTTGGCGCCGTGCTCGACCAGGGCGGTCGGCCCGGGCGTCTTCCAGGCGGCGACTTGCTTGCGCAGATTGAGGTGCCGAACATACAACGTGCGGTCCGTCGGTGAGCGCACCCCGCTCTCGGTGTAGGGATCCCACAGCTCGACGGAAGTATTGATATACATTACGTTGTGGTCATGGCACCACTGCATGATGTCGCCGGTGTCGATGTTCCAGGCCACGTCGATCAGCAAATCTTCCGGGCCAACATACTTTTGTAGCAGCATGGCCATATTGCGCGGGGTGACGTAGTCTTGGGCATAGTTCACGCCCGCGGCAATCGAGTCCGGGATGGTGTGGCGCATGTCCTCGAAGTCCATCACCGTGATCTTGGTGAGGTCCATGTCGAGGTGGCGCAGCAGCAGGGGTTGCAGGCACTGGGAGACTGAGCCACAGCCGAGCACGAGGACGCGTCCGCCAAAAGGTATTTTCATGGGGCCAAAGTGGGTTAATTTCCGGAATCTACATGCCCCGGCTAAGCCGGAGCATGTAGATTCCGGTGTCTGAATAGTTTGCTGTTCGAAGTCATTATAGGGGCGGCAGGTGGACAATACACCCCTGATGCCGGAACAGACACGCATAGGCGCCCTACTCGGCCGCGCGCGCGCCGCAGTGAGCGCGATCACCAAGCTCAATCCGCGCCAATACGTTGCCATTCTCGCGGCCTTTGGGCGCTGGATATTGCTCGGCGCATTGGCCGGCGGGCTGGCCGGGCCGGCCGCGGCGATCTTCCTGGTCACGTTGCGTTGGGCGTCGGCCATCCACGCCCAGAACCCATGGACGCTGTGGCTGCTGCCGTTTGCCGGGATTGCCATCCATCTGCTGTACGCGACGTTTGGGGGAAGGGCCGCGGGTGGGAACAATTTGCTGATAGAGGAAGTGCATCTGAATCGCGGCGACGTGCCGCTGAGGATGGTCCCGCTAGGGTTCATGGCCCCGGTTGTGGCGTTGATTTTTGGCGGCTCGGTGGCAAGCGTCGGCACGGCCGTCCAAATGGGCGGAGCATTGGCCGACTGGCTGGCCCGGGCGCTCCGCCTGTCGCGCGAGGATCGCCGGGTGATGCTGATGGCCGGCCTGAGCGGCGGCTTTGGCTCGGTGATCGGTGCGCCCGTGGCGGGGGCTGTCTTTGGGATGGAGGTCCAGAGCGTTGGGCGGATCCGGTATGAGGGCATCGTGCCGTGCCTGGTCTCGTCCCTGGTCGCCTGGGAGATCGTGCGGCTGCTGGGCGTGCCATTCGGCGCGTACCCCCAGCTCCCCCTGTTCGCCTTCGAGCCCGTCATCGCGCTGAAAGTCGCGGTGGCCGGGGCGGCCTTTGGGTTGTGCAGCCTGGTCTTCATCGAGTTCACCCAGGCGGTCAGCACGCTGCTCGGCCGGGCGGCGGGCCTGCGCGGCTGGCTCAAGCCGGCCCTGGGCGGGCTGTTGATCATCGCCCTCGCCGCGCTGATGGGTACGCAGGAGTACTTAGGCATGAGCGAGCCGCTCCTGGCCACGGTGTGGGCGGGCGCGGGGATCTCGGCCTTTGCCTTTCTGGCCAAGCTGATTTTCACCGGTCTGACCGTCGGCGCGGGCTTCCGGGGCGGAGAGATCACTCCGTTGTTCATCATGGGAGCCGCGCTGGGCTACGCGTTGGCGCCAGCGCTCGGCGTGCCGCCGATGCTGTTGGCGGCAGTCGGTTTCGTAGCGGTATTTGCCGGGGCGTCGAACACCCCGCTCGCCTCGACTCTGATCGGGATCGAGATGTTTGGGGCGGGCGGGCTGATCTACATGCTGATCGGGACGGTCGTCAGCTACGTCTTCTCCGGCCACCGCAGCATCTACGTCACCCAGCGGGTGGATGTGCCCAAATACATGTTCGAGATCCCCAAACGGGTGGCGGTCCGCGAAGTCATGACCCGCGGTCTGGCGACCGTCGGGCCGGACGCGCCGTTGAGCGATGTCGTGGCCTTGCTGCGCGAGCGCCAGGTCAAGTCGGTGCTCGTGCTCGCTGGCACGCGTGGGCTGGGGATCATCACCGACGGCGATCTGTTGCGCCGCGGCGGCCTCGCGACGAGCGGGGAGGACGGCCCGGCCCCGGCCCTGCGGGTTGCGGCGGGCAAGGTCGCCCGGGACGTCATGACGCCCGATCCGTTGAGTGTGGATGAGACGGCTTCGTTGGACGCAGCCGCCCGCCTGCTCACCCAATCACGGCTGAAGCGCCTGCCGGTCCTCGACCGAAGTGGCGCGCTCACCGGCGTCATTGCGCGCTCCGATATCTTGCGCCGGCTGGGCGAGGACGCCCATCTGCGGATCGACACGCCCCTGCTGTCGTCCCGTGAGACGGGGGCCGGCGGAACGGTGCGCGGCTGGATGCGTTCAAGCGTCGCCACGGTGACACCCGATGCCGCCTTCGCCACCGTGCTCGAGCGACTCGTGGGCGATCCGCTTCGGCGGGTGGTCGTGCTGGATGAGGATCGGCACGTCCTGGGGATCATCATCGACGCCGACTTGCTGAATTGGGTGAGCGGCATGCCCGATGCGGCGCTGCGGGCAACGGTGCGGAATTGGCTGGCTAACGGCGCAGGCGACGCGGGCACTGTCAGCGATGACATTTCTGCCGAGGACATCATGTCGCCGACCATCTTCACCGTCCGCGACGACGCCCGGCCGATTGATGTGATCCAGACCATGATCCAGCGCCGGGTCAAACGCCTGATCGTCGTCGACGCCGAGAACCGCCTGCAGGGCATCATCGATCGGCATGACATGCTGCGGGCGATGATCGAGGGGGGCTGACAGGAGTAAGATATCCGCCCGCCTATGACCGCTGAATTTACCGTCCGCCGCACCTGGCATGCCGATCGCCGCTCTCCCGCGCGTTGGGTGCTCTCATACATGGCCCGCCAGTGGTATCTCCTCCTTGGCATCGTGCTCGGCGCGCTGGGCAACGCCGGCGGGGCCGCCATCATGCAAGTCCAGATCGGGGTGGCCTTTGGCGAGATTTCCAAACCAGGTTTCAGCCTGGCCGCGATTGGGGGAATCGCCGTCCTCATCATCACCTCACAGCTCGTGCGCGGCGTGCTGCAATTCATGCGGAACTTCTCGGCCGACCTGGCCGGCCAGCGCCTGGAGCGCGACATGCGCGACGAACTCTACGCCAGCCTGATCGGCAAAAGCATGTCCTTTCACGACCGCCAACGCATCGGGGATGTCCTGGCCCGGGCCAGCAACGATGTGCGCGAGGTCAACCTCATGATGTCACCAGGGGTCAACATCGTGCTGGGCTCGGGCGGATTCCTGCTCATGCCGCTCATCGCCGCGCCTCAAATCCACCCGCAACTGATCCTGGTCCCGCTCGGCTTTCTGGGCGCATACTTCTTCCTCGTTCGGGATTACCTCACCCGCCTCGCCCCCGCAACCGACGCGGTTCGACGCGACTTCGGCAAGATGAACATGGCCTTGTCCGAGTCCATCGACGGGATCGAGACCGTCAAGGCCTCAGCCCAGGAGCTGCGCGAGGCCGCTCGTTTCGAGGCCGGCCTGGTCGACTGGATCCGCTCCACGCTGCGCCAGGGATACACAGAATCGCGCTTTCTGCCGCTCTTGTTGTTCGGCCTCGCCCACGCTTTCGGGCTGTGGCACAGCCTGTCGCTCTATACGGCCGGGCAGATCGACATCGGCGGGGTGGTGTCCTTCAACGCCTTGCTCACCCTCTTCCAGTTTCCGACGTTCGCCTCGCAATTCGCCTACTCGCAACTCTCGTCGGGCCTGGCCAGCGCCAGGCGCATGCTGCAGGTCATCAATGACGAGGTCGGCACGTTTGAGACGCTCAAAGTCGCCCGCAGCGAGGGCTACGCTGAACCCATGCGGGGCGAGGTCGAATTTCGGGACGTGAGCTTTCGCTACGCGGGGAATGACCCCGAGGCCGACACGAGCGAGCACCCAGCCGTGCTGAGCCGTGTTTCGTTCACGGTCAAGGCCGGACAAACGGTCGCCATCGTTGGACAGACCGGCGCGGGCAAGAGCACCGTCGTCAAGCTGCTCAACCGGATCTATGACGTCGAGGGCGGCAGCGTGCGGGTCGACGGGGTCGACGTGCGCGAGTGGAATCTCGACGCGCTGCGGCGTCAAATCTCGATCATCGAGCAGGACATCTTCCTGTTCTCGCGCAGCGTGGCGGACAACATTGCATTTGGCAATCCCACCGCCACCCGGGCCCAGGTCGAGGATGCCGCCCGGGCCGCCCAGGCCCACGACTTCATCCTGGCTTTTAAGGACGGCTATGACACCATCGTCGGTGAGCGCGGGGTGACCCTCTCCGGCGGTCAGCGCCAGCGCATCGCCATCGCCCGGGCCTTTCTGACCGACCCGCACATCCTGATCCTCGACGACGCGACCAGCGCCATCGACTCGGCGACCGAGGACCAGATCCAGCGAGCCATCCTGCGGGCCGCGGCCGGGCGGACCACCTTCCTGATCACCCATCGCCTCTCGCAGATCCGCTGGGCCGATCTTATCCTCGTCATCCGCGGCGGCGCGCTCGAAGCGGCCGGCAACCACGACGATCTCATGCGAAGCTCGCCCGCTTACCGGGCGATCTTCGCGCGCTGACCATGGGCATGTTCTCAGGGCTCGCCGGCGAAGCCTACGACCGGCAATACTCCGACCGCCAACTCGCGGCCCGCATCCTCAAATACCTCGCGCCGCGCGTGCGCGATGCCCGGCTGGTTCTGCTCGGGATGGCTCTGCTGACCGTGATCGGGCTGGCGGATCCGCTGATCGTCTCGCGCACGCTGGACCTGTTGCGGGCCATTGCGGCGGGGACGGACAAGACGGACAAGAATGTGCTGGTGAGCGGCCTGATCGTCGCCCTGCTCGCGTTTTCACTGCTGGTCTGGCTGCTGAATATCCTGCGCCGCCGGGCCATGGCCCGCCTGGTCGCCGAGATGATCGCCGAGATGCGCCGGGACGCCTTCAACGCCGTCATCCGGCATGACCTGTCGTTCTTTGACAAATACCAATCGGGCAAGATCATCTCGCGCATCTCAAACGACACCCAGGAGCTGTCGCAAGTCGCAAACCTCGTCGCCGACCTGGCGAACCAGTTCACCACACTGCTCTTCCTGGTTTTCATCCTGCTGGGCATTTCCATTCCCATGACTTTGTCGCTGGTGATCATGGCGCCCATCATCGCGGTGGCGGCCGCGCTCTTTCGCAGATTGGCCCGGACCGTCACCCGCAACGGTTTTAGGGCCATCGCTGACGTCAACAGCGCCATCCAGGAAGCGGTGGCCGGAATGCGGGTGGCCAAGAACTTCCGCCAAGAGGCCGCCCTATATGCCGGTTTCACGACCGTGAACCAGCGCTCATATGTCGTCAATGTGCGGCGCGGCCTGGTGCTGTCCAACATCTTCCCCACCCTTAACATGCTGACGGGCCTTGGCACCGCCATCATGCTCTACCTGGGCGCCCTCAACGTCACCACCTTCGGGCTCACCCTGGGCGGACTGTATCTGTTCCTTGCCAGCCTGGATCGGTTCTGGTTTCCGATGACCAACCTGGCCGCTTTCTACAGCCAGATCCAGAGCGGCTTCTCGGCCTGCGAGCGCATCTTCGCCCTCATCGATGCCGAGTCGAATGTCGCCCAACTCCCCGAGACGACGAAAAGGCGGATCGAGCGGGGGGCCATCACCTTCGACGATCTGAGTTTCCGCTACAACACCCAGCAGCAGGTCCTTGACCATTTCAGCCTGGACATTGCCCCGGGTGAAAGCGTGGCGTTTGTCGGCCACACGGGCGCCGGCAAGAGCAGCATCGCCAAACTCATCGCCCGCTTCTACGAATACCAAAGCGGGCATTTGCTCATCGACGGGCATGACATCCGCGGCTTCGACCTCGCCGACTATCGGCGTCAGATTGGGCTGGTCTCGCAGTCGCCCTTTCTGTTCGCCGGCACGATTACGGACAATATTCGTTATGCGGCGCCCAACCTCGATGACGCCGAGATCGCCCGGATCGCCAACCGGATCGGCTCGGGCGAATGGATGGGCAGCCTGCCCCACGGCCTGCAGACCGAGGTCGGCGAGCGCGGCGGGTCGCTCTCGCTTGGCCAGCGCCAGCTCGTCGCCCTGGCCCGGGTGATGGCCCAGCGCCCGGCGATCTTTATCTTGGACGAGGCCACCGCCTCGGTCGACCCGTTCACCGAGTCGCAAATCCAGGAAGCGCTGGCGCTGCTACTCAAGCAGAGCACCTCGATCCTGATCGCCCACCGGCTTTCGACTGTTCGCGCCGTCGACCGCATCATCGTGCTGGACAAGGGCCGAATCATCCAGCAGGGCAACCACGAATCGCTCATGGCCCAGGGCGGGCACTACGCCACGCTGTACGACACCTATTTCCGGCATCAGTCGGCCGACTACCACGTCACGCTCGATCCCTCGGCAAAGGCGCGCCCATGAAGACACTCGGTATTGGCATGATCGGCTATGGCGGGATCGCCCGCTCGCACGCCCAGGGCTGGCGCGACCTGACCCTGCATTACGCCCTGCCCGCCGACAGCGTGCGGGTTGTCGGGGTGGCGACCCGCCGCGAGGACGCCGCCCAGGCCGCAGCCGCTGAGCTGGGCTGCGCCATCGCGGTCACCGACGTGGCCTGGTTGATCAACCGCCCGGAGGTGCATGTCATCGACATCTGCTCGCCAACGTCCACTCACCTCGAGTATGCGCGGACGGCAGCCGCGGCCGGAAAACACATCTATCTCGAAAAGCCCCTCGCCGCGACGCTTTCAGAGGCCCGCGAAATCGCCGCAACGGTGCGCGCCTCAGGCGTCACCTGTCAGGTCAACTTCAACTACCGCTGGCTGCCGGCCGCGCAGCGGATGCGGGCGCTCATTGGCGAAGGCTTCCTCGGGAAGATGACCTCGGTCCGGGCGCGCTACTGCCGCTCCAGCCACGCCACGATGGCCCGCCCGCGCACCTGGCGGCATGTTCTGGCCGAATCGGGCGGCGGCGCCTTCGCCGATCTGGGCTCGCACATCATCGACCTCGTGACGTGGATGGCCGGGCCCATCGTCGAGGTCATGGCCGAGTCGCAGACCGTGATCACGAGCCGGCCCATCGCGCCCGGCGCATCCAAATTCGGGCCGGTGGACACCGACGATGAAACGCGGGCCTTGATCCGCCTCGCATCCGGCGCCAGCGGCGTGCTGGAGGCCAGCCGTGTCACAGTCGGGGCGGCCAATGACCTCCTGATCGAAATGCACGGCGACCAGGGCGCCCTGCGCTACAGCCTCGAGGATCCCAACTGGCTGTGGGCCTACGACGGCGCCGCGCCCGAGTCGCGCCGGGGCTGGACCCGAGTGGAAACAATTCAGCGTTATGCCGGGGCCGCCCATCCGGATTGGGCCGCCGCGGTTGGCGTGGCGCGCGGGCATGCCGAGAGCCAATACCAGTTCGCTCGGGCCGTGTGGGACGGGACAAAACCCGATCCCGGCGTCGACACCGGTGTCGCCGTGCAGTCCGTGATCGAGGCGGCCTATCGCTCGGCCAGCGCGCGGGCCTGGACGCCCGTGGAACAGGAGCCGCCCAAATGACCCGAGGGCCAATCTACGTCCCACCCATAGACCCGCGGACCGTGCCCGCGCCGAGCAAGGAGATCTACGCCCGGATGGGCGAGGCCAACATCTTCGCCATGCTGGCCGATTTCTACAGTGAGCTTGCGCAATCAAGCATCCGCAGCATGTTCCCGCCCGACATGAAACGCGCATCCGAGAAGTCGGCGGCATTCTTTGTCGGTCTGCTCGGCGGGCCGCCCTTGTATCACGAGCGGTATGGCAACCCGGCCATGCGGGCCCGGCACATGCCCTTTGCCATCGACCCGGCCGGCCGCGACGTGTGGATGGCCTGCTTCGAGCGCACTCTGAGCCGCGCGGTCAACGCCTACGCTTTTCCGCCCGAGCATCTGGATGGCTTTCTGGCTTTCTTGCGCGGCTTCTCGATGTGGATGGTCAATACTGCTCCACCTTCGGCGGAGTAGATTCCGAATCCGACAGGCCCCGACTTCGGAGGGCCCTTTCGGATTCGGGAAAATTTGCTACGGCACTGAGAAGTCGACCGTCGCGGTCTTCGTATTAATCCCGTAGACGACGCTGTCGATCAAGAGCCAGGCGGTGTCGCCCCGCCATTCCAGTTCCCTCGGGATGGTCACCAGGAGCGAGCCCGTCTTTAGAGTCACCGTCTTGCGGCCCGGGCTCACCCCGTCCTTGAGGCCAAAGGTCTCAACCGTCGCCTGCAGCGTTGGCTTTGAGGTGACCCGCACAACGCTCAGGCCATTCGCGCCAAGCTGCGCCGACCACACTTCCATTTCGGCGTCCTTGCTGAGCAGGCCAGCGGCGCGATCCGGTCCAAGCATCGGTCCGCCGTCCTTGTCGAAGATGGTCTGCCACAGCCTCTTGCCGGAAGCAACATCCACGCCCCATAACTCGAAGCGGCGCGTGCCGCGCGTGCGGAGCGCGCGAACCAGAAGCACATCACCCTGCGCGGCGAGCGGCCGCAACTCATAGTCTGGATCGGTCAGCATCTCAGTGACTTTGCCGTTCGCATCGCCGCTGATGAGGGTGTTCGCGCCGCCGGCAAAGACCCGGCCGCCTGCGGCGAGCATGGCGGCATCGTCATGCTGCGTAGAGCGGGCCTTGGTCTGGTTGCTCCAGGCGAGCTTGCCGGTTGCCAGATCGTATTTTTGCAGGCAGGAATTTGACGAGCCGTACCACGTATAAAGGCTCTGCGTCGCGACATCGACCGTGTAGCCTTCATAGGTGTAGCCGACGATGGGGCTGCCCTGCCCCGTGGGCGAGCAGGAGATCACGAACTTGTTCTTTTCCTTGCCGTCGAGATCAAGCAGCGTTGCCTGAGTCGCAAATGGCGACTTTTCCGTCCGATCCATCACCAGGAGCGTCTCATTGACCCAGAACAGACGGTTGAGCGAGTTCAGGCGCTGCGACCAGACCTTTCTGCCGCTCTTGGCATCGTAGCCCGACAGGGTCCCGTCGGTCGTCAAAGCCACCACGCGCTGGCCAACCACACTCAGGCAGTTCTCGCACACCCCCGCGAGCTGATCGGGCATGGCGGTCTCCCACAGTGTCGTCCCCGCGTTCTTATCCAATGCGACCAGCCGGGTCTTGTCCGCCACAACGACCAGATCACCCCCCGTCGCATACCGCGAGTTTGAAGTCGTTACGAACTGCCATTTGGGCGTGCTCTTGGCCGTGTCCACCCACATGACGCGATAGCGCTCGGCTTCGGCCGCATCGGTCTTGAAGACGCGGGTGAGTACATCCGGTTTGGCATCCGCCCGATCAGGCCCGGGGACCGTGACAGTGCTGTCATCCAGGCGCATTCTGGCAAACGGCGAGACCAGTTGCGGCAATCCCGTCGGAATCTGGAACGGGCCGCTTCCACTGAGAGGCAATTTGAACCCCGGCATGACCTGAGACAGCACGAAGGCCACAAACCCAAGAATCGCGACGGTGAGGATCAACGGAAACACGATAGCGAAACATCCCACCCGCTTAATGGTGGTGGCTGCCGCCGGTGAGAGCGCGATCGGCGTGCCAAAAGAGGCCACGTTTCCGCTGCTCATGACCCGCATCGCGCCTACGCCGTCGACCAGGCGCTTGGCCTCGGCCAGCCCAAGACCCGTCCATTCGCGGACAAGCTTGATCGCCTGGATGGACTGGCCCTCGCCGACGAGACGGTTTACTTCCTCGATCTGGGTCGCGTTGAGGACCGCCGGGCGCTGCGCCCCTGTCGGGCGCATCCTTTCGGGCACGATGATCGTGCTGCCGCAGTACTCACAGGTCAGGTTGAGGTCCGGGCCGCCATCGTATTTGGCCGGTCCGCCGCAATTGGGGCATTTGATCGTCATGGTCATGAGTTTATGGGGCGCAGTATAGACACGAAACGCGTTTGACGGACCGTCGGAAGCAGCTTCGATTCTCCAGGGCACGGAAGAGCGCATGGCTGCGGCGGCTGACCTCAAACAGACGAACGAACCCGTATTGAAGCCGAAACGGTGGCGTGCGGTCTCTCAGTTTTGACGCGGCGTCTCTCATTTCCGTAGACCGCCGTCAGTGCCGCCGAGCGCCCGCCGCGCCTGTTCGACGTCCTCGGGCGTATCCGCCGAGCGGATCCAGCGCGGGTCAAAGTCTCGAATCAACGCGGGCGGATCCTCGAGCAAAACCCTTTGAAGCGAGCGCACGCCGCGCCCAAAGTGCTCGGCGAGGTGGTCCAGGAAGCGCGGCTCATAGATCGTCACGAGCGGCTCGGGCCGAATGTTTTCGGGGTTGAGAAACGCCGTCGCGGGCCGGGTTGAATCGCGTGCCGCCAACAGCGCCCGCAGGGCCTCTGGCCCAAAATACGGCAGATCACACGACAGCAGCAGTAGCGCGACCCCGGGATGCGCGTCCCGAAAGCCCATCACCGCCCCGATCGGGCCGTTGCCGGAATACGGCGGTTGATCGACGATGTATTCGAATCGCTCCGGCTCGGGCCTGGGCTGAGCGGGATTGAGCGACAAAAACACCCGGGCGCAGACTGGCCGAAGCAGCCTATACAGCACATCCCGATGCGCTTCGCCGCGATACACCAGCAGACCCTTGTCGCGGCCCATCCGGCGGCTTTCCCCCCCGGCCAGCACCAAACCATACAAAGGCGGCAGCCCCAGCGTCTCGTCAGCCATGGGAAGTGATTGTATTCAGTACCGCGAGTTTCGTGCTCTATAGTTGGGGATATGGTCGGCACCCCCGAAATCGAATGGCAATTTGACGTGACGGACTTCGATCCGATCCAGGCCTGGCTTGACGCAGAGGCGGCCCGATTCGGCTTGACCCTGCAAGCGATGGGCACCGCCGGCCAGGTCGACGTCTACTTCGACACGTCCGATTGGCGTTTCCATCGGGCCAGCACCGCGCTGCGCGTGCGCCGGCGGGGCGCGACCGCGGAGGCGACCCTCAAAACCTTCGGCCTGGTCGAGGGTGGCGCGCGGCACCGTCACGAAATCAGCGAGGCCATTCGGGCGCCAGCCCGCGCCACATCGGCCGTGCTGGCCGACCGTCTGGCCGGCCTGCCCGGACCCGTGGGTGAGCGCATCCGGGCCGTTACGCCCAACCTGCCCCTGGCCCGTTTGTTTGAGGCCCGAGTTGAGCGCCGGGTGTTTCTGGCAAAATCGGCGTCCGCCGATTTTGCTGAGATCGCATTTGATACCGTGCAGGTGGTCGGGGACCCAAAGCGGGCGCCCCTCGCTCTGCTCCGGCTCGAGGTCGAGGCAATTACCACCGATGTGGGCGGGCTGGAGGCGTTCGTCGCCGCGCTCCGCGACGAATGCGGTCTGGCGCAGGCAAACGCGTCCAAGTTCGAGCTGGGCCTGAAGATGGGCGGCCTGCACCCGGGTTACGCGCCGTATCTCGGCGCGCCGGCAACCGAGGCCGAACTGGTCGCCCTGGCGGGCGCGGCGCCATCGATCGGGCTGCTGGCCTACACCGTCATGCGCGAACGCTTTGGACAATTCATCGCCAATGAGCCCGGCGCGCGGCTGGGCGACGAGATCGAGTTCGTCCACGACATGCGGGTG
>Ga0105047_10016196_pt1 | contig 11695 bp, 7 predicted proteins | sample MAT04_FD_78384 | JGI IMG/M metagenome (GOLD analysis project Ga0105047, IMG submission 78384) | Freshwater microbial communities from Lake Fryxell liftoff mats and glacier meltwater in Antarctica - MAT-04 (megahit assembly) | ecosystem: Environmental > Aquatic > Freshwater > Ice > Liftoff... | reverse complement strand
CCTGCAGGCTGGTGGACAGTTTCAATGGCCCTGGTGCTCCCTCGTTCGCATGCAATCCGTGACAAATGCTTCCTCCCCCCCACCGGCCGGCCCGCCAGCCGGCGAGCCGGCGGTGCAACGCATCACGCTGGTGCGGCGGGACTACAACAGCTGGGTCGCCGACGAGACCAAGGAAGACTACGCGCTGCGCTTCACGCCGCAGCGCTTTCGCAAGTGGTCCGAATGGCGGGTGGCCAATACGGCTTTTGGAGCCGCGTCCTTTCTGATCCTGGAGGCGGTGGGTGCGACCCTGCTGGTCACCTATGGCTTCACCAATGCATTGTGGGCCATCCTGGTCACTGGGCTGGTCATCTTTCTGGCCGGCATGCCGATCAGCATCTATGCGGCGCGGTATGGCGTCGACATGGACCTGCTCACCCGGGGCGCCGGATTCGGCTACATCGGTTCGACCATCACCTCGCTGATCTACGCCTCGTTCACTTTCATCTTCTTCGCGCTGGAGGCGGCGGTCATGGCCTATGCGCTGGAGCTGGCGCTGGGCATTCCGCCGAGGTGGGGGTACCTGATCTGTGCGCTGGTGGTGATTCCGCTGGTCACGCACGGTGTGTCGACCATCAGCCTGCTGCAGGTCTGGACTCAACCGCTGTGGCTGCTGATGCTGTTCGTGCCCTATGTCGTGGTCTTCTGGGTCGACCCCGGGGCTTTCGCGGGTGTCGAGCACTACACAGGGGATAAAAGTGGCACGGCCGGGTTCAGCCTGCCTTTTTTTGGTGCCGCTTTGACGGTAGGTATTGCGCTCATGACCCAAATGGGCGAGCAAGTGGACTATCTGCGCTTCATGCCAGTGCAGACTGCCGCCAACCGCTGGCGCTGGTGGGCTAGTGTCATGGTCGGCGGGCCGGGCTGGGTGGTGCTGGGAGTCGTCAAGATGATCGGTGGCGCCCTGCTGGCCTACCTGGCGATCAGCCATGCGGTGCCGGTCGAACGCGCGGTCGACCCCAACCAGATGTACCTGGCAGCCTACGAATATGTGTTTGCGCACTACGGTTGGGCGGTCGCAGCCACCGCCTTGTTCGTAGTGGTGTCGCAGCTCAAGATCAACGTGACCAATGCCTACGCCGGCTCGCTGGCCTGGTCAAACTTCTTTTCGCGGCTCACCCATAGTCACCCGGGGCGGGTGGTGTGGGTGGTGTTCAATACGCTGATCGCTTTCATGCTCATGGAGATGAACGTGTTCCAGGCCCTGGGCGAGGTGCTCGGCCTGTACTCCAATATCGCCATCGCGTGGCTGATGGCCGTGGTGGCTGATCTGGTGATCAACAAGCCCCTGGGCTTGTCGCCCAAAGGCATCGAATTCAAGCGTGCCCACCTGTACGACATCAATCCAGTGGGCGTCGGGGCGATGGTGTTGGCCTCGACGCTGGCCATCACTGCGCACCTGGGTGTTTTCGGTGCGATGGCGCAGGCGTTCTCGGCCGTGATCGCGCTTTGCACCGCCTTTGTCGCCTCGCCGCTGATCGCCTGGGCCACGCGCGGGCGCTTTTACATTGCCCGTACCAGCCCGCCACCGGAATGCGGCGGCGTCTACCAGCGCTACCAAGTGCAACGTTGCGTCCTGTGCGAGCGGGACTACGAAGGGCCCGACATGGCGCATTGCCCGGCCTACCAGGGCGCGATCTGTTCGTTATGCTGCACCCTGGACGCGCGCTGCGGCGACATGTGCAAGCCGCAGGCCAGCCTGTCCAGCCAGTGGTCCGCCACGCTACACTGGCTGCTGCCGAGGCGCACCTGGACCTATCTGGACAACGGCCTGGGCCATTTTCTGCTGCTCATGCTGGTGGCGGCGCCGGTACTGGCCAGCGTATTTGGCCTGCTGTACCGCCAGGAGCTAGGTACCCTGCTGGCGACGGCCGCCGAATTCGGCGGCGTTGACATCGCGCAGGCGGTGCTGCGCTCCGGCTTCTTCAAGGCCTACATGGCATTGCTGCTGATTGCCGGCCTGGTCGCCTGGTGGGTGGTGCTGGCGCACAAGAGCCGGCAGGTGGCCCAAGAGGAGTCGAACCGCCAGACGCACCTGCTCATGCGCGAGATCGCATCGCATCGCCAGACCGACGCCGCGCTGCAGACTGCCCGCCAGACTGCGGATCGGGCCCGCCAGGCCGCAGATCAGGCGAACCAGGCCAAGAGCCGCTACATCAGCGCCATCAGCCACGAATTGCGTACACCGCTCAACAGCATCCTGGGCTATGCGCAGCTCATGGGCGAGGATGCCTCGATCCCGCCGCACCGCAAGCAGGCGGTGGGGGTGATCAAGCGCGGCGGCGAGCACCTGCTGTCGCTGATCGAAGGCACGCTGGACATCGCCCATATCGAGAGTGGCAAACTGACCCTGAACCTGCGGCCCATGCACTTTGCCAACCTGGTGCAGGAAATCGCCAGCATGTTCGAGCTCGAAGCCCAGGCCAAAGGCCTGGCCTTCCGCTTCGAGGAAGCGGGCGCCCTGCCCGCCGTCGTGCGCGCCGACGAAAAGCGGGTGCGCCAGATCCTGATCAACCTGCTGGGCAACGCGATCAAGTTCACGGCCCAGGGCACGGTGACATTCCGCATCCGGTATGCGCGCGAACTGGCAGTGGTCGACATCGAGGATACCGGTCCCGGCCTCTCGCCCGACGAGCAGGCACGCATCTTCGAGCCGTTTACCCGCGCCAGCACGCCCGGCCCCATCGCGCCCGGTTCTGGCCTGGGCCTGACCATTGCCAAGATGCTGACCGACCTGATGGGCGGTGAGCTGACCGTGAAAAGTGCACCGGGCGAGGGTGCGGTGTTCCGCGTCAAGCTGTTCCTGCCCGAGGTAAGGCTGGCCGCTGCCGCAGCCGGCGCGCAGACGGGTGCCTTGCGGCCTGCAGAAGCCCGACCGCGGCGCAGCTACGCCGGTGCGCGCCGCCGTATCCTGGTGGTGGACAACGAAGAAGCCGACCGCGATCTGCTGGTCCAGGTGCTGGAGCCGCTGGGGTTCGAGCTGCGCATTGCAGCCAGCGGCCATGATTGCCTGGACCTGCTGGCCACCGGCTACCAGCCGGAGGTGATCCTGATGGACCTGGCCATGCCCGGCATCGACGGCTGGGAGACGCTCCGCCGTGCACGCGCACTGGGGCTGGGCCAGGTGGCGATTGCGATCGTATCGGCGAACGCCTTCGACAAGGGGCTGGAACACGATGTGGCGGTGCCCCCAGAGGACTTCATCCTCAAGCCGGTACGCCATTCCGAGTTGCTCGACTGGCTCGAGCGTCGCTTGGCGCTGACCTGGCTGGACGCCGCGCCACCGCGCGCCCCTGCGGCCGACGCCGATGCGCAACGCAAGACGTGGGTGCTGCCCCAACGGCCCCAACTCGACGCCCTGAACGAGGTCGTGAGCCTGGGGTACTACCGGGGCATCCTCAACCAGCTGGACGAAATCGAGGCCGCGCAGCCCGCCAGCGCGGCCTTCGTGGCGGCCATGCGCGACCTCGCCCGGCGTTTCCAGTTCGAGGCCATGGGCCGGCACCTGACGGAGCTGGCCGATGGTGCCTGAGATGTCCGCTACGCTGCCTGTGGCCGCCCTCGACCGCACACTGGACCGTGCCAACAACGACGTGGTGCTGATCGTCGACGACGTGCCCGACAACCTGGCGGTGCTGCACGACGCACTCGATGAGTCCGGCTACACCGTGCTCGTCGCCACCCATGGCGAGGCGGCCCTGCAGCGTGCGGCCCAGGCCCGGCCCGACATCGTGCTGCTCGACGCCATGATGCCCGGCATGGATGGCTTCGAGGTGGCGCGCCGGCTCAAGGCATCGGCGGCAACCGCCCACATCCCGATCATCTTCATGACCGGTCTGACCGACACCGAGCACCTGGTCGCAGCCCTTGCGGCCGGCGGCGTCGACTACGTCACCAAGCCGATCAAGCCCAAGGAGGTACTGGCCCGTATGAACGTTCATCTGCAGGGCGCGCGGCAGGCGCGCCAGGAAGCCCGCCAGGCCGGCGAGGCGCGCAATGCGCTGGATGCCTTTGGCTACGCCAGCATCACCGTGCGTGCCAGCGACGGCAAGCTGATGTGGCAGACCGCCTTGGCGCGCGAGATGCTGCGCGACTATTTCGGCGACATCCCGACCTTTACCAAGCTCTTCGTGCCCGATCGGGTACTCGACTGGTTGCACCAGTCCCAGGCCGATGCGCGTGCGCAGATCGAGCCGCCGCGCCTCAGCGTCGACAAGGGTTCGCGCCGGCTGACCTTCCGGCTGCACCAGCAGACCGGCGATGGCGCTAACGAGGGCCAGCAGGACGGCGATTGGCTCATCATCATGCGCGAGGTGAACGATGCGGCCGTGATCGAGGCCCTGGGCCTGTGCTTCAAGCTCACCACGCGCGAGGGCGAGGTGCTGTACTGGGTCATCAAGGGCAAGACCAACAAGGATATCGGCGACATCCTGGGCAGCAGCCCGGCCACGGCCAAAAAGCATCTGGAGCACATTTACGTGAAGATGGGGGTCGAGACCCGGACAGCGGCGGCGGGCATGGCGATGGGGCGAATCCGGCAGTTGCATCCGCAGTTCGAGGGGTGATGCGCGGGGGCAGGGGCCCGCTGTGCGGAGCGATGTTAAATGAGCGAGTTCTTCGAGACTTGCTTGTAAAAAAAAGGCCCCCGGATGGTCACCAAGAGGGGTTCCGAGGCTGCAGTGCTGGTTCCGGTGGACGAGTGGCGGTGCCTGAAGGCGGCAGCCCAGCCCTCGCTCAAGCAACTTTTGCGCTCCGAGCTGCGCCAGCCAAAGCCGCAAGGCGCCGTCCAGGCTGGGTTGGGTGCACTTGAGGATATGCAGCTTCACCTTTCGGCAGTGACGATCGGTGAGATTCAGGCCGTCATTGCGCCGACGCGCGATCAGGGCCCGGCGAAAGCGTCGGATATCAGGCGGGGCTGGAACTGGTTGCCGGTTCCTACAACGTGCTTCCGATGAACGCAGCGGCTTTTCGGGTCCGGGCACAGTTAATGCAGCGGCAGCCTGACACGGTTTATGAAGACGCCATGATTGCGGCTATCGCCAGGATCGATGGCCTGACCGTGGTCACCAGAAATGGCGCTGATTTCAAAGCCTTTGGTGTTCCGCTGCTGAGTCCGTTCAAAGCGTGAAGTTGTTTCGACGGATTTCACGGTCCTTACCGCGCACTGCATGCTGCCTGAAGCAAGAATTCGACCTTGACCGCTCCGTAGGGAAACTCAACTTGACCGGACTCGGTGCGACGCAGAACACCGGTAAAGAGCAAGGTGGAGAGATCGGTATGAACTGTCTTGACGTCTCTGCCCACACGAAGTGCTGCTTGTCGGATGGTTACCGGGCTTGCACCGCCGCATACGCCACTCGGCGTATTGGCAGTTCGCGGCACCCTGCCTACAGTCATTCCATCGCCACGCAATCCTCATCGGGGCCCCTGCTGAGCGAGATGACTTCATTCACTACCGGAGAAAACATCCATGCAACGTCGATTTACCCTCAAGGCGCTTGCCGCCGCTGTGGCCCTCGCGGGCGTTACCACCATCCCGGCCTATGCCCAGAGCGGCGGCACGATCAAGGTCGGCATCTTGCACAGCCTGTCGGGCACCATGGCCATTTCCGAGACGGTGCTGAAAGACACCGTGCTGATGGCCATCGACGAGATCAACGCCAAGGGCGGTGTCATGGGCAAGAAGCTGGAGCCCGTGGTTGTCGACCCGGCCTCCAATTGGCCGCTGTTTGCCGAGAAGACCAAGCAACTGCTCGGCCAGGACAAGGTATCGGTGATCTTTGGCTGCTGGACCTCGGTGTCGCGCAAATCGGTGCTCCCGGTGGTCGAAGAAATGAACGGCCTGTTGTTCTACCCGGTGCAATACGAAGGTGAAGAGCTGTCCAAGAACGTGTTCTACACCGGTGCCGCGCCCAACCAGCAGGCCATCCCAGCGGTGGATTACCTGATGAGCAAGGCCGGCGGCGGCGCCAAGCGCTGGGTGCTGCTGGGTACCGACTACGTGTACCCGCGCACCACCAACAAGATCCTGCGCGCCTACCTCAAGTCCAAGGGCGTGAAAGACTCCGATATCGACGAGAAATACACCCCGTTCGGCCACTCGGACTACCAGACCATCGTGGCCGACGTGAAGAAGTTCTCCGCCGGTGGAAAGACCGCCGTGGTGTCCACCATCAACGGTGACTCCAACGTGCCTTTCTACAAAGAACTCGGCAACGCTGGCCTCAAGGCCAAAGATGTCCCGGTCGTCGCCTTCTCGGTCGGCGAAGAAGAGCTGCGCGGCGTGGACACCAAGCCGCTGGTCGGCCACCTGGCCGCGTGGAACTATTTCCAGTCGATCAAAAACCCGGCCAACACCGAATTCATCAAGAAGTGGGCCACGTACGCAAAGGCCAAGGGCATCGCCGGCCACAAGGACAAGCCACTGACCAATGACCCGATGGAAGCCACCTACATCGGCATCAACATGTGGAAGCAGGCCGTCGAGAAGGCCAAGTCGACCGATGTCGACAAGGTCATTGCCGCCATGGCGGGCCAGACTTTCAAGGCGCCCTCGGGCATCGTGTCCAAGATGGACGAGAAGAACCACCACCTGCACAAGTCGGTGTTCATCGGCGAAATCAAGGCCGACGGCCAGTTCAATGTGGTCTGGAAGACCCCCGGCCCGGTGAAGGCCAAGCCATGGTCGCCGTACATCGACGGCAACGACAAGAAGCCTGACGCGCCAGCGAAGAAGTAACCGTCTGTGGTGCGGCCCCTGCCACGGGGCCGCTTGCAGGAGTTGCAGCGTGGGCATGTGCCAGCGTGCCCACACTACAGGTGCCTTCATGTTGATACGTCTCCTTCTTCTGTCCATTTCCCTCCTGCTTCTCCAACCCGCGCACGCACTGACCGCCGCCGAGGTGCAGGGCATGTCCATTGGTGAAACAGAAGCCCGCATTGAGGCCCTGAACAAGGCCATTGCCACGGCCGATGACAAGACCGCGGACTTCCTGCAAGCGCTGTCGCAGGACGTGGTCAAGTTCTCGGGCGACAAGGTTTTCGTGGTGCGGGACGGCAAGGGATCAGACCCAGTGACGGGTGTGGAAGTGCCTGTCCCTGAAGACGCCGAGGACGTCATCAACAACAACATGATGCGCGGGGAGATCGAGACCGCGCAAGCGGGGCTGAAGCTGTTCTCGAAAGATCTCAGGCAGCGGCGCGAGGGCATCAAGGTTCTGCAGGGCGAAAGCGATGAGACCAAGCTGCCGCTGATCGAGAAGGCGCTGGCTGCCGAGACCGACGAGAAACTCAAGGCCCAGCTGGAACTGATCCGCTCGGCCGTGCTGCTCGGCAGCAGCGACAAGTCCAAGCGGCTCGCTGCTGCAGCTGCTCTGGCCCGCAGCGGACAGGCCAGCACCAAGACTTTGCTCATCGAGCGCCTCCAGGTAGAGTCCGATCCGGAGGTAAAAGTGGCCTTGTCGGCAACGCTGCGCACGGTCGAGAATGCGCTGGCCTGGGGTGACAAGCTCGGTGCCGCCTTCAGTGGCATCAGTCTGGGCTCGATCCTGCTGCTTGTGGCGCTGGGCCTGGCGATTACCTACGGGCTGATGGGCGTGATCAACATGGCCCACGGCGAGTTGATGATGATCGGCGCTTATGCCACGTATGTGGTGCAAGGCGTGTTCCAGCGCTACCTGCCCGACGCTTTCGACTGGTACCTGCTGGCCGCCGTGCCGGTGGCATTTCTGGCGTCGGCGTTGATGGGGGCGGCGCTGGAGCGCAGTGTGATCCGCTTTCTGTACGGCCGACCATTGGAGACGCTGCTGGCCACCTGGGGCATCAGCCTCATTCTGATGCAGCTGGTGCGCACGGTGTTCGGCGCACAAAACGTTGGGGTTGAGAATCCGTCGTGGATGAGCGGCGGCTGGCAGGTTATGGGCAACCTGTCGCTTCCCTACAACCGGCTGGTGATTGTCGGCTTCGCCGCTGTGGTGCTGCTGAGCGCCGCCTTTCTGATCGGTCACACCCGGCTAGGCTTGTTTGTGCGCGGTGTCACCCAGAACCGCCCGATAGCATCGTGCATGGGCGTGAACACCGCTCGCATCGACACCTATGCTTTTGCGCTGGGTTCGGGCATCGCCGGGTTGGCGGGCTGCGCGTTGAGCCAGGTGGGCAACGTGGGCCCGGATCTGGGGCAAAGCTATATCGTCGACGCGTTCATGGTGGTGGTGCTGGGCGGCGTGGGCCAGTTGGCCGGAACGGTGTACGCGGCCCTCGGCCTGGGTGTGCTCAACAAGTTTCTCGAAGGCTGGACTGGTGCCGTATTGGCCAAGATCGCGGTGCTGGTCTTCATCATCATCTTCATCCAAAAGCGTCCCCAGGGCATCTTCGCCGTGAAGGGTCGGAGCGCTGAGGCATGAGCCGGATGCCAGCAACCCCCGCGGTCGAACTGCCCACGCGCTTGCCGGTGCTCAGCGGTGCTGGCTGGAGCGCTTTCATCGTGGCGCTGATTGCGGTTTGTGCCGTGGCGCCGCTGCTGAACCTGGCGATACCGCCAGACAGCCTCTTCCACATGAGCGACTATGCGGTGGCGCTGCTGGGCAAGATCATGTGCTTTGCCATCTGCGCGCTGGCCATGGACCTGATTTGGGGCTACACCGGCATCCTGTCGCTGGGCCATGGGCTGTTCTTCGCGCTCGGCGGGTATGTCATGGGCATGTACCTGATGCGCCAGATCGGCCGCGACGGCAACTACAAAAGCGACCTACCGGATTTCATGGTCTTTCTCGACTGGAAGGAACTTCCCTGGCATTGGACCTTCAGCGACAGCTTCATTGCCACGCTGTTCCTCATCGTGCTGGTGCCGGGCCTGGTGGCCTTCGTGTTCGGTTTCTTCGCCTTTCGTTCGCGTATCAAGGGCGTGTATTTCTCGATCATCACGCAGGCCCTGACCTTTGCCGCGATGTTGCTGTTCTTTCGCAACGAGACCGGTTTTGGTGGCAACAACGGCTTCACCGACTTCAAGCGCATCCTGGGCATTGCGGTCGCCACGCCCTCGATGCGCATGACGCTGTTCGTGCTGACCGGCCTGACGCTGCTCGGATTCTTCTTGTTCTCGAAGTGGCTGGTCGGCAGCAAGTTCGGCCGCGTGCTGCTGGCGATCCGCGATGCTGAAACCCGCGTGATGTTCTCGGGCTACAACCCGCTGGGGTACAAGCTCACCATCTGGACCCTGTCGGCCGTGATGTGTGGCGTAGCGGGTGCGTTGTACGTGCCGCAGGTGGGCATCATCAACCCCGGCGAGATGAGCCCGGCCAATTCCATCGAGATCGCGATCTGGGCCGCCGTCGGTGGCCGCGGCACCTTGATCGGTCCGATCGTGGGCGCCTTCATCGTGAACGGCGCCAAGAGCTGGCTGACCGTGACGGCGCCCGAGTTCTGGCTCTATTTTCTGGGGGCGCTGTTCATCGCCGTGACATTGTTTCTGCCCAACGGGGTGGTGGGCCTGGTCAGGAAGCTGACCGCTGGCCGCAAGCCATGACACCGGACTTGCTTACCGAGGGTGCCGAACGGCTGGAGCGCAGCCGGGCTGCCCAGGCCCGACACTCCGGCAATACCGAGTCGGGTGGACGCTCAGCAGGCTTTTCGCGCCTGGTAACCTCGACCGAGGTCGACGTCACGCACGGCCGCATCCTGTACCTGGAGGATGTAAGCGTGAGCTTTGAGGGCTTCAAGGCGATCAACAAGCTCTCGCTGGATATCGCTCCGGGCGAGCTGCGGTGCATCATCGGCCCCAACGGCGCCGGCAAGACCACGATGATGGACATCATCAGCGGCAAGACGCGTCCCGACGCAGGTCAGGTGTTCTTCGGCAGCACAATCGACCTGCTGCGCTACCGCGAGTCAGAGATCGCGCAGCTCGGTATCGGGCGCAAGTTTCAGAAGCCCACGGTGTTCGAACAGCTCACCGTGTTCGAGAACCTGGAGCTGGCACTCAAGACCAACAAGGGGGTGCAGGCCTCGATTTTCTTTCGCCTCGATTCGGCGCAGAGCGACCGCCTGGCTGCGCTGCTGCACACCATTCACCTGGCCGGGAATGTGGGACGGCTCGCCGGCACCTTGAGCCACGGCCAGAAGCAGTGGCTCGAGATCGGCATGCTGCTGATGCAGGACCCCCGGCTGCTGCTGCTCGACGAGCCGGTGGCCGGCATGACCGACGAAGAAACCGAACGCACCGCCGAACTCTTCCTGACCCTCAAGGGCAAGCACTCGCTGATGGTGGTCGAGCACGACATGAGCTTTATCCGCAGCATCTCCGAGATCGTCACCGTCTTGTGCGACGGCGCGGTGCTGGCACAGGGCACGCTGGACCAGGTGCAGGCCGACGAACGTGTGATCGAGGTCTACCTCGGCCGATGACCCGATGAGCACGACCGCTATCCTCGACGTCCAGGGCGTCAACCAGTACTACAGCGGGTCGCACATCCTGCGAGGCGTCAGCCTGCAGGCGCGCCTGGGTCAGGTGACAGTGCTGCTCGGACGCAATGGCGTGGGCAAAACCACGCTGCTCAAATCGCTGATGGGCCTGGTACCGATCCGCAGCGGCACGATCAGCTTCGCCGGCAAGCAGATCCAGGGCGCGACACCCTTCGAGCGGGCCCGCGTCGGCATCGGCTTCGTGCCGCAGGGGCGCGAGATATTTGCCCGCCTCACGGTCGAGGAGAACCTGCGCATGGGCCTGGCCACCAAGAGCGCCAGCACCCCGATCGACCCCGAGCTGTACGAGTTGTTCCCGGTGCTCAAACAGATGCTGAGCCGGCGCGGCGGTGATCTCTCGGGCGGCCAGCAACAGCAACTTGCCATCGCCCGAGCCTTGGCAGCGCGGCCGCAGCTGCTGATCCTGGACGAACCCACCGAAGGCATCCAGCCCAGCATCATCAAGGACATCGGTCGGGTGATCCGCCTGTTGGCCGATCGCGGCACCATGGCGATCCTGCTGGTGGAGCAGTATTACGACTTTGCCGAGGAACTGGCCGACGACTACCTCGTGATGCAGCGGGGCGAGTTCGTTGCGCGCGGCCAGGGCAGTGAGATGCAGGCCAATGGGGTGCGTCAGCTGGTGTCGATCTGAGGACCGCTGTTGCGCGGCGGTCAGGGGCTTGGGTTTTCTCGGCATGACGGGTGTAATGGCCACTCGGCCGTCGGGCATGGGCTCGAACTTGATGCGTTCGCCAGGCCCGATGCCCAGAAAGGCCCGGACAGCCTTGGGTACAGTGACTTGGCTCTTGACGGTCAGCACGGGGTGCATTTTCGACGCTCCTGAAGCGGTGTTGCAGGAGAGAATCGTCGTACTCAAGGTCAAGTGGTCGCTGCAGCATCCGCCGAACAATGCGCATGCATCCAGCATCGTGCCCATAAGATTCAGCTGGATGCAGCTGGATCCAGCAACTGGAACAGGTCGACAATCGACGCGCTCAAGTCCATCTGCTGCAGAGCCAGCGAATTGGCAAATCAGTCGCTGTCAGTGCCGGGCCGATGCGCGAGCACCGATGCCAGCAGCAGCCCCAGCCCGAATGCGCCCGCCACCAGAGCCACCCGGGAAACCGGCACCGAGCGCACCCAGCCCGAGGCGATCTCGCCAGCACGCGGCCGAGCCAATTCGAACCGGCGCCGG
>Ga0105047_10016195_pt1 | contig 11696 bp, 11 predicted proteins | sample MAT04_FD_78384 | JGI IMG/M metagenome (GOLD analysis project Ga0105047, IMG submission 78384) | Freshwater microbial communities from Lake Fryxell liftoff mats and glacier meltwater in Antarctica - MAT-04 (megahit assembly) | ecosystem: Environmental > Aquatic > Freshwater > Ice > Liftoff... | reverse complement strand
AGACGCCGGGCGCGGCCGTGGCGATCTCGGTCGCCGAGGTGCGGGCCTTCCTGGCGCTCGACGTGCCGAAGGCAGAGCCGAAGGCCGCGGGCCTCGCCGACGCGCTGGCCCGGGCGACCGTCTGGGTCCGGCCGACGGCGACCGACGCCCACGCCGCCGGCGTGGTGATCGACCGCGACCGCCGACTGATCCTCACCAGCGCGAGCGGCAGCGGCACGGCGGATCGGGTCGGCGTCGCGTTCGCGCTGCGGGCGGGCGACACGATCGTCGGCGAGCGCGAGCCGTACCGCGACCCGGTCGGGTTACACCTGAAGGGGGCGTGGCGGGCCGGCACGGTCGTCGCCCGCGACCCGGCCCGCGACCTCGCGCTCGTTCAACTCGACTCGCTCCCCGACGCCGCCCGCGCCGTGCCGTTGGCCGAAGCGTCGCCCGCCCCCGGCGACGCCGTTCACGCCATGAACCACCCGGGCGGGCTGGAGTTCGCGTGGGTGTACGCGGCGGGTGTCGTCCGCCAGCGCGGGCGGGTCGCGCTCGGCCCCGGGGAGAAGCCCGCGCGCGTCGGGACGAACATTCTTCAAATCCCGGCACAAGCCGGCTCACCCGGCGGCCCGCTGTTGAACGACCGCGGCGAACTCGTCGGCGTCCTGTCCGCCCGCGAGTCGGCCCAGCAGACCGGGTACGCCGCGACGACCGACGAGATCGCCCGCTTCCTCGACGTGGCCGCCCTCGACCGCCCGGCGCGGACCGTCGGAGGATTGCTCGCGCGGGCCGAGGCCGCGGGCGGGCGGCTCGCGGCGGCCGTCGCCGAGGCGTTCGCCCTGCGGGCGCTCGACCACGCCCACGCCGGCCGGCCCGCCGACGCCATCCGCGATTGCCGTGCGGCGGTCGCCTTCGACCCGTGGTGTACCCCGGCCCGGCGCTGCCTCGTGGCGACACTCCTGGAAACCGGCGACCGCGCCGCGGCGGGGGCGGAACTCGACCGCGCCGCCGACGCGGGGCCGTTCGACGCGCTCCTCCTGGCCCGCCGCGCCGCCCTCTCCGTCGAGCGCAAGGACTGGCGCAAGGCGCGGGCCGACCTCGACCGCATCCTCGACGTGGACCCCGTCGCCGCCGCCCGCCTACCCCTGGTCGGCGTGTTGCTCGAACTCGGCAAGGACGACGACGCGGCCGCCGCCGTCCGCGACGCCCTGCGCGCCGACGCGGGCCGCCTCCCGGCGCTCGCGGCCGCCCTCCTCGAACAAGCCGACGGGCTGGCGAAGAAATTCCCGGCCGCCCCGTCGGTCCCGGCCAACTGGTTGAAGCTGGCGCTCGCGGCGGTGCCGGTGCGCCGGGCCGAGATCGACGCCGCCCTCGCCCGCGCCGCCGCCGCGCCGGACGACGCAGCCCGCCTCGCGGTGTTACGGGCGGCGGTTGAGAAACTGGCGGGGCGGTAAGTGGGAAGAGTCTCACGCAAAGACGCAAAGCCGCCAAGTTTGAAACACCGGGTTTCGTCTTCTTCGCGGCTTTGCGACTTCGCGTGAGGTGTCTTCGTATGCCCACCTACGACGCGATCGTCCTCGGGGTCGGCGGGATGGGATCGGCGGCGTGCTTCGAGCTGGCCCGCCGCGGCCGCCGCGTTCTCGGGCTGGAGCAATACCCGCTCGGCCACGCCCGCGGCAGCTCGCACGGCCACACCCGCATCATCCGCACCGCCTACTACGAACACCCGAACTACGTCCCGCTGTTGCGGCGGGCGTTCGAGCGGTGGTACGAGCTGGAACAACTCACCGGCCGCCACCTGCTCACCGAGTGCGCGTGTCTGAACGTCGGCCCCGCCGACGGCGAGTTGGTGAACGGCGTGCGGGCGGCGGCCCGCGAACACCGGCTCGCCGTCGAGGAACTCGACGCGGCGGGAATCGCCCGCCGCACGCCGTTCCGCTTCCCCTCCGGCTACGCCGGGGTGATGGAGCAACGGGCCGGCTTCCTGTACGTCGAGGAGTGCGTCCGCGCCCACATTGACAGTGCGGTGTCACTCGGGGCCGACATCCGCGGCGACGAGCCGGTGCGGGCGTGGAAGGCGGTCGGGGGCGGCGTCGATGTAACCACCGACCGCGGGACGTACCACGCGGCGAAGCTGGTCGTTACGGCCGGGGCGTGGGCGACGCGGTTGCTCGCCGACCTGGGGGTCGAACTGACGGTCATGCGGCAGGTGCAACACTGGTTCGACGCGGGCGAACACGCCGCCCGGTTCCGCCGCGACGCCTTCCCGGTCTTCATCGCCGACGTGCCCGGCGGGCCGTTCTACGGGTTCCCGATGATCGACCGCTTCGGGGTCAAGGTCGCCCGCCACTACGGCGCGCCGGAACTCCCGACCCCCGACGGCGTGGCGTGGGACGCCACCCCCGCCGACGCGGTCCCGGTGCGGGCCTTCCTCGACGCCCACCTGCCGGGCCTGGTCGGCCCGCCGACGAAGGCCCAGGTGTGCATGTACACGCTCACGCCGGACAGGCACTTCGTCATCGACACGCACCCGCTCCACCCGCAGGTGGCGGTCGCTTGCGGCTTCTCGGGGCACGGGTTCAAGTTCGCCCCGGTCGTCGGCGAAGTGCTGGCGGACCTGGCCGATACGGGGGCGACGCGGTGGCCGATTGAGATGTTCCGGGCGACGAGATTTGGTGCGTGAAAGACGCCCACGGACCGCGGTCCGTGGGCTTTCGCGGGGTGATGGTTACGCCCCCGCGTACTTCTTGTACAGGGCGTCGAACTCGGGGCTGGTCTCTTTCGCCCCGGCCTTGAGGTCGCGGAGGAGTTGCTTCTCCAACTCGTCCACCGTGCCGTCGGCGAGGAGGAACTTCTGGAGCCAGACGGCCTCGGCGGCGCTGATGTCGCCGTCGGCGAGGATCGCCTTCTTGACCACCTCGAAGACGAAGGCGTGGAACTCGGCCACCGCCTTCGGGGCGCTCTTGCGCACGTCGATGAGGAATTCCGCCTCCGCCTTGCTGATGACCCCGTCGGCGAGGAGTTCGCGCTTGAGGATGTCGGTTTCCTCGCGCTCGACGGACCCGTTGGCGAGGATCAGGCTCTTCGCCAGCTGCTTCCAGTCGGTCATCGGTCGGTCCTCCGGGGCGTGGAAAACGGAGAGAAAACCTCACGGCAGTGGCGCGACCGTGGGAGGGCGAGGCTCCTGCCGAGCCGAGGCTACGGCTCGGCAGGAGCCTCGCCCTCCCACCTGAAAGCGTAGACCTGCGATACTCGGTCGAGCCGACGGTCGGCGGGGCCGGCCCTACGGCACTGTCGTCACTTCAGCGCCGCCCGCTTGTCGGCGATCAGTTGGAGCAACGACGTCTGCGGGTCGGCGAACTTCGAAAGCCCTTCCCGCATGAGCGTCTCTTCCAGCTGCCGCATGTCCACCTTCGCGTCGATCTCGGCCAGCACGGCGGCCGGGGGCAGCTCGGCGACGTGGGCGGTGAACGTCCGCCCGCTCGCCTGCACCGCCTTGTTCGTCCCCGGCGGGTTCGTCTCGATGTCGCTCCCGGCGAACGCCTCGACGTACTTCCAGGCGGCGTCTTCCTTCTTCTTCGTCCCGGTGCTGGCGAAGATCATCTCCTGCTTGAGCGGCAGCCCCTTGCCGGCCCAGAACTGCTGGTTCAACTTCCAAATGCGCTTGGCGTTCACGATCCCGACCTGCCCCTGGGCGGCCGGCGACAGGTCGGGCACGGCCTTCTCGGTGTACACGTCGAGGCGGCTGACGAAGATGCTGTACACCGTCTTGACCTTCGATTTGTCGGCGAGCCGCTGCATCCCGCGCCAGGTGGCGTCGCGGGCGGCGGTGTACTGCCGCTCGCTGAAAATGAGCGTGACGTTCACGCACACCCCGGCCGCGACGAGTTCCTCCAGCGCCCCCAACCCGCCGGGCGTCGCCGGGACTTTGATCATCCGGTTCTTGTGCCCGGCCGCCCACTTCTTGCCCAGCTCGACGTACTTGCTGCTCCGGTCGGCCGCGGGCATCTTGCTCGCCACGTCTTCGAGGAGCGGGTCGAGCTCGAAGCTCACCCACCCGTCGTCGCCGCGGGTCTCGGCCCACACCGGCTCGAACACGGCCTGGGCGTCCTTGACGAGCTTGTCGGTCATCGCCCAGGCGATGGCCTCGTCGTCGAGGCCGGCGTCGAGGAACGCCTTCATGTCGGCGTCGAACCGCCCGGTCTTGAGGAGGTCGGTGATGATGATCGGGTTCGAGGTCGCCCCGGTCGCCCCGTTCGCCCGGTTGGTGGCGATCTCGACCGGGTCCACGGAATCGAGCCAGAGCTTGGTGCCGGCCGCGACGATCGACTGGAGCGGGGTCATGGGGCTTCTCGCGCGTGGGGTTGGTGCCGAAGAGATTTTATGGGGGCTTGCCTCAAAGCCCACCCGTCGCGACGGGTGGGCTTGCGACTACCAGTGCGAGATCGGCCCGGCCGGGACGGCCACCTGCGCCGCCTGGGCGTCCCACTCGCCCCAGCCCGGCGGCGGGCCGGCGGCGGCGAACGGGGCGACGACGGCCTCGAACTCCTGCAAGTTCGAGAGCATCACCAGTTGCTGCTGGACCGGCTTCGGGAAGCGCAGGGCGCGGGCGTACCACGTCGCCACCTTGCGGAACTGGACGCACCCGTACTTCTCCCCGCCGCGCCACTCGACCAGCCGCCGCAGGTGCAGGCCCATGAACGCCAGGCGCTCGGCGTAGGTCGCCCGCGGGCCGGGGTCGCCGGTCTCGACCCACCGGGCGAGGCGGCGGAAGACCCACGGGTCGGCCAGCGCCCCGCGGCCGATGGCGATGCCGTGGCACCCGGTCTCGTCGATCATCCGGGCGGCGTCGGCGACCCCGCGCACGTCGCCGTTGCCGTACACCGGGATGCGCTCGACGGCCTCGACCACCCGGCGGATGCCGGCGTGATTCACCCCGCCGGCGAACCCCTGCTCGCGGGTCCGGCCGTGGATCGTGACGGCCGCGACGCCGACCGACTCGAACGCCCGGGCGAAGTACGGGGCGCTCAGGTTGTCGTCGTCCCACCCGAGCCGCATCTTGACCGTGACCGGGACCGGCACCGCCTCGACGACCTTGCGGACGAGTTCGACCGTCGCCCCGGTCGTGTCGCACAGGAGCGACGACCCGCCGCCGGTCTTGACGACCTTGCGGACCGGGCAGCCCATGTTGATGTCGATGCTGTCGGCGAGGCCGCGCTCGACGAGCCACTTGGCGGCCCCGCTCATCTCGTCGGCCTTCGACCCGAAGATTTGCACGGCGAGGGGCCGCTCGCCGGGGGCGGTGGCGAGGAGCTCCATCGTCCGCCGCAGCCCTTCGAGAATGGCGCGGGCGTTGACCAGGTCGGTGGTACACAGCCCGACCCCGCCGACCTCGCGGACCGACAGGCGGAACGGCAGGTTGGTGTACCCGGCGAGCGGGGCGAGGTTGAACCGCGACGCGAGCCGGATGGCCCCGAGGGACAGCGGCTCGCGGTAGTGGGCGGGCGGGGGCGGCAGCTCGGCGGTCGGCGGGATCATGGGGTTAACGTAAGGGGCGACCGGCGGGGGCGGAAGGGGAAGCGGCCCGCCGCCCCGCGCGGGCCTCACAACCCCTCGTCGCCGGCGGCGGAGGTGTGGCCGGCCCGGTCCTCCTGCCGCCCGATCTGCCGTTCGAGGACGCGCAGCACCTTCTCCACCGCCGCCTCGACCGCCCCGTCTACGTCCTCCGCGCGGGCTTCGGCGGCGACGGCGGGCCGCCCGGCCAGGTGGACTTCGATGGAACAGCGGGTGTCCACCCCGCCCTTGGCGGCGTTCGTGTCTTCCAGGTACACCTCCACGCGGCGGAGGCGGTCGCCGAAGCGCGGGGCGATGGCGGCCTCGACATCGGCCCGGACCGACTCGGAAAACTCGGCGCTGTTCCGGATGTGGTTGTCCGTGCGGACTTGGAAGATCACGGCTGGACCCTCGGGGTGGGCGACGACGGGCGACAGCCGTGGTGGACGAGCAACCGGCGTGCCGGCCCACTCCCGGCCGCGCGGTCCCGCGGACTACTTCTTCTCCACCCGGTACAGTGCCTTCGCGGTGCGGACGAAGAGGGCGTCGCCGTCCAAAGCGTAGCTCGCCAGCGCCCGCTCGCCGAGCTTGTTCTTCGCCACCTCGTCGTAGCTCGAACCGGGCTTGAACACCGTCCCGGTGCCGTCCTCGGAGAGTAGGTAGACCAGCCCGCCGGCGGTGATCGGCGAGGCCGAGTACGCCCCGCCCAGGTTCTCGCTCCACCGCTCCACCCCCGTCCGGGCGTCGAGGCAGCTCAGCAGCCCGCCGTCGGCCACGAGGTACAGGGCGTCGCCGATCAACAGCGGCGAGGCGTTCCGCGGGGCACCCTTCTTGGATGTCCAGGCGACGTGGGTGGCGGTCACGTCGCCGGTGCCGTCCGGCTTGACCGCGTAGAAGACCGGGTTGTCGTACCCGGTGCTGAAATAGACCAGCCCGTGGCCGAACACCGGCCGCGGGACGATCGAGTACCCGCTGAACTTCACCCGCCAGATTTCCTTGCCCGTCTTCGGCTCCAGCCCCATCACCACGTCGCTGCCGACGGAGACGAGCTGCTCGGCCCCGTTGACGGAAATCACGAGCGGGGTGCCGAACGAGAACGCCCTGGCCGGCTTCGCCTCGCGCGGCGTCTTCCACGCTACCTTGCCGGTCGCCTTGTCGAGCGCGACGACGGCCTGCAAATCCGGGCCGTCGATGCTGAACGCGAGCAGGTCGCCGACGACCACCGGCGACCCGCCGTTGCCGTGGACCGGGGTGTATTTCAGTTCCTGCGTCGCCCACACCTTCGAACCGTCCTTCGCGTTCAGGCAGGCCGTGCCCATGTGCCCGAAGTGGACGTACACTTTGTCCCCCTCGACGGCCGCCGTCGCGCTGGCGTGGCCGTTCTTCGAGTGAATCTTCGGGGCCGTCGCACCGTCCTGGAGGAACACTTCCACGTCCCACACCAGCGCCCCGGTCTTGGCGTCGAGGCAGACCGCCCGCAGGGAGTGGTCGGCCTTCGGCCCGTCCCCCTTCGGGACGGCGCTGGTCAGGTACACCTTGCCGGCCGCGATCACCGGCGACGACCACCCGCCGCCGGGGAGTTCCGTCCGCCAGGCGACGTTCTTGCCGGGTGCCCACTCGGTCGGCGGGTTCTTGGCGTCGCCGTGCCCCTGGGCGGTCGGCCCGCGGAACTGCGACCAGTCGGCGGCGCGGAGTGTGGGGGCAAGCGCGAGTGCGAGGGACAATCCGAGGAGCAGGCGGGTCATGCGGGTGGCTCCGGCGGAGAGGTGGTGGCGGGGGCGGGCGAGAGTATCGTACCCGGTGGGCAGGGCGAATTGTAGCGATATTCACGCCGCCGACCGGCTTTGCAAGAGAACGGGTGAACGGGTGAAGGGGTGAAAGGGTGACGGAGCGAAAACCGTGGGATTTCGGTCGCCTCACCCCTTCACCCGCTCACCCCTTCACCCGTTCTCTTGCAAAGCGCCGCCGACCCGCGGCGGACGTGGGAAACGAGGTCGAACGCGCCGACCACGGCGTCCAGTTGCGGGGCCAACTCGGCGTAGGTCGCGGCGTCGGTGACGAGCGTGATTTCCACGCGGTCCGGGTCGGCGTCTTCGGGCGGGTCGGCACCGGCGGGGGCGAGGCGCAGGGCGGCGAGGGTCGATTCGTCGAACCCCGTCAGGGCGAGTTCGGGCAGCGCTTCGAGGTCGGCGAGGAGGGCGGCCAGCTTCGCCGGGTCGTACCGCCCCTGCGCTTCCTGGTTGTTCAACACGACGTTCAGCGCCCTCTCGCGGGCCTCGTCGAGCCGGACCACCGACACCGGCACCTCCGTCGCCCCGAGTTCCTTGAGGATGCGGAGCCGGGCGTGCCCGCCGACGACGCGGCCGGTGGTTTCGTTCCAGACGAGCGGCTCGACCAGCCCGAACGCGGTCAGGCTGGCCTTCAATTTGCGGTACGCGGGCGACGCCGGGGCGAGCGCCTTGCGCGGGTTGTACGCGGCCGGCTGAAGCCGGTCGATGGGGAGGACGCGGAGTTCGAACGGGGACATGCGGCACCGGGGGGAACGGATATGTGGTAGCCCGTACACCAGGTACATTCCCGTTCGGAATCTGTCAAATAGAGGCGTGCGAACGGAGGGGCCGATGCGTTGGCGGTGGATCGCGGCTTGTGTCGGAGTGTTGGTCGGACCGGCCGTCGCGGGGGCGTGGGGGGACGGGGCGCTCCTCGCCTTCGGCGGCGACTACCTCCAGGCCACCCGGGTGGCGGCGGGGATCGGCCAGGGGATCGCCCTGTTGTTCGGGCTCGTCGGCCTCTTACTCCCCAGCCCGCTGCTGATCTTCGTCGCCCTGTTCGTTTGGATCGGCGCGGCGCAGGAGGGCGGGGCCGCCGCGGTCCGGGCGGCTCTGGGCGGGGTGCCCGTCGGCCGGGCGATGGTCCGACAATTCCGATCGGTGGCCCCCGAGGATCCGCTGTCCGTGGTGGTCGCGGCGATGTTAGGCGGGTTCCAGCAGGACTTTCCCGTCGTCGAGGGCGGACGGGTGGTGGGGATGCTCGACACGGGCGGTTCGGACACGGCCGGCTGCTCATGAGCAGTGTGGCGGAGGAGGCCCACGAAAAAATCGGCCAGCACGACCTGGCCGAGTACTACCGCCGCCGGGTCGTGGATATCCAGTCCTACCTACCGAGATGACTTCGGGAATTTCGGCACGCGTGTCTCGCCGGATCACGGACTCCTCTCCCCAAGGGGAGCGAAAACCCGAGAATGAAGAATGACTTCCTGTGCCACCGCGACGAAGTCATGAGGACCGACGAACTATGAAGGCTAACGAACCGCCACGACAGCCATCTCCGAGCAACGGCTTGCCCGAAACGCCCGTCGGTCGCTGGACCCGGCCCTTCGTCCGGTTCATGGAAATCGAATCCGCGGGCGGCTTTGTGCTCATGGCTTGCACGGTGGTGGCACTGCTGCTGGCGAACTCTCCCTGGTCGGCAGACTACGCCGAGATCTGGCAGACCCGAGTCGGCTTCGACATCGGGAACTTCGCGTTGCACAAGCCGCTCCTTCTGTGGATCAACGACGGCTTGATGACGATCTTCTTCTTCGTGGTCGGCCTGGAAATCAAGCATGAACTCGTCGCCGGCGAACTCCGCGACCGGCGCAAGGCGGCCCTGCCCATCGTGGCGGCCATCGGCGGAATGGTGCTTCCAGCGGCCATCTACCTCGGGTTTCAGTACGGTCGAGAAGGAGAGTCGGGCTGGGGGATTCCCGTCGCCACCGATATCGCCTTCGTGGTTGGATTCCTCGCCCTGCTCGGATCCCGGGTTCCCTTCGGTCTGAAAATCACGCTCCTGACGTTGGCCATCGCGGATGACATCGGAGCGGTGCTGGTCATTGCCTTCTTCTACACCACCGACATCTCATTCGCCGCCCTGGGGTTCGCGGCCGCCGGCATCGGCCTGACCTATTTTTTCAACAGGACCGGCGTGCGTCGGATTGCTGTCTACGTCGTGGTTGGGGCCGGCATCTGGCTGGCCTTCTTGAAGTCGGGAGTCCATCCGACGGTGACCGGAGTGCTTCTCGGCTTGCTCACGCCGGCCAGTGCCTGGGTGGGGGATCGCAGACTCGTGGACGTCGTGTCCGACGCACTTCACCAGTTGCATCTGCCTGGCAGTGAAAAATCGCCCAAAGATCGCCAGCAGACCCTCGATCTCTTGGCCTCCAGCGCCCGCGAAGGCATCTCGCCCTTGGAACGGCTCGAACTCGGCCTTCAGCCCTGGGTGGCGTTTCTGATCATCCCACTCTTCGCGCTTGCCAACGCGGGCGTCGAAATCAAACTTGGCAATCTCCAGAGTCCGGTCGCTCTTGCGGTCGCCGCCGGCCTGGTGCTGGGCAAGCCGATCGGCATCGTCCTCTTCAGTTGGGTTGCGATTAAGCTCGGCCTGGCCAGTCTGCCATCTGGAGTGAACTTCAAGATCATGCTCGGCGCCGGGTGCCTGGCCGGCATCGGCTTCACCATGTCGATCTTTATCTCCGGACTTGCGTTGGAGAAGCACTTGCTCGACGCCGGAAAACTCGGAACGCTGGTCGGTTCGGCGATCAGTGCTATCGCTGGTTGCGTGCTACTGCTCATATTCCTGCCCAAAGCGCCTGCGCCTACCCCTTCGGAGGAGGGGGCAGGGTGACAGTCAGCGTGGATTCGACGTGCAGCCCGAGGGCCGCGCGCATGCTCCCCTTCCCGCCCGACGCCGCCCCTCCGCTCGCCGGGGTCCGCGTCCTCGACGCCGCCCGGGTGCTCGCCGGCCCGTTCTGCGGGCAGCTCCTCGCCGACCTCGGGGCCGATGTCGTCAAGGTCGAGCGGCCCGGCACCGGCGACGACACGCGCGGCTGGGGGCCGCCCTTCCGCGGCCCGCTCTCGGCCTACTTCCTGTCGTGCAACCGGACCAAGCGCTCGGTCACGCTCGACGTGGCGAAGCCGGAGGGGAACGACCTGTTCCACCGCCTCCTCGCCGCGTCCGACGTGCTGATCGAGAACTTCCGCACCGACAGCGCCGAAAAGCTCGGCCTCGCGTCCGACGTTCTGCTCGCCCGCCACCCGCGGCTGATCGCCTGCTCGATCAGCGGGTTCGGCCGGACCGGGCCGATGCGCGACGCGCCGGGGTACGACTTCGCGGCGCAGGCGCTGGGCGGGCTGATGAGCATCACCGGCCCGGCGGACGGCCCGCCGAGCAAGGTCGGGGTCGCCGTCGCCGACGTGCTGACCGGGTTGTACGCTTCGACCGCGATCCTCGCCTGCCTCCGCGCCCGCGAGCGGAGCGGCCACGGGTACGCGATCGACCTCGCCCTGCTCGACTGCACCCTCGCGGCCCAGGTGAACGTCGCCCAGGCGTACTTGACGAACGGCGTCGTCCCGGGGCGGCAGGGGAACGCGCACCTGCAAATCGTGCCGTACCAGCTGTTCGAGACGGCCGACGGGTGGCTGGTGCTGAACGTCGGCACCGACGGCCAGTGGCGGGCCTTCTGCGCCGCCGCCGGGGCCGACGCCCTCGCCGCCGACCCGGACTTCGCCACGAATCGGCAGCGCGTGGAACGCCGCGCCGAGGTGGTGCCGCAGGTCGAAGCGCTGATGAAGGCGTTGCCGACTGCCGAGTGGGAGCGCCGCTTGAGTGCCGCCAACGTCCCGCACGCGGTCGTGCGCGACACCGCCGCGGCGTTCGCCGACCCGCAGGCCGCCGCCCGCGGGATGACGCTGACCGTCCGCGACCCGGCGGGCAACCCGGTCGAGCTGGTCGGCAGCCCGTTCCACCTGACCGGCGGCCCCCTCGCCGCCCCGACGATGCCGCCCGACCTCGGGGCGCAGACGGCGGCCGTCCTGGGCGAACTCCTCGGGCTGGGCGCGACGGAGATCGACCGGCTACGGATGGAGGGGGTGATCTGATACGCGGTCTGGCTGGTCGCGTCTGATTCTGGCTTTTTCTTGTGGCACGGGTCTCTGACCCGTGTGGCTTTCACGGGTCAGAGACCCGTGCCACAAGCAAAGCGGACACGACCAAACGGACCGTGTTGCGGTGTTGAAACCTTCAGAGGCGGTCGTGCCGGGTGAAGGGGGGCCGCCGTCTGTCTCCCCTCTCCCCTTGAGGGAGAGGGGTTGGGGGTGAGGGGAAGGCCCGCCCCGCCCGGCGCGCGT